>Ga0123334_1000142_pt1 | contig 89290 bp, 68 predicted proteins | sample BiotimSIPDNA_FD_89706 | JGI IMG/M metagenome (GOLD analysis project Ga0123334, IMG submission 89706) | Anaerobic biogas reactor microbial communites from Washington, USA - Biogas_R1 time_0 SIP DNA | ecosystem: Engineered > Bioreactor > Anaerobic > Unclassified | place: Washington, USA...
AGTCTCGAAATTCAGCGTATGCCAAAGAATCCAGACATTGAGTTTGCCCATCCGGCAGATGCACCCTACTTGAGTGTATGCACAACATCTACGCACGATATGTCTACAATTCGCGGTTGGTGGGAAGAAGCCCGGGATAAAACTCAGCGCTTTTATAATCACGTGCTGGGGCATTTGGGCGATGCGCCATATTTTGCCGAACCTTGGATTTGTAATGAAATCATTCAACAGCATTTATATTCACCGGCCATGCTTACAATTTTCCCAATTCAGGATTTGCTCGCTATCGATGGAGTGTTGCGGTGGAGTGAAACACATAGGGAACGTATTAATGTGCCAAGCGATGAAAAGAACAAATGGCGTTACCGAATGATTTTGCCCCTTGAAGAGCTGTTAAAAGACGAAGAATTTACGAATACTTTAAAGTCGATGATTAATGTTTCGGGGCGCGATGGTAAATAAGTTGTATTGATTGATCTATTTATTGCTTTGCTGCATTTACGCAGGTGAAGTTTATCAGAATAGAAACGGGTAATGAACGGGATCAGCCCATCATTACCCGTTTCTGTGTTACTCTGCTTTGAAAAAAGTTGGTTTAACACTGATCATTATGTATGCAAATTGTGGGAACTTTGTTTCTTTGTTGTATACATTCTTCAGTTTTTCGAGGGTTTCGGTGGCAACAAACATCGAGTAGCCTGCTTGTAACGATACTTCGCTCATAATTTTCCATTGCAACGTGAGATCGAGTTCAGAACCTAATTCCTTGTTAATTTCAATTGATGGATTCACAGGGTCGTACCCGTTGTTGTTGAGTCTGAAGTAATGGTAATCGGCTTGAAATAAGGTCGATTTTGAGAATTTATATTCGGCTTTAAGCATATAATCTTGCAAGCCCTGATTTGGTACCGAGGTAAAATAGTCCATATATCCCAATAAGCCATGTCTGTTGCCATAAAATTGGCTAAACCGGTGTTGCACTTTTAAATACTCATTAGCAGTATTTGTTCCGTCGTTGCCTGAAACAAAATCAGCCGCAAGTGCTAAGGACGCTTTCTTTTCGAGAAATGATTTTTGAGCAAGCAAAGAAAGGCAATAGGCACTTATCTTTCCATTAAGTTCGTTGATGTTGTGTTGGTAATATCCAGTGATTCTTGCATTAATATCATTCTTTTGAAACAATAGATTTATCCCATAAGTCCCGGTAAATGCAATGTCTGTAAGGGTGTCGGCTTTGGTATAACCTGTAAAAAGGGCAATGCCACTGAGGTTGAATGGGCCTGAAGTTTTTTCGTAGCGTGCAAACGACATGGTCTTAATTTTTCCTTTTGGGTAAAGTGGGCTTGAAGATCCACTCGAGTTCCACGAAGTGGCCAGATCGAGTTTGTTATTTTCTTTGCTCCAATTAAGAAGGATTGCATCGTAGGTTACTTGGTACTCGTTCCAGTTTCGTGAGGCAAGCAGGCGCTGGTCATCGTAGTTGAATTGTTGCCGTCCGGTTTTGATGGAAATGTGCGAACTAGGCTTCAATGTAAACCATGCCTGATAAAGGTTTATCCCTTTTGAGTTGCCCGACACACCTGATGAACTATACATATCGTCGTCGCCCCACACATGTACATCTTGAATTGAAAAGTAGGTTTCGAGTTTGTTCTTTTTGTAACTTAAATTAACCCTCGAGCGTTGAGAAATGTATACAAATACAGGGTCGCTTTCTAGTTTAATTGTTTTGTAGCCGCCATCGATGATCATTCTTGGTCTGAACTCACCATCAAGTATGACTTGGGCCGAAGTTGATAATGATACAACTGCAAGTATGCAAGCAATTGATAACTTGAATGTTTTCATTTCTATTCTATGGTTTTTAGTGGTTGTTTATTTTAATTCTGTGATGGTAGCGTATCAGTTGATGCTTCCTCTGAGATAAGCCTTGGTTATTTCGGTTTGGGGATTACTAAAGAATTCTTTTGCCGGCCCTTGTTCTATAACCTCGCCTAAATACATGAACACCACGTAGTCGGCAATTCGTGCGGCTTGCCGAAGAATATGAGTCACCAATATAATGGTATAATTTCCTTTCAATTCGAGGAATTTTTTCTCTATTTCCTGGCTCGAAATCGGGTCGAGGGCTGATGTGGGTTCGTCGGCAAGGATAATGTCGGGATCTACAGCCAACCCACGAGCGAGGCAAAGTCGCTGTTGTTGCCCAATAGAAAGGCTCGAGGCAGGATCTTTAAGCCGGTCTTTTACCTCGTTCCAAAGGCTGGCTTGTTGCAAATAGTGTTCAACCCGTTTGTTGAGTAGTTGCTTGTTTACCCTGCCGCTGATTTTCAGTCCATAAGCAACGTTTTTATAAATGCTCATTGGAAGCGGGTAGGGGCGTTGTGACAGTAGTCCCATGCGTTTCCGAATCTCGGTTACATCATTTTTTGTGTGAAGGATGTCTTCGTCGTCGATGAAAATATTACCCGATACTTTCATTTCGGGGTACAGGTCGGTTAGCCTGTTCATGCTTTTCATGAGTGTACTCTTTCCGCACCCTGAAGGACCGAGGATTACCGTAATTTTATTCTTCGGGATGGAGATGTTTATGTCGTTTAATATTACCTTGTTACCTATCGAAAGGTTGAGGCTCTCCACTTTTATTTTTGTTTGGTTTTCCATGTCAGAATTTAATCGTGTGTTTATTGTATTTCTGAGTTAGCACTCGTGATAATACGCTAATAATGAGTATTATTGATGTGAGAATTACCGCTGCGGCGTACGCTCTTTCTTTCACCTCGGGAATTGGCGATGAAAGCTGAAAAAAGATTGCCAGAGGTAAAGTTGCAGTGGGTTGGTTCAGTGCGGTGGGAATGTTATCGGTAAAGCCTGTTGTGAACAAGACCGCTGCTGCATCACCAATGGCTCGTCCGAACGATAACAAAACTGCCGTGACTATGCCCGGAATACATTGGCGTAACATAATCTTAAAGGCCAGTTCCGATTTTGTCGATCCTAACGAATAGCTCGATTCTTTCAACCCTTTGGGTACAGTTTTCAGCCCTTCGTCAATTGCCCTAATCATAATGGGTAAAATTAGCAAGGCAGTAACAATAATCCCAGCTAGCAACGAGGCTTTTATCCCAAGCAAAATCATTATTGTAAAGCCAAATGCGCCATACACAATTGATGGAATTCCCCATAAAAGATCGAGTATAAACCGTAGCATATTAACCCATTTTTCTTTATGGCTGAGCCAAACGTTCATATAAAGCGATATTGGAAGCCCGATGATAAAGGCAATGAACGTAGCTCCAAATGCCAGGTAAATTGATCCGATAATGGCATTTAATATTCCGCCTTCTTTTCCGAAGTAGAACCCTCCTTTAGGGGTTTGGGTTATCATTTCCCACGACAACGAAGGAACCCCTTTTACTAAAATGCTGTATATGATGAGTCCAAGAATAAAGGCGATCAAACAACTTGAGAGCAGCATGACCCCACGAAAGAAATACTCTTCATATTTCAAGCGCTGTTTTTTGAAGCTTGTTTTTTTATTTGAATCTTTTTTCATAGCTCATAATGAGAAAACGTGAACCAATATTGAAAAACAGCACAATTATCATTAACAAAAGAGCCGAAAACATGAGCGCCGAGTCGTATTGGGGAATTGACATCATTTCTCCATAGTTGTTGGCAATTAGTGCAGGCAGCGGATAGCCCGGCTGAAATATTCCGCTTGGAATTGCGGCAACATTTCCCACAACCATCAATACTGCAATGGTTTCGCCAAATGAGCGGGAGAGGCCAAGCCCCATTGCCGAAATTATTCCTGGTAGTGCTTTCCGTAAAATCACATGTTTTATCGTGTACCATTTTCCCGCTCCTAACGACAGCGATGCTTCGGTAAGTTCTTTTGGAATCGTGTTGATAATATCTATTAGTATATTCAAAATGAATGGGATAACCATTACCGCCAATACTATTGAAGCCGAAAGTATATTATACCCGGTGGTTTGTACACCAAACATGGGCGCAATTTTTTCGGCTACAAAAGGTACCACAGCTATAATGCCCCATACACCGTAAATAACTGAAGGAATCCCGGCAAGAATGTCGATTACAGGTTGCATGAACCGCAAAACATAACGGTTGGCATACTGAGTAAGGTGTATTGCTGAGAAAAGGCAAATTGGAGCAGCAATGAGCAATGAAAGCAGGGTTACCCACAATGAGCTCATTATGAATGGCAAAAATCCGAATTTTCCGGACATCGGTTTCCATTCACTCGAAAAAATAATTTCCTTTAGGGTATGATTTTCAAGCAACAGTGACGATTTCCACAGTAGCCCTGAAACGATAAATAAAGGTACTACTACCAAAAAAAGTGTCCAAACGAGCATCCACACCTCGTTGAATTTGTTGATTTGTAGGCGCGTGGGACTGATGTTATCCCGAATACGATTCCAATTCAATTGTTTCAGTTTTTAATTTTAGCCATTTCAGTTTCAATCTTTTCTTTCGAGAGAGGAACATAACCTGCTTGGCTAACAAATTGTTGTCCATCAGTTAAAATCCATTCTATGAAAGCTTTAACTTCTTTTTTCTGAGGCTGGCCTTTCGATACAAAGTAAAGGTCGCGTGCCGGGGGCGAAGGATAATCGCCTTTAATGATCGCTTCATTTATTTTGTCAAGCGTTTCATAGATGTTCTCGTTGTCGTCTAATGTATTATTGTTGTTAAAGTCGATAGGCAGTACTTCAAGTTTTTCGAATTTTTTCCTTGAGTTTATGTCGTACACGTAATTTACATTATTGTATGCCAGTGCGTAGATGTCGCTTTTAACTGCATCGGCAGCTCCCGGGTCGCCAAAAACGCCAGTTCCAAGTAATTCTTCTTGTGTTTTTCCAAGAAATTGAGCCCACATGGCTGCTGCTCCACAAGCGTCGGAGCGGGTAAAAAGGTGTATCGGGGTATTACCTTCGCGACCAAGCAGTGCTTCCCATGTTTTAATTTCTCCTGTGAGGAATACTTTTATCAGATCGTCGCTTTTGACGCCTTTTTCAGCAAGTTCCTTTAAAAACGGATTGGCAAGGTTTATGGTTGGGAGTACGGCATCTTTGGTCAGGGCAATGTACCAAGCGCCTTGTTCAATTTCGGCTGGCGATATTTCTCGCGAAACCATACCAAGGTCAACCATTTGTGACAACGCATCGGCTATTCCTTTGCCTGCTCCTCCGGCTGAAATGTCAATTCTTACATTGGGGTATATTTTCCTGAATTCATCGGCCCATTGAACTGTAATTGGGTAAAGGGCAAATGCCCCCGAAAGGCTGATGTATCCTTTTAATTCTTGTTCACCGGTTTCGTTTCCTTTTTTAGTCGATGATTTGCACGATACGATGCTTACTAACAGGATCAGTAAAAAGTAGATTGGTGATTTTTTCATTTCGTAATCTTTTGGTTAATTGTCGATTGCTAATTGCTTTTGTCCTTCAGTAACTTATGCATGAAGTGTGTGGGTTGCATATACGCACTAAATGCATTGTTTTTCAAGGTCAATACAAAACTAATTGCATTTAAGGATACATGAAACAGGCAAAAAACGTAAAAAGAATAGGTGAAAAAACGTATCGGGGCTATACTTGTATTATGTTGTGTTTGATGGCATAAAGTACCAATCCAGCCGTGTTTTTAGCTTGTGTTTTTGCCAGAATGTTTTCACGGTGTTTGTCAACGGTTCGTTTGCTCAGAAAGAGGGCATCGGCAATTTCTTGATTTGATAGCCCTTTGCAAATCATGTAAAGAATTTCAGATTCGCGTTCCGAAAGTTCATTTTTCGTTTCTTCGTTTTTTCGTTGGTTGAGGTGCATTACCAACGTCGCCATTACATCGGATGCAAAATAGGTTTTGCCTTCCATTACTTGCTGAATTGCCGTTTCAACTACTTCAATGTCAGAATTTTTTACAATGAATCCTTTTGCCCCGGCTTCAATCATTTTTATGTAATACTCATCGTCGCCGAACATCGACAAGGCAATTATTTTCATTTCGGGATGTTCTTTCAGTGCTTTTGTTGTTGCTTCAATCCCGTCCATAATTGGCATGTTAATATCCATCAGTACGATATCTGGGCTCATATTTTCGATAAAGTCAAGAAATTCATTTCCGTCGGAGGCCTGATACACTTCGCCAACAATTGAGCTAACGCCGAGAAGCAACTTAAGGCCTTCGCGAAATAATTGGTGGTCATCGACTATAAGTACTGATATCTTTTTCATTGGTTGACTTTTACACTTATGTTGAAACAAACCCCCATGCCTTTTTTGCTTTTAGCTTCATACCTTCCGTTTAGTGAATTTACCCGTGAACGCATGTTCGATAAACCCATTCCTGTTCCTGTCTGTTCTGCCTTTTCGGGAGAAAATCCTTTCCCGTCGTCAATATATTCCAGGATGAGTTCATTGTCGGTTTCGAACAGGTCAATGGTTATCCTTCGGGCAGAGGCGTGTTTTAATGTGTTGGTAATCAGCTCGCAAATTATGCGGTAAAAAACCACCTCTACATTGTAGTTAAACCTCTTTTGCCCAATGTTGCTATTAAGCATGATGTCGATGTTGTTGCTTACCTGAATTTTTGTAATGAACGATTGAAGGGCTTTATAAAGACCAAAGTTATTGAGAATGTGTGGGCTGATATTATTCGATATCTCTTTGATGGTGAAAATCGATTCGTCGATAAGTTTCTCGGTGTTTTCAATAATTGAGCCGTCATTTTTTCCATCCATCTGCTTTTTTATTGCCGAAACCGACATCTTTATCGAGGAAAGCAGGGGGCCAAGTCCATCGTGTAATTCTTTTGCAAATCGGGAGCGTTCGTTTTCTTCGGTTTTGATTATTGCCGAGAGAACCTCACTTTCGCGTTCGGTACGGAATTCTTCGTATTTATTTTGGGCATTAAATAAGCGCCGTATAAACATCAAACTGATTAATGTAAGCAAGGAAATAATCACCCCGAGCCAACTATAGAGCATGCTGGTGAGTGCTTCTCGTTCTGGATTGAAAATGGTGATTACTTCCAGAAAGAGCCTTACGGCCATTGCTAGAAAGCCTATAGAAATGAGCCACCAAGCAATGTGTGTTTTTGTCCGTTTAATTAAGCTAATGGCAAGTACAGCCGCGACAAACTGGATTACAACCGAAAGTATCAGGGCTATTTTAATAATCATTCAGGTAATATAGTTATTGTCGTTTATACTGCTTCAAATGTAATAATTTTGCAATGAACTCTTCTCCTTGCATCGTAAATTTGGAAGGCTACATAAAATTAAAAAACCGGGAAAAGCCCCGGTTCTAACTAATAAATCTAAATAAACTATTCTCATGTAGTGATCCTGCTTTTCCTAAATCAGCAGTAGTTTTTCTATAGTATGATCTCTCTTAATATACAAGTGTTTGAATAGCATGGGGCAGAATGCTCAGTTTGATCTCCTGCAATTTGATTTTTAAACGGTAATTTACTTGCACTTCGCTGTTGTTCATTACTATGGTTGCAATTTTGCCGTCGGTATTTATAAACGAAGTTGATTTAAGATTACTACGGCTGCAACTTGTGCTAACCCGTTTTGCCCCTGGCCTGATGAATTTTGAAAAATGGCCAATGTAATAATACGATGGGGTGAGAAAGATTTCCCCGGTCTGTGTGTCGGCATGAATTGGTGCATAGCAGAAATTTCCTTTATGGTTTGGTCCTCCGTTTTGGTCGAGAAGTATGTTCCAATCGGTCCAAGCCACAGTTCCGTTGTTAAAATCGTTAATCATACTTTCGCCATATCGTTCGCCGTTGTTCCAGTTATTATAATCGCCTGTTACAAAACGTTCGGCACAACCTTCAGTGAAAATAAGGTTAACATTAGGAAATGATTTGTGAACGTTGCCAACATTTTCGAACATTGGCTTGCCCCCGGCCCAAGTCTCGTACCAGTGAAAGCCAACGCCCCAAACGTATTTTGCCGCTTCGGGGTCTGATAAAATGGTGTTGGCTCGCTCGTTAATCATATCGCGATTGTGGTCCCAAACAATTATTTTTTTGTCGGCAAGTCCTTCTTTTTGCATCACAGGCCCTAGGTGATTTTTCAGAAAGTCACGTTCTTCTTCGGCTGTATATATGCATGATTCCCATGTTTGTACAGCCAGAGGTTCGTTTTGTACTGAAATACCCCATATGGGCAAGCCTTCTGCCTCGTAGGCTTTTATGAATTTTGTGTAATATTTAGCCCATGAATCCGCATACTCGGGAAGCAGTTTGCCACCTTTCAGCATAGAATTGTTTGTTTTCATGAATGAGGGCGGACTCCACGGGCTAGCATACAGGGGTAGTTTTCCACCGGCTGCTTCTGTGGCTTTTTTGATCATCGGGATTTTAAATTGCTTATCGGGCGCAATATCGAATGTTTTCAACTCTTTGTCGCCTTCTTCAATATATGTATAGCTTTCACTTCCAAAATCGCAGCTGTTAATATTGGTCCTGGCCAAGGTATAGCCGATTCCTTTTTCAAGATCATAATAAGCGCTAAGAAATTCTTGCTGTTTTGACTCTGGCAACTTGGCAAAAACTTCGGCTGAAGCATCAGTTATTGCACCTCCTATGCCCATAAAGGTTTGAAATGTATTTTCAGGGTTTACGAATACAAAAGTTTCTGTTTCAATAGTTTGATCTGCATTCTTAAATTCAGTAAGGCCAGCCAGTGAAAGCTTGTAATTGCTATTTTGAGCGGTTGTATAAACTGCTACCGATTTTCCTTCGGGAGAAAATGATTTTTCTGGGGGAGATTCGGCTTTTTGTCCGCTACAGCCTGATAATAGAGCGACTGTGGTTAACGCGAATAGTACTGCTTTCATAAGTATAAACGGTTGTAATTTACTGTATAATTGTGTTTTCGGCATCAGGCCGAAGTCTATTTTCAAGCAAAAGGAAGTTAAGTGGCCAGTCATTTTTTACTGGCCACGTTACCTATTTTAAGACTTCCTCTTCTGTTTTATCTATTGATAAGCAGGAATAAATTGCTTTAGGGTGTTTGCATTCATGTTTCTGATTTCAGAAGCAGGAATTGGGAACATTCCATACGATTGAGCATCGAAATTGCGTGGTTCAAAATCGGCTTCGTTAGAAATACCTGCAGGCAGGTTCTGAAAGCTGCCGTTGATTTTTTGTTCAGCAACATTTAACCCGCGGCGCAGCAAGTCCCAGTACCGGTGTCCTTCGCCCGAAAGTTCAACTCGTCTTTCATGAAAAATGTCATCAAGGGTTATCGAGCCTTTAGCGGCCAGTTCTCCCATGGCACGGGTGCGAACCCTGTTGTAACATTGCAGTGCAAAACCAGCATCGTCGGTAAGGAACAATTCAGCGGCCATCAGCAGAACATCAGCATAACGAATATCGGGGTAATTCAACAACCAGTTTAACTGAGGTGATCCGCCACCTGTTGATTCATAGATCTTTTGAGGCATAAACTTGGCATTGAAATATCCAGTGTTCTGGAATCCGATAGTATATTTGCTTAGCAGGTCATCGTCGAAAAGCGAAACATCACGGCGAACGTCGCCTTCTTCAAACTCGTTGTACAAACTCCAGGTAGGAATACCAAAGCTCCATCCTTCAGACATTACAGATCCATCAGAAGCGAGATATGCCGAGCGAGGTCCATAGAATATAACAGAGAAGTTCCCGTTAACATTCCAGATATTGCCCCAGTCGCCTACTTTCGATTTCTCGGCATATTGCCATGTAAACACGCTTTCTTTGGTGTTATGGTCGTTCACCCAATCGAACACCTCGGCATAGGTTGGCATAAGGTCGTGTGCATTGCTGTTGATGAACGATTTCAATGCATTTTGCACGTAAGCTTTATCGATGGTTTTTCCGTCGGTCGATTTCCACTCATTGGTGATGCCAAATACTGGTTTGGCAAATCCTTGGTAATAAAGATATATGCGGGCCATTAAGCTTTGAGCTGCATATTTTGTTGCTCTCCCGAGTTCATCTGATGAAACCGATGTTGGACATTTGGCTTCAGCTTCGAGCAAGTCGTCAGCAATTTGACTATACACTTCTTCAGGTGTCGATTGTGTCAGGTTTTTATAGGCATCAACACTTTCAAGGTTCTTGTTAATAATTGGTGCCCATCCGTAATGACGCACTAAATCCCAGTAGAAGTATGCTCTAAGAAATTTGGCTTCACCAATCATACGATCTTTAAGACCATTGGTTTTCCATTGAATGCCTTCGGCACGTTCGATAAAAAGATTTGCACGGTATATACCTGAATAACACCTATTCCACAGGTTTTTAGGAGCATCGCTCTCAAGACTGATATTGAAACGCTCTTGTTCTTGCCAATACTCCATGTCGCTACCGCTGGCATCTCCTCCGGTATAGGCATCGTCTGATTTTATATCAGACATAATTGGAACAAAACTCCAGTTTTGAACCGATAGGGCATCATATACGGCAGTGATGGCCAAAAATGCATCATTTTCGGTTATGTAGGCATTCGATTCTAACTTCGATACTTTAGGAGTAAGTTCGATAAAATCTGTGGTGCAGGCCTGAAAGATTGCGATCAGGCTCAATGCTATAATTAACTTTTTCATTTTCATAATCTTTAAGTAAAAGTTAGAAAGTAATATTCATACCAAAAGTGATTGTTTTTGGTTGAGGGTATACCCCGCGGTCGACTCCGGCACCAAAAGTATTGTTGCTACCAATTTCAGGATCGAACCCTGGGTAATTTGTTAAGGTAATGAGGTTTTCTCCCATCACGTAGAACCTTAGATTTTCGATTTTTGCTTTCTGTGTCAATGATTTCGGGAAAGTATAACCCACAGTAAGGCTCCTTAAACGGCCAAAACTTGAGTCGTAAACAAGCAAGTCGCTAGGTGTTTTCCAGTTGCCATTGAAATTCAAATCGTTTTTTGCTAAACGCGGGTATTTGTTCGAGGTCCCTTCACCTGTCCATCTTCCGTCGTACATTTCTTTGGTGTAGTTGGTTGACCATTGGTCGTAGCGGCGCAGTACCATCCATGTTTCCTGTCCTAAAGCAACATACCAGAACATGTTAAAGTCGATGCCTTTCCAGTCGAGTGAAAGGTTTAAGCCTCCGGTAAATTCCGGCATGGCATTCCCAAGGTTCACCCGGTCAAGGTCGGTAAGCAAGCCATCTTTGTTAGTGTCAACAAAACGAACGTCACCAGGTTTAGCATTTGGCTGAAGTTTGAAAGTGCGGCCCAAGCTATCAGTTGTGGTGTGGTTGGCAACATCATCGGCTGTTTGAAAGAGACCATCGGTTTTGTAGCCCCAGAAGAATGCTGCGGGTTGCCCCACTTCGAAGCGAACGATATTTCCCTGACCAAAACCGCCAGAACCACCTACTATAACTTTTTCTGTGTTAGGAATGTCAATAACTTCATTCCGGTTGAATGCGCCAGTTACCTTTACATCAATATTAACATTTCCGGCTCTTGCTTTGTATCCCATTTCAAGTTCTAACCCTTTGTTGTTCACTGAACCGCCATTAATTGTTGGCGCTGAGTTTCCAACGAGCATAGGAACAGGAGCTGTTATTAGCCAGTCTTTTGTTGTTTTACTGTACAAATCAACAGTAGCAGTAAGTTTGTTATTGAAAAACCCGAAATCAAAAGCAACGTTAGCTTGTTCCGAAGTTTCCCATTTCAAACTTGGATTGGCAATTTTAGCGGGTTGCATACCATTTACCTGATCCTGGTTTAGACCAAAATAATAGATAAGATTTGAATTCATTGTTGAAATGTATTGGAAATCACCAATGTTTTCGTTCCCGTTTTGTCCCCAACTTGCACGTATTTTCAAGAAATTAAAAGCATCGGTTTCTGGGAAAAAGCTTTCGCGCGAAATGACCCAACCTGCTGAAAGCGAAGGAAAGTATCCATATTTTTTAGCAGTCCCGAAGCGTGAAGAACCGTCGCGTCGCAACGTGGCAGTGAGCATATACTTGTTAGCATAGTCGTAATCTATTCTTCCGAAATACGATAAGATCGTATGCTCGTCGTAGGTTCCACCGGTTATGGCGCTAAGCGGGTCGGTGGCGTTGTCGAGATATGCATGTTCAAAATCGTCGAAAATGACATCGCTTTTCGATCCAGACAAGCTTTCGTGGTACGAGCGGAAAGCTGAGTGGCCGGCAAGCAATGTGAAATTATGATCTCCCAAAGATTTTACATAGGTCAGTGTGTTATCGATGTTCCAGCTTACGTAATGGTTATCAGTAGTGCTAACCCCGTTTACTGTGCTTTTATGGGTTGGGTCGAGGTCGTAAATAGGCGAGTAGCTTCTGTAATGTGTGTTGGCATACTCGTAGTTATACGAAGTTTTGAATTTCAGTCCTGAAAGTGGAGCAATGAGGTATCCAAAATCAAAGTCGGCCCAAACATTGGCTACAGCTTTGCGTGTTTTTGTTCCCGAGTTACGGTAGCTTAGCATGGCTATAGGGTTGGTTATTTCTTGCATTCCAAGCCCGAAATCTGTTGGTGTGGCCCATTTTCCATTGTCGAACATAACCGGAACAACAGGAGGAAGGTTCAAGGCTTGTGATAGTGCACTTCCGTCGTACATGTCGTTGGCTCCTACCGATTTGGTGTCGATCTGAACAAGGTTGATGTTTGAACCGAAAGTCATCATTCCAAATTGTCGGGTGGTATTGAGGCGATAAGTCAATCGTTCGAAACCAGATTTCCCTTTGGCAACAATCCCGTCTTGTTTGAAGTACGAAATTGATGAAGCATAAGTAGAATTTTCTGAACCACCGGTCATAGTTATCACATGATTTTGTTTCATGGCATTGCGGTTAAGCATTTCCTCTTGCCAGTCGGTGTCCCAACGCATAGTATCGCGACGAGCGTCGGTAAATGGAAGTTTATCGGGTTTCACGTTGCTGTTGGCGGCGGCTTCGTTCATGGCATCCATATATTCTGCGGCGTTCAGCACGTCAACAGTATGCCATGGGTTTTGATATCCATAATAGCCATCGTAACTTACATTGAATTTATCGCCTTTTTTACCTTTTTTAGTAGTAATAAGTACAACCCCGTTTCCTCCACGGGCACCGTAAATTGCAGCAGAAGCTGCATCTTTCAGAACTTCAACTGATTCGATGTCGGTTGAGTTTAGATAATCAATACCATATCCGTTGGTAGGCAAACCATCAACAATATAAAGGGGTTCGTTGTCTCCATTTGTGCCAACCCCTCTAATACGAATAGAAACAAAGTCGCCAGGTTGCCCTGAGCTGTTTGTAATTACAACACCTGCAGTTTTTCCTTGCAGGGCTTGGTTCACCCTAAGCGCCCCTGTTTTTTGGAGGTCGCTGCCATCAACTTTGGCAATAGATCCAGTAACAAGGCTCTTCTTTTGTGTTCCGTACCCCACAACAACCAACTCATCAATGTCGTGTGTTGTAGCTTTCATTGTAACATCGATTGTTGATTTTCCAGTACGGGAAATTTCCTGAGAAGTCATACCTATAAAAGAAAAAACCAACGTGGCATTTTCAGGTACTTTGGCAAGCGTATAATTTCCGTCGATGTTAGTTACCGTTCCGTTTGTGGTGCCTTTTACAACAACTGTTACGCCAATCAGTGCACTTCCTGTTTCGTCAACTACCTTGCCGCCAACCTGTGAGGTCTGAGCGAACAAGTTTACCGACAGAAAAAGTCCCATCAACAGGAAAAGAAGATTCTTGAGTTTGAATGCTTCTGTTTTTCCGTTTTCGCGAATTTTCATAGAATCTAGATATTAGTTAATTATTATATTAAAAGGTTTGTGAACTCTTTATTTGTCAAAATTATGTGCTGCTTTTCTTTTGTTTTTCTGGTGGTGTTAAAAATGTAGATGTTTTTTCACTCAATTTCTTGTATGTGTAATTAAATCAGTTAGATGTAAATTATCAGCAATCAAAAAAAAGTAGATGCAATACAGTCTCAACTTTGTCCCAATAGTCAGAAAATCCAGCAGTTTCTGTAAAAAAAGAACGTTTTGGTTTTTTTATGCAAAATTCCTTTTTTGCATTTTATAACAACAAATCTAAGCCTTTCATTTTTCAATCTCAATTAAAATATTGAAACCATATTGTTGTAGTGGTGTTTTTTTATTTTAACCAATCGAAATGTAAACATTTTTTGCATTGTAAAATTCAGTTATACAGAATATAAAGAATTTTTTGATTTTGTTTATATTTATGATAAAAATAGTGATTGATGTATTTTTGAGAATATGCATATAGTTTTTTGTAGAACTTATTTCTGTTTCATTTTTCATCAAAAACAAGGGTGTTGGCGAATTGACAATTCTTTTCTATTTCTTGTTCTTCAGCAAAGGAAATCATTTTGAACTTTTCTGACTTCTGGTGGCCTCACAGATTAACTTTCTTTTGCTTCAGCTATTTTGTTTTAAAAGAATATTTGCCTTCAATGGGTTTTTTTTACTTTTGTCACTCATTTTTAATAAATACTTATCGCAATGAATATCGCATATTCTTGGTTAAAAGATTATATCGATACTGATCTTTCACCTGAAAAATTAGGTGAAATATTAACACAGCTTGGGTTAGAAGTAGGAAGTATCGAAGAGGTTGAAACGGTAAAAGGAGGCCTAAAAGGGCTTGTAATAGGAGAAGTGCTCACCTGTGCTCCGCATCCCGATTCAGACCACCTTAGTAAAACCACAGTTAACGTTGGTGGTGGCCAAGTGCTTCCCATTATATGTGGAGCGCCCAATGTGGCTTCAGGTCAGAAAGTTGTGGTAGCTACCGTTGGTACAGTACTCTACGATGGCGATAAAGATTTTACCATAAAGAAATCAAAAATTCGCGGCGAAGCATCTGAAGGGATGATTTGTGCCGAAGATGAAATCGGCCTTGGAACAAGTCACGAAGGGATTATTGTTCTCGATCCGAGTGCAGTTCCCGGTACCCCTGCTGCCGATTATTTCAATATTAAAAGTGATTACGTTATTGAGGTTGACCTTACTCCAAACCGAATCGATGCCGGGTCTCATATTGGTGTGGCTCGCGATTTGGCAGCATTTCTGAAACAATCAAATCCGTTGATGACTTACTCACGGAAATCTGTTGATTCATTTCATATCGATAATAAAAATCTTGAAATTCCGGTTGAGATTGCATCTCCCGAAGCATGTCACCGATATGCAGGAGTCACTATTCAAGGGGTTGAAATTAAAGAATCCCCCGATTGGCTTAAAAACCGTCTTAGGCTTATCGGTCTGAATCCTATTAATAATGTAGTTGACGTAACTAATTATGTGTTAATGGAAACAGGTCAGCCACTTCACGCTTTCGATGCCGCTGAGATTGAAGGGGGAAAAGTAATTGTAAGCACTTTACCTTCGGGGACAAAATTTGTTACCCTTGATGGTGTTGAACGTACCTTGCATGCCGATGACCTTATGATTTGTAATGGGAAACGTGTTCCAATGTGTATTGGAGGGGTTTTCGGAGGCGAAAAATCAGGGGTGAAAAATTCTACAAATTCAATTTTTCTTGAAAGCGCTTGGTTCAACCCTGTTTATATTAGAAAAACAGCCCGGAGGCATGGGTTGAATACCGATGCTTCGTTTCGTTTTGAGCGCGGTACCGATCCTAATGGTGTTATATACGCCCTTAAACGCGCTGCATTACTTATAAAAGAAGTAGCCGGAGGAACCATTTCTTCCGAGATTGTCGACATTTATCCCAGCCCTGCCAGCCATTTTGAAGTAACACTTACATTTGCTAATGTTTCCCGACTAATTGGTCTCGATATTTCAGTTGAAACAATAAAGAATATCCTTTTAGCCCTTGAAATCGAAATAGTTGCCGAGACTACAGAAAGCCTCACCTTAAAAGTGCCTCCATACAGGGTTGATGTTCAGCGAGAAGCCGATGTAATTGAAGAAATTCTAAGAATTTATGGGTACAATAATGTTGCTCCCGGAGTGAAGGTTAACTCAACGTTGCAATATTCGCCCTCGCCCGATAAAGAAAAAATTAAAAACCTTGTTTCGGATATGCTGGTTTCTGCAGGATTCTTCGAACTTTGGTCAAATTCTCTCACAAAAGCATCGTATTACGATAGCTTGCAGACCTTCGCCCCTGAGGCAACTGTGAAGATATACAATCCGTTGAGCCAGGATTTGAATGGCATGCGTCAGTCGTTGCTATTTGGTGGTCTCGAGGCAATTGTTAGAAATACCAATTTCCAGCATCCCGACCTTAAGTTATTCGAATTTGGTAATACCTATTTTTACAAAGGTGGTGAAAACCTTAAATCGCCTGCCGATAAGTATTACGAGGAAATGCACCTTGCCTTGTTTGTTACTGGGCAAAAACAACCCGAGAACTGGGTTACACGTGCCGAAAAATCCTCGTTCTTTTTACTTAAGAGCCACGTGCTGAATATTCTTAAAAGGCTGGGAGTGAATGTCGAAAAACTTAAAACTGAAGCTATCTCAAACGATATAATCGAAGACGGGATTGCATATCGTCGTGGCGATGGGAAAACCTTTGTTGAAATGGGCTTCGTTAATTCAAAACTGCTTCGTGCTTCCGGTATCGACAATGAAGTATATTATGCCGATTTTAATTGGGATATTGTTGTTCAACAGGTAACTAACACCAAAACTGCAGTTTCCGAGCTTCCTAAATTTCCTTCGGTACGTCGCGACTTGGCCTTGCTTGTCGATGAGAATGTAACCTTTGCACAATTGAAAGATGTGGCTAAACGAACAGAAAAATCCCTCTTGCGCGAAGTCGATATTTTCGATGTATATAAAGGTGATAAGATTCCGGCTGGTAAAAAATCGTATGCATTGAGCTTTGTTCTTCGCGACGATGAAAAAACCCTGAATGAACAAACCATAGAGCGTACCATGAACCGCCTTATTGCCATGTTCGAAAAAGAATTAGGGGCAAAATTGCGATAACTTTATTTGGAGTTTGCTTGTTTCTTCTGAGTAAAAATGAAAAGAATTTGTCAAAAAAATTGGAGAACAATTAGATGATGGGACTTATAACGCCTGTTTATAAAATAATTACACCAGAAAATAGTAGTAGTTTCGAGAACCAGTGGACAAGTTGTTTGCAACAATTGATCAATATTTCTGCTCGGGATGCATTAAACCCTTTTCGGGTAAATGTGTTTGTAAAATCATCAGGCTACGAGGATTATAATGCACAGATGGCACTTGTTGAAGCTGGCATGAAAAGGGAATTTGGGGCACAATGTCCTCCATTTGGGGTAGTGATGCAGGAACCCGACGATCCGTATCTGGTTACTCTTGAAGTAGGGTTTGTTGAAAAACAAGTGGCGACAATCGAATACGGGCAATTTCAACAACAACCATATTGTATTGTAAAATCTGATAATTATCAAGAATATTGGACAGTGGGTTCGCAAAAGGTTAGTCGTGATGCTGATATTTCGGAGTCGTCTGAAATTGCATTTTCAGCATTGAATGGCTTGTACAACCATCTGGGTATCAGTTTTAACAATACTGTTCGTCAGTGGAATTATGTAGGAGAAATTCTCAATGTTGAACAGATTGATGGTCGTGAGCGTCAACATTATCAGATGTTTAATGAGGTGCGGAGCAAATACTACAAGGAATATCGTACCTGTACCGATTTCCCTGCTGCTACAGGAATAGGCATGTTGCATGGGGGCGTATCCATCGATAGTTTTTCTGTTGCCGGAAACCAGCACCTGAATATTATTCCGATCAGCAACCCTGTACAGAGCGAATCATATAAATATGGACAAACAGTACTTGTTGGGGCACCGGGTTGTTCGTTGAAACAAAACCAACCCCCGCAATTTGAAAGGGCAAAATTGATTTCGCTTGGTGACCAATCGAGGCTTATTATTTCAGGAACAGCCTCAATAAAAGGGCAAGAAACAGTAGGCCTTGGCGATGTTGAAGAACAAACGCGCATTACTATCGAAAATATTGAAGCCTTGGCAAGCCCCGAAAATCTCAAACGTCAGTTTCCTCAACTTGGAGCTGTTCCAAGCCGCTACAGTTACATAAGGGTATATGTAAAGCACAAAAAAGATTTCGGTAAGGTTCGTAATATTTGTACCGATTTTTATGGTCAAGTTCCTGCTATGTATGTTGTTGCCGATATTTGTCGTGATAATTTGCTGGTAGAGATTGAAGCCGAATTGATTTCCTGACTTTTTTTCTATTGTTCTTTTTGCTATTTTTCTGGTGATTAATTTCCAGTCATGAAGTTGTCGGGCAAATACAATTAAATACCAGAAATATGAGAAGATTATTTATGTTAAGTCTAAGTTTGTTTCTGTTCTTTTCGTGTTCTAACCAGAACGAAAACCTAAGGGTAGTAAAGAACAAGGCTCTTGTGCCGTTTGCACCTCCGGTATCGTATAGCGAAGCACAAAAAAAAGCTGATTCTATTGTGATGTCGATGACTATCGATGAACGCATTGATATGATTGGTGGTCACAACATGTTTTTTGTTCAGGGGGTTCCCAAAGCCAATTTGCCCAGACTTTACCTTAGTGACGCAACTCAAGGGGTTCATTTGCGCAAGGATCTTGATTCTCAGCTCGAAAAATCGACAGCCATGCCTTGTCCTATTACTCTAACGTCTACTTGGAACAGGGATCTTGCTCATATTTATGCTAAGTCTATTGGCGAAGAATGCCGTGCAGGAGAAATTGCTGTTCTTCTTGGCCCGGGAATGAACATTTACCGAATTGCCCAGAACGGAAGAAACTTTGAGTATTTTGGAGAAGACCCATATTTGGCAGCCCGAATGATTGAAAACTATGTTGTAGGGCTTCAGAGCACTGGAACGATCGCCACACTTAAACATTTTATGCTTAACAATACCGATTTTCGCAGGCGTACATCAAATTCTGTAGTTTCTGAACGCACTATGCACGAAATATATCTTCCGGCCTTTAAAGCTGGTATCGATGCTGGAGCCATGGCTGTAATGACTTCATATAACCAAATTAATGGTGAATGGGCGGCCGAAAGCAAAGATATTGTTTCCGGGATTCTTCGCGAAAAGCTTGGTTTCAAGTGGTTGGTTATGTCCGATTGGTGGTCTGTTTGGCACCCTGAAAAAGCGATGAAGTCGGGGCTCGATCTTGATATGCCCGGCGAAGGGGATTTGAATTGGATTCTGTTAAAAAAGTTCGGAGATTCTTTTGTTCGCTCTAATGCCAAACGCTTATTGAAGGAAGGGAAAGTCTCGGAAGACGATATTAACCGTATGGCTCGCAATATTATTGCAACCGAGTTAGCTATGGAACTCGATAAGCGGCCAGTGAAGGATAATTCTTATTTGGCTAATTATAGCCAACACGAGGAAGTGGCCTTGCAGGCTGCCCGTGAAGGTATTGTGTTGCTGAAAAATGAAGGAAATATTCTACCTATAAAAGGAACTGATATTAAAATTCTTGCTACAGGTGACTTTATCAAGGAACGTATGAGTGGCGGAGGTTCGGCCGACGTGGAAGGATATAATTGGCTTTCGATTCTTGATGGTTTGCGTAACCGTTTTGGCGAGCAGGTTGTCTTTAGCGAGAATCCAACAGATGATGAAATAAAGCAAGCCGATATTGTCATTCTCAGTGTGGGAACAAAAGATTCTGAAGGCTGGGATAAAGATTTTAATCTTCCCGACTCGATGAATCAGCAAGTGAAATCAATTGCGGCATTGAATAAAAACGTTGTGGTGGTTGTGAATTCCGGAGGTGGTGTTAATATGACCGAATGGAATGATCTGGTGCCTGCCATTGTATATAGTTGGTATCCAGGGCAACTTGGTAATAAGGCACTTGCCGAGATCCTGGCCGGCGATGTAAACCCATCAGGGAAATTACCTATTTCTATTGAAAAGAAGTTTGAAGACTCTCCCGGTTATCCATATCTGCCTCAAGGTGAAGATTTATACACGGGGTGGGACTTAGATTCGAGATTGGATTTTCCAATATATGATATTGTTTACGATGAAGGCGTCTTTGTTGGCTATCGCTGGTATGACACCAAAAAAATTGAAACTTTGTATCCTTTTGGATTTGGATTATCGTATACCAATTACAATTATTCATCATTAAAATTGTCGGCCGATAATATCAAGAAAGGCGAAACATTAAAGGTTCAGTTTGTGCTTGAAAATTCAGGTAACAAAGCAGGATTAGAAATAGCCCAGTTATACATTCACGATCAGACCGCTTCGGTTGAAAGGCCTGTAAAAGAGCTTAAGGATTTTATTAAAGTTCCTCTTGAAGCGGGTGAGAAAGTACTTGTTGAGTTTGAAATCGATCAACAGGATCTCTCTTTTTATAGCGAAGAAAGCAGCTCTTGGATAGCTGAGCCCGGCAAGTTCGATGTGTTAATTGGTTCATCATCAAAAGATATTTTACTGAGGGCCACATTCGTCTTGGTTGAATAATCTATATTAACTTGGAAAAATTCTAAGACAAAAGATATTTTTTCTCGACAGGCAAAGAACGAATTAAGTGCTTTTTGCCTGTCTTTTTTTAAAGCTGATTTTTAATAAGAACTGTTTATTTTTGCAGGAAATCTCACAACATGCACTTCCAAATAGTTCAGCCCAATATTTTTCTTCGGAATTATATAAAGCAATACTGCTTTATGGAAACCGAGGCGAGCGAAGGCAATATTGTTGAGCGGGTTATCCCAACCGAAAATGTGCAATTGATGTTTCACTACCGTAATCCGTTTGTGGTTGTTGAGGGCGAAATCATTGCTAAATATCAGCCCCGTACCATCATTAGCGGACTGAGCAATTCTTACTCCGACGTTTCGACTTTCGGACAGGCGGGTGTGGCTTTTGTGCAATTTCAACCCGCTGGCGCATGCCATTTTTTCAAATTTCCTCTTTCTGAAATCGAAAATCAAAGCTTCGACTTGTCCGATATTTTCAATGCCGAAATCAAACAGATTGAAGAAAAACTATTTGAATCGAAGACTATTCAGGAAAGGGTTTTCCTGATTGAAAGCTTCCTGATGAGCAAGTTTTCGCCTATTCCACAATACGATCAACTATTTCTCGACAAAGGAATTCAAGTGATAAAACAAAGCCGCGGGCAAATTTCGGCCAATAGCTTAGCCGAAAAACTAACGACCACATCCAAAAGTGTTGAACGAAAATTCTCGAATCATCTGGGCAAAACCCCGAAACAGTACATCAAACTGGTGCGGTTTCAGGAAACACTGAGCGATTTCAGCAGGCACAAAAATATTCACTTAACCGAATATGCATACCGCAACGGGTACTTCGATCAAGCGCATTTTATACGCGATTTCAAAAGTTTCTCGGGCTACACGCCCAAAGAATTTGTTGAGAAATATCCCGATTTTAGTGTTGAGTAGATTTTCTTTTTGTCGTTTTTTTACAATTTTCGCTGCACTGCTTCTGTCTAATTTTGCTGCATCATTCAAATTGAAGCAATTATGACAGTAGAAATCGAAATTCGAAACCTTTTCAAAAAGTACCCCAACGGCACCGAAGCACTGAAAGGGGTGAGTCTCGACATTGGCCGCGGACAATTTTTTACCCTGCTTGGTCCCAACGGAGCAGGCAAATCGACCCTCGTGAAAGTCATGACCACGCTAATCTCCAAAGATTCGGGGAGTTTCAGCATTTCAGGCATGAATCCCGAATCGAATCCTGCAAAAATTCAGCATTTTATTGGTGTAGCTTCACAGGAAAACGAAATCGACCCCACAGAAAAAGTAGAGAACCTGCTTGTTTTCCAGGGACGCTTGTTTGGTTTGTCGAAAGCCGAAGCCACCAAGCGGGCCAATGAGCTGATCGAGCTTTTCCAGTTAAGCAGCGAGCGAAACAAAAAAGCCTCGGCACTTTCGGGCGGCAACAAACGCCGCTTGCATTGTGCATTGGCCTTGGTACACCGTCCGCAAATCCTGTTTCTCGACGAGCCGACCGTTGGCATGGATCCATTGGCGCGCGCCAACTTTTGGGACATCATTACCATGCTCAACCGCTCGCAGGGCGTAACCGTTTTCCTTACAACGCAGTACCTCGACGAGGCCGACAAGCACGCCTCCGAAATGGCACTCATCGTCGGTGGCGAAATCCATTTTGCGGGCAGCATAGCGAGCTTCAAAAAAATGGTAAACCCCGACGGCGATCTTTCGCTCGACGATAGTTACCTGAAGTATATCAAAAGTTTGAACAACAATTCAATATCAAATAACAACGAAGAATAGCCATGAAAACAGCAAATGCAATTTTTATTAACAGGGGAATAATGAAGCTGGTAAAACAACCATCGGCGCCCATCATGGGCTTTGCCATGAGTTTGTTTTTCCTACTGGTTTATAATGCCGGAATTGGTGGCGTTGGCAATCTCGAAGCGTTTGGAACCGGAGGTTACCTGCCGTTTGTGTTTCCCATTGCCATCATTTCGTTGGCCATGGGCTCGTCGGCCGGGGCCGGGCAAACCCTCAATGCCGACATGCAGTCGGGGTACTTTCGGCGACTGTACCTGAGCCCGGCGCCTCGTTGGATTTTGGTTGTTGCACCCATGTTGGCCGACACGCTTTCGTCGTTGTTTTTCACCATGTTGCTGCTTGCCATTGCAGCTCTTTTTGGGGTGACTTTTCAATTTGGAATGCTGTCGGTGTTTGGAATTTTGTTGCTTTCATTGCTTTGGTCGCTAACGCTTTGCGGTTTTTCGGCGGGCATTATGCTACGCACCGGCCAACATCAAAGTGCAGCTATTGTTACCAACGCCGTTTTCCCGCTGCTCTTTTTAAGCACCACTTTTCTGCCGCGCGAATTGATTACTTCCGAATGGCTGCTGGCTGTGTCGTGGGCAAACCCGGTAACCTATATTTTAGAAGGAAACCGCTACTTGCTGGCAGGAACATCGCCGGCTGAATTCTTCTATTTCGGATTGTTGATAACGGCCGTTACATCAATTGCTTCCGTTGTTTTCGCATTGAGAAGTGCCAAGCGGATCAAAATTTAAACTACTGACATACTGTTGTCAAAATCATTTGATATTTTTGAAGAAACGATTGGTTATGAAAGAAAAAGAAGCAATCATCTCGAAAATATTTGAACAACAGGGCAGCAACGGATGCTGGAAAATGTTGGATGTTGGGCACAAGTATTATCCTGTTTATCAGCACTACGTTCCCAATTTTAAGGCAACGTTGTGGACACTGATCTTACTGGCCGATTTAGAGCTTGACCCGTCCGACGAACGCGTGAAACGTCCGCTCGAAACCATCAAAAACCACTTTTCCGATTCGAAACAAGGCATTTATTCGCTTGGGAACGATCACTTTCCCATTCCTTGCCTCAATGGGAATTTGATTTATCTCGATGCCTACTTCAACCCATCGCTTTCTGAACAAAGTTTGTCGGCCATCAATTTTTTCAGCATAAACCAGCGTTTCGACGACGGGAATTACATCGAACCAAAAAATGCGTACTGCAAAAACACCAGTTGCTACGGAAAACATACCTGCTATTGGGGCGTAGTTAAATTACTGAAAGGCTTATCGTTTGTTTCTGAAAAAGAACGAACTCCGGAAGCAAAATCGCTTTTAGAACGTTGCATTGCGTTTGTATTGCATCACCATGTTTGTTTCAGCTCTCGAAACCCCCAAAAACCATTGTCCAACAACATCGAAAAACTGGGCTTTCCGTGCATGTACAAAAGCAACTATTTGGAAATCCTTTGGCTGCTGAAACGCGAAGGTGTTTATTCCAGAAATGTTGATGAAGCACTGAAATTGTTGCAATCGAAACAACAACCCGATGGAACTTGGCTTCTTGAGAAACAGATTGCCAACATGGTCGCAGGTGTTGGTTCCGAAAACCGACCCAATCCTTTCGTAACCCAACGGGCAAACGAAATTTTGTCGTTTTTTTACAATTCCACACCAACCTAAACCCATTCTTTTGCAACCTTAAAATTCAATTATCAATTTTCAATTGTCCATTTTCAATTAAAAAATAGCCATGAACAGAGATCATATCTACGTGCAAAATGCACACACCAACAACCTGAAAAACATCGACGTTGAAATTCCGAAACACAAACTGGTGGTTTTTACTGGGGTTTCGGGCTCGGGCAAATCGTCGTTGCTGTTCGACACCATTTACACCGAAGCACAACGGCAATTGGTCGAGACCTTTTCGACCTTTGCCCGCACGCGCATGCCCAAGCTCTCGCGCCCCGATGTTGATGACATTCTGAACCTTTCAACCGCCATCGTAATCGACCAAAAGCGCATGGGCAACAACCTGCGCAGCACCGTGGGTACGGCCACCGAAATCAACACCTACCTGCGTTTGCTGTATTCGCGCATTGCCCAGCCCTTCATCGGACCGTCGTTTTATTTTTCGTTCAACCACCCCGAGGGCATGTGTCCGCATTGTCACGGATTGGGCAAAAGGGTGAAAATCGACCTCGACCAGTTTCTCGACAAAGAAAAATCGATTCGCGAAGGGGGAATCACGCACCCGTTCTACAAAATTGGCGGTTTCTACTGGAAAGAATTTATGGGAATTGGAATGTTCGACGTTGACAAAAAGTTGAAGGATTATACCGACGACGAGCTGCAAACCTTGCTTTACTCCGAACCAATCCCCATTGCCAACTCGAAAGAAAAGCTGAGCTACATCAAAAATTTCGAAGGCATTGCGCGTAAGCTCGAAAACTCGGTGGCCGGAAAAGCCGAAGACGAAGCCCCCGACGAGGAAAAGAACGCCTATGCCCGCTATTTTATCTACACCGTTTGCGAGCATTGCAACGGCTCGAGGTTGAACGACAGGGCGCGGCATTCGAAAATCAAAGGACTGTCAATCGACCAACTTTGCAATATGGAACTTGCTGATGTGCTTGAATTTTTGAGCGATGTTGACGACGAAATTTCGCGGCCCATCCTTCGAAAGGCCAAATTCCTGCTCGAACAATTGGTCGAAATAGGCGTGGGCTACCTTTCGCTCGAACGTCCGGTTTCCACACTTTCGGGCGGTGAATCCCAACGGGTAAAAATGTCGAAACAGCTCGACTGCAACTTGGTTGACATGTTGTATGTGCTCGACGAACCTTCCATTGGCCTTCACCCACGCGACACCGAAAAGTTGCTCTCTATTCTTTTCAGGCTAAAAGAAAAAGGGAACAGCGTGTTTGTGGTGGAACACGATCCCGACATTATTCGTGCTGCCGAGTGGATTGTTGACATTGGTCCCAAAGCCGGAAAATTGGGCGGAAACGTAGTTTATAACGGCGAACCTGCCGGGCTGCAACATGCCGAAAGTATTACCGGAAAGTATCTGTTTGAAACCAATCGCCCAACGTATAAGCGAAAAGCGGCCACATCGTTCTTCGAAATCAAAAATGCAACGGCCAACAACCTTAAAAATGTGTCGGTTAAGATTCCAAAGGGTGTGCTCACCTGCGTTACGGGCGTGGCGGGCAGCGGCAAAAGCAGCCTCATTCATCAATGCTTTGTGAAACAGCACCCCGAAGCCATTGTAGTTGACCAGTCGCCCATTGGCAAATCGTCGCGCGCCAACCCAGCTACTTTTATGGGCGTTTTCGACCTAATTCGGAAAGAGTTTGCTGCGGCCACAAAAAGCGAGGCATCGCTGTTCAGCTTCAACTCGAAAGGAGCTTGCCCCAAGTGCAACGGACAAGGAACGCTCAGTTTCGAACTGCACTTCCTCGATGCCGTAAAAACCGTGTGCGACGAGTGCGAGGGCAAGCGTTACCATGCCGATGTGCTTGAACTGCATTACCATGGCCAAAGCATTGCCGATGTGCTGAACATGACGATAAACCAAGCTTCCGAGTTTTTCAAGGTACCTAAAATAGACAAGCATTTGAAGCTGTTGCAAGAAGTGGGTTTGGGTTATTTGAAGTTGGGGCAGTCGTTAAGTTCGCTGTCGGGCGGCGAGGCGCAACGCCTAAAAATTGCCACCGAACTGAAAAACGAAGGCAACATCTACATTATGGACGAGCCCACCACAGGCTTGCACCTATCCGACATCGACAACTTTTATCGTATCGTGAAACGGCTGGTCGACAAGAACAACACGGTAATCATTATCGAACACAACCTCGACATCATCAAGTATGCCGACTGGGTTATCGACATGGGGCCCGAGGGCGGCAAGGCTGGCGGGGAACTGCTGTTCGAAGGCTTACCCGAAGATTTGGTAAAATGCGAACGGTCGCATACGGGCAGGCATTTGGGAATGTTGCTTGAGGAATAAAATAGTGAATGAGAAGAACTTATTTTTTTTGGAAATCAAAAAGAAAAGTTGGATATCTTGCCAGAGTGTAATAACTTTGTAATTACAAATTTTTCAAATATGGAAGTTTCAGTAATACAAATAGGAAATTCAAAAGGAATACGATTTAGTAAAACACTTTTGGAAAGGTACAATATCAAAGATACAGTGGAAATGATTTTGGAAAAGGGTCAAATTATCATTAGGCCAAAATCGGTTCCACGCAAAGGATGGGAAGCTGCATTCAAGGCGATGCACGCTGCAGGTGATGATAAAGCCCTGATTCCGGATGTTTTTGACGATGAAAATATTGAAGAATGGATTTAGCACAATATCACATCGTTCTGGTAAATCTTGATCCTACTTTGGGTAGTGAGATTAAGAAAACAAGACCATGCGTAATTATCTCGCCCGATGAGATGAATAAATATCTCAATACAGTTATTGTTGCACCAATGACAACCCAGTCCAAAAATTATCCAACCTGAATTGAAGTAATCCATGATAATAAAAAAGGGTGGATCGTATTGGATCAGATCAGAACAATCGACAAACAACGAATTACTGCTTTATTGGGAAAACTATCTTCAGTAGAAATCAACAATCTAAAATTAATTGTCAAAGAGTTATTAGTTGACTAAAATAATGCATTCGCAATTTTGCGATATTGTGCAAGGGAAAAAGAATTATACTGGGAGATTGCTCCAAAAGACAAAAAATATACTTTTGCATTTCAATTCAAACAACTTCGTTTTGAGAACAATTTTTAAATTGATAATTACAGCTTAATTAGCCTTCGGGAAACATAGAAAAATTTTTGTATCTTCTGATTTTTTTAGTATTGTTTCTTTTTGTTCTGTATATAAATTCTTATGCATAAAGCAATCAACACAAATGGATTAATATTTTCTATCTGCTTCTTTTATTTTATTTCCTTTTCGGGTTTTGCCCAAAAGCAAATCACACACAATCTTACGTGTACTTATATTGGAAACAGTTTTGGCGGAGGTGACAGATGGGTGCAGAACTTTATCGAAAATATATCTGTTACTACCGATGGAACTTTATACACAAACTCTTATTGGGATGAAGCACATAGAGAATTTGGAGTTTATACCGTATGTGATGTAATTGGAAATTTAGATGTTAAACCTAATTCTTTAGTTGCTACTGACTGTAAAGGGAATTCTTGGTCTATTATTAATCCTTATCTTCGTTTCACGGTTGGAAATGTAGCTCCGGTTCCTACCGGCGATTTGGCACCTTACATTTTGTGTAGCGATGGTCGCGAAATAAGAGCTATTGCTGATCCATCGGCTATTGCAGTGGATCACAAGTGTCGATTGATGGTTGCCGATAACGGCCCCGATCAGAATATTAAGATATTTGACATTTCTGGTTTAATTACCCCAACCGTTGTTGATACAATTGGTGTAACAGGCGGTACACTTGCTGGGACAAAACCTGGAATAATAGAACCGCTAAAATTTTGGGGTATCCGCGGTATTGGTACCGATTCGGTTGGAAATTTATGGGTTGCCAATTGTGGCTTTCCATCTCAAGTTGGTGGTGGAACCGATTTGAGGCATTTCGATTCATTATTGCAAATGGATTGCCAAATGCTTGATCTGAATTTTGTTGTTTCTATGGATGCTGATCCTAATGACCCAACACAAATCTATAGTTCGGGAGAACATCTCGAAATTGATTATAATATTCCTGCAGGCGATTTACAGGCACATTGGAAATATAAAGCTCAAACACTTGACCCGTTTAAATATCCCGACGATCCTCGCTTGGTCAATTCATTGGAATCTACATTTATTAGGTATATTGAAGGGGAAAAATATATGTTTTTAACTAATATGTACTCCGAATTTCTAATGGTTTACCGTTTCGACGGCGAAATAGCCGTACCCTGCGCTTTTTTCACGGTGGCTTGGGATGGACAATGGGAGAAATATAACTGGCAAATAGACCAGCGCCCCAAATATTCTGGCAATGAAAATACCCGTTGGTTTTGGCGTGATAATAATGGCGATGGACAAGTTCAAAAAGAAGAATTTACCCTTTATGACTTAGGATATCCTTATTTAAAGGGATTGGACATTGATGAAAATGGTAACGTTTATATCGGAGGCCGTATACTTTGCTATTTCCCCATGAATGGAATTGATGCGAACGGAGTTCCGAATTATTCGGTAGATAACATGCGTAAAAGTGAGGCTCCATACACCATTTTTGGTGGCGATATGACACGTATCAAATATGTTGACGAAACCGATGTAATGTATTTTGGTACAGGATCAGGATTCCCTCAATTTACTGAAATTGTTCAGTATAAGAACTGGAGTAAAGGAGAACGGAATGCAAGAATATTGTCAATTGGGCAGCATGCAACCACTTTCACTGCTGATGAAAAATACATATATCTAAGTGTGGGATTTGGTGGAAAATACACTACAACATCTGGTGAAGTTGATATCTGGGATGCTGAAACCTTTGAGCCTGTGGGGTACATTTTGCCTGGATCGGAAGTATATGGAGAAAGTGGGATGATCGACCTGGGATATGGCATACAAGTTTCAAAATTAGCGAGTGGCGAACGTATAATAATTATTGAAGAAGATGCCAAAGGGAAAAATATTATCTATAAATGGTGCGCTGATGGTGCATGTTTGAAAGATACAAATAATGTAAGCCATGTTCTTAATAATGAAAAATCTGATTTTCAATTGTTTCCTAATCCATTATTCGGAGGAGACCTTACAATTGTTTTTCCTAAAGATGCTGTACAAATTTCTGTTTTAGATATTACTGGTAGGCAAATATTAAAGAAACACGTTGATGAAAGTGTGTATGTTATTGAAAATAAAAATTTTATGAGTAATGGCGTTTATTTTATAAAAGTCAAAACTTCCAATAAAACATATATGCAGAAATTAGTTGTTGTTAAATAATTTAGCTACAAATACTTCTGATTTTGAATTAACTACAGATTGGAAATACTACTATTAATCAGAAAATTTTATTGCTCCAACATAATAGAGTGGCATAAATAAAGTTTTTTCTATTTTTAAACATTCAGATTTATTAAAATCACACACAATGAGAATAAAATCAAAAAGAATCAGTCTACTAACATTAACAATTATACTTACTTGTTTATCATTTATTTCAGCACAAAACAATGAAATTATGAAATATAAAAATCCAACCATATCGTCATCAGAAAGGGCAAAAGATTTACTTGCCCGCATGAGCCTTGAAGATAAAATATACCAGATGATGTCTGTTTTGGATGGCACGCCCGATCGGTTTAATCCCGACTTTGTGAATAATCCCGTTGAAATGAAACGGGTGTTCGGGAAAGGTGTCCACTCTGTTCAGCCTTTTTTTGAAGGGTTGAAAGCATCTGTCGAATCGAGGAACAAGATACAGAAATACCTTATTGAAGAGACCAAGTGGGGTATTCCCGCTATTTTTGTCGATGAGGGTCAACATGGATTGATGAAGCCCGAAGCCACTGCTTTCCCTATGGCTATTGGGTTGGCTTGCTCTTGGAATCCCGAGTTATTTGAGCAGGTTTATGCTGTTACTGCACACGAAATGCGTTCGCGTGGTGCTCAGTGGGCACTTTCTCCGGTTATCGATGTTTGTCGCGATCCTCGCTGGGGACGTGTTGAGGAAACCTATGGCGAAGACCCTTATCTGAATGGTATTTACGCCATTGCAGCGGTAAAAGGTTTTCAAGGAACAGTAAATGGCTCTGTTGCCCCCAACCATGTAGCTGCAACGTTAAAGCATTTCTGCGGCCACGGTCAGCCCGAAGGCGGGTTGAACCAGGCTCCGTCCAACTATTCCGAACGTACCTTGCGCGAGTTCCAGTTCCTTCCTTTTCAAATGGCTGTTGAACAAGCCAAACCATTGGCAGTCATGCCTTCGTACAACGAGATTGATGGCCGCCCATCGCACGCCAATTCATGGTTATTGAAAGACGTATTGCGCAATGAATGGGGTTTTGACGGATTGGTCGTTTCAGATTGGAACGCTATTGATCAGTTGGACACCAAGCACTTTATTGCAAAAGATAAGAAAGAAGCTGCCATGTTGGCTTTCAATGCTGGCGTTCAGTTTGAGCTGCCCAACCGCGATTACTATAAAAACATGGAAGCGCTTGTAAACGAGGGGAAAGTAAAATTGGAAGAAGTTGATGCGGCTGTTTTCGAGTTGCTTAAGCTGAAATTTGAATTGGGCTTGTTCGACAATCCTTATATCGATGTAGATAAAGCAATTGCAGTTACAAAAGAGCCCGGCTCAAAACAATTGGCGTTGAAAGCAGCACAAGAATCAATAGTATTACTTAAGAACGAAAACAACCTTTTGCCCATCAAAAAAGGACAATACAAAAAGATTGCAGTGGTTGGGCCTTGTGCCAACGACCTTTTTATGGGCGGTTACTCGGGCGAACCTTATGAAAAAGTCTCGCTGTTGCAGGGCATCAGAAATAAAGTTGGAAATTCATCTGAAGTTTTATTTGCCCAAGGTTGCCGAATTACCGAAGGCCTGACCATTAGCCAATTCAACTGGAGGAACGAAGACATTGTGTTTACGCCCCGTGAGGTTAACCTGAAATTGATTGACGAGGCAGTTAAGGTTGCCATGCAGGCCGACATCATTATTCTTGCCGTTGGCGAAACCGAATTCATTTGCCGCGAAGCATGGAGCAAAGCCCATCGTGGCGATAACATGACTCTCGATCTAATTGGCGAACAGCAGGAGCTGGTCGAAGCAATGGTTGCAACAGGTAAGCCTGTAGTTGTTTACCTTACCCATGGTCGACCTTTATCAATCAATTACATACATCAAAACGTGCCTGCAATTGTCGACGGCTGGTACATGGGGCAGGAAACCGGTACCGCCGCTGCCGACGTGCTCTTTGGCGATGTAAACCCATCGGGGAAACTCACCATTACGGTTCCAAAATCGGTAGGTCAACTTCCGTTGTTTTACAACCACAAGCCATCGGCAAGGTACGTCGATTATGTGTCGATGGACGTACAGCCACTTTATCCTTTTGGCTTTGGATTGAGCTATACCACATTTGCTTACAATAAGCTGAGACTCTCTGCTGAAAAGATAAAAAATGGCGAGCCAGTGCAAGTTTCGGTCGATGTTACTAACACAGGGAAAATGAAGGGCGATGAAATTGTGCAACTGTATATTCGTGACAAAGTTTCGTCGGTAACCCGCCCAGTAAAAGAGCTGAAAGATTTCAGGCGCATTACACTCGAAGCCGGAGAGACTAAAACAGTGCAATTCACCATCGATCCATCGAAATTAGCTTTTTGGGACATCAACATGAATTTTGTAGTTGAACCCGGCGATTTTGAGGTGATGGTTGGAAAATCTTCCGTCGATTTGTTGACGAAAACATTTGTAGTTGAATAGTGAACCCCGTATGAAGATTGACCACATCGCTATCTGGGCGCGCGACCTTGAGAGGCTCAAGGATTTCTACATGAAGTATTTTGACATAGCTTGCGGCGAAAAATATGTGAACCCGAACAAGCACTATTCATCATATTTCCTTTCGTTTGAAGGATCGGAAACGCGCATTGAAATCATGCAACGCCCCGATGTTGCCGAACGAACCGAAAAGCAGTCGGCAACTCATGGCATTACCCATTTTTCGATTGCCCTTGACAGCAAGGAAGAAGTGGATAATCTTACCGAACGGCTTCGTTCCGACGGCTTCAACATTGTGGGCGAACCCCGCACAACCGGCGACGGATATTACGAAAGCGTTGTAGAAGATTGCGAGGGAAACTGGGTGGAAATTACGGTTTCAAAGTAAAGACGGTTAAGCATTCATAATTTCAGCATTCTTGGGTTGTTGAAATTATTTCTGAAAATGAGCAATTTAATAACTTGAGTTAGACTTTATTTTTGAGTTCAGCCCGCTTGTAAACAGTAAGATTCAATGCAAAATCATGCAGGAATAATGGGTTATTTTAAGTGATTTTGGGATTTTTTGAGGGAAGAATTGTAATTTTCGCCTATAATCCGCAACTCTATTATTATGATTGTCGATAAAATTGAAAATGCCCATATTTATTTCAGTATTAATTCTTTACTGGGTAAGGGCTTGAGATATATGTTAGCTGAAAATTTCGACGAGGCACAGCTTGGCAAAACAATTCTTGAAGGAGAATCACTTTTTGCCATGGTGAATGAATACGATACAAAACCTGCTGAACAATGTAAGCCCGAAGCACACAGGCGTTATACCGATATCCAGTTTATGGTTTCGGGGGAAGAAAAAATAGGATTTACTCCTTATAACGGGCAAACTCCGATGGAAGAATTCAATACTGAAAATGATATCATGTTTTTTAATCTCGAAACTGACCAGTTTACGTTCAAAACCGGGTATTTTGCGGTTTTCTTTCCTCATGACATCCATCAGCCTGGAATTATGGTTGATGCTCCATCGAAAGTGAGAAAAGTTGTGGTAAAAGTTGAGTTGTGAATATTGGCTTTGTTAATTTCCTTAGCTTAAAGGTTGTTGATATTCTGTGAGATGTAATATGCTGACATCCCTTTTGGGGTATTACATATTTTGTGCAAATCTCAACATTAACTTATTGTTTCTTAATTGGTCGTCACCTTGTTATTTAAAACCTATTGGTAGGTAAATCGGTCGATTTGATTTATTTTTAGTCCGTTTTACGAAAAATTAATATCAAAAAAATAAAATTCAATACAATGGCAATTAGTGCACTACAACAAGAAAGGGCCAAGTATCAGCCCAAGCTTCCCAAAGCATTACAGGGAAATGTTAAAGCGATTGAAGGAAAAGCTACTGAATCGGTTGCTGACCAGACTGAAATCAAGAAATTATTCCCAAATACCTATGGTTTGCCGCTGATTACCTTCCAGGCAAGTGACACAAAACCGTCGTTTCCCGCTTTCAATGTTGGGGTAATTCTTTCCGGGGGTCAGGCTCCTGGCGGACACAATGTAATTTCAGGAATTTTTGATGGATTAAAAGCATTGAACCCTGATAATAAATTATTTGGTTTTCTTGGCGGCCCTGGTGGTTATGTAGATAATAAATACATGGAACTAACAGCCGAAATTGTTGATGAATACCGCAATACCGGTGGTTTCGATATAATTGGTTCGGGTCGTACCAAACTCGAAGAAAAGGCTCAGTTCGACAAAGGACTGGAAAACTGCAAAGCATTGAATATTTCGGCAGTAGTTATTATTGGTGGTGACGATTCGAATACCAATGCATGTGTGTTGGCCGAATATTACGCTTCAATAAATGCTGGCGTTCAGGTTATCGGTTGTCCTAAAACCATCGATGGCGACCTCAAAAATGAAATGATCGAAACATCTTTCGGGTTCGATACTGCTTGTAAAGTGTATTCCGAATTGATTGGAAACATTATGCGCGATGCGAATTCTGCAAAAAAATATTGGCACTTTATTAAACTTATGGGGCGTTCAGCTTCACACATTGCACTTGAATGTGCCCTTCAAACACATCCAAACATTTGTTTAATTTCGGAAGAAGTGGCTTCCAAAAAGCAAACATTGGGCGAAGTGGTTGATTATATTGCAGATGTTATTGCAAAACGTGCCGAAAGCGGCTTGAATTTCGGCATTGCTCTCATTCCTGAAGGAGTAATTGAATTCATTCCCGAAATGAATACCCTTATTTCTGAATTGAACGATTTGCTTGCCGAAGGAACTGCCACTGCGCAAGCATTTCAGCATGTTAAAAAATCACATAGGGTTGATTGGACTGCCGAAAAACTTTCATCAAAGTCGTCGGTTGTATTCCGTTCGTTGCCCGAAGGTATTGCTAATCAGCTTACTCTCGACCGCGATCCCCATGGAAACGTTCAGGTTTCTAAAATTGAAACCGAAAAGCTGCTGATTGAAATGGTTGAAGCAGAACTGGCCGAGCGTAAACTCGAAGGAAAATACAAAGGTAAATTTGGTGCTCAAAATCACTTCTTTGGATATGAAGGCCGTTGTGCTGCCCCTTCTAATTTCGATGCTGACTATTGCTACTCTTTAGGTTTTAATGCAGCAGTGCTCATTGCCAACGGTAAAACTGGTTATATGTCATCGGTTAGGAATACTACAGCTCCTGCAAGTGAATGGATTGCCGGTGGAGTTCCAATCACTATGATGATGAACATGGAACGTCGCCATGGTCACATGAAACCGGTTATTCAGAAAGCTTTGGTTGAACTGGATGGAAAACCGTTTAGTTTCTTCGCTTCACAACGTGAGAAATGGGCCGTTGAGACCGATTTCGTTTATCCTGGTCCTATCCAGTATTTTGGTCCTAGCGATGTATGTGACCGCGTTTCAGAAACATTGAAACTGGAAAAGGCATAGATTTAATAATATTGTCTTGATTTGAACTGCACTTCAAATGTTTTAAACAGCATTTGGGGTGCAGTTCTTTTTTGGGGCTTTAGCGGCGAAACTCTTCGAAATGAAGATCAAATTTTTCCATTTTAGGTTTGATTACGAACCGGCAATATGGCTGCATCTTGTTGCTTTGGTAATAATTCTGATGGTATTTTTCCGCATCATAAAATGCTGTGAATGGAGTTACTTCTGTAACCACGCGTTTTGTTTTGGGTAATTTCTTGTTTATTTTATCGATCACATCATGTGCTGTTTCCTTTTGTTTTTCGCTGGCATAAAAGATGACCGAACGGTATTGGGTACCAATATCAGCTCCCTGGCGGTTAAGAGTCGTTGGGTCATGGATTTCAAAGAAAATATAAAGCAATTCTTCAAATGAGATCACTTCGGGGTCGAATACAATTTTTACCACTTCGGCATGACCTGTTTCACCAGTGGTCACTTCGTTGTAACTGGGGTTGGCGGTTTCTCCGCCTGAATAACCTGAGGTAACTTGTTTAACACCCTTAACTTGTTGGAAGACGGCTTCGGTACACCAGAAACAACCGCCTCCAAAAATGGCAGTTTCAACATGAGATGAGAATGAAAAACCCATAACCAGAAGAATTAAAAAATGTGTCATCAATTGCAATAATTTTGAGCATAAACAACACAAAATCAAAAATGTTCAGGGTAAGTTTTAGCTCTTGTAGCCCGACAAAGAAATGAAGCGTGGATTGAGCTTGTGCAATTTTTTCTCGGTTAACTGGCGAAGGAATGCCTGATTTTGAAAAGAAATTAAAGAAGCCTAAATGATGAAATGTGTTGTGGCTGATCAATTTTCTTTATAAGAATACATGGTATTTGCCAAGATAGTAGTATTTTGGAGTTCATTTTTGATTGCAGATCAAGCAATAATTATTTTTACCCGGAACCATTGTTAACTGTATGAACAATCTTCTTGAACCTTTTTTCCAACAAGCAAGGTTAACGCCCAGTGCCTTGGCTGCAACCGATTCTTCAAGTGAAATAAGCTATGGGGCCTTACTCGATAATGCACTTCGCTTTTATTCCCTGCTTTCGCGCTATTCATTCAGCACCAGACATGTAGCTGTTTATTTGCCCAATGGAACCGAGGCATTATCAGTGATTGTTTCGTTGTTGACAGCAGGGGTGGCCTATGCCGCATTGGATCCTGAAACCCCAAGCGATAGAAATAAACAAATTGCTGATACCGGTGATTTTGATTATTTAATCACCTCTGAATTATTTGTTGAGCGGGCTGCTTCTTTTTTTTCATTGGATAAAATACTGGTTTATTCAGATTTAATCAAAAACGATCCCGTTGCATTCGAATTGGTGCGAGATGTTCAGCCAGAAGACCATTCTGTGCTTTTTTTCACCTCGGGATCGACAGGTATTCCCAAATGTGCCGTTCATACTCACCTAAGTATTTTTAATGGGCTTAAAGATTCGCTGGATATTTTAAAGGTGCGTAAAAACGATTCCTTCGACATGATTGCTCCCCTTTCTTTTGCTGCTAGTATTAATGTTTTTCTTGCATTGCAGCGAGGTTGCCCAATCCATTTTTTCGATGTTAAGAGGCAGGGAATTCATGGATATGTGAAATTTTTGCGCGAACGAAAAATTAGCATAACCGTAATGACTGCCACCGTGTTCAGGGCTGTTTGCCGAATAGTTCAGACTGCAGGTTCGGGGCGTTTTTCTTCCGTCCGGCTTGTGCTCATGGCATTGAAATATGCCCGTAAGTACAAATTGAACACTACACAGGTACGGAAAAGCAAGATAAAAGCTATCAGCGAGATTGTAAAAGTTGCCGGTATTTCAAATTTGCCTTCATTGCGAATGATTAATTTGGTTGGTGAGCCGGTTGTTCCTGCCGATATTGAACTCTTTAAGTCGATTACTGGGAAGGATGCTGAATTGCTGAATGTTTACGGAGCCAGTGAAACCCGAACCATCTCAATAAAGATTTTTAAGCATTCTGATACTGATGTAAAAAAAGTCTCGGCTGGATATCCCTTCGGGCAGAATCAAGTGTATATCGTTGATGAAGACTTGCAATTGTTGGATAAAACCGAAGAAGGACAAATCATGGTTTCATCGCCTTACCTTGCTTCGGGATATTACAATAACCCAAAAGCAACAAACGATTCGTTTATTATTCATCCGGCTATTGGCAAGATGTGTTACCTTACCGGCGACTTAGGTTATATTTCGGCTCATGGAGAATTGTATCAACTTGGGCGGATCGATTCAATGGTTAAAGTGAGGGGAAACAGGGTCGATATTTTCGATATTGAGAATTGCCTTTTGAATTGCCCCGGTGTTAGCGAGGCTGTTGTGGTAAACAAAGGCAAAACGTTTTCTGAGGCTTTGTTGGTTGCCTATGTTGTTGTAAATAAAGAAATAACTCATGGTATGCTCAGGGAATACGTAAAGTCGAAAGTCCCTGACTACATGGTTCCTGCTTTTTTTGTGATAAAAGACTGTCTTCCACAGACAAATACAGGAAAAATTGACCGTAAACAGCTTGCCGACGAAGCACTTAGCTTTAATAGTATAGTAGAGAGTCGCCCTGATGCATCGCTCGAAAATGACCCTATATACCTGAAAGTTAAAGGTATAATCATGGATGAGTTGCACCTTCCCCGACTTTCTCCGCAAAACTGCTTTTTTAACGACTTAGGTGGCGATTCAATACTTGCAACCACTGTGATATCGCGCATTAAAGACGAGATGAACATTGAGTTGCCCTATTTTATTCTTTACCGTTACCGCACTATCGATAAGTTGGTGGCCTACATAAAACTTCAGGGAAATAAAACCGTCACGTTAGATGTGCTGAGAAAACCTGTGAGGTTCGATTCTCCAGTCATTGTATTTGTAGCTCCGGTTAAAGGGGGTGCCGAAACATATAAATTCGGGCTTAATTCATTTCCCGAGCACTATGGGCTTTTTTCCCTTTCCTACAATATTACCGACGAGAAAACCGAAAAATTCCTTTCGTTGCGTTATCTGGCTGAGCAGGCCGCAGAGGCATTAGAGCAAATTAATAATCAGCGAATTGTGTTGATGGGGTATAGCATGGGCGGATTGTTGGCTTATGAAATTGCCACGCATCTTGATCCCGGCAAAGTGCAAAAAATCATCATGCTTGACATTCCGCCGGCAAAGTATAAACGGCTGAACATACTTGGGGTTTTATGGAATGATTTACACCTTTTTGTAAAAAATACCCGTTCAAAAAACAGTGAAGCCCGAAAAGTTAACACATGGCATATGTTTATGTGTCTCTATTATCTTTTTTCGTTTTCGAATAACGTTAAGCGTTTCGAAAAGAGGAAGAGCACACTAATGGCCGAAGCTGCGCATCTGCGTTTTTTCAGGCAAATGCACCATCGTAAATTTTATGGTGATATGTTACTGTTTCGAACCAACGATCCAATTTTCAAGAGGAATACATATAACTGGAAAAAGTTTGTGAAGGGGAAGATTGATACAGTGCATATTCAGTCATCCCATTTTCAATTGCTTCATAACGATAACATTGAATTACTTAGTTCGGAAATAGTAAAAGCTATTGAAAAGGCATAAAAAAAGCCCGGAATACTTCTATATCCGGGCTGAATTTATTTATGAAAGATTTCCTACTTTCTTTGCTTTTACTGACTTCCACACTATTTTGGTGGACATTTTGCAATGTTTTAATTGTTTGGCATATGTAATTTAGGACACCTTTTGTTTATTTTTTCTTAGCTGCTTTTGATGGGGTCCACACCAAGCTGATATCTGAAAAGCTTGGAACATTGGCCGGTTTTACAGTTTTTGCCGAACGGCCTTTATTGATTATAAAAGAAGAATACACACCAGTACCATTGATCTCTGTGAGTTCGATGCATATTTTGTATTTCCCGTCGGCTACAAGCTTTTGGTTGAAATCTTTTCCATTCCAAGTACATGATACTTTGTCGTGAGTGTTGCGCGTTGCTGATGAGATTGCATCAACAGTGTTGAACTCTGCACCAGCTTTGCTGGTTGAATTTTTCCAATTGGTAAGAAATATTTTCCTCTTTTCGGCATGGGCTACAAGGGTTTTTACAAATTTGCCCGACTCATCTTCAACCCAAATAGCCATTGAATTCCTTGGAGTATATCTTCCTCCGGTACTCGAAGTCAATACCTCAACTTTTAACTCGCCAGCTGTTTGTGCCATGCCGTTAATCGACAATAAGGCAATAATAACTGTAAACAAAATTTTTCTTCCCATGATATTAGTTTTTATGAATTAGCAAATTTTATAAATCATCGTGTTCTCATGAAAGAGCACCGAAATTGATGTTTTGACTCTGTTTGTTCAAGAAGGTTTATGTCATTCTTTAGGCAAAAGAATAAAAGATAAGTTAATATTCCGGTGTATCAGATAACGAGATTTGATTATGTGTAACAAATGAGAGTTTTGATTAACAATGTGTTACCAGTTGCATTTTTTAGAGCTTTAATCCAAATCCAAGCATTACATTGTAATTTTTCCATTCTTTGGCTGAACTGTTATTCATTAAATTATTCGTCAGCACATTTTTGAGTCCGTAATTAAACCGGGTTAATATTACTCCGTGTATTGCTTGCGATATTTTAACCTCATAGGCAAGTTGAAGCGATGCGCCATAATCAATTGACGTATAATCCTTTTTTATATCTGTGTCGTATTTTTGTATTGGTTCAATTGACTCTGTTACTGGATCTGGGGCATAAATCACAAATCTGGACGTATCTGTATACGAAGTTCCTTTCTCATTGGCACTTATTAACATAGAAAGGTATGGCCCGGCGGAAATTGTAATTGGTATTTTTTCATATAAACGGTATTTTATCAAAAAGGGTAAGGTTAGGTATGAATTTGTCAAATTCCCTTTATTCTCAATTAGTCCAATTTTATCGTTTATGTCAAGAACAGTATAATTATAATTCAGTCCGGTGCTAATCGAATATTTACTGTTCAACTTATAAGAAATGAATAGTTCAAGAAAGTATCCAAAATCTGAGCAATAATCAGTTTGAGGATGACCTGCAAACTCGGGCATAACCTCAATTGTTTTTTTATATGGAATTGTCAGGGTAGTTCCAAAATCCAATTGATAAGAAATCTTTTTAAAATCTTGCGCATAAATTTCTACTAATGAGATCAGTCCTAATAGTAAAATCATTAAAATCGGTTTCATGTTGTCTGTATGTTCGTTTATAAATGGTTGGCAACGTTGGTGGTATGAGGTTGTGGCAGCAAGTCGCGAACTTACTGCCCTTTTTATTGGCTCAATTGTGCCGTAATCGCTGAATTTTAATATTTTTCTTTTCTTTCAAATTGGTCATTGAGTGTCAAGTAATGAATCGCAATTAATAGTCTGATTTTAGGGTTATTGACTTTATAGTTTTTATAATTCTTAATTAAGTCTGCAACCATTGTTGGTGAAATATCTCCCGCTATTTCAAGCGAGTTGCAATAATTGTTGATTACACTGTCATGTTCCCCAGATGCCTTTAAAAACTCCACATATTTGCCTTGATGGTTTAATTTAATATGTTTCAATGTGTCATTCGAGCCCCATTTAGTCGACCAGCTAATTGTCCAAATATTGTTAAAAGTCTTTTGGTCGAGTTGATTATAAAGCTCTTTTTGGTCGTTGAAATTAATCGACAGTTTAAAGTCTGATATTTTTTCAATGTAGGCGTTTTGTAAAAAAAAGTCGGTGTACACTCTTTCCAAATCTTCTTGTTTATCACTCTTTGTCAAACCAATACTTTTGTCAAAGAAACGTTGGATTTTTGTTAAGTCATTAATCTCGGTTGAGTTAAACGACTCTTTAATTGTTTGGTCATTTGACAAGTCGTTTTGTCTTTGAGTAGTGCAACTAAGTGCAATAATCATGGTTGAAAGCAGGAGTAAACTTTTCATATCGTTAGTTTTAAGGTTGAGCCAATTTGTAAATACACATAATTTGTATCTGTTTTTGTTCCAGAATTCCAAATTTAAAAAACTAAAGCTATTATATCAGTATTGACATGTTGTTTCATGCATTTTTTCAGCAGTAGTGCTAACCGATTTTACGATATTTAATCCTTCCGGCAAATCACAAATTTACATTTTAATGGTTCTTGCCCAATCATGTGTTTTATAGGTTCATCAATATCTTTAAACTCCAATAATCCCACATCGGCAAACTCCTTATTAATAGACTCAGAATCATAGAAAAACACGTTTAATCCTTTCATAATCTGGAATCTATCCTTGCTTAAGAGTTTCCCGTTTCCAAACATATTAGCTTGTTTAGATACCACCGTAAAAATCATTAATCCACCGGATTTAAGTTGATTAAAACATGATTTCAAAAAATTTCTACGCTCTGTTTTATTCAATAAATGAAGCAATGCGTAACAAAAAATTCCGTTGTACTGTTCGCTATCAAAAGGCATTAAAACCACCGATCCATGATGAATCAAACAATCTAACCCGTTTGATTTTGCCAGGTCAATTGCTGATTTTGAAATCTCAATGCCAGTTACATTAACCCCATTATCGTAAAATAATTTTGCATTACGACCGTAACCAAATCCAGGGATAAGAATCTTATTAATCCCATTAGATTTAAATAAATCTAATGCAATTATAGCAGAATCTGAAGGCTCAAATTTCCACATTGACCCTTCTTCTTTAAATCTGGAATCCCAATATTCAATCATCCTATCAGTCAATCGTTATACGGCATGTAAAATTGTTTTCAAAAGTTGCTGAGCCTTGTGCCGTAACCTTTGCGGGCTACAGGTTTGTTGTCGGCACAGAATTGAAAATCAGCGGAGTTAAACGGCAAATGAGATGTGTTTTTTATTTTAACTCTTTCATTGTTCCAATTATATCAATCACTTGAGGTCTAAATAAATAGTTGGCTGTAAAATTTCCATTAGAATCTACGATTACGCCAAAAGGTATTCCTCCACATTTGAATATCTTGGAAATTTTTCTGGCATTCTCATTTATTATTAATTGAATCCCTTGTGGATTTTTATCGTCAATATAAGCTTTCCAACGCTCAAAATCTTTATCTATCGAAATGTCGATGAAAATTATTTCGGGATGCTCTTTTAATGCTGATTTAATCTCTTCCAATTTGGGTTTATCTTCTATGCATGGACCACACGATGTAGACCAAAAAGTGATGAAAATTTTCTTTCCTTTGAACTGATTCAAAGATATTTCAGCATTATTGGTGTCTAACAATTTTATATCTGGTATTTTTTGGGGTTTATTGCCGTTGAAATTCCATACTACTATTTGCCCATATTGCGTTTTATTTTTTTTCCCTTTAACCTCGATCATGTGATATTTCTTAATAACCAAGGGTTCCGAAATTAAACAGAATAAAAACCAAGCTAGCATTGGTATTAAGATAAGTATCTTGTATAGTTTTTTAATTTTATCTCTGGTAACTAGTACGGATCCAATTGCAAACAAAATTAGGATGACAAGTATATCGCCAAATCCCATTAAAACAAAAAGATAAAGAGGAATAATAAGAATGGGGAGAAATTTTATAGGCACTTTACTAGTGATTATTCCTGCTATTAAATATGCAATAGAACATGAAAAAATAGGAATCCAATCTAGTGTTGTAACATTATCAATCCTAATGACACCGTCAAATGTAAAAAGAATTAGAAATATTATAATAAGGATGCTCAGGAAGCCTAGCCCAAGACGAATAGCAATTTTTTTTGGGTTCATATTGTTTGATTTATTTAGCATTTTTTAATTTTTACCATCAAAGTGCTTTGCAATTGTCTTTTCCAAGTCGTAAACTAAAAACTTATCAATTACTCTTTTATCCTTATTTATTAAATAGCAATCATAGCTACTGTATGCATTTCTATTGTTTTTATAAAAATCGCTATTGACAGAATCACTAATATCGACAATTAATCCACCAATATTTTCTTTGATCTCATACTCTACTCCAATAATATCAATTTTGTCTGAATATTTGTCAATTAATCCTTTATAACTTTTATATGATCGATAAAGTTAGATGTTTCATAGTTGGTTATTAACAGTTTTTTATTGCTTTGAAAATACACCTAAGTTGCACCTTTTTTTGCTTACTAGTACGTTATTTTAATGTTGAGGATCGAGTGTCTGGTGCTAATCTTTTTTGTTGGTTTAAAATTAGGATATGTTTTGTTTATTTACAAAATGAGTGAAAGTTTTAATGTAAGGTAATCTGTTGCTTCGGGTTGTTCCGACGGCTCTGCTACTCCTCGTTTTTGTGCTATTCTGTTCTAAAAGGCTACAGTTCTTTTGGTATATGCCCTGGCTAATACGCGAGCCGGGCGGGTAGGGGCAGCATGCTCTGCCTTCAGTTTTTCGAGGTTTCGTAATAGTTCCTCGTTTTTATAATGTCCCATATACTCACATGGTTATCAATATAGTCGAGGAGCCATTGGTCGCCGGTACGGATGAAATGGAAGGTGTCGGTAAATGTTTCGGTTCTCTTGTCGGCATTCTTTATTACTTCACCAGTTTTATCGTTTATGGTATAGTCGAGCATTGTTCCCTTAATATGGGCAATGAAGCTGTCGTGCTTGTTATCAAGGTAATCTTCGCAGCCAATAATTTTTATACTTTGTATTTCGATACCCGATAGTATGTTTTTTTCTCCGCTCTCGGTCATACAATCAAATTGTGTCTTAAAGTCTTCATACAAACGAGGGCTGATAAACTCTTTTACCCGGTTTACATCGCGGTTCATCCAAGCATACTGCATTTTCAGAAACACCCGTTTGGCATGGTCTCGCATTTGTTCAAAATTCCAAAACGAATCGTTTACCCCCCCCTTTTCAATAACACTTCTGCTATGGTCAACTTTAATATATAATGCCACGGTTACAATAAATGAATATATGCCAACCAGTATCAGTGCTATAAGGTTTCCTTTTCCGCCGCCGCCGCTCCCGCTTCCTCCACCACCGCCTGCTCGTGCTAGTACTTCTAACGAAATGAATATCAATGGCAATGCCACTAAAAGCCGGTTGGTGATTCGAGTCTTCATGTGATAGTGAAAAATAATCTTTGGTTTCTGTTTCAAACTTACAGTTTTTCCTTTTTTGTTATTCCTTTATTATGAATTAATTATTGAAGTTATTGTTAAAAATCTTCTTTGTGTCAAAATAACACCAAGAAGATTTGGTTGTTTGTTTTAGAAATCTACCTTTGTGTCGAAATAACATTTTGATGAGATGAGACAATCAACCTACTGTTATGAATATCCGCGACCGGCTGTAACGGCCGACTGCATCATTTTCGGGTTCGATGCCGGTACCTTGAAGGTATTGCTGATCGAACGCGGTATTGAGCCGTTCAAGGGGCATTGGGCTATTCCGGGCGGTTTCCTGCGCGAGAACGAAAGTGCTGAGGCTTGTGCCAAGCGCGAACTGTTTGAGGAGACCGGCCTCGAGAATGTATTCATGGAGCAGCTTTTTTCGTTTACCGAACCTGGGCGCGATCCTCGAGGGCATGTCATTACGGTGGCGTATTACGCGCTGGTGAAGTTGTCGGAGTACGAGCTAAAAGCGGGCGACGATGCGCGCAATGCGGCTTGGTTTCCCATCGATCAACTTCCGGCTTTGGCTTTCGACCACGACCGGATCTTGCATTTTGCCATGAACCGCTTGCGGGGAAAGATTCGTTATCAGCCCATTGGGTTCGAGTTGTTGCCCGGGCGTTTTACCTTGCCCGATTTGCAAGCGTTGTACGAAGCCATTTTGCAGGTGAAGATCGATCGGCGCAATTTCCGCCGGAAAATCAACCAAACGGGCTTGCTCATCGATCAAAACGAGTCGGTAACTGGAGTTCCGCACCGAGGTGCGCGGTATTACAGTTTCGACAAGGCCAAGTATGAACAGCTGGCCCAACGGGGTTTCAATTTTGAAATATAAAATCAAACAATTACATAAAAAGACAAACCTATGATCATTCGCGATTTTACGGACAACGATCTGTATAAGTTCACCACAATGAACGCCATACAAAAGAAATTTCCGAAAGCGGAAGTGGTGTATCAGTTTATAAACCGTGGGAAAACCCAATTTCCCGAAGGGTTTGCCCAGGCTTTGCGCCAAGAGGTGGATGCCATGGCGTCGCTTACTCTGAGCGATGAAGCCGAGGCTTTTATCCGCAGGAAATGCTACTATTTCGATCCGGTTTTTATCGACTTGCTGAAAGGCTACCGTTTCGATCCGGCCGAAGTTCGCATTGAACAGAACGGGGGCGAATTGTCGGTTGAAATTGCAGGGCTTTGGTACCGCACCGTGCTGTGGGAAGTGCCGCTAATGGCGCTTATTTCGGAACTTTATTTCAAACTGACGCAGCAAGCGGCCAACGATTTTGAACCGACTATTTTGGAAAAAGCACGGCGCTTTGCCGAATTGGGCGTGATTCTTTCTGAATTTGGAACCCGCCGCCGGTATTCGTTCGAAGTACAGGATCGGGTTGTGGCGCTATTCAAAGATTATCCGGGCTTGCAATTTCAAGGGACAAGCAATGTGTACCTGGCCATGAAGTACGATCAGACGCCCATTGGAACGCATCCGCACGAATGGTTTATGTACCACGGGGCGCATTTTGGATATCGCAAAGCCAACGAAGTGGCCATGGAAAATTGGGTTGATGTGTACGAAGGCGATTTGGGTATTGCCTTGACAGACACCTATACAACCGATAATTTTTTCAAGAGTTTCAATACCAAATACGCCAAGTTGTTCGACGGGGTGCGTTGGGACAGTGGCGATCCGCTGGAGTTTACCGACAAGGTGCTTAACCATTACACCAAAAACCGAATTGATCCGAAAAGTAAAACCGTGGTTTATAGCGACTCGCTTGACCTGGAACGGGTTGAACAAATTCACAACTACGTGAACGGGCGCATGCGCGATGCCTACGGAATTGGGACCTTTCTGACCAACGATGTGGGGGTTAAAGCCTTGAACATGGTGATTAAACTCATCGATGTCCGTCCGGCGGGAGCATCAAACTTTGTGTCGGCCGTGAAATTGTCGGATGTTGACGGAAAACATACCGGTGCGCCCGAAGAAATTGAATTGTGTTTGAAAATGGTGAAGTAGAACGAATTAAAACCGAAAACAATGGAAACAAGCTATGCAATTTTGATTATCGATGCTCAGTACGATTTTTGCAATCCACAAGGTGCGTTGTACGTCGATGGGGCACAAGAAGATATGGTTCGGCTGGCTGGTTGGATTCAGAAAAATAAAACGAAGTTGGGGCACATCGCCTTAACCACCGACAGCCATCCGGTGAACGACATCTCGCATCCGGCTTTTTGGACCGATGCAGAAGGAAACGAGCCGGCACCATTCACTGCCATCAGCTTAAATGATATTCGTACTGGAAAATGGACGCCCCGTTTTCATGCCGAAGAAGCCATTCGGTACATCGAAACCTTGGAGCAGCAAGGTGAATTTGCGCACTTCATTTGGCCTTTCCATTGTTTAACCGGATCTCGTGGTGCGGCAATCGACGATGTGTTGATGGAGGCGTTGCTTGATTGGACCCGCGAAGGCCTAAATTATCAAGTGATTGAAAAGGGCACCAATCCGTTGACCGAACATTTTGGTATTTTCCGGGCCAATGTGCCTATTCCCGGTCGGCCCGAAACCCAGTTGAACCGTACGTTGATCGATACGTTGAATGAATACGATACTGTTTTTCTGGCAGGTGAAGCCAAATCGCACTGCGTGGCCAATAGTTTGAAACAAGCCATGGACGAGGCACCTGAGTTGGCCAGTAAGTTTGTAATTTTGGAAGATTGCATGTCGGATGTAACGGGGTTGGCTCATTTGGGAACGCCCATTTACGAGCAAGCCCGGCAACAAGGAATCCGTTTTGCAAAAACGAGTGAAATTTGTTTGAGTCGGTTCGTTTTTGTATGAAATGCCGAAGTAAGAATATTTGAAAAAAATTGAACATGAAGATAGCTGTAGCGCAAATGGGGGTGGTGCCCGGGCATCCCGATGTGAACGTCCAAAAGATGGTCGTCGAAATTGAAAAGGCGCGGGCACAGGGCTGCGCGTTGATTGTGTTTCCCGAAATGGCCGTGCCGGGGTATTTGCTGGGCGACGAATGGGAAAATGCGGCTTTTGTGAACGATTGCTTTGCGTACAACGAGGTGATCAAAGACGCCACGCAAGGCATTGCGGCCATTTGGGGCAATGTGTACGTGGATGCTCAAAAGCGGGGCGAAGATGGGCGCGTGCGGAAATACAACGCGGCCTTTGTGGCGCAAAACGGAGAGTGGGCGGGCAATGGACATGTGTTCAAAACACTGATGCCCAAGTATCGCGAGTTTGACGACGAACGCCATTTTTACTCCCTACGCAAGGATGCGGCCGACCAAGGCGTTTCCCTTGAATCCTTGCTGCAACCATTCGAACTTGAATTTGACGGGGTCAAACGAAAATTGGGCGTGCTGTTGTGCGAGGACATGTGGAGCGACGATTACAGCGTGAATCCCATCGACCTATTGCTTGCAAACGGAGCCGAGGCCTTGATAAACCTATCGTGCTCGCCGTGGACCTGGCGCAAAAACAACAAGCGGCACTCGGTGGTGCGCAACCGCATCCAAAACCACCCCGTGCCTTTTGTGTATGCCAACAATGTGGGCACGCAAAACAACGGCAAAACCATTTTCATGTTCGACGGCAATTCTACGGTGTACAACCCCGACGGCAGTTTGCAACGGGTTGCCACCGACTATATTGAAGAAACCATTCATGCTGAGTTGTTTGTGCCGCAGCAAACCGTTTGTCCCAATCCGGTGGTAAGCGAGGAGCGCGATCGGGAGGAACTGTTGGCGGGCTTGGTGTACGCCATCCGAAGTTTCTTTGCAACTTTTCAGAGCAAACGGGTGATGATAGGACTGAGCGGCGGCATCGACTCGGCGCTGAGCGTGGCTCTGCTGACCGAGGCTTTGGGCGCCGAAAACGTATTCGCCATCAACATGCCGTCGCAATTCAACTCGGAAACCACTAAGGGCGCGGCGCGGAGGTTGGCCGAAAACTTGGGCATTCATTATACGTCTATTTCCATTCAACATTCATTTGAAAATACGGTGAAGGAATTGGAAGCCGCCGTGTTCGAACGATTGGACGGTTCGCAAGCTTTAGTCCCGGTGCACTTGTCGGGCTTGAACCGCGAAAACATTCAGGCGCGCGACCGGGGTTCGCGGGTGTTGGCTGGTGTGGCATCGGCCCTGAACGCCGTGTTTGTGAACAACGGCAACAAAACCGAAACGGCCTTGGGCTATGCCACTTTGTATGGCGACGTAAACGGGGCGTTGGCTCCCATTGCCGATTTGTACAAGTTGGAAGTGTATGAGCTGGCGCGCTTCATCAACCAAAAAAAGGGGCGCGAAATCATTCCGGCAACCATTTTCGAAATTCCGGCGTCGGCTGAATTGAGTGCCGATCAGAATGTGGATGAGGGCAAAGGGGATCCCATTTTTTATCCGTACCACGACAAGTTGGTGCGTGCCTTTGTGGAGTTTCGCCTCGACCCCGAAGATATGTTGCGCTATTACCAACAGGGAATCTTAGGGGCCGTGCTACATTGCGAACAGACGTTGATCGACAACTACTTCAAAACACCCGAAGCCTTTGTGGCCGACTTGGAGCACAAATGGCGTTTGTACAAGCTTAGCTATTTCAAGCGCATACAGGCGCCGCCCATTTTGGCTGTTAGCAAACGTGCTTTTGGATTCGATTTGCGCGAGGCTCAAAACGGTGTGCATTACACCCGCGAATACCAACGATTGAAAACCGAACTATTGGGAAAATAATATGCAAATGAATGAATTGCATGCGCAGTTGAAATCAGATTTCGAGCTGCATCGAAAGTCGAGGAAGCAAAAACATGCTTTGTACCCAGCGCGTTTCGACGTGCCCGATGCCTTGGTGCCGTGGGGTGTTCTGTTCGAGGGGTATGCTCCGGTGGAATTCAATGCGCCCGTGGTGCTCGATGCGCGCACGCCTTGGGCCGATCCGCACGATGTGGCACAGGTGTCGCATCCATTTACAAGTTTTATGGGAGAAGTGAAATTCAACGATGCTGGTCGTCCGTTGAATCCCGTTGGGCGCACCGGGCTTTGCGGCCGTGGTGTGTTGGGCAAGTGGGGCGCCAACTTTGCAGTCGATTCAATCCTGACCACGGTGGATTCGGATGGTTTGTTGGTGGTGCTGACCATTATTCGGAAAGATACGGGCGAGCGCGCTTTCCCGGGCGGCATGGTCGATCCGGGAGAGGATGTGTTTACCACCCGTAATCGCGAATTGGCCGAGGAACTTGCGGTTCGGGAGTCGGACTTGGCGCAATCGCTTTACGAGCGTGTGGTTTGGCGTGGCTATGTCGACGACCCGCGCAACACCGACAATGCATGGCTCGAAACCACGGCCATTCACACTCATTTGTCGAACGAAGTGGCTGCCCGCATGAATTTGAAAGCAGGCGACGATGCGGCGGACTTTTCATGGGTGCCCATTTCTGTTGAAACCCTTTCGAACTTTTACGCCAGCCACGGGTTGACGCTAATGAGGGCCTTGGAGATGATGCCCGAAAACAACTTTTAGCCCACTAAGGTATTCTGAAGAATTCAACGTAAAAGACTGAATCAGGAGTTAAAGGATTTGTTGCTTGTAGAATTGGAAAAATCAAATGAATCTTATTTTTGAAGATTGAAAAAAGATAGGATTAGAAACCAATAATTGTAATAATCTAAAATGAGCACAGCATATCAAGCACAAGACCGCGGGTCTCAGTCCGAATATCTGAACTATTTGTCGGCTATGGATGCCATTTCTGTTGAAAAAGTGGCGTCGGCCAGTGTGTTTTTCGATCCCAGTCCGGGCAATACCCTGGTCGATGTTGGTATGGCTTCGGGGACCAGTACTTGTATTCTTGCTACGTTATTTCCCCAATTAACAGTCGTTGGGGTCGATATAAACCCCACTATGGTAGATATTGCAGCCCGGCGTTATTCATTGCCCAACCTGAAGTTTGTTGAAGATGACGGCGAAAAACTTTCTACTTTTCAGAACGGAACAATTGGCGGTTTTTTGAATTGCTCATCGATTCACCACATTACCTCATTTAATTCTTACGACCCTAACCGAGCGTTCAACACCTTGAAACGACAGGCCGAATTGTTGAAACCCGGTGGTGTAATAGTGGTGCGCGATTTTGTTAAACCTCCCGAAATGGAAGTTATTATTGAGCTTAGTGCAATACCCGGCGACAACTGTCCCTCTGATGCCGATTTGCTGGTTGCTTTTTCGAGAAGCGCACGTTCGTTGGCTCATCGCGTTGAACAGGGCTTTCCGTTGAAAGAATTACCTCAGGCAACATCTGGGTATAGGCGATTCAGATTTCAGCACTCTGATGCCGTGGAGTTTGTCAGGCGTAAAGATTATTATGCCAATTGGGATGTTGAATTGCAGGAAGAGTATGGCTATTATACACAGGAAGAGTTTGAAGATATTTTTGCTTCGCTTGGCTTGCGGGTAGTTGTCTCAAATCCCATTTATAATCAGTGGATTATTAAAAACCGGTACCGTGGACAATTTACCCTTTATGATCTGGAAATGAACGACATTGGTTTTCCTCCTACCAATTATTTAATTGCTGGCGAGAAAGTTATGGATCACGGAACACACATTCATTTGGTGCGGCATTTGCCCGAAGCTGACAAACCATTCCTAAAATATGCCTCGTATCAGCATGGGCTTACTGGAGAAATTTTTGATGTGGTGTCGCGCCCGAATTCTGTGTTCGATGTTATTCCTTACCACCTGCACGAAGGTAAATTGCATATTCTTGCCAAGCATGGCTATCCGCGTCCGTTGGCATCGATTACTACCGATAGCCCCGAAATTGACGGGAAACATTTTGGCGGGTATATTACCGAAGGGATTACTGTGTCGCTAGGACAACATGTTGATTCATTGTTGCATGAACGATTACTTGTGAAAGGTGGACATGGTTGGGTGCAACACGAAGCACTCGGGTATTATCCTTCGCCGGGTGGAATTGATGAGATGGTACAATCGGTACTGGTCGAACTGTCGGGTGATCCCGATCATGTGGTTTCGCAGAAAGCTTTTGGGGGTTATACAGATTCTGGTTCCATTCGTAAATTTGATGCCCTGCAATTGCTGAAAACAGCGCAAACCGGCGCACTTGTTGAGGCTCGTCTCGAGTTGAATGTTTTTCACCTTTTGCGGGAACTTTCTTTGCCACTGCCCGAGTGGATGGGCGAAACTATTTTGCCTGAGGAAAAACCACTGCATCCGGTTACTGTGGCTGATGTTCTAAAAGAAACGGCCAACCATTACCGGCCTTCATCAGAAACGGCCAATTATCTGCAAAAAAGAAGGGCAAAATTTGTTGAAGCAGGTTCAAACGGCGGAAGTTCTGTGCTGGAATTTGTTATCCCCGACAATAAGAGTGTGAATACCTTGGTTACCCTGCCGATTTTTAGTTGTGGTGGGCAAATTTATGTTGGCTTGGAAATGAGGAGCCTGCCTGTACCTCAACTTCATTCCGGAAATAGCATGATTGCTACAGCACCGGCGGTGAGGCTTCCCAAGTCGGTTTCAACAATGAAGCACCTCGAAAATTACCTGCAAGCGATGGATGTGTCGGGTGCAAAAGTGGTTGGCTTCAATAGGCTGGGAGAGAAGTTTTTCCCAAGTATAGGTTTAACCCCCGAACAGGTTTATCCGTATGTAGTTACACTTTCCGAGGCTGTTGACGGACTGAAATGGGTGAGTCTTACAGAGCTGATGGAAAACTTTAGTTCGTTGAAAGATGGTCATTTACTAATTTGTATTGCCAGGCTTTTCAATGCGTTGCGAGGAAAATAGATGTTTGCAATGGCAGTACTTTTAAATTGCCTTGTTTTTCAGTGGGTTGAGTAGAGTTGTTTATGCTTAAATTTCTTTTTCAAATACTACACGGTCTTCGCCAATGCCCGAGTAGTTTTTTACAACGCTAGTTCCCTGTTGATTCGGTTCGCCAAGCATTTTCATTCCAATTTTGCGAGTATGAAAATTTATCGATTTTGTGTTGAACGGCCGGGTTATGGCTTTAATTTTGGTCATTTTGTTCGCTTTTGCAACTGCAATAAAATGAGAATAAAGCACTTGTCCTAAGCCCATTTTCTGATAACCTTCCCGGGTGGCAATCAGATGAATGTAGGCTGTGCTTTCGGTTTGAGAATAGTAGCCAAATAAATAGGCAATCACTTGGCCTTCTTTTCGTATCACAAATGCTGTGTCTCCAAATTCATAGATTAGGGAAGGGTGGTGAATGGCCAAGGTTCGGTCGCTTCCCCAAAAGGCTTCAATTTCGGAGGTAATCTGAGAGAAGTCGGCCAACGTACAATGGGTAATCTCTGGCGTAAAATTAATGTTGCTCATTTTGTTGGTATTTAGGATTTTCAACTTGTGTGGTATAATATAGAATATTCAGGAACAAGCTACACCGCTCTTAACAATTCGTTAGTTTACAATCATCGTGTTTGTTTTCAATTTGTATGGTTGGGTGGTCGATTTGGAATTTCTCCATCACACGAATGACGTTGTCGAAAATTTCTTTTTCGTGGCTTTTAGTTGTTTCGTCAATAACAACATGCAATGAACCAATTGTATAACTGCCATCCAGACTCCAAACATGCAGGTCGTGAATGTCTTCAACACCCTCTATCTGTCGAAGCTGACCGGAAAGCTCTTTAATATCTACATTCTCGGGAACCGATTGCAGCAGGACACTCATGGTGTCAATAAAATTTCTTGAGGCATTGAAAATTATGAACAGTGCAATTGCTATGGCAAGCGCTCCGTCAATCCAAAGCCATTGTGTGAAATGCAGAATGGCTGCACCAACCAACACAGCGATCCAGCCAAGAACATCTTCCAGCAAATGGAGCATGATGGCCTTGTTGTTGTAGTTAGTTTTTTGCACATGCTGGTGTTGATGTTGGCTCTGCAATGGGTTTGCATGGTTGTGTGCCGGTTTTTTCCCTTCGTTTTTAATTTTAAGAAAAGCAAATCCGTTGACAAATATCCCGGCAACAGCTAACCAAAACATTCCAATGCTATGGATCTCTTCCTGATGTATAAAAGATTGTATTGCATTGAAAATCATGAGTACGGCACCTGATACAAGAAATATCGACATTCCTAAGGCAGAGAGCATAGAGAAACGCTTGAACCCGTATGAATAGTTAGGTGTACGTTTTTTTACTGAAATTTTTTCGAGCCACACGGCCAAACCAATAGCAATAGCATCAGTGAAGTCGTGCAGGGCATCGGTGGCAATTGCCGTTGAATTGGTAAGTATGCCTCCAATCAGTTCGACCACAGAGAACACCAAGTTGAGCCAAAAGGCAAGACTAAGGGCACTGGGGTTCTTTTGTGTATTTTTCTGTTCCATTTTTCTTCATGGTTTTACCTTCATCGTTCGATGGTAATTTCTGCAAGGTATTAAAAAGAAAAGGCTTGATTGTTATTTTGGGAGTTCAAATTATTGTAGTTTTACAAATGATAAACATTTACCAAGCTAACGTTTGCATGGTTGAATGCAGTAATAATTACAAACAATAACACTTTATGAGTAAATTAAAAAACTTGATCCTGTTGGTGCTCGCACTGATGTGGATTGGCCTTGGATGTGAGAAAGAAAGCACGGCAGAATTAACCGAAAAGTACCTCACGGTTGATGATGCAAAATACAAATCGGGAAAATTACCTACAGGGAAAGAAGACGTAATTACCGACGTTCAAATTAACAAATCGGTAATTAACGGTGGTTCAGCAATCTTAATTGTAACGGCTTCAGAACCTCTTGCTCAAATTTACATCTCGGTTGACGGCATTACCGGCTATTATGTTTACAATGTAGCCACTTCGGGCCTTACCTATCAAATTTTAATTAACCTAAGTCAGGAGCTTGATGTTGAAAGCTTGGTAATTAATGTTTCAGCAAAAACAGACGAGGGTGCAGTTTCCTTAGTTGAAGACTCGGGCAGCATTAAAGTAGTAGAAGTTGGAACCGGAAAATTACAGGTGAGTTTGTCGTGGAATAAAGAGGATGATGTTGATTTGCATTTGTTTGAACCCGATGGAGATGAGATTTGCTACGAAAACCCAGCTTCGATTGTAGGAGAGGAAGACGAGTTTTATTTCAAATTCTATGTCTATCTTATCGAAAAGTACACTTCGCACGATGCCTCTTCGTTGGAAATGGGCAATGAGGATGATGTTGAAATATTGCTTGAATATCTTGCTGAAATTGAAGATGATATTGATATTTATGAGGAGTTTAGGGGCTATAACGATAATGATTTTCTAGGCTGCCTCGATCTTGACTCGAATGCAGACTGCGAAATCGATGGTGTTAAAAATGAAAACATTACCTATTCGAATCCTGAAAATGGAACCTACACCGTTGCAATTGATTTGTATAGTAAATGTATGTCAGGTGTTGAAGGTGCAAAATACTCAGTAACAGCAGTGTATAATGGAAAGGCTCTTTCGCTGACAAACCCAATTGGTCAGTTTGAGGATGATAATTACGGAAGTGGTGACTCAGAAAGTCAATATGTAACTATTGGAAAATTCACGATTTCGGGGAGCAGTAAAAGTGCTTTGTTGGAAACAGTTGATCAACGCCCGGTAAATGATAAGCTTTTATTGCTGAAGCAGAAACTGTTGAATGCTAAGGCTGCCAGAAGAAAATAATACTATATATTTTGGGACTGAAGGTTTACTTGGTGCAGAAAAAAATGTGTTGAATAACAGGCTTACCGGCATGTTTAAATCTTCAGTCCCAAATTAATCTTAGTGAAATCTCATCGAGTATTTTTTCTACTTCACAATAGATGTTTTGCGAGGAATTAATCAATATCAACTTTCCAATGCTTCGATATGTCTTGCAGTTCTTTCTTTGTAAGGTATGTAACTGCACCATGTTTTGGACTTTTAAAGTTGGTTGTTTTCATTACTCCCTCGTTAAAATGTCCAAGGTTTTTATAAGTTACAAAGTCTGTTGTTTCACTGAAACCCATATTGCTAGGCCTTGCTCCATACACATCGTACATCAATACGTAGCTGTCGGTGCCCAGGCGTTTGAATAGGTTGGGCGCTTCGGTCGAAACTTTTTCGGGATCGATCCGGGTGGTGTCGATTGGGTAGCCTTCGTTGATCTTATCTGAAACAGAATGCAAAATTTTGGCACCCGACACATAAAACAATTGGTATTGATCGCCCACCTTGGTAATGTCGCCATCGAGACCGCCAATTTCGGTGATTCGTTTGGGTGTTGTTTCCAGTTTAGTAAAATCGTCGTTGGCATAGGCCCAATACATGTGGCACTCTTTGTTGTTGTAGCGAATGGTGAAATACACCATCATTTTTCCGGCTTTTGGGTCGAAAACGGTTTCGGGAGCCCATGAGCAATCAATGTCACCAAGTTCGGGAAATGCCTTATCGATGCGGACATTGGAGTGTGTCCAATGAATCAGGTCGTACGATTTCATCAGCACCAGCGCGCGGTTGTTTCCCCAACCATATTTTTCGGCAGGGCGTTCAAATTCGGTGTCACGAAATCCGGCACGTTTGCCAAAAATGTGCAGGTCGGTCATGGCCAAATAAAAGGCACCGTCGGGTCCGCGGGTGATGTGCGGATCGCGAACGCCTTTTTGTTCTGCTAACTGCGATCCTATAAAAATGGCATTGCCATCGTTGAGGTCGGTAAAGGTGTAGCCGTCGGCACTGATGGCCATGTAGGCCGATTGGTTTTGATCCTTGAAATAAACAAGCAAATACCCTGATAAATCTTCTTCGTTAAAAGTGTTCAGTTGTGCAGGTTTTTCCAAGTTAGATACTATTTCAATACCAGTATAATTAGGTTGTTCCATACTGTTTTGTGAGTAGGAATTTCCTGCCAGAAGCAACATGAACAAAATCAGGAAAAAATGGTAAAATCTATTTTTCATTTCTAATCAGTTTTGAACATTACAAAAAAAGTGATTCAGTAATAATTAAACTTTGAATTGAAAGTAATTTGTTTTATAAGAATTGAAAGAGTCTTAATACTTCTTCTATTTTCGTTCATTCTTAAGGTCTTCCATTAACGCTCCGAGCTTGTTTACATAGTCGGTAAATTCAGTGGAGTATCTCACCGAATCGTTACGTTGCTCTGGTAATTCAATTTTCAAATGATGCCGAATAGATGCTGGTCCCGAGTCAAGAATAATAATATCGGTTGAAAGAAAAACAGCTTCACTTTCGGAGTGTGTAACAAAAACAATTGTTGGATCAATCTTGGCATTTTCAAAGATTGAACGAAGAAATACTTGAATTTGTTTACGTGTAACTGTATCCAATGCACCAAAGGGTTCGTCCATAAGCAGGATTTGCGGATTTACAACGAGGTTACGGGCTATGGCAACCCGCTGAAGTTGTCCGCCTGAAAGAATAGGATATTTTGCCCATTTATTTTCATGACCTGCTAAACCAACAATTTTTATCATTTCCATGGCTTTGTGGTTGGCTTCAGCCTTGTCTATTCCTTTCAATATCAAGGGGAGAGCAACATTCTGTAAGACAGTTTTCCATTCGAAGGAAGTATATTGCTGAAATACCATGGGAATCCGATCTTTTTCAGTTCGTTTTTTCCCATATATGTATACTTCTCCAGAAGTTGGTACTTGTAACCCTGAAATGTAACGGAGTAATGTTGATTTTCCACACCCCGATTTACCCATAATGGTGATAAATTGTCCCCGTTCTTTTATGTCTTTTATATCAAAATTGAAATCTTTAAACACAATATTAGGCGGATTGTGTTCGGCATAAACCTGATTGATATTAACAAGGTTTATTATATCCGTTAAGCCAGAAGGGGTGCTCTTAGTGGTATTTTCAGCTTCACTATCAACATTTTTTTCTGAAACTACATTGTTTTCTGTGGTTTCGTCAATCTCACTATCATCCTGTTTTTGGAATATATTTCGTTTCATAATCAGGCGTATTTAAATTTAAATAGTTTCTTGTCGAGCAGTTTCAAGAATTTGTCCTGTACAAATCCGATAAAAATAATGAGGAACAAAATTGCATAGAGCTGGTCGACATGCGATCCACGAGAGGTTGCCATATAAATCATTGAACCTAACCCTCCTTGTGCATTTACCATTTCTGCAATCACGATATAAGTCCAACTAACTGCCACAAGGTTTATTACATCCATTGAAAAACGGCTCAGTACCGATGGAATGTAGAAATGTTTCAAGGTCATCCATGGGCTGGCATTAAGTGTCCACATTGTTTGTTTCAGTGCTTTAAGGTGGTCATCGGTTTCAATGTCTTTAATTCGTTGGGTAATTGCAGGAAGCAGATAGACAAAAATACCGAACGCAAGGAATTCGACTTTAACTCCCAGTCCAATACCAAAAAGAGCCATAAATATACCTGTTGTTGCAGGTAGTGGAGTAAATCGGATTGCTTCAAATTGCTTGCTTACCAAGTGCCTGAAGAAAGGTATCAGACCAACAACAAAGCCCAAGGGGATTGCCAACGCCAAGGCTTGCAGGTATCCTCCGAGATTTATAAAGATAGAATATCCTGTATTGTATAAAAGATTACGCTCAACCAGAAGAGTTTTGTAACACAAAATTACATCGATAGGCGAGGGAAGTATTGTTGAACTTATCCAGCCAAAGGTTGAAATCATACCCCAGACTAAGATCAAAAGAAACCACCCCAGGATAGTAATAAACATTGCTGTTTTTTTGTTTACTTCGCCGGCAAACGTAAATAGCTTTCTAATAATTTCCATAATACCGATTTTAAAACGGATTGATGTGTTATTTGCCCAATAGCTGAAATTCGGTACGACGGTTTGCAGCCTTTCCTTCTTCTGAATTGTTGCTGGCAACTGGTTTATCGGGACCATTTCCAACAATAACAAAGCGGTTCGGATCGAAATTGTAGGTCTTAACCAAATAATCGGCAACCGATTGAGCTCTTTTGCGTGAAAGATCTCTGTTCATTTCTGCTGAACCAACATTATCAGTATTCCCTTCGATACGAACTTTCATTCCAGCAAATTCAACAGACAACTGCCCAAGTTGATTCTCAATTTTATCTTTCATTTCGGGAGTAAGAGCCCATGATGCTGTAGCAAAGTTGATGATGATCGGTTTAATGGCAACAGCGGGAGCTTTTTCATCGGCAGCAGTTGGGGTTTCAAACACGATCTGGCCTTCAGCCTTGTGGGCATCTCCTTGTAAATCATTTATTTCTTGGATAATTCCAGGATAAGAAGCTTCTGCCCAAGGCACAATATTGTTTAATTTGTTGCCATATCCGTTTTTATAAACGCGAGCCATCTTTGTGTAAAGTTGTTGTCCGGTAAGTCCAGTATAATCAGTACTTAACCCAAAGAAATTGATGTTATCTCCATAATTGGCAAAGTGAATTTTTTTCATTCCATCAAGAATGATGCTTACATCGTCGGGCACATCAAAAGCAATTTTATACGTTTGAGCCGCTTTTGCCATTTTTCCTGGGTCTCTCATTTCTGAATTGGCTACAAGCCAAGCCCTTGAAAGTTTTACAAAAAGATCTTTTTTCTTTTCAAGAACATCTTTTCGGGCGATGAATCCGTCCATTATAATATTCGGAAGCAAATCGGTACTTGTAAGCACCTTAGCATCTCTCGATTTCAGGCATTCTTCGTCGTCAGGCGACCATACTACTGTTGCATCGGCATTGCCGGTAGTGAAAGCGGTTTTTGCAGCAAACGGATCGCTCATGGGTAAAATCTTGACATCTTGCTCGGTAAGGCCACCGGCTTCGAGGGTTGCATGCAACAAGGTATTGCTAGGCCAGCCCAAGGCACAGGCAATTTTTTTGCCTTTGAGGTCTGCAACGGTATTGATTGATTTATCTACAATGAATACGTCGGCTCCTCGCGAATCATCAATTTTCAAGAATTGAACAACCGACATCTTGGCAAGATCACTACTTCTATCCATACCAATTGGAGAAATGTCGGTAGTTGTGAATATGAAATCAAGATCTCCGTTTTTCAATGCATCGTTAAGTTTTTGCATATCATCCATCCTGATGGCTTCAAACGTAAGACCAAACTCGGTATACATTCTTGAATCCTTATTTGGCGCAACGCCACCATTCATATGTATTCCGGGTGCAAATCCGACAAAGTTGTTAAACCCTGCTCGTAAATCTGCTCTGTTTCCATTGGATGATTTATTCAAGTATGGGTAACCGAAATAAACGCCGGCACCTACTGCTCCTATGATTAGTATAAGGACGAAAAGTTGAAATCCAAATGTCCATTTTTTTGGGAATCCGGGAATCGATTTTTCTGTTTTGTTTTGATAATCAGTTGTCATATTGCTTGTTTTGTTTTATTTCACATTCTTGAAAATTTACTAAAAGATATCGCCAAGCGGACCAGCAGATGCTTTTTCTTCGCTGGTAAGTTTGTGATTTGGATTTGAAATTTTTGAAGGATTTGGAATTTCCATTTGGCCAGCATCCAGCTTGTTGCCAATGGCAAGAAGTTTGTCATACGCTTCATCGCTATCGAAATTGAAAGCAATAGTGTTCCTCTCGAGATCTTCCAGGTTTTGAGCGGTCATTGCAAGGTCTTCGGAAATTCGGCCAGCGACAAATTCAAGGGCGTATTCGAGTTTCCAGTTTTGGCCTCCGGGTCCAAGTATTTCTTTCAGAATTGCTGTTGCACCGCGCGATGCAGCGGCCATCTCCCAATCTTTTTTCATGATGTTGATACTTTCCTCGAAGTCTTTAATCTTGTTTTCGAGGAGAGTTGCGCCAATCGCTAATTTGCGGTCGAGATTAGCAAAAATATTTGAACGGGTCGCATATTTTGTGGTCCATTCAATATTTTTTTCGAGGATTGTGTTAGTCCGGGTTCCAGCCGAAGTAGCGTTGATGAACTGTTGCTGTAGCTCTACATATTCATCGGTTTCTTTAACACCATCTCCCTTCTCGGCGATTATTTTATCCATCTGTTGTTTTACTTCACTAGCCTTTTTTGTAAGTCGCTGAACTTCGTCTTTCGAGCTCTCTGCAACTTTTCGGGTTTCATTCGACATTTGTTCGAAATCGGTACGAAGTTGTTTTATTTTAGACTTGTGTTTTAAAAACAAATCGTGAGTTTCCCACATTTTTTGTTTCTGTTCTTCAAGCTCATCAAATGGATCCCAGCGGATGATGGCTTTGTGAAACGAACGGACAATTCGGCGGAAAAGCTTGAAAATAGCAGGCAATAATAAAATAACCAGAATTACAGCCAACACTGAGACTACTACAGCTAAAACTTGGCTAAGAAGGCCAAACACTGCAGGGATGATCCATTTTATGGTACCATATGCAACGGCTCCAATTATGGCTAATCCTACGAAAGCGCCGATTGGTTTTTCTCCTTTGCGCCATTTGTCGAGAGTCACTTTTCCTTTTTCAACCAATTGAGCATCATCGAAATACTTCATGATTGGTAACTGGGTAACTGTTTTGGTTTCTGTTTGCATTGTGTATTATTTTAAGAAAGATTCATTTTAATTCCTGCTTCAACTTCAACGATACTAACCAGTACCTGTTCTTTTGCACTACGGATAGCACTTATTTTCCTGTCAATATCAATTAACTGGCTCCCATACTTTTGATCGATTGCTGAAAGTTGGTTGCTATGGTCAATGTCTTGGTTTTGAAGTTCTTGAATTTGCTGGGTTAGTTGTTGTATTTTGGCCCGAATATCCTTTATACTTGTATCCAGGGTATTTCTTTCAGTATCTTTTTCTGACAGTAATCGTTGTTTTTTTGATTCACCTTTCTCAATTTCTGCTTCTGCAGTTCGCTGTACCAACTCTTTATAGGTAATAGCACTTTCTATTAATCGTTTGGAAGTTAATGATTTGTCTATTTTTTGAGCGATTCTGAATACTGTTTTATATACTTCGGGGTCGGGGCTGTGCTTCTCTTCAAAAAGTGATTCCGTGAATTCGAGGAAATCAAAACCAGGCTGATTATTCTGGTTAATTAAATTTTGAAGACGTTGAACAAAATCGTCAACAAGAGATTGATCTTGAACCCGAACTGTGGGAACGTGAGAAATCGGGTTCTGTGATAGAGGCTCAGTATTATTACTGTAGTTTGGAGTGTTATTTTCTTGATTTTTAGATTCTTCAGTGCTATTTTCTACATCTCTAAAAAAAAGGCTTTTGAATCTGAATCCTTTATCTTTTTCTGCCATTTTTGTTTGTGTTTATTCTATTAGTTTGTCGATTTATACAGTCATTACAAAAATAAGAGTTTTTTGATAGGTTGTTTTTACAATCTCTTATTTTATAAAAGATAAGCTATGAAATATTTTGAGAACAAGAGCTATACGAGATTCTTTTTTTATTACAGATGTATTTGACAAGGGACATTAAGATATCAAATATTCAACCCAAAAAGCAGATTGGAAAACAGGCTTGATGGGGCTGTACCATAATTATTTGTTGAAAAATTGAAAGCATAGCTTTATTAAGGGAAGGTTGATTCATATAAGGAAAGATATTTGGTTCTTTGTGTTTAATGTAATGAGTTTATATTTAGGTTTTTGACCTTAATATCTTTTCAATTTTCCTACCTTTAGCTAACTCGTCAACCAGTTTGTCTAAATATCGAATATTTCTTGTAAGTTCATTTTCGATGTCTTCAACCCGATAACCACAAATTACTCCGGTAATAAGGTTTGCATTAGGATTCACGGTTGCAAGGCGAAAAAATTGATCAAAAGTAATATTTTCATCGATTAAAGATTGAAGTTTCTCTTCGTTGTATCCTGTTAACCAATTTATTACTTTATTCAGTTCTTCTTGTGTCCTGTTTTTCTTTGTCACTTTGGCAAGGTAAAGCGGGTACACGTTGCCCAAGGTTAAATTAGCTATTCGTTTGTCATGTTCTGAACTTGTTTCCATGGTATAATAAGATAATGTTCCTGTCTGGTTAAGTCGGTAAAAATTGGTTGTTTAGTATTCACTTTTCTGTTCTCTCAAAAATAGATTTCTTTTTGTTTTTTGTCAATAGATGAATTTCCAGCAACGAACCTTAAGTCTTCGATGTTTGTCTATTATTATATTTAAACCACTATAAGCAATTCTTTTTGAATGGGGTCCATTTTTAATTAAGAGCTATATCTTGGTAATCTTTGATTTGTTACTATCTTTGGGAATACACTCTATTTTTTAAATATTCTTATCATTAATACTAACTACTTATGAAAAATTTATCATTTTTTGTATGGGTGTTCATTGCATTTGTTTTTGTATCGTGCAGTGATAAAAACCCGGTTTTGACAATTGATGGTGGTCAGATTCAAGGTGTACCTACGGCGACCAAAGGAGTAATTGCATATAAGGGCGTGCCGTTTGCAGCCCCACCGGTTGGCGACTTGCGTTGGAAAGAACCTCAGCCGGTAGTTGCCTGGGAAGGTGTAAAAATTGCCGATAAGTATGGGGCAGCTGCTTGGCAAACTGCTTGGGATCCCAATAGTTTTTACGGAAGGGAATGGCGTGCAAGCGGAAGCGTTCCGTTTGACGAAGATTGCCTTTATTTAAATGTTTGGACTCCGGCAGCTGGTCAAAAAAACAAAAAGCTTCCGGTAGCCATGTGGATACATGGTGGCGGCTATCGCGAAGGGTTTGGCTTCGAACCTGAAATGGATGGTGGAGAAGACTGGGCCTCACGTGGTGTTATTCTGGTTTCGGTAACCTATCGCTTAGGCATATTTGGATTTTTCTCGCATCCACTTTTGTCTGATGAAAGCCCGAATAAGGTATCTGGCAACTATGGTGTTATGGATCAGGCTGCTGCGTTGAAATGGATTCATGAAAATATTGCACAATTTGGTGGCGACCCTAACAATATTACCATTTTCGGTCAAAGTGCCGGTGCCGGTAGCGTGCAGACACTTTGTGCTTCGCCAATCTCGAGAAAGCTTGTTGCAAAAGCGATAAGTATGAGCGGTGGTGGGTTAAATGGTGGACGCCCCGGAATGTTGCTCGATACAGCCATGGTATTAAACCAACGGATGATGGATCATTTCGAAATAAACTCACTTGAACAAATGCGCTCATTATCGTTCGACGAAATGACAAAAATGGTATTGGATTATTCAGCCGCAACCGGCAAAAGGATGATGATGGCTCCGGTTATCGACAATTATTTCCTGACCGGCACTTTCAGTGACATGGCCAAGGCTAACGAAATTCCTGATGTTCCGTATATGTTTGGTTTCACTGCCAACGATATGAACGATATGTCGAAACCTATCGGTGATTTTTGTGCACTTCGAGCCGAAAAAAGCAGCAAACCGGCTTATGCTTATTTGTTTTCACGACAATTACCCGGAGACTCGGCTGGCGCTTTCCATTCATCAGATTTGTGGTACATTTTCCATTCGTTCAGACATAGCTGGCGACCTTTTAATGCTGGCGACGAAGAGCTTAGTTTGAAAATGGTTGATTACTGGACAAATTTTGCCAAATATGGAAATCCCAATGGAAACACTGACGGGGTTTGGACTGCTTACACTCCGCAATCGCCCAAATTTATGGTGCTCGATGTTGATGGAGAAAAAGCAACGTTTACAATGACTGATACGCCCGAATTCAAAGGGCCTGCTCCCCTTCGATAGATCGATGTAATTCAATATAAAAAGGACTGAGTTGATTTCAGTCCTTTTTTATTTTTTCACTAAAGTGCTTTGTAGGCAATGTTTTGATTTACGTAATTACTTTTGGGTTTTTATTAAATTCCTGAATGCCGATCCAAAAATCAGGTAGCTGGTATTACCGGCAATGGTTCCTTCGTTTTGTCCCCACAGGAATGGCCAATCGTCGTAGTTTTCAAAGTGGTCGGGTTTTCTAAATAATACGCCAGGTGCAACGTTACCAGGAATAGCTGAAAAATCGGCCCTGTTGTTACCATAGAATACAGCTTTCGGACGTGTAGCGCCCACTGTAGCCACAAACGAATAATTGTGGTATGGGTGGCAGCCATATAACCAACTGGTAACTTTGAATGCATGGTTGGCATCAATAATATCGGGGTAAAATTTACTGGCAAAACAAACCGTAGTGCCAAAGCTCGACATGGCATTGCCTCCAGCCCAGTTACCTAAGCCAATAGGAACTCCGTAAGGATTATCCTTTTCGAGGCTCTCGATATACTCTTTGTATTTCACAATGTACGGACGAAGCTTTTCTTTGTAGGATGCATCCAGATGCGGTATCGCATCCAAGGCTGTAAGAAGTCCAAAATTAACGTTCCTGTCCAGTGCAGGCCACAAAAGTTGCTGGAATTTGTCGAGGTACTGCTTTTCTCCGGTCGAAATATACAATTGAAGATTAGTGGAAATATTGGCAGAACTGCCACCTCTCCCTCTGAAAGAGCGATCCTCCGGCTGCTTAGCAAGTAATTCTGTTGCCTCGTTCAATAACCTTTTGGACTGTACCAACGCTCTTGCCGAAAGATCGTCGTTATAACCCTTCAGTGCACGGCTTGCTGCGGCCAGCATAGTTGCTGCCTGCAAATCGAGACCAGGATTGCGGCTGGTAAACGCCCACAGATCATCTTTAACTCCACTAGAGCGACCATCGGCGGCTATTTCGTAAGGACCAAGGTTTGGATTGTAAGGCAATCCGTCGGTTATTGAGGCAGCATCGCCAAGGTGATGATAATTGTCGAGAACCGAGTTAGAAAGCGTTTGCGACATGTGACCGATAATCTCAGCCTGAGCTACCAGGTTCAATGTTCCATGCTCGATAAACTGTAACATATCGGGTGTTCCATCGGGTCGGTGAAGATCAACATAGCGTTGTGTCTGGCTAACAAAAGTTTGGTCGCGCAAGGGTTTGAAATATTCCCATGTCTGCACAAAGTTCTGCACCACACTAATGTTCGAACCGGTTTCGATATCAAAATCGCCGGCATCGAAAAAGCCACCTACGTTCAATCCGGGGATCAGTTCCAGTGCTTTATACTTGGTGTCGGTTGTTGGCCCCTGGTCGTGAAGGTCGAAGTGATCGGTATTTGGTGGAGCCTGAAGATAACCATCTTTGAAAGGCTCGCCATGCCAAACCCTGTATGCTTCGTTCACATACATGTGATTCATGTGTATGGGGATCCAAATATCGCTTGTGGCATCGGTAATTTTATCGTAGACGTTATTGTCGATTATAAAATTGTTTGTCTTAAAATTTCCATACTGAATATAGTATATACCCGGATCTTTAACTGCTGTAAAATCGAATTTTACGTAGTGGTATTTAAAATAGTCACCCCACGAAACGATTTTGCCGTTATATACTTCTTTCGCATTGCCACTGTCGTCAATTTTATACAAAGAAGCTTTTGCAAGCGGTTTATCTTTCTTGTCGAGTTCAATTACAGAGACTTTGGGCTGCGAGGGAATATAACCTACCTGCGAGAAACCAATATTAGGTTCGCGCACCCAACCTTGAATGGCGTTTGGTTCAACCGTCCAGGTCAACACCTTGCCAGTTTTTCCTGCCGGGAGAATGCTTCTAACGACAAACCATCCGTTTTGTGCCAGCATACGGCCATCGAAAAGCATCAGATCGGCATCCTGCGAGGTGATTTTCACCATGCGTGAAGGTTCATCGGGTGCAAGAAGCAGGGTGCGTCCGGTTTCGAGCGGAAGCGGGTCGATAAACTGGCCGGTACCCCTGTCGTCGTAGGTTTTATATCCTTTGAACTGCTTTGGTTTTTCACTGTTGGGCCTCGTAATTGAATTGCCAACCACATAGCGCGGAAACCGGTTGTAACGGCCATCCATCAAATAAGTCTTTGCCCAGTATTGCGAAGGCAGAAACTCAAAATTAAATCCGGCAGCCCCTTCAAGTGCTTTGGGAACAGGCTTATCGAGATATACCGATATTTCAACCCCTTTGCCTTTTGCCGTAACTACCACGCGCGATTCGAAATCGTAATCGTTATACCGTAGCGTAGTCTCAATGGTTTTCGTGGCCGGGTCGGTCTTGCGATTAGATACTGAGGGCACAAGGTCCCACTGCTCCGGCGTGTTCGAAAGTCGCACCGCTCCACCTTGCGCTGTACGTACGCCATGGTGGATCAATTCGATACCGGCGTTTTTCTCATCATTAAATCCTCCTGTAAAAAGATTGCTGTACACAAGCACATTCACGCCTTGTGTCTCGAAATACTCAAGATCGTTGAGTTTTAACTCTTGTCCCGAAGCATAATTAAATGCTGTAAGCAAGAGTATCGCAAATGCAGAAAACTTTAGCTTAACCATATTTTAAAACTAATCTATTGAGGTTTAAAAATAATGATAAGCTACCACGTATAGTCAACAATAGGATAAAATAACATGGCTTTAACGTTCAGTCGCAAATTTGGTGACTTTTCCGCCCAGTTTATCTCCCCGAAATGTCATTTCGAGTGAAACGAGAAATCTATATTTTAATCTGTCAAAGTAGAGCTAACAAAATTTTCAAGATATTTATATTTTCAAGTGTAAATTCTCTGACTTACATGATGATGCTAATTTTGATTATAAAAGATTAATTGAACATCAGAGGAAAGAGTGCTTTTATTTGACTTTTTCCCAAACTTGTTCAACCTTTAGACCACTGGAAAGATTCCCTGAAATGGTCATCTTATTTCCATCAAACAGGACTTTAAATGTACTTTTCGTACCCAAATAACCCTTCATTTCCAATGACCCAAAATCTAAAATTTCTATATATGAGTCACCTTCAAAAATGTACCTACCTCCAGCTGAGCCTTCAATTAGTTGAGTATCCGCATTGTAGCGAATCCAGGTGAAATGACTTTGAGTGATTAATTTGAGGCTGGGACTACTTTCCGATGCCATTACTGTTTCTCCATTTCCAACTTTGTTAGAAATAATTTTCCAGGTTCCTATGATTTTTGAAGATTCTTGTTGTGCATCATTTTTAGCATTGGCAAGAAAAAATCCTAAAACCATAAATGCAATTACTAAAAAAATTACTTTTTTCATTGTGTGTTTCTTTAGGTTAATTAATTCTTTAAAATATTTAAACAAAAGCTCGAGCCCAATTTGGATTCTTCTAGCTGATTTGTCCAATATATTGGAACGTTTACTAGAAGAACCATAAATGTCATAATCAAGACAGCAAAATATCAATTTAATTGTTTGACTCCTTGGAGTAACCGCAGATGATTCAATACGTTGAATAGTCCTAAGGTTTAGATTGCACTTTTCTGCAAGTTCTACCTGTGTCAAACCTTTTGCTAGTCTGAGTTTTAAAATTTTTTTTCCGAGTTCAGGTTGTTTCATAAATACTTTGAAAATCGAAGTAAGAATATAATTTACCTAAGAATCAAGCAAATTTTAATGCTGTATTTATTACGGCATTAATACGGCATTATTATAATCAATTGAATATATGTTGTTTATTTTAAACCAAGTTCAAGCATTTTTTTTAATGAGAATGATTTGTCATTAAAATTTTGAAGGTCAAACGATACACTCTAAAATTGGCAGCAAGATAGTATACTCAATTTTGCTTTCTCACACTCATTAAACTATCAAATTCAATTTCTCTTACAATGCTTTTGGCAAGTTTTGTTTTAGTGAATATAGTGTTCCTTTTTTTACGCCAGCCCAACAGCCCTTCCGTCGGGCAATAGTTTCATTTTTGTGGCTGCAGGTACTTTGGGCAGGCCGGGCATCGTCATAATGTTACCACAGATAATGACCACAAACCCTGCACCTGCCGATACCCGGACTTCGTTTACTGAAATTTTAAACCCGCGCGGTCGCCCAAGAAGTTTGTCGTTGTCTGATAATGATTTTGAAGATTTGGCAATACACACAGGCAGGTTTTCGTATCCGCATTTGGCAATGAGGGCAATATCGCTCATGGCTTTTGCCGAGAATTCCACATCGTCGGCTCCATATAGGTTTCGGGCCAGGGTGCGCACTTTTTCTACAATCGACATTTCTAGTGGGTATTGGTACACTATTTTGCGTTGCCCAAAGGCTTCACTAGCATCTATTACGGCTTGTGCGAGATCAAGAGCTCCGGCACCTCCGTTGGCATAGTGTGTTGCTGTAATGGCTTTTACTCCCTTATTTGCAAAATGTTCAATCACTTCATTTATGTCATCTTCCGAGTCATCGTCGAACCTATTGATAGCAATTATGGGCTGCAACCCAAATTGTTGTATGTTTTCTACGTGTTTTTCAAGATTTTCAAAGCCACCATCTTTCCAACCGTGATATTTCATTGCCCTGATGGTAGCTACAATCACTGCTGCCGAAGGATTGAGCCCGGCAATACGGCATTTAATATCGAAGAACTTTTCAGCGCCAAGATCGGTGGCAAAACCGGCTTCGGTTACCACATAATCAGAAAGTTTCAACGCCATACGGGTGGCAATGGCAGTGTTGGTTCCTTGGGCAATATTGGCAAAAGGTCCGCCATGAACAAATGCGGGAGTTCCTTCAATGGTTTGTACCAGATTGGGGTGAATGGTGTCGCGCAAAAGAATCTGCATGGCGCCTTCGGCTTGCAAATCGCTTGCCCGAACAGGTTGTCCGCTATACGTAAAGCCAACACAGGTGCGGGCAAGGCGTTCGCCCAAGTCGTGAACATCGCTGGCAAGGCATAAAATGGCCATAATTTCTGAGGCAGGTGTTATGTTGAAGCCATCTTGCCGGGGCACGCCGTTCGATACACCGCCCATTCCAATGAAAATCTGGCGCAATGCTCTGTCATTAAGGTCGATTACCCTCCGCCATATTATCCTTCTTGGGTCAATGTTCAATTCGTTACCATGTTGAAGGTGGTTATCGACCATGGCGGCCAGCAGGTTGTTGGCTTTGCTTACCGAGTACATATCGCCTACAAAATGGAGGTTAATATCCTCTGAAGGCATAACTTGTGCACGACCTGCCCCGGTACCTCCTCCTTTAATTCCAAAGTATGGGCCTAACGATGGCTCTCTCAGGCAGATAGTTGTTTTTAAACCCTTTTTTCGCAGTGCATCGCCCAGGCCTATGGTTGTTGTTGTTTTTCCTTCGCCTTGTGGGGTTGGGGTCATTGCACTCACCAAAATGAGTTTTCCGTCGGGTTGGTCTTTCTTTTCATCCAAAATGCTTACAGGAACTTTGGCGATATAATGCCCGTGTGGCAATATACGGTCAGGGTCTATTCCTAATTCCTTGGCTACTTCACTTATTCGTTTGATCTTGTATTCGTTAATTTCTGCACTATTCATATCGATAGGTTTTTAAGTTTCTATTGTTGTACTTTATTGGTAAATGCCATAATTTCAGCGACTACGCCGTCGCAACTATCGTGGCTCGACAACAGTAGGTTGTTGTATTTTTTTGTGTCCGACAGATGTTTTAATAAAGGGTAAATTGGCGCTTCGTACGCCCAAAAATTACGATTGAAAAATACCATCGGACTGGCATATCCGAAGCTAAGGTAATGATTTTGCGTGGCATCTTGGAAAATTTCTTGTATAGTACCCGCGCTACCTGGTGCATAAATCACTCCGCCTTTCGCAATTGCTAACAGACCTTCTTCCCTAACACTATTGGCAAAGTATTTTGCAATGTGTGTGGCAAACGGGGTAGGTGGCTCATGCCCGTATAGCCATGTAGGAATTCCCAAACTATTGTAATTGGAGTGAGGAAACTTGGACAATACCTCAAATGCGGTATCGAGCCACAAGGGGTGACGGTAATCTGGGGCTTGGGTGAGTATTTCAAGGGCATGATGTAGCTCACTCGTCTTTTTCCCTGAAAACCAAGCCCCTACATGTGTAGCCTCCATTGCACCCGGCCCTCCGCCCGATATCATGAGGTAGCCATTTTCGGTTAGTTTCTTACTTATTTTTGTTATCTCCAGATAGTTACTGTCGTTTCGCAACAGACTGTGCCCGCCCATAATCGCAACAAGCTTTCTCTCTTCATATCCTGAAAGAAAATCGAACATGGCATCGGTAACCGCATGGTCGTGCAGCCGGCGGGTCAGTGTTTCTTTTATGTCGCTGGCTTCTTTCCCGTTTCTGATAAAGTGCTCATAAATGATCTTATCGGACGTATTATTGTATGTTTCGGGCTTACCAGTTTTGTAGCCGTGGTATAATGTTTCTTTTGTGTATAGTTTGTTAAGGAATGGGTTGAATGGCATTTCAATCATCGGAAATTCAATACAATTGTCTTTTATAGAATGCCTTATCCGTTCAGGAAGGGTACAACCCAAAAAAATACAATCAGAAAAAGTGTGATTGCTCAATATGTGATCAGCCTGACTAAAATCGATATGTTGAAAGGCGTATGATTCAATGAATTGTTGCCTTGTAAGCAGTTCTATAAGTTGTTCTGTATTTTCTATTTCACGGTATTTCATCGATATGGTTTATTGTAAGGTGTTGTTGCTGTCTTATCATTCGAAAAATAATACTCTTTCTTATATTGAGCAACAAAAGATTATACCGATTTCGTCGTAATGCATTCTTTTGATATTACCACAAAGTGAGATTTCCCAGCATGTTGTAAATTTTCTTTTGGCATGGATAGTATAATCGGGTTCTGATAATTTATGTTAATCGAAGTATTGCGTTTTACAAAAAAAACAGTAAATTTAAAAAGCATAAAACCCGAAGTCGCTAATGCTTAAAAAAATTCCTTTCCAATATCGCATCACTGTATTGTACATCTTCTTTGGTGCACTTTGGATTCTTTTTTCTGATCAGATGGTGGTGACATTAACCAACGACACTCATAAAATTCATCTTCTTTCTACCTATAAAGGGTGGTTTTTTGTGTTGGTTACCGGCATTTTACTCTACTATCTTGTTCGTGGTGAAATAAGGCGGCGAACGCTTATTTTTACTGAGTTGCTCGAAGCTAAGCGAAAAGCAGATGAGTCAGATCGGCTTAAAACCACTTTTCTATCAAACCTTTCGCATTATGTGCGCACACCTATGAATGGGATACTGGGGTTTGTTCAATTGCTCGAAGACAGAGAGTTGAGTCTTGATAAGCAAAAGTTATTTCATTCTTATATTAATGAACTGAGCCAACATTTATTGCGAACCTTAAACAGCATTATTGAAATATCGAAAATACAAACTGGGCAATTGCAGCTTTTACCCGTGAAAGTGATTATAAATGAATATGTTGAAAAAATTGCTTCGGGGCTTAGATTCGATCTTCAGAACAAAAACAAGCCAGTTGAGGTGTTAACAACAATTACTATTTATTCGCCCCGTCAGTTTTATGCATTTGATAAAGACAAGGTTGCTGAAGTGTTTTCGAATTTATTGTCGAATGCAGTTAATTTTACCGATGCCGGGCAAATTGAAATTGGGTGTACCCAAAACCGTTCTGAACTGGTTTTCTGGGTTCGCGATACCGGTAAAGGAATTCCTAAAGAAAAGGCCGATACGTTGTTTGATAGTCCTCTGCTTAATACATCAACGACTTGTGTTATTGGAGAAGGGGCAGGATTGGGCCTTTCTCTTTCGGCTGGGTTAGTCAATCTTATGGGTGGAAAGATTTGGCTTGAACCACTTGAAATCAATGGCAGCAAGTTTTGCTTCTCCATTCCTTTTTCGGATTAATCAATCGTGACGTTTGCCTAAGATTTCTCTTTTTGCGAAGCGAATAATTTGTCAATAAAACTACTAATCCATTGGGTAATTCCTTCCCGGTTACGGGTCAAAAGGGTGGTTATGGCCAATTGGGCAAATGTACTCAAGGTCCGTATGAAATAATTATCTGATTGTTTCTTTGTTAGTTGCGTTGTTATTATCGAGTTAACCAGTAGTATCCCACTTTCGAAAAGTTCTTTTTTTAAATCGTCAGCAGAAACAAATTCCGCTAACGAACTTTTAATCAGGTTAACTGGCTTCAGGCTTTCGTAGGCTTCTTTTACTTCATAGCGAAAGGCCTTGGCTTCTTCTGCTTGTTTTACTTCGAGGGCTTCAATTTTTTCTTTGAGCAACTCGGTGGCTTGTTTTCTTGCCATGGTCTTTAATCGAGAAATTGTTTCACAAAGCTGTTGTTCATTGGTTTTTTTAGAAGAGGCTTTCTAAGTATAAGAAACAGTAAAGCCAGTAACCCGTAAAATGCAGCCACAATAACGAAGCCCAAATACATGGTTTGCAGCAACGAACCAAGCCATAATGCCAACGCAATATTGGCCAGAGTGAAAAAAACAACAGCGAAAATAATGACAATACTCCACGAAATGAGCTCGGATAAAACACCTGCCCCTTTGTCAACAGATTTTAACTTTATAAGCTCGAGCGTGGTTTTGCCGTATTGTTCCCCTTTTTCAATCAGCGATTCTATGTGGTCTCTTGGACTTTCCATTGAAATTGTATGTCAATTACTTATGAATTTGATGCTTCTGTTGAGGCTTCGCGTGCTTTGGCTTTTGCTGCATCAATTTTCTGATTCAAGTCGTTGAGCAGATCGTTAATTTTTTCTTTTATTCCGTCGCCTGCTTCTTCGCCTTTGTCGATAATCTTTTTGCGGGTTTCCGAACCTTTATCAGGGGCAAAGAGGATTCCCAGAAGTGCGCCTGCTGCCAATCCGGCAAGCACTCCTAAAACGATTTTTCCATTATTTGAACTCATACTTCTTTTATTTAACTGAAACAAAAATAACAACGTTTCTGTAATTATGTTCCCTGAGCCCAATTATTTAGCTTCTCTTTTCTTTTCTGATGATAATTATTGAGGAATCTGTCATTTGTCAACTATTTTAACCAAGCTATTCGGTACCTTTAGCCTAGTTTCTATGATAATTTTAACTTGAATGTTATGTACGGTGAATTGAAAAATCAATTGATGAATTCGCTCAATTCTTTGAAGGGTAATGGGTTGTATAAGGAGGAGCGAATTATTTCTTCTGCGCAGGGTGCGGTTATCGAGGTGAATGGGGTGGGCGAGGTGCTCAACTTTTGTTCGAATAATTATCTTGGATTAGCATCTAATAGTGAGGTTATTGAAGCGGCTAAAATGGCGATTGACCGTTGGGGGTTTGGGCTTTCATCGGTGCGGTTTATATGTGGTACTCAGCAGATTCATAAAGAATTAGAAGTTGCGGTGTCGAATTTCTTAGGCACCGAAGATACTATTTTGTATTGTGCTGCTTTCGATGCCAATGGTGGTGTTTTCGAACCGCTGTTTGATGAAAATTGTGCTATTATTTCCGACGAGCTGAACCATGCTTCAATAATTGACGGAGTACGTTTATGTAAAGCTAAGCGGCTGAGGTACAAGCATTCTGATATGGAAAACCTTGAGCAATGTTTGAAAGAAGCAAAAGGAGCGACGCACAAGGTAATTGTTACCGACGGGGTTTTTTCCATGGATGGAGATATTGCGCGACTTGATATAATTTGCAGTCTGGCAGAGCGTTATGAAGCATTGGTCATGGTCGATGATAGCCATGCCACCGGATATATTGGCCCTACGGGTAAAGGAACAGCCGAACTTTTTGGTTTGACAGGCAAGGTAGATATCATTACTTCAACTTTTGGCAAGGCACTGGGCGGTGGAAACGGGGGGTTTACTTCCGGACGGCGAGAAATCATTGAATACCTGCGTCAACGATCGAGACCTTATCTTTTCTCGAACACGTTGGCTCCGGCCACAGTTGGAGCAAGCCTTAAAGTACTCGAAATGCTCGAAAACTCTACTTCACTGTGCGATGCTGTAACACGAAATGCCCTCTATTTCAGGCAAAAAATAGAGCAGGCAGGTTTTACTGTCAATAAAGGTGAGACGGCTATAGTCCCTGTAATGATTTTCGATGCCCCGATGGCTGTTCGTTTTGCCGATTTGCTGCTTAATGAAGGGATTTATGTGATTGGATTTGTATATCCTGTTGTACCACAAGGAAAAGCGCGTATCAGGGTTCAGTTGTCTGCTGCTCACACTCTAAGCCAGATAGATAAGGCTGTTGATGCATTTGTGAAAATTGGAAAGCAGTTGCATGTGATTAATTAGCAGTTCTTTATGATGTTGGTTGGTGGTTAGTCCTGATTTTTTGATAAAAACATGTAAAAAAGTATAACAAATGTGGTTTTTATACGTTGTAATCCAGATTTCCAACGATTGTAAAACCCAAAAAATACTGCAATGGGAGCCATAGAACGAAAGCTGTACAAAGTACTGCGAAATGTAGGAGTGAGAAAAAATTACATATCTAAAGCAAAATCTATTGATGACCTTTTTCTTGATGAATTCGACCGAAAATTGCTCCGCTTTTATTTTGAAAATGAGTTTAAAGTCAGGCTTAGCGAACGCGATGAATTGAAACTGACCACACTAAACGAAGTAAATGGTTTTTTACGGTGTACTAAATAATTGAAGTTTTGTTTTTACAAAATAATAGTTTGTTCTTCCCCGGAGAAAAGATTTTTTTTTCGGGGAAGTTTTTTGTTCTTTTTATTGATCCCTTTTTGTTAACTTGTAATCTGATTTAAATGGTTTCGATATGAATTACACTAAATTATTCCGAATAAATATTGCACTTGTGCTTGGAGTGTTATGTCTTCAAATTCATGTATTTGCACAAAATGCTGACGGGCTTATAAATCAGTTGAAGGAATTTCCTGAGGTGGTTTCTGTTCAAAAGATTGAAAATAACCCATTCTTTAAAGAATCGTATGAAATATATATCGAGCAATTTCTTAACCACAAAAACCCGTCGGAAGGCAAATTCAGGCAGCGAGTTATATTGTCCGATTACAATAGATACAGCCCTGTGGTGTTTGTTGCCGAAGGCTATGATGCGGAATATGCCATGAAACCTTCCTATATCAATGAATTGAGCAAAATTCTTGAGGCTAATCAACTTGTTGTAGAGCATCGTTTCTTTGGAAAATCGGTTCCCGAAGGCAAAAACTGGGGTTATCTTACCATGCAAAGCGCTTCCGATGATTTGCACCGTATTCAGCGTATTTTCAAACGATTATACAATAATCAAAATAAATGGATTGTTACAGGCATTAGCAAAGGAGGTACAAATACTTTGGCATACAAGGCTTTCTATCCCGACGATGCTGATATTTGGGTGCCTTATGTGGGGCCGGTTAATTTTGCCGTGGAAGATGGCAGGCACGAGAAATTCCTCAAAGCAGTTGGTTCGCAAACTTGTCGAGAAAAGTTACTGCAATTTCAGCGGTCAATTCTTACTCAGCGAGAAGCTATCCAACCCCTTTTCGACAGCTTGGTAAAAGCCCGGAACTATTCGTTTAGGATTCCTCCGGAACAAGTTCTCGATTATTGTGTGCTGGAATACTCGTTTGCTTTTTGGCAGTGGGGTACCAATTGTGCCGCTATCCCTGCCGACAGTACCCCGATACGCGTTCAGCTCAATCATCTGGTAGAAGTATGTTCGCCCGACTATTTTTCAAATGAGGGGACAGCTCCCATGCAATCGTTTTTTATTCAGGCAGCCAAAGAAATGGGCTACTATGGCTACGATGTGAAAGCGCTTAAACCTTTACTGAAAATCAAAGATGCCGAAGGGTATTTGTCAGAGATATTTATCCCTGAAGGACTTGCATTTAAGTTTGATAAGAAAACCTCCAAGTTTATCGAGAAAACAGTCAATGCCAACGGAAAGCATGTTCTTATGATTTATGGCGAAACGGACCCATGGTCAGCTTCGGGCTTCAATTTGAAAAACCCGAAGAGTGGAGCCGTAAAAATGGTCATACCGAAAGCTTCGCATAGGGTACGTATCGAAAATATGCCGCTAGCCGAAAAAGCTCAAGTATATATGCTACTCGAGACTTGGTTGAACGAAGATTAGCCCCTGAGTGCTTCTATTTCGCTAATCTCCATTGGTTTTTTACGGCCTAGCAGGCGGTTCGAATCGGGGGTTATAAGGTAATTCTGTTCAATTCTGATGCCACCAAAATCGAGGTATTTTTCAACTTGAGCATAGTTGATAAACTGACTAAACTTTTGTTCGCTTTGCCATAGTTTTATTAACTCGGGAATGAAATAAATGCCTGGTTCAATGGTGAGTACAAATCCCGGCTTTAATTCTTTGGCCAGCCTTAGCGAGCGCAATCCGAATTGAGAGCTTTTAGTTTCTCCGTTGTAACCAACGTTAATCTCGCCCAAATCTTCCATGTCGTGCACGTCGAGGCCCATCATGTGCCCTAACCCGTGGGGAAAAAACAGGGCATGGGCTCCTTCTGCAATGGCTTCTTCAGTGTTGCCTTTTGTCAATCCTAGCGATTTCAGTCCATTGAAAATGATACGGCAGGCTTCGAAATGTACTTCTTTAAAAGTAATTCCCGGTTTCAGGCATGAAGCAGAACCGTAGTGGGCATCGAGCACAATTTGATAAATTTCGCGCTGTTTGTCGCTGAATTTTTTCGATACCGGAAAGGTACTTGTGAGGTCTCCGGCATAGCACGATGGTGTTTCAGCACCGGCATCGAGGAGAAACAGTTGTCCTTCTTTTAGTTGGTTGCCATGATAGTGGTTGTGGAGTACTGCTCCGTTTATCGAGGCTATTACCGGAAATGAAATATAACCTTGCCGTTCGAGGGGTATTTGTGTGACCGCAGCAGCAATCTCGGCTTCGAACATCCCGGGGCGAGCCATACTGATGGCTTTTTCGTGCATATCGACAGTCCAGTTTACCGCTTTGTCTATTTCAGCTATTTCAAATTCATCTTTTATTTCTCGTTGACTTATAACGACTTTAACAAGGTCTTCCGACGATTTTTGGTTAAACTGGTCGGGCCTGATATTAAGCAGTCGTAATAATTTTATTTTATTCTCGGGCCTGAACGGGGGGAGAAAATGAATGTTTCGGTCAGAAGCTTGTGCTTCGCGTAAAATTGTATATAGTTTAACGATGGGCAACACAGAGTTAATCCCGACTTTTTGGCATTCTTCGCTGAGAGTAGGTACATTGCCCATCCAAATAATATCGTCGATGGTAAGCTCATCGCCAAAAACAATTTCTTCGTCGTTTTCAACATCTATTATGGCTGCCAACGATGGCCGATCGATGCCAAAATAATATAAAAATGAACTGTGTTGACGGAAATGATATGGATTATCGGGATAATTCATCGGACTTTCGTCGTTGCCAAAAAAAAGGATAACACCTTGTTTTATCTTCTCTTTCAGTATTCTGCGACGGGTTATATACAATTGCTTATCGAACATGATTCTTTAGTTTAACTTTCAAAAATAATCGAAAAATATTCCTCAACGGATGATCCGTTTCAAATTAACTAATTTTAATACTTTCGGTAAATGTAGTGAAGAATTCAATTTACTCATAGCTTTGTTTATTGCTTAAAACAAACAATCTTTGTAAAGCTAAGATGCTATATTGAAAATGTGAATCAGATAAAAGTACTTAATTTGAATATAAAGATCTGAAGCTAAAGGTTTTAATTGCAATCGGGTTTGTTGTTTATGTGTAAAATAGATTAGGTATGTCAGGAATTTTAGTAGTCGACGATGAGAGAGCCATTCGCAATACGCTGAAGGAAATTTTAACGTATGAGAAATATACGGTCGATTTGGCCGAAAATGCCAAGCAGGCGCTTGAATTGGTGAAGAATAACGAGTATGATATTATTTTGTGCGATATTAAAATGCCCGAGATGGACGGTCTTGAACTGTTGCCGTTGTTGGTTGAAACACAGCCCGATTCGCCGGTTGTGATGATTTCGGGGCACGGGAATATCGATACTGCAGTTGAAGCCATAAAAAAAGGGGCTTACGACTTTATTGAAAAACCGCTCGACCTGAACCGCCTGCTCATTACCATACGGAATGCGATGGATAAATCGACTTTGGTTGCCGAAACCAAAACCCTGCGCAAAAAAATCGGGTCAAAATATACTATTGTCGGGCATTCGCCAGCAATGAACGGCATAATGGGAATGGTACAGAAAGTGGCACCTACCGATGCCCGCGTACTCATAACCGGGAGCAATGGTACTGGCAAGGAATTGGTTGCCCGAAGGATACACGACCTGAGCAATCGCTCGGCAGGCCCTTTTATTGAGGTGAATTGTGCGGCTATTCCTTCAGAACTGATCGAGAGTGAATTGTTTGGACACGAAAAAGGGGCATTCACCTCGGCAATAAAACAACGCAAAGGGAAATTTGAACAAGCCGAAGGCGGAACACTCTTTCTCGACGAGATTGGGGATATGAGTTTGTCGGCACAGGCAAAAGTGTTACGTGCCTTGCAGGAAAACGAGATTACCCGTGTTGGAGGCGAAAAAGCGCTGAAGGTTGATGTGCGTGTGGTTGCGGCTACTAACAAGGATTTACAAAAGGAAATTGAGGCAGGAAACTTTAGGGAAGACCTTTACCACCGGTTGAGTGTTATTCTTATTCGCGTGCCTTCGCTCAACGAGCGGCTCGACGACATTGAAGAATTGGCCAACTATTTTTCTGAACAAATTTGCGGAGAATACGGTATGCCCACCAAAACTTTTGCTCCGGATGCGATAGAAGCATTTAAAGCAATTAATTGGACGGGCAATATACGAGAGTTCAGGAACGTAATTGAGCGACTGATCATTCTCTGTGGTAATGAAATAACAAAGGAAGATGTAAACACTTTTGTTCAGCCAATGAAATAGAGATCATTTTGCCTAATAATAACTATGGAAAACAAACTATTTATAAAAAGATTCTTCTGTAAGAAGTTAATCCCAGTCTATTTCGTCCTGCTTTATATTGGATTGTTTTTTCTAATGGGTTATCCCAAAGTCTCTTCTTTGGGTCCTTCCTCAAGGCATAGTTGGAGGCAAAGCGATAGTTATGCATTTGCGTTGACTTATTTTTACGATAACAATAAATTTTTTGAACCGGCAATTCTTTTTCAAGGGGAACAGAGTCATGGAAAAGTGGTTAGTGAATTTCCAATTTTATATTATCTCACAGCAAAAATATGGAAGTTTACAGGAGTAACTCCTTTTGTTTTAAGATTAATAAACTTGGTTATCTTATTTATAGGTCTATTTTTTTTATATAAATTAGCATTTTTGATATTGAAAGACCATTTCTGGGCAGTTTTCGTAAGCCTTTTCCTTTTTTCCTCTCCTTTGCTCGGTTATTATGGATTTAATATGATTCCCAATATTCCAGCTTTGGCATGTGCATTGATTGCTTGCTACTTTTCATATTGTTACTATGAAACATCACGCATACATTATTTAATTTTATCTACATTATTATTTTCATTTGGCGCATTATTTAAAATAACCTGTCTTTTTTCATTTCTTGCAATCAATGCTGTGCTTTTAATTAAAAACGTCATCTCCATAAAAAAAGATAAAAAACCATTGTTGTTGCAAGTTGGCTCTGTTGCTTTTGTTATATTAATAGTATTGACTTGGTATATGTTTGTGAAGGAATACAATACCCATAACTTGAATGGATTTTTCAACCAATCGATTTTACCAATTTGGGGACTTAGTCAGAACCGCATACATGAAATCCAATCTTTAATATACACAAACAACCTTATCTACTTTTTTAATCCAATAGCCTTTCTTACAATCATTACTCTTTTTTTGTTCACCTTTTTTCTTTTAAAAAGGCTATATAAACCTGCTTTTTTTATTACTGTGGTACTACTTGTCGGAGTTGTACTTTTTGTCCTTTTGTTTTTCGATGGGATGGATGCTCATGAATATTTCCTTATTGATGCAACGATTATTATCCCTGCAATCACGATAACACTACTTACAACATTCAAAAATCTATCATCTTCTTTATTTCATTCTAAATATGTAAAAGGAATTGCTTTTACATTGCTTCTCCTTTCAATAAATTATAGCATTGTTCTCACCCGTTCACACTATAATCCGCACGATAAATTTGTAACTGGTAATATCCCGCTTGCCAGCTGGGTTCGTAATTATTGGGTCTATTGTTATAACGATTGGGAAAGCAGCAAGAAAAAATATGAGGGCATTATTCCTTACCTAAGGAGTTTGGGTATTACTTTTGATGATAAGGTAATTACGATTCCTGATGAAACGCCAAATCTTACACTTACTCTTATGCACCAAAAAGGATTTACCGACTGTCATTATTGGAATAACTATTCAGGGAAAAGGCGAACGGAACGAAAAATGGAGTTGGGTGCAAAATATATGATTATACGAGGAGATGAAAATCTTTTGCGAGAAGATGTTGCTCCTTTTACGCAAAACCAAATAGGAGAGTATAACGGAATAAGAATATTTAAACTTGTCAATTAATATGATAACAATAAAAAAACTGTTTATATTGGAAAATTCTATCTAATTCAATAAATAGAACAAAAAAAGCACAATTAAGACTCTGTTTGTCAGAAATTAAGATGCACAATGCTTACCCTTTTTACTCTTTAAAACTGCGATTAACGCACAATTAATGAAAGGTATAAAATGATTGGTGACAAAAAGATAATAGTAGTTTTGCCTGCTTACAATGCTGGCAAAACATTGAGAAAGACATTTAATGAAATAGACAGAAATATTGTTGATGATATCATCCTAGTTGATGATTGCAGTAAAGATGACACCATTGGCGTAGCTCAACAATTAGGTATTCAGCATATTATTCAGCACGAAAAAAACAAGGGATATGGAGGGAACCAAAAAACCTGTTATAATAAGGCACTCGAACTGGGGGCCGACATTGTAATTATGGTCCATCCCGATTACCAATACACCCCATTGCTGATTCCTTCTATGAGCTATTTAATAGCCAATGGATTGTATCATGTGGTGTTGGGGTCGCGCATCTTAGGAAAAGGAGCCCTAAGGGGAGGAATGCCCTGGTATAAATATGTTGCAAACCGCTTGCTTACCCTTTCCCAGAATATTTTAATGAATGCCAAACTTTCTGAATATCATACTGGTTACCGTGCTTTCTCGAAAGAGGTACTATTAGCTATTAATTATAATGAAAATTCCGATAATTTTATTTTCGATAACCAAATGCTGGCTCAAATTTGGTATGCCGATTATGATATTGCTGAAATTACTTGTCCAACCAAATATTTTAAAGATGCATCGAGCATAAACATTAAAAACAGTTCGGTATACGGGTTAGGTGTTTTGAAAACATCGATGCAATACCGACTACAAAAATGGGGATTGGGAAAATTCTCTATTTTCAAAAATCAAAGAGACTGTATCAATTACTAACTTAAGTTCAAATTTTTCAATACTTTTTGACACTCGAAACAAAAGCTTTTATTAAGTATATGATACAGTCTCTTTCAAATATTCATTTTTACAAAATCATATTAAGAGTGAGCTATATTGTAAAAAAGTATTAATAATGCGAATTAAGAGTTAAAAATAAGGAATATATAAGCTGCGGCCAACCTGCCAAATATATAAACCATCAGACCTTTAGTTAACCGTACCTTGGATGCTCTATCAATATCTGTTTTTTCAATTAGCTAATTGTACAATGATTCAATTGGTTGCCTAACCATTGAGACCGCTGTTTTTCATAATTTTTCCTCATGTTTTTAATTGTCGATTTTTATTAGAAAATAGAAGATTTTTTGTTAATGAGCGAGCGCCCAACAAAAAATGTATCTTTTCTTTCCTAAAAGAAGAACAAATCGATTAACTTTTCATTTTTACCTCTTATCCTCAAGAATTCTTTTATCATTCAAAATATAATATCTATTTTGGTTCTGAAAAACATCTTATATATGATTTTATCAAAAAAAATATCAGTTGTAGTACCCTGTTTCAATGAATCAGACGGTATTCGCGAATTTTATAAAGTAATTACTTCGGTAATCGAAAATAAATACAACTATGAGATTATTGTTGTAGACGACGGCAGTAAAGATCACACATTAAAGATCATTCGTGAATTAGCCCAAGAGGATAATCACATTAAATATATTTCTTTTTCACGCAATTTTGGCCATCAGAATGCGGTGAAAGCAGGGCTTGATCATGCTTCAGGTGATGCGGTAATCAGTCTTGATGCCGACCTTCAACATCCCCCTCAGTTAATTCCTCAACTCATTGATAAATGGCAGGAGGGTTATGAAGTCGTTTACACGATCAGGGAAGAGCATGAGTCTATCAGTTTGATGAAAAAGATGACTTCCCGATTTTTCTATAAAATCTCAAACAGTTTGTCTGAGACAAAAGTTGAACCAGGAGCCGCAGATTTTCGCCTACTCGATCGAAAGGTTGTTGATGCGATAAAACAAATGCCTGAAAATTATCTTTTTTTGCGTGGAATTATTGCTTGGGTTGGATTTAAACAATATGCAATCAAATACAAAGCGAATGAACGTTTTGCAGGAGAATCGAAATATACTTTTAATAAGATGGTGAAATTTGCTTCAACAGGAATTACTTCGTTCAGCACAAAGCCACTCAAAATTTCGATTTATCTGGGAACAGCCTTTGCTTTACTTGCTTTTGCTTTTGCAATATATGCACTAATTATTTATGCATTTACAGACAATGCTATTCAGGGGTGGGCTTCTATCGTTATTGGAATCATGTTTTTTAGCGGAATCAATTTATTAATGCTGGGTATTATTGGAGAATATCTGGGTAAAATGTTTATAGAAAACAAACGCCGTCCAAATTATATTGTTGGCGAAACAAATATTGATGGTAGTCGTTAAACAATAGCCTCGCTATAAGCATCTTTAATTTTCTGTTTATTCGTTTTGTAACGTAATTCGTTAGAGAGATCCAGTTGGATGAAAAAAGTAATACAAGAGCCTTAATCCTTTAAGATGTTATAAACGTTTTTTGTCATCATTGTTTTCAATACAAAGCAAATCCTGTCAGTTTTGTATTAAAATCAAATTAGCCATATTCGTAAAATTCTCCGGGCGAAAAAGTTTTTCAGGTTGATGGTTTTTGTATTCGATTTTTCTTCCAGAATAATATACGTGATGAGAAACCCGCTAAGCACAATGAAGAACGATACACTTCTTGAATCGAGAAAATAAACATTGTTTGGTGACAGGATCAGTAGAATAACTTTTTCAATTTTAAAAAATGCTTTTCAAATACATGGTACGAGACAATGCTTACCCCAATAGTTATGAGAAGCGATGAAAAAGAAAAGAGAAGGGCAAAGCCCGCTTTATCGAGCGAGAATGACAACATATTGAATACGTGAGTCATTGCATTAATGATAATAGTGTGGTACACATATAATCCGTAGGTGAATACGCCCAAATAACTTAAAATGTTTTTGTCAGCTATTTTTAAAGGACTGTTTGCTGGGATTATTATGGACAGCAATGCGCTGAACATAGCTCCAAAGAGTAGCGGTTCGATATTGCTTTTGTAATTATAATCAATATTTGGAGAAAGAATTACGTAGCAAACAACAAGAACTGCGAAAAAGATTTTGTAGGATACATGAATTTTTTCAGTTGCGTTAACGAATCTTTCAGCATTTGTGACCAGCAAATATGCCGGAATTGCCCCCCATGCAAAATAATCAATATTCGAAAACACGTCGGCATCAGAAATAGTATTGGCGAGGTATATGCCCCGTGCAATGCTGCCTGTAATTATTGCGGCGATTAAAAGAACAGGGATTTTTTTCATCTTGATAAAAAACATAGCAAGGCCCCAAATAAAGTAAAAGTGTTCCTCAACACAAAGTGACCACATAACCCCAAGTGGCGAAACATTTGGTTCCGAGTGAGAAAACATTATATTGTAGTTTTCGAGGAAAAGACATGATATCAGCCAGTTAGGTTGGTATCCATCGGGTGAGGCACTAATTCCGAAAAATGACAACAGATGGGGAGTTAAAAAGGCAATAAGGATCATAAGGTAGAAAAGTGGCCATATTCGTAAAATACGGCGAACAAAAAAGTTTTTCAGGTTTATAGTTCCAGTATTTGATTTTTCTTCAAGAATAATATATGTGATAAGAAACCCGCTGAGCACGAAAAAGAACGAGACCCCAATTCCCCCTCCTCCTTTTAGAAATGAAAATACAGGGAAAGCTGTAATTGGAAGATGAAGCAGAAAAACCTTCATGAACGCAAAAAAACGCAATGCATCGAAGGTGTGAAAATGCTTGCGGCTTCCCATGCTATTCTTTGTTTTTTGTGTCAATCCAGATAGTTACCGGGCCATCGTTCAGTAAATTAACCTTCATGTCGGCACCAAAAATACCTCGGGCAACAGGTTTTCCAAGTTCTTTCGAAACAGCTTCGCAGAAAAACTCATACATTGGGATGGCGTATGTTGGTTTTGAGGCCCGTATGTACGACGGCCGGTTTCCTTTTTTTGTCTGGGCATGAAGCGTAAACTGACTGACGATCAAAATTTCGCCATTTTCATCAATGACTGAGCGATTCATTACTTCGTTTTCGTCGGGGAATATACGGAGTTGTACAATTTTTTTTGCCAGCCAATCAGCATCCTCATGTTTGTCGGCATCTTCAATACCCACAAAAACCAACAAGCCCTGACCTATTGTTGAAATAAGTTCCCCGTCGACGGTAACCGATGCATTATTTACTTTTTGAATGACTACCCGCATTGTTTTAGTTTTTAAGTTGATTTCATGCGCGAAGAATACAAAAGTGATATTTTTTATCCATTTTTTAAGTAAGATTGAAAATCTAGATATAATATTCTAATTATCAATTTGTTTATTTTTCTCCTGCAATTTCTTCACCAAAAAGAAGAGGCCACCATTTTTGGGTAGCCTCTTTAAAAATAATTAGTTATATTTTATGTTACTGTTTTACAACCCGTAACGTTTGGGTTTTGTTCCCGGCAACAATGTTCACCAGGTAAACCCCGTTCCTCAGATCTGCCAGATGCAGGAAATTTTTCCCATCGCAGAGCTCACCCTGCCTCAGAACCTGTCCGGCGAGGTTACACAACGAGAAATGTCCTGCGTTAGCATCGGTTGTTTCAATAGTCAGTCCATCGGAGAAAGGGTTTGGGAAAACCAAAACGCTGACCCTATCCAATTGCAAAACCCCCACGCCCGGTTCAATAGTGAGCGAACCGTTTACGTACACAAACGAGTAGTTGTTGTCCCGGGCACCGTCAGGGGTCAGCAGGTAAGTACCGGCAGGGCTGTCGTTCGTTGCGCTTGTGGCAACCTCAGGCAAATGGTCGATATCGGCAATTCCGTCCCCGTTTTTGAATCCCAGGTAACCCATTTCGAAGACCGGCATTTGCTGCCCCCTCTTCATCGAAGCATCAAGGGCAGTAACGGTAATAGTAGCCTTGCCCACGGTAAGCGAGCCGTTTTGGTATACAAAGCTGTAGTTTTCGGCACTGCCGCCCTGAGTGCTAATTGAGTAACTGCCAGCATCGATCTTTCCGCTGTGTTCGAGCACGGCCACCGGCAATTCCCCGAGGTCGACCGAGCTGTCGCCGTTTACAAAACCGCTAACGGTACAAGTCAAGGCAGGAAGCATTTCACCGTATACCATTTGCAAGTCGTTTGCGGTAACAGTAAGCACGGCCTGTAACACGTCGATGTTGACAGATTGCTTTACCGCAAAGAATGCCGCCGTGTCGTGCGGAGTAAAGGTAAGGCTCAGTTGCTGGTCCATGCCGGCACCAAGTACTACCCCTGCAGCAGGGCTGTAGGAGAAGTCGCCGGGAGTAGAGGCCACCGCGTTGAGCTGCAAATTGCCCAGAGGAGTACCGTACGTGATGGCTTCAGGAGCTCCCCATGTAAGCACCGGAAGTTGCTTGTCCGAGATGGTAAGTATCCCTTCAATATAATCGAATACGTAGTTTGCCGCCCTGGCACCTCCAATGGAGATAGGGTAGGAGCCGGCAGGGCTGTCCGGAGAGGCTATTGTTGAAGCAGTAGGTAAAACCTCGATAGCGCTGATGCTATCACCGTTGACAAACCCGCTGACCGCGAACAAGAACTCAGGCAAAGTCAGCCCGGCCACCATGTGCTGGTCCAGGGCGGTAACGGTAAGCAAGGCGGGCAGTACATCAATGGGAACAGATTTACTGACCGATTGATACGTGTTGGTGTCGAGTGGGGTAAAGGTAAGGCTCAGAAGCTGTCCGTTTCCGGCACCAAGCACTACTCCCGAGGCCGGGCTGTAGCTGAAACTGCCTGGAACATAGCTTGTGGCATTGAGCTGAATGTTGCTTAAAGCGGTACCGTAAACGATACTTTCGGGGGTCACCCATGAAACCACGGGAAGTTGTTTTCCCGAAATGGTAAGAGACGCATCAACATACTCGAAATAGTAATTTTGAGCAGAGCCGCCAGACACGGATATTGTGTATGATCCTGGTTCACTGCTTGAACTGGCCGTAGTTGATGCAGTGGGCAACGCTTCGATAACCGATTCACTTTCCCCGTTTACAAAACCGCTAATCGATAACGAGAGCTCAGGCAACGGCTGCCCGGTAGTCATAAACTGGTCGATGGCCTTAACCGTAAGCATTGCAGGGACTACGTCAATATCTCCGTCGATGCGTGTCAACAGGTAATTATTATCTCGTCCGCCGTCAATGTGCAGCGCCCCCGGGTATTGGCCCACTGCACTGAAGCGGTCAATATCAGTAGAAACTTCAGGGAGAACCGCAATAACGCTGTCGTTATTCTTCCATCCCGAGAAGCTGAAGGTATACGCGGGGTTATCGTCTCCGTACTGACGAGTAATTGGGTTAACAGTAACCGTTAGTGGAGCTTGCGATATGCGGTATGTTCCCGGGATATAATTGAAATCGTAATTATTGTCCGATGCTCCTGAAATAAGGATAGCGCTGCTGTACATGCCAGCAGGGGTAAGCCTGTCGACGGTAGTGGTCATAACGGGTTCCACATCAATTTCTTCCACCCCGTTTACCCAGCCTTTGTAGTAGAACGTGTTGTAGGGGTTTATGTCCCCGTATTCTTTGCTCTGACTGTTGGCCTTCACTGTTAGAATGGCCTTTGTAACCAGGAAGTCGCCGTCAACAAGGATGAACCCATAATTGTTGTCGGTACCGCCCGAAAGGGTTATTGCCCCGGAGTAGAGGCCAGCATTGGTCAGCTGGTCGATAGTTGTGCTGATTGTAGGTTCAATATCGAGGCTGCTTGCATCGTCGCCGTTTACAAAACCGCTGTAAGAGATGGAGAGCACCGGGTTTTGGGCGCCGTACACCTTGGTCATGTTGTCGGCTTTAGCCGTGAGGGTGGCTTTGGTAATTTCAAAGTTGCCGGGCACAAAACTGAACTTGTAATTGTTGTCCGAACCACCGGAGAAAGTGATGGCACCGGAATACGAGCCGGCATTGCTGTATTCATCGATATCTGTAACAACAGCAGGCTCTTCGTCCAAATCGGCAATGTCATCGCCATTTACAAAACCGCTGTATTCGAAAGTCAGCATAGGGTTGTTTTCGCCATAAACCTTGGTTTGCTTGTGGGCGGTAACGGCGAGGGTGGCTTTGGTAATTTCAAAGTCGCCGGGCACAAAATCGAACTTGTAATTGTTGTCATTGCAGCCTGTAAAGGTGATGGCTCCGGTGTAGTAATCGGCATTACTGAGTTCGTTGATTGCAGTACCGATTATTGGTTTTTCATCCAAAACACTCACATCGTCGTTATTCACAAAACCACTGTAACTAAAAGTCAGCATAGGGTTGCTTTCGCCATACACCTTGTGTTGGTTGTGGGCAGTAACGGTGAGGGTAGCTTTTTCAACCACAAAAACACCAGGTTGGTATGTAATTTCATAATCGTCGCTGCTAGTGACATTTAGCGAAATTGCATAATCGCCGGCATTAATGCCATCGCCGGTAGCCAGCGAAGCAACAGGTTCGACGTTTAAATCACCAGCGTCGTCGCCATTTACAAATCCTGAGTATGAGATATTTAACTCGGGTATTGGCTCACCATAAACAATGGTATCGTTTACGGCAATAACGGTTAACGGAGCTTTGGTAACATTAATAGTGTTATCGCCACTCACCAACTCGTATAAAGCATCGTTATCGGGCGTAAATGCAACATGCAATGCTTGCAAATTTCCTGTGTGAAGTACCGTTTCCAAAGCAGGAGTATAATCAAAGGTTCCGTCAATGGTATCGGCTCCGACTATGGCCACTGCATTTAGTTGCACCGAACTAAGTGGCGTACCATACTGAATATCGGCAGGCGCGCTCCAGCTAAGAACAGGCACTTGCTTTGGAGAAATTGTAAGTACGCCCTTTACGTAGTTAAAGCTGTAATTATTGGCAACACCACCCGATACATCTATATCGTAATCACCTTCGGGGCTTCCTTTAAGTGCTGTAGTTGAAGCTGTTGGAACAGTTGTAAGATTACTTACATCTTCGCCATATTCAAATCCCGAGTACGTAATAGTAAGTTCAGGAATTGGCTGGTTAAAGTAAGCCGATTTATTATCGGCACTTACAATTAATTGCGCCTTTTCTACATTCAACGTGCCATTGGTATATTCAAATTCGTAGTTTTCGGATTGTGCACCGGCAACCAAAATATCGTATTCACCAACGTTAACACCATCGCCATCGAGATTAATTGTGGGCAGTGTAGTTAAATCTGAAGTATCGTCGCCATTCATAAAACCAGCGTATGAAATTGTTAATTCGGGGTTACCTTGGCCATAAACCTTCGATTTATTGTCGGCAGTAACCGTGAGGGTTGCCGGAGTGATTTCGATAGTACCGGGCACAAAATTATACGTGTAGTTATTGTCTGAACCACCGCTAAGAATTATGGAATCGGCATACGTGCCAACACCGCTCAGTTCGTCGATTGTGGTGCTGATGATTGGCGCCACATCGATGCTTTCTTCTCCATTTTTCCAACCACTGTAAACAAAAGTCAATTCGGGGTTGCTATCGCCATAAACCTTCGATTTATTGTCGGCAGTAACCGTGAGCGTTGCCGGAGTGATTTCAAAGTCACCATCAACAAAATCGAACTCATAATTATTGTCTATCCCTCCCGAGAATGTGATGGCTGCCGGATAAGAACCGGCATCGCTATAGGTATTAATATCTGTTACAGCAACAGGTTCATCATCTAAAACAGCAGCATCATCGTTGTTTACAAAACCATCGTATTCAAAAGTAAGCACGGGATTGCTCTCGCCATACACCTTGCTTTGGTTGTGGGCAGTAACCGTGAGAGTTGCTTGAGTGATTTCGAAATCGCCATTCACAAAGCTGAAATCGTAGTTATTGTCGGAGCCGCCGCTAAATGTGATATATTCATTATAATAATCGGCATCGCTATATTCATCAATATCTGTAACAGCAA
>Ga0123334_1000152_pt1 | contig 87179 bp, 72 predicted proteins | sample BiotimSIPDNA_FD_89706 | JGI IMG/M metagenome (GOLD analysis project Ga0123334, IMG submission 89706) | Anaerobic biogas reactor microbial communites from Washington, USA - Biogas_R1 time_0 SIP DNA | ecosystem: Engineered > Bioreactor > Anaerobic > Unclassified | place: Washington, USA...
CCCTCAGGGGCAGTGCTGGTTTTCTCTTGCTCTCCACGGGCTAACGCCCGCGGTTATTGAGATATAACCGCTTCGCGGTAGGTTCATTGTGCTTAATATACTGTTTGAATTCAGTTCTATATTTTTTACTCAAAAGCAAAGATAACATGGTTTTAACAATTCATCTGATCACTAATGCAAGCCTAATTACATCTTGTTTAGAAAAATTTTCTTGAGAAAGTTATTTGCCAGACGCATAGTCGAAGTCATGAAAAATCAGCAAAAAATAAAAAAAATGACAATTGCCTCTTTTTTATTAACTGATAATCATTATTTTTGAACCATCTGAAGTATTGAGTGTTTATATTCAGTAATCAGAATTAAGAGAGGAAAACAATTTTATGGGGAAAACAACTACACATGGGCATTGGGCCGGCTACCGGTGTGCTAATGTTTTTGCTATTTATTTTTCATCCATACAATTGTAAATTAATGAATTAATTTAGGTGAAAGCTTTTGCTTTTGCCTGATGTTGTGTATACGAGTGAGGGAAAAAGAGGAAAATACAAGGGGAGTTATGCGGGTGAGCTATAATGCCAGAATAAATAGTAATTTAGGGTGCATGCAAAACAAGTTTGCTGTGGCTAATTACATACCCGAAAATTTTAATATAATCCCATCGTTTTTCACAAAATATTTTTTAAATTGTATACATGTAGCTAGGGTAGGGGTGCCAGTTTTGGTGTATTACCGGGCGATAAATAAACGAAAACAATAAGCAGGGCGGGGGCAACCCCGGCTCAGCGCATTGATAATAAGAGAACAAAAAAATAAATAGTGTTAAACCAAAATTTTAAAGTTATGAAACAAAAAATTTTTACACTCGTATTAATGCTTGCCATGGTATTTGTTGCAAGCAGTGCTTGGGCACAAGGAAATGCACAAAACCCATATCCTGGTGGTACATATTCTTATAATTTAAACGGGATTTATACTTCAGTTACTAATGCTACCGCTACGTTGGCATGGACTGGGATGACTCAAACTGCTACTGTAACTACAACTCATGATGTGGTTACTGCAAATGAGGTTTATGAAATTGATGGGATGAATGATCACATTTTTGATTTTAGTATCACATATAATATGAATGAAACTTCTGGCCCCAAAACTCTTAGGGTTACAATAAAAGATGGTGCTACTGGTTGCGAAAACTATATTACCCTTTCAATTAATGTGCAAACTCCTCCAACTATTGCTTTGCAAATTACAAGTGCAACTGACATTGTTTGTCAAAATTTAGGAACACCTGCTAATAATGAGAATGCTGCAACACCAATTATTGGAACACAACCATCACCTAATCAACTAACTTTTGTAATAACTCCAACACCTTCCACCGGTGTAACAACTTATACTTATGATTTTCATATTGAGTTAGGTGATTGGGCTTTTGGTGCAACTCCTTTAACAGTTTATTCTGTTGCATCTGCCATCGGAACCCCAACTTTTGCTGCTGGTACAACTGGATATGACATATCAGGAGCAAGTGGAGCAACAACAGTTGTAGTTCGTTTTACAACTACTCCAAATCAAGCTCAAGAAGATTTTGCCGCAGTAATTTCAAATCCAGTTTTAACAGTTTCAAGTGTAGATTATACAACAGGCAATACAATTACTGATCCGGTAGCTGGTACAAATGTGTCTACAATTACATTCATGCCAGCAATTGGTACGTTCTCTTTTTAATTGATAATACATGACCCATCCAAGACATATCATCGTGAGTGTGCTGGCATTTCTGGCTTTTGGGCTGGCAGGCATGGCACAAAGTACTTCAACAAGGCCGTACGAGGGGGCTATGCATACCTACTCGTGTAACGGCATCAGCAGCGGAGTAGATTATGAATTCTTTATCGCCTCCGATGTTGAAGGGTATTTTATTTACGATGATGCGACTACGGCTGAGTTTGACTTTTTAACTTCTCCAACCGGGTCGCTGGCCGCAGGGCAAAGCGTTGCCTCGGTTGACATACGCTGGAACAATGGCGCTTCGTTGCACATTTACCAGTTATACCTCGAAGTTACCATTCCCGGCGGGTGCTCTAACCGTATCAGGTTAGAGATTACCCCGCAGGTGAACGGTTTCGACCTGCTTTCGGAGAACGTGCCGGTTACCAATACCCGCAGTTGTCCGTCGACAAGCGATACCGACGGGTTCAATGCCCTGGCCTCGGAATACGATGCCGGATTTACCACGCTCCAGTTTCTGGTGCGCCGCGAAAACGGTTCACGCGATTGGTCTTTTGTGCCTTCGCTAACGGTAAACCCCGATTTGAGCCTTGGAAAATTCATTATCTCTGTAACGGGAAACAACACCGGGGTTATTACCCCCGATTTCGACAACCGGTACATGGTGTACGGTTCGGATAACGAAGTGCTTGTTACGGTTACCATCGAAAACGCACCCGGTTATACCCGCGACGTGATGTTGCAGCTTACCGGGCAGCGTGAAGAGCAGACCAACTTGCCTGACGGCAACCCTGCCAACGATAAGGTAACCCACACCATAGAGGTAATCCCGTTAATTGGAGGTATGGGGGGCGTATAATCCCGACAGGGATCCTGCTCACGTAACGTGGGTTCTGCGCCCTTAATTTATATTATTGAAGATAAAGTACATACTTTAAAAATTTGGTAATCTATCAGCCCCGTCGCATTTGCGGCGGGGACTGTTAGAGCCAACCAAAAGCCACCTTGCAACGGCAAGGAATACTTATCTCCCGAATAGGGAGTTTGTTTTAAATAATGCATTATTAATTCTCTGCATTTCAGAAGGTTGAGGGGATTTCATGAGGAAGCTGCTATTCTTTTTACTGGTTGCAGCATTTGCTACAGGAGTGAATGCCCAGTCGAGCTACGATCGACCGTGGCCCGGGGCTTTGCACTTCTATACTGCCAATGTTTCCGACAGTGAAAACGATAACCCCGTGCGCTGGTGGGTATCCATCGAGGCATCGGGAAACAACAAAGCGGCTCACGGAACCGACTATACCTTCATCAGTCCAGGGTATAATCCTGCTAATGACCGGCTCGAGGCTGTTGCCTTATATGCTGTGCAAATTAGTTGGGGCGCAAACCTTACCGACGGTCAGCAATTCTACATCGTTCTCGAAGTCGACGACAAAGCTTCGGGTTGTACCAACCGCATGGCACTTCCCGTGGTGATCGATGCGGCATTCAATGCCCGTGTGTGGAATGTTACCGGCTCGGCATCACCTGGAACTGTGATTATTGGCTCTCCTTCCGACGATGTAACCAACCCTACTTGTCCCGAACCTGTAGTAAACCCGCTGTGGAATGGCTCAGGCCATACCGATATCGGGAGCAGCATGGTGGTTTTCAGGATCGAACGGCAGTATTCGCTGTTTGGCTGGCAATTTGAGTTTGCGGTTTCAGAAGGGACATCGAAACCCATGCAGATTGAAGAGATCCGTTTTACCGATCAAGGGGGAAATACCCTTGCCGTGGCTTCACAGCCTGCCGATCTGAGCGGGGGTGTTGTACAGATGGATAGCGCTTTGGATTACGCGCTGGTTTATGTGCGTATTCGTAATCAGCAGGGTGTTACCTTGTTGGTGAATTTCGATCTGGTAATCATTAACGGTCAAACCCGCGACGCAGCCAACAATCCCGACGAACTTTCGGTCGATAACGATGCCGAACATACCATCAGGCCAATGCCTGTTATAGCCAATTTTGGAGGAAACTAATTGAAAACGAATTGAAAAGAGCAAGCACATATCTACTTCATAGTTATACTGCCACCTGTTTGGGGCGGCGGGTATCTGTGTGGCGTGCCGTTTTGGCAAGTCTTGTGTTTGTATTGTTATTGCTTACCGGTGGAAGCGCCATGGCTCAATCTACGTTTTCGGCGTTAGTTGCTACCACTAATGAGTACCATATTGAACGACAGCCCGATATTGTTAGTTATCAGTGGGAAGTGTTTACCGATGCAGGTCTTGTAAATCCCGCCTTGCCCGAACAGGTTACTTTGACATTGGTTGGGCCCGGGCGCGATAATGAGATTTCGGTTACATGGAAAATGCAAGGCATTTATTATCTTGCTGTAAATGTAGTTGATACCGCAGGTTGTACCAATCGCATGGCATTTGAATTTGAGATATCGGGTAACCAGGCCCCGATTGCCGTGACCGATTATATTACCGTGCCGGAAGATGCAGTTAATTTTTTGGTCAATGTACTGGCCAATGACTCCGATCCTGATGGACACACATTATCAATAGGCTCGGCATCTGTTCCGGTTTCGGGAGGCCAAACATCAGTTCTTGGCACCAGAGTAGCATATTCACCACCAGCCAATTTCAATGGGAACGATTATTTTCTATACGAAGTATGCGACAATGGCGTGCCGTCGCTTTGCTCCACCGATACCGTTTTTGTGGTGGTTACCCCGGTGAACGATGCCCCGGTAGCTGTAGACGACGAGTTGGCCATGGTAATGAACCCCGACCAGCCCAGAATAATATATCCGCTTGAGAATGATGTGGATGTAGATGGCGATCCGCTAACCCTTTCCATAATAACAGGTTCAGTAGTAGGTGGCGTTTCCTCAACCAGTGATGGAAAAACCGTAAGCTACATGCCTCCTGTAGGTTTTGTAGGTGTCGATAGCATTGTATACCGGGTATGCGACAATGCCACTCCGTCGTTGTGCGACATTGGGGTTATCCGTATCAATGTAATGGACGAGTTGATTGCTGTTCATGACGATTATACGGTAGCAATTAATGGTACGTATACTCTTGATATTTTAGACAACGACTCGTACAACGGAACCATACAGGCAATTAATGCATTACCGGCTTTAGGTGCTACATCGGCCGCTATTACTGTCGAAATAATTGATAACCCTACCCGGGGAACGGCTCAGTTGCTTAGCGATGGATCCCTGCAATATACCACTGGAGCAAGCTATACCGGGTATGACAGTTTGATATACCGCCTCTCCGATGGTTATTTTAGTGATACTGCGCTGGTGGTAATCCTTATCAATCCACGCATTGAATTTGAAGTTATTGCCGGTTGTAACGGAGAAATGGCCCGGTTACAATGGAATGCCCAGTACACAGGCGTAAACGAAACTCGGATTGATTTGCGAATTTATGACGCAGAAAATCAGGTTGTACAGATTTTGTCATCGGTGGCTCTTTCCGGTTCTATCGATTGGCCGGGTGCTACGCTCGATGAGTATGGAATGGCAGTTCCACCTGAAGAAAAGCTTCAAACATTAATCCTTACTGCACGGTATGAAAACACCCCGCTTTGGGCTTTGTCCACCGATACCGTAGTATTCCCTTATTGCCACAACAATGTGGTATTTGCCATTCACGACACCGCCACCATAATCGAGCCCGTTCAGACGATACGGGTACTCGACAACGACTTTGACCCCGATGACGGCGAAATTGACCCGAAATCGCTGGCTCTGTTCACCCAAGGCAGCATGCAGGGGCCTTATCATGGAAAAGTAACCGTTAAGAACGGAACATTGGTTTATCAGCCTAACATTAAATACTCGGGTAATGATCAATTTGCCTATACCATTTGCGACGATGTAAAATCACCGTATACTGCATGCGATACCGCTATTGTTCGGGTTAAGGTAATCTGGACCGACAAGGTTATTGCTTACGACGATTATTACCGCATGTATTCCAATGCCGACAAAATACTTGATATTGTTGAAAACGATTATGAGCCAAATGGAACGTTCGACCTGAATTCATTGCGCGTATTGTCAGGTCCCGACAATGGTACGGCAACCGTTCATGCCGACGGAACCATTACCTATTTACCCACAACCGATTTTGTTGGACTCGATTCGTTCAGCTACGAAATTTGCAATAGCAAAGCCGAGCCGGAATGCGATCAGGCCTGGGTTTATATAGAAGTTGTTGAAAACTTCCCGATCGTTGCTAATCACGATTATGCTTCAACTACTGCTGAAAAGCCTGTGAATATTCCTATTTGGAACAATGATTATGATCCGGAAGGGGCTATAGATATCCTTTCAGTAGTCATTCACACCCTGCCTCAAAATGGCACACTCGATGTTGAGGCTGACGGGACAATTACCTATCGTCCAAAAGATGATTTTGCCGGGGCCGATTCGTTTATCTACCGTATTTGCGACCAAGCTATACCCCGAACTTGCGATACAGCAATTGTGCGCATTGATGTGATTGATAGTAATATGCCAATTGTGGCAACAAGAGATCAAGTCATTACTGCACAAAATATTCCGGTTGATATCTCGTTATTCGACAACGATTTCGACCCTGATGGTCAAATCGTTGTTGAACGTTTTGCAATTACTGTTCAGCCCAAAAACGGGACGCTGGTTGTTGGCCAACAAGGCGTGGTGACTTATCGACCGACAAATGGGTTCAACGGAAGCGATTCGTTTATATACCGTATTTGCGATAATGGGCCTATTGAATCGTGCGATACTGCGTTGGTGACCATCAATGTATATGAAAACTTCCCGCCTGAAGTCCACGACGATTATGCGGTGGTATATGGCGAAATGGATAATATGATCGACATTCTTTTAAATGATGGGGATGTAGAAGGACGGCTTGATAAAACTTCGGTGGAAATTGTGAGTGGGCCAAATCATGGAACAGTAACCGTTAATGAGGTCACTGGCTCTATTGTATACACTCCCGATTCTTGTTACTTCTCCCGCGATACACTCAGATATCGGGTTTATGATGAAATACTCAACACTGGCGAGGGTTCCGTATTTATTGATGTTCGCATCAATCCTTATTTTGATACAGATAATGATGGACTTGCCGATGAAGCTGAAGACCTGAATAGTAATGGTAATCCTTGCGACGACGATAGCGACGACGATGGTATTCCAAATTATCGCGACGACGATGATGACAACGATAATGTACTGACAAAACTTGAAGATTGGAACGATAACGGAGATCCATCCGACGACGATACCGATGGGGATGGAACACCTAATTATCTCGACACTGACGATGATGACGACACCATTCTCACCATGTACGAAGACCCTGATAACGATGGCGATTATTTGAACGATGATACCGATTTTGATACCATCGTTAATCATATTGATGACGATGATGACGGAGATGAAGTCCTTACGCGCGACGAACCGGGCGATTTGGATGACAATGGTGTTCCCGATTACCTCGAAATATGGAATTCGAGAGCTATTGCTGATTTTGTACCCGTTGGAATAGAGGAAGTTGCTACAATTGATGTGTTGGCTAACGACTCTTCTCAAATGGCACCAAGTACGTTATTTATTGTGACGTATCCGACGCACGGAAACCTCACCATCGATCAAAGTCAGGGAGTAGTAATTTATACCCCTGGTGATGAATATATTGGTCCCGATCAGTTTGTGTACGAAGTTTGTGATTATTATGCAAATTGCGATACCGCTGTTGTTAATATCGATGTCGACGACCGGTTAGTTTTTCCAGAACTATTCACGCCAAACAACGATGGCGACAACGATACCTATACCATTGTTGGAGTTGAGAAATATCCTGAAAACAAATTCGAGGTATTCAACCGTTGGGGGAATAAAGTATATGAAAAGAAAGGCTATACCAGCGATTGGAACGGGGTGGCCAATGTGAAATTTGTACTTGGTAACAAAGAACTCCCGGCAGGGGTGTATTATTTTATATTTAGATTTAGTGATGATCAGGAACGCTCAGGGGCATTTTTCCTGATGCGATAAAAAATAACGATGCGTAAACGGATTAAAATAGTATTGTTTTGTTTGTTTGCCGTGCTTTCGGTAAGCAGTTTCGGTCAGCAGGATCCCATGTTCACCTTATACATGAACGACCCTACGCTGATTAACCCTGCCTATGCCGGTACTCGGGGGAATATGAGCCTTAATGGGGTGTTCAGGAAGCAATGGGTCGGAATGCAATGGCAGCCTACCACTACTTCTATCTCTGCTAATTCGCCCTTTTTAAACAATACAATTGGGGTGGGCTTTTCATTCATGAACGACCAGATTGGCCCTATGCAGCAAAATGGGTTTTATGTCGATTATGCTTATCATTTGTTACTTCCCAATAAACAGAACCTTTCGTTAGGGTTGAAAGCGGGTTTTACAAGTTTGAACCTTAATTTGTTAGATCTTACCGTAATTGATTGGGACGATGTGGTTTTAATGAATGATTATTCAAATGCTTTTATGCCCAACTTTGGCGTGGGTGCTTATTATTATACCGACAAGTTTTATGCTGGTTTTTCGGTGCCATTGCTCTTTAAGAATGGGCTGTATAAAGATAAGAACCGTTACGAGATTGTGAGTCGGGAAGACCGCGTGTACATTCTCACCGCCGGCGGAATTTTTACATTGATTGAACCAATTTTGAAGCTAAAACCAACTGTGTTATTCAGGGCTGTTTCAGGGTCGGTGCCTTCGACCGAATTGTCAGCTACATTGATCGCATATGAACGTGTTTGGCTTGGAGCGCTTTACCGTATTGGTGATGCTGTGGCTTTGCATGGCCGCTTTCAGGTGACAAATCAATTGCAGATAGGTTACTCGTATGATTTAACCAATTCAGATTTGCGCCCGCTTAACCGGGGCACACACGAAGTGTTGATAAATTACGTTTTCACAAGACGTGGAGAGCGTATCTTATCGCCACGTTATTTTTAGGAACGTTAATGCAGTGTTTTTGCCTTTGCTTGGCGGGACTTTTAATTTGTTTTTTGTTTTCCTCTATATTTTTTTGTTTTCCTCTATTTTAAAATTGGAAACAATTTTCTCTCCTCCGCTCTCCGCGGAGGAGATTTTTGTTTTATTGAAAAGTCAACTTAAAAACATGTTGATCTGTACGCTTTAAGATCAAAACAGTACTTTCCGGCAAAAGAATAGAAACTGTGAACGTTAGGCACTTATTCTGTTTAGTACCAATTTTATAAGCACTTCCATGGCATCTTTATAGGTTTCGTTTGCTTTAAGGTTTACCCGGTTGGCAATAATGGTACAAATGGTAAGTGCCTTGTGTCCAAGAAGTCGCGATAGGCCATAAATAGCAGAACTTTCCATTTCATAATTGGTAATTCGCTGTCCGTTGTATGAAAATTTTTCAATTTTTTCGTTCAACATTGGGTCGGCGAGTGGTAAGCGCACCACACGGCCTTGTGGACCATAGAACCCCGGGGCTGAAATATTAATACCATCAACAGTGTCGTTGCCGGCAATCAATTGGTGTAATTCTTCAGAACAATCGACTACATATGGGCTAGCAAGCGATTGGTTCCAATGGGTTGCATTCATGAAGTACGTTTCAAAATCCAAGTCGGAAACATTGTCGCGGTGGGCATAAAAATTTAACAAGCCGTCGAAACCTATTGATTTTTTTGAGATGACAAAAGTACCAATCGGAATATCGGGTTGCAGGCTACCCGACGTGCCAATGCGTATCAGGTTTAACGATTTTTTCTCGGGCTTAATTTCACGGGTTGTAAAATCGACATTCACCAAAGCATCCAATTCGGTTACCACAATGTCGATATTGTCGGTGCCAATGCCCGTAGCCAAAACAGTGATTCTTTTTCCGTGGTAAGTGCCTGTACGGCTTACGAATTCACGGTTTTCTTTTTTTACTTCGATGGAGTCGAAAAAGCGGGCAATCATATCAGCTCGTCCTGGGTCACCTACCAAAAGAATGGTGTCGGCAATTTCACCTGGTTTTAGGTGCAAGTGAAAAATCGATCCGTCGGGGTTTATTATTAATTCAGATGATGCAATCATGTCATTTTTGTATTGGTTAGTACCAAATCTAAGAAAAAAACCAATTATATTACAGAAAACAGGAGTTAATTCATTGGGTTATATTTTGTTTTAATGATTTTCATTGCATCTATAATACTGTAATCCAGTGTTGTATGTTGCTGGTTTGTCGGTTGTTCTCAACTTGGATATTAATAGTGTTCTGATTAAATTTTTCATGATGTAGTTGATAACACCTCATTGTTCAACAAAATACGAGGGAATAGTGTTTCTATTGAAATTATTACATAAGTGATGATTCATCAAGGATTTTCATATCGGAATTTTTCTTAAATTTGGATTATTGGCCGTTGAGTTTGTGTTGTAGATTGCTATCGATGGTCAATTAATACATGTTTGAAATTTGCAAAACTGGTTTGTATTCGAATTATAGATTATTTAAATGACTACGGTTGACGTAAGAGTTGTCTTTATAAATTGAAACTTGTGAAAAGAGGAAAAAGGATAAAAGTTTGGCTGTTTTTGTATACGGTGCTTTTCGTTTTCGGTTGCTCCGAAGATGGCTTGAAACGTGATGAAGCCCGATTGGTAAAAAGCGGTAAAGCTACTGAGAAGATGCGTCTTTTTACTATTGATGATTCTTCTGATTCGCTTTTTTTGCGGCAACCTACACGCAAAATTGAAAAAGAAAGCATCAATTCGAAATTGATTACCTTATTACGAAAACGGATGTTGGCAACGGTGACCGATGTTGATAACGAGGGGGTTGGTATTGCTGCTCCTCAAGTTGGAGTTGGTGTTAAACTTATCCTTGTTCAGCGTTTTGATAAAGAAGGAGAGCCAATAGAGCCCTATTTCAACCCTGAGATTAAAATGTATGGAGATAGTGTAAATGCTGGTTTCGAAGGTTGTCTTAGTGTTCCCCGATATAGAGGAAGTGTAAGCCGGTCTCAAAATATTGAGGTGTCTTATCTCGACTCAATGGGAAAAAAGCAACGCGAAGAAATAAATGGTTTTGTTGCGGTAATCTTCCAACACGAAATCGATCATTTGAGCGGGGTTATGTATTTTGATCATGTATTCGGGGGCTACGATGCCCTGCTGCCATATAATGAAGAATAAGCAAATCTTTTCTTTTGTAAATAATCTTCTAACCTAATTTCATAATCGCAATTCTTGTAACGAAGAGTAAAAACTGCTTGAAGACTCGGCAGAATCTATTATTTTTGTCCGAAAAAATTAATCATGATACAACGTATTCAAACCATATTCTTGTCGATTGCCCTACTGCTTATGGGTATCTTATTTTTTATCCCTCTAGCCGAAGTTGCTGTTGGTGAAAAATTGTATGCTTTTGGCATCAAGGGACTTGTTGATTCTCTGACTGGCAACACGACTTACTCTGCATGGGCTTTGTTTGCTTATTTGTTGTTTGTAGTATTTCTTCAGGTATTTATTATTTTCAGCTTTAAAAAGCGTGTGTTGCAAATGAGATTAGCCACATTTAACCTGATCCTTATGTTAGGCTTTGTGTTGTTAGGCTGGTTGTTTGTAAAATTCTCACTTTCGGCGTTGGGCGAAGGAGTTTATTCACTGAAGCTTCCGTTGGTTTTTCCTTTTGCAGCTGCTGTGTTGAATTATTTGGCGATTCGGGCAATCCTAAAAGACGAATTGTTGATCCGTTCGATCGACAGGATACGATAAACTATACTGGGTTTCTCAACCTTTACTTATTCAAGAATCAGCATTCGGGCTTCGTCGTGCAAGATGGTGGGGAGGGCGATATTGCGCCGCGACAAGCTGAGTATCCAATTTTGTATTTCACTCTTTTTTAAGGTGTAAAGGATTTCGCGAAATTCGTCGATTTGCTCGTCTGAATATTCATTTTCGTTAATGTTACTGAACTTATCGAGATCTTCATCGTCAAAGTACTCGATGATGTCGGGATTAACTTTGACCAAATCGCGCTCGCACACTTCATGCGCACCACAACAGTCGGCTTCGGGCATGGTTCCGGGTGTAATGTCTGGTTCTTCAATCTCTTTCTTTTTTTTATGAAGAATAATAAAGACAACTCCGGCGGTGAGGATTAGTATCAGTATAATAACAAATAGTATTTCCATGGTTCAAAATTAGGATTATTCGATTGATTTTTTTGAAAAATGCCATACCTTTCTGGGAAATAAAAACAATCGGTAACATGGAACCTAATTCACTAAAATCAAAACTCAATGAAATAAAAGACTCTGTTCTTAACCGGGTACTCATTGTTATTATGTTTGTAATGGTATTGGGCATTACCTTTTCGTTGTTGCGAATTCCCCAAACTGGTTTTTTGTTTACCTATGGTGTTCAACTATTTCTGGCGTTGGTTATTGCTTCGCTCTATATTTTCCGAAATAAGCTTTCGTCGAACCTAAAAGGAGCTATTTTCTTGTCGGTTATGCTGATACTTGCCCTTAGCGGCTTGTTGTCGTTTGGCTTGTATGGTTTCGGGTACACGTATTTTATTCCGGCATCGGCAGTAGCTTTTATCTATTTTAAACGGCGTACAGGGTGGGCTGTCACCTTGTCCTCTTTATTTGTTTTGGTTGTAATTGCGGTGTTTTTCAACAGGGGTATCCTTTACTTTTCGCCGCAAAAACCCGATTACATGGAATCTGTTTCTATGTGGCTGAACATGATAATTACGGTTACCCTTATTGCCTCAGTGATTACCATGTTTTGGAGTAATCTGTTTAGTTTATTGTCGAACACGCTCACTCATATTAACCATCAGCAGGAGGACATGATGCGCATGAATGAACAACTCACCCTTGCCCGCGATAAAGCTCTCGAATCGGATCGCTTGAAATCAGCTTTTCTAGCCAATATCAGCCACGAAATACGTACCCCGTTAAATATAATTATCGGTTTTTCTGATATGCTTTCTCAGGCTGAAACTCAGGTGGAAAAAGAGGAGTACACTCAGGTTATAAAAAACAACAGCGCGATGATGTTGAAGATGGTGAATGATATTGTAGATTTTTCAAAGATTGAGACAAATTCATTGGCGTTAAACCAAACAAAATTCAAGGTAGCCGATGTCATTCGCGAAGTGGAAAAGAAGGTCCTTTGGAAAAAACCAGAGTCGGTTGAGTGGACTTGTAAAGCAGAAAACCGTGAATTGGTTACCGATAAAGACCGTTTTGGCCAAGTTGTGCTTAACTTGGCTGATAATGCACTAAAATTTACATCGGAAGGTCGTGTTGAACTAAGTTGTTTGGCTGAAGGAGGAAAAATTGTTTGCAAGGTTGCCGACACAGGTATTGGTATTTCTGGCGATGACGAATCGAGGATTTTTGAACGGTTTTACAAAGTGGATACTTTTGTTCCGGGAGCAGGGTTGGGGCTCAGTATCAGTAAGTCGATTGCCAACATGATGGGCGGCGATATTCATGTTTATTCTGAGCAAGGGAAAGGCTCTGTGTTTGAGTTCTGGATTCCCTGCAATTCAAATTGATCCACCTTGTAATATCCCAAAATCAAGTAAAGTACTAGGCGTTGCGAAAATCGGGTTCTGAATATTAGAAATTTAGTGCTTCTTTTATGTTTTTGTACCCTGTTTTGCTTACTTTCAATTTCGTATGGTCGTTTTTCAAGATCACGATGTGAGATTCTTTTTCATATTGCTGAATCTCGGCGATCTCTTCAACTTTAACAATATATGAGCGATGGATGCGGATGAATTCTTTCGGATTCAGGTGATCCTCGAAAAATTTCATGGTTTTTTGTTTTACAAAACGCTTGTCGCGCGTGTAAATCATCACATAATCGTCGAGTGACTCGATGTATCTTATTTGTTCTGTAGGGATGATATGAATTTTATTTTTGTCTTTCACCACAACGCGCTCAATAGTATCGCTTTCGGGTATCTCGGTCAGCTTGTCAATGGGTATCTCACCAGTTCTGTTACCTTTAATTTTTTCCATGGCTCTTTCTACCGCAACCATTAACCTGTCTTTCGAAAAAGGTTTTAGAAGATAATCTACAGCATGTTGTTCAAATGCTTTGATAGCAAATTGGTTGTAAGCAGTGGTGAAGATGATTTCAGGTCTGTATTCGAGCAGTTCCAGCATTTCAAAACCAGTAAGTTTTGGCATTTGAACATCGAGGAACACAAGGTCGGGTTTTAGCTCGTTAATTGCTTTTAGCCCGTCGAAACCATTTTCGCATTCGGCAATGATTTCGATTTTTGGGTAATCTTTCAGGTAATTTTTTAGCAGGTTACGGGCCAGTAATTCATCTTCGATTATGACCGCTTTTGTTACTTCACTCATGACAATTTACTATTTTGTGGTATTGTTAAGGTAACTGTAAATATGTGATTTTCATTTGATATTTGCAATAAGGTTGTGTCTCCGTAAACAAGCCCAAGCCGTTTTCTGATGTTGAGCAGACCAATTCCTTCGCCTTTTTTCGCTACGGAGTCCTGATCGTAATTATTCGCAATCGTAAAAATCAATTTATTGTCGGCTTTTTTTGCTTTAGTATGGATTACCACTTGGTGGGTGGTTTCGTAAACCCCGTATTTTATAGCGTTTTCGTAAAGTGGCTGCAATATCATATTCGGAATTTGACACCCCTGGCAATCAGTAATGTCGAAAACGGCCTCCAATTTGTCGCCAAAACGAACCTTTTCTATTTCGAGATATAATTTTATGTGTTCCATCTCCTGTGAAAGCGAAACCAGTTGATTCTCTTTGTGTTTTAATGAATAGCGGAGAAAGGTTGAGAGTTTAATCACCATGTCTTGCGCCTTTTCTGGTTCCGAAATTGTTAGGTACGAAACAGAGTTTAGACTGTTGAAAAGAAAATGCGGGTTAATTTGTGATTTTAGTTCGCTTAGCTGGGTTTGAGTAATCAGCTCTTTCAGTCGTGTTTCTTCCTGCGATTTCTCTTTGAGCCTTTCGTAATAGTAAAACGAATAATAGAATACCGAAATGAGAATATAAATCAGGGCACCAACTCCGGCTTTTCCTGGCAACACCTTGTGCATGTGTGCTTTTATCGATTCGCGATTAAAAAGTGCAACGTCGATTTGGTTGGTAAGCCAAAGCCAGAACGATACAATGATCAGCATCGCAATAAGGTGATAAGTAACTAAATAAATCTGAGAGCGTTTTTCGTTAGTTCCACCCACAACCACATACCAAATTCCTAAACCAAGCATTCCAAAAATAGTGTTAGAGACCAAAACATCGACCAACGCGATGGATAGATTTGCTTCGAAAACCCGTAGGTCGAGAAAAAACTGGATGGCCGAAAGGATCATCCAGAAAGCTCCGTACCAAATTAGGAATGCTGGTTTCTTGAAAAGTGGATGGTTCATTTGTTTGATTATTAGTGGATTTTATTGAAGCTACGGACTTCAATTCCGCCAAAAATACAAACACCTGTAAGCACTATGGTTTTAGCCGGGTTGGGCTGAAACGAAGGATCTTTGATACGTAAATCATTGTAACCACCAAAGAGTACCACAACTTTATTCAGTATAGTCCAGTCGTTGGGTACTTTTAGTGTGTTTCCGCCAAAGAGTGTTGTTGCGTCAATGGTGCATCCTTCGGGCGAAATCTGGCATTTGCGCAAATCAATTTCGATGCCGCCAAAAATGGCTGTTGAACGGCCGCCCAGCAAGTTTGATGTTAGCATGCTGATTTCTTTTCCGCCGAAAATGATCATATCGTCGAAGTAGTCGTTGCTAACTTCATTGATTTCCGGGTTTTGTGCCATGTTCTGAGCATGTGGGTTAAACGGGGGTCTATGCAATTTTTTACTTCGATTACCGAACATAAATGTAAGTCCCGCTAGCAACAAAAGCACAGGCCAAAACAGGCGCCTGATGGTTTCGTAGTCTTCAAAAATATCGGGGAGCATGGCAAAAGCACCGATTCCCATTACTATGATACCGGCACCTCTGTTTCCGTTAACAAAGACAAACGCGCCAATGGCAACCAAAAACATTTTCCATGAAATGAGAAAATCATACAACTCGTATGAAATAATTCCCGAACGCTCAAGAATCATCAACAACCCAATCAACAACAAAATAAACCCAAAATAAAATCTGCGTCCGAAGTGGAATTGACTTTTATTCATAACTGCGTGTTTTAATTTGTGTCAAAAATAGAAGGTTATTTTTAGTGACCGATGCTAAGTTCGATAAAGAAGTGAATTTTATCGGTGAAATGAGAAGTTTGGCACATCGGTAGAATTATTGGAAAATTCTTTTACAGATATTGTAAAAAAAGAACGATGAAACAGTTTAATTACTTCATCGTTCTTTTAGGTTGTTTTTATTGGTTTTGTTGTTTTGCCCAAGTGTCTTTTAATGATACTGTTCTGTTAAAAACCATTTTTTCGGTCGTAGAACTGGTGTCGACACAAAAATATCCCATTCGTTCAAATTGGAAGTGACTAAGTGGTTTAGCATTATATACAAATGGTTCTATATAGCATTTTTTCAATACTTTAAGGGATTCTGGATTTAACATATCTCGGAAATCCACGTCTTTATATTCCGATGGATCCTGCACCATAAGCAAGCGATCGTATAGCCTAATTTCGGCTTCAACGTTTTCGGTAGCCGAGACCCAATGAAGCGTAGCTTTTACTTTGCGTCCGTCGGGTGAATTTCCGCCATACGATGCAGGATCATATGTACATCGCAATTCGGTGATATTACCTTGTTCGTCTTTTATAACTTCGTTACAAGTAATGAAATATGCATAGCGTAAGCGTACTTCAGCTCCGGGTGAAAGCCTGAAAAATTTCTTTGGAGGTTCTTCCATAAAGTCTTCCCTTTCAATGTATAACTCACGGGTGAACGGGACTTGGCGAGTCCCCATGCTTTCGTCTTCAGGGTTGTTGATGGCTTCCATCATTTCAACCTTGCCTTCGGGGTAGTTGGTAATCACCACTTTAATTGGGTTGAGAACGCCCATGACCCGCTGGGCTGTTTTGTTCAAATCTTCGCGCACCGAATGTTCGAGGAGGGCGACATCGATAATCCCTTCTGTTTTGGTTATGCCCACTTTTTCGACAAAATTACGGATTGATTCCGGCGTGTAACCTCGGCGGCGCAACCCGCAAATAGTTGGCATCCGAGGATCGTCCCACCCGGAAACTAATTTTTCTTCTACCAGTTGAAGCAATTTCCGTTTGCTCATCATGGTATAGGTGAGGTTTAGTCTTGAAAACTCAATTTGGCGCGGGCGATATTCGCTTGTGGCCAATTCGTTTACAAACCAGTCATAAAGAGGCCTGTGTATTTCGAATTCGAGTGTACACAACGAGTGGGTTATGCCTTCGAAATAATCGCATTCCCCGTGAGCAAAATCGTACATCGGGTAAATGCTCCATTTGTTCCCAGTTCGGTGGTGCTCCGCGTGTATTATTCGGTACATCAATGGGTCGCGCATGTGCATGTTGGGCGAAGCCATATCAATCTTAGCTCGAAGAACGCAGTGCCCGTTTGGAAATTCACCGGCTTTCATTTTTTCGAAAAGCATCAGGTTTTCTTCAACGGACCGGTTGCGATATGGGCTTTCAATGCCTGGGCGAGTTGGAGTCCCGCGCTGTTCGCTGATTACATCGGCAGGTTGGTCGTCAATGTAGGCTTTTCCCCGTTTAATGAGTTCTACTGCAAATTCGTATAGTTTATCAAAATTGTCGGAAGCATAATACAACCGGTCTTCCCAATCGAAGCCAAGCCAACGTACATCTTCCTGAATCGAATCGACATATTCTTGGTCTTCTTTCGAAGGGTTGGTGTCGTCGAAACGAAGGTTACATTTCCCCCCGTATTTTTCGGCAGTACCGAAATCGAGACATATTGCTTTGGCGTGCCCAATATGCAAATAGCCGTTTGGCTCGGGCGGGAAACGGGTGTGGATTCGTTTGTTGTTGCGCCCTTCCATCAGATCATTTTCTACAATCTGGTGGATGAAATTTGTGGTTTTTGCTCCGCTTTCGGGAGCATTGTTCATATTTTCCGACATATCTTTTTATTCGTATAATCGCATTAAACTTATAGTTGTTTCATTGACATTTAACTGCATGAAAATCAATTGTTTTCATGTGGTGCCAACGAAATTCTTCTCCTGAAAAACAACTTGCTTTTTCCTGAACGGATGCTTGTTGTTGCAATAGGGTTGAAGATGAGCAAAGTTAAACGATTTGATGAACTCACCTACACGAAAAATAAAAATGAATTAGAGGTGTGGAATAATTTTACATTTTCATCAGATTGTTTTGCCTTGGCCGTTGAAACCTGTAATTTCGCACGCAATATATAGGATAATTGCTATGGGTAATATTGAAATCGAAGGGATGGAGTTTTATGCTTATCATGGGCATTTTGCTCAGGAACAGGTTGTTGGAAATAAATTTCTTGTTAATATTTCGCTTGAAACAGACTGTTCCCGTGCCGCAATAAGCGATGATCTCAGCGATGCGCTTGATTATCAAAAGGTATATCTGTTAATTAAAGATGAGATGGAAACTAAATCATTTCTGCTTGAGCACATTTGTAACCGAATTCTCGATCGCTTGTTTCTCGAATTTTCTACCATCGAAAAGGCAACCATTAAAGTTTCGAAGATTAACCCACCCATGGGGGGACAAATTAAGAAGGTAAGTGTCAGTATGACTCGCTGTGCTAAGTGATTCAGTTTCTTATAACGCTAATTTATTGTAAATAAAAAGGCCCGGTTAAGGGCCTCAAGTGCTTATATATCAAAAATATTGAATAAGTGCTATGAGCTTTCTCAATCTTTTACTTCATTACAAGTTTAACGTCTAGCGTAAATTCGTCGTTGATCGTTTTATCGCCAAGGTTTGCAAAAAATTTGCCTGATCCATAGCGAACATTGTACAAACTTCGGTCGACTGTAACCAAGGTCGAGAAAAAGTAGCCCTCACGGGTTACATCAAAAACCACTTTGTTTGTTATGCCTTTTATGGTAAGGTTACCAGTAACAGTAGCTTTCCCGTTGACAAATGTTGTGCTGTTTAAGATTTCCAATGTAGCTTCAGGGTGTTTTTCCACTCCGAAGAAATCGTCCGATTTTAGGTGTCCAACTAAGCTGGCATTCAAATCGCCTGCCGGCAAGTCGTCGCTAGTTATGGTGTTCATGTCAATCACAAAAACGCCATTTTCAATTTTATCGTTATTCACCTTAAGGCTTCCTTCTTTTAAGGTTATTTTACCATAGTGTTCGCCACCAACTTTTTTCCCGTTCCATTTTAATACCGATTTTGGGGCATCAACTTTCAATTCCTGTGCACTTGCTGATACTGTCAAAAGTGCTGCAAATACTAATACTAAAAGATTTGTTTTCATATTGTTATTATTTTTATTGTTTGCAATTATTTGTTTTAACTCTCTTATAATTCTATATTTAGTAAATAGGTTTTTTCTTTTGCTGTAACGCTGAATTTTTCGGTTTGTGTTATTTCAATCGCGTCGCGTTTGTTTGCTGTAGTGTTTTCAACCTCAATGGCTCCATCTATAACAAACAGGAAGTTGCCATAAGCTCCGGGCATAAGTGAATACTCAATTTTCTCGTCTTTTTCGATAAATACCCTGCTTATTCTTGCTTGCTGGTTGATCGTTAGCGGAGATTTTTCACCATTGACAAGGAATTGCCATTTCCCTTGCGCTTCTTCGCGGTTAAAAACAGCTTGATCGTATGTTGGTTTGGTATTTTTAGTTTTAGGAAAAATCCATAATTGAAGAATATTTACATCTTCGTTGGAATTGTTGTATTCAGAATGGAAAATTCCTGTGCCGGCACTCATAACCTGCACTTCATCAGGGCCAATAGTTTGTTCGTGTCCCATCGAATCTTTATGGCTAAGCTTTCCATAAATCGGAACTGTAACAATTTCCATATTATCGTGCGGATGTTTTCCGAAACCGGAACCTGCCTGTACGATATCGTCATTTAACACCCTGAGGTTGCCAAAATGAATTCGGTCGGGGTTGTAGTAGTCGGCAAAACTGAAACTATAGTGTGTGTCGAGCCACCCGTAATTTGCATAACCTCTCGAGCTTGCTTCGTATAATTTTGTTTTCATTGTAAATCCTTTCATTTAAATTACAAAACAAAATTACTGTGAGTTAGCTATGCTATCAATGGATAAATCAGGGAAGAAAATGTAAAAATCAGATATAAATGTCTTTTATTTATTGAGAAGGCTTTTTTCGAGAATATTTTTGAATTCGGTAAACGATTGGCCGGTTTCATTTTTAAATAGCTTGCTAAAATGGGAGGGGTCATCGAATCCAAGACTAAAAGCAATTTCTTTTGACGAGAGGTCAGAGTGAAGCCCAAGGCGTTTTGCTTCGAGAACAATTCGCTGGGTAATAAGTTCTTTTGCACTTTTCCCGATGCTCGATTTAATGACGTTGTTCAGGTAATCGGGTGTAATATTTAGCTGCCGGGCATAGGTGTTAACGCGATGCCATTGGGCAAAATTTTGTTCAAGAAGTTCCTTAAATACTTTTACTATAGCTCGTCCCGATTCTATTGCCTGAGGGTTTTCTTCTTTTGAGTGCACAGCAAATTGGCTGCATTCTATAAGAAATAATTTCAGGTACGACGAAATGATGTCGAAGCGGTATGGGTTGCTACCAGTGAAAGCTGTTTTAATCTCGTTTGAGTAATTCATAATTTTTTCCATGGCTTCAGCCTCAATCTGCAATGGAGGAACAGTGGTGCCAAGGGAAAAAAGCCCAAGATTTGAAATGAATTCGGCACGGATAAAATTGAAATGAAGAAATTCATCGTTGAACATGATTATATCGCCCGATGGTTCTGACTCGATGATGATCTGGTGAATTTGTCCGGGGTTTAAAAGGAAGACAGTCCCGGGGGTTATTGGATATTCAACATAGTCGATAATGTGTCGTCCTTGGGCATTTTTTACGAGAAGAATGGTGTAGAAATCGTGCCGGTGCGGAATGTCAGGTTTTCCACCTGTGCGTGTATGGTTTTCTTCCATGGTGCGAAAGGCAAAAAATACTTTTTCGTTATTGTGCATCAGCTCTTGACTGGGAATTGGGCTTTCCATGGTTGTAGTAATTAGATTTCTCATCAATTTATTTTCTAACTAAAGGTAACAAAATAATGACGAAGTTGTTGCTTTCAGTTAATCGAGGAAATACCTGTTGCCATGCGTTTTAAAATTTAGGAAACTGGTTCTACCTTAGTTTAGAGTAGAGATATTTCTCAGAAGTTATTTTCGAATTGCAAATTCGTAGCTAGAGAGGCCGGTATTGCAAATACCGACCAGCATGGGGTGTGTGGGGTTGCAGCGGCTATTTTGCATAATGCCCTTATGAGACAAAAGAATAGACGTTAGATTTTGAGTATTAAGTATTAAGATGGATAAAGTAAAACTGTTAGCGGGATCCAGTGGCTTTTGTTTTATAAGATGGTGTTATGTAAATATAGCTTTGGGCCAACTGACTCTTTGAATTTGCAATCTGGAAAGTGTGTTTGCAATATGTTTTCTATTACCCGGGACTGGGTATAAATTTGATCCCAATTGATTTTTTTGAAAAAATGGAATTCTGAAAAACACTCCTCAGTAAATTCTATTCCATTGAATAGATTATTGAAATAATGCCAACTCCGGGGATAAAATAGTGCCCTAAACTTTATTCTTGTTTTTATTACTGCGTTCACTCTACGGGCGGTATTCTTTTTAAATCCCAGGTAATAGCGGGCAAAATCAATTGGCAAACCAATTGCATGTCCATCGTAGGAGGCATGAAACTGCAATTTGAATAATGGAGTGTCAAGAATCAGCCAATTGTTCTTTCTGAAAAAGCGGCTTCTTTTTGGAAGATTTATGCGAAATTCCTCAAAAAAGGCAAAATCTTCATTTGGTTCATGACTTGAAAATTGGGTGCTCAACTCTTTACTAATTTCAACATTGGAAAACATTGCTCTTTCTTCCCTTGGTCGGGAAAAGAGTTCCAGAAACCGGTTGGTCTTAAGTATTTCCGGGATATCGTCACGCTGTAACGTTGTTGCATGAATCTTTTCAAAAATGATGCTATTAAAATGCATCAATAAAATGGTTATAAAATAGTATTCTGTGGCTTCAGAAACCAATTGGTCTTTTTCTGTTTGTGGCACCAATGGATCTTTCCAAATGCGGGATAATTCAGCCGATTCTGCCAATGCTGCTTGAAAGTATATGTTCAGCCATTCGGAATAAGGATATCCCTCACAACGAACAGGAAAAGAATACTTTTCATTTTGAATAAAAAAACCAATTAATGATTGAAAAGATCGTATTCGTTTCATTTAATCTTTTTTCGAATATTGGGTTAAACAACTGCTGTAAGCACTTTTCATCTCTTCAATCAAACTATCCGGGCTAATCACTTTAAGATTTGACCCAAGTGAAAGCAACTCTTGTACGAAATCGAAAGTGACATACAATTTTAGTTTTACCAACAACTCCTGCTCATTGTCTTTCAGAATTTCCTGCGATTCGTGCAGAGGTAATGATTTGATATATTTTCCTTGAAACGGTGTAAACGACAATAGTACGTCCTGAACTGACTGGCCTTCTTCTGGACCGATGATCCCAAAACAATTCTTATACAGTTCATTCACATCAAAATCAGTGGGTTTTGTAAATTTCTTTTTGCTAATTTCCAGGTTGTTGAGCCTATCTAGGGCAAAACTTTTTACCTTGCTATCTTTCAAGTCTTTTGCCAGCAGATACCAACGGTTCCTAAATTCCTTTAAGGCCAGTGGTTCTGTGTGGCGAATGGCAATCTCTTCTTCCCAGTATTTCAGATAGCTAAAGGTGATTTGAAGTTTGTTTTTTATGGCATGGAGCAACCCATAAAGATTCTCTGTACCCTGTGGTTTTCGTTTTTCAAAGTGAATGAAACCGGCCAGGCTTTCACCAATATTCAGTGTATTGAAAATATCAAAGGCTTCGAGTATCCTATCTTTTACCTCAGATTGTTCGGAATCAATTTCATATGCCCGTTTTGAAAAATTGTACTGAATATCGATGTTATACAATGAGCGAATTTCTTCAAGGTCGCGTATAAACGTACGTTTCGAAATGGTAAAATTATACCCTTCTTTGTCAGACTCATAAGCCAGCAGGTCTGCAATTTCTTTAAACGTTGACGGGCTCTTTCTAACTTTGGCAATAATCAGGTTAAATCGCTGTAAGAATTCTCGTTTCGACATATTATTTTAAATTACAGGTTTTTATATTTTTCTATATTGCATTCAATTCTCTCAATCTTTTTATGAAGGGCTATCTTTTGATCATGTAATAAATTCACCATAATGCAATTCAATTTCTTTGCATAATAGATTTCCTGTTTTTTATTTTCTTTAAGATTGCGTAATAGTTTTTCCCTTTGAATTTTAAGTTTGAGTGTTTCAACCCACCTTTTAATAATACCCAGTTGATGACTATTCTTTTTGTTTTGTTCTGTGCTTATTCCCATCTTTTTCAATAGCCTCTTTTCGTCATCACGAAGGAGTGCAGCCGTTTCAAATTGGTTGTTTTCAATAGCTGTTTTTTTTGCCTTAACAATCCTGTTCAATTGAATTCTTTTGGTAATTTTCTCAAACATACTTTCTTGATTTTTTATTCAAAGGTAAAGTTTCACTGCGCCATTTTACGGCGCAGTATAAAATTCTTTTTATAAAAATTATTGAATTTCAGCGTAAAATAGAAATCAGTTTTTTAAAAGGTTCAAAACCTAAACAGATTTATTAATTGATTTTTTTTCAACCTCTGCGACGTTGTATGGCATATCGATTTTTTTAATTTGAAAAAATTGACTATGCCATTAATTACTCAAGAATTTTTAAAAATGAAATTTAAAATATTAAGGAATAAATATTTTGAGTTTAACAAGCAGATATCTGTAAGTGAGAATGTTGAACTATTCCTTAGAAAGGTACTTCTCATTCAACGATCACAAATGTGCAGAAGGGAAACCGATTTGATTATTTGGTATAATTTTGAGAATAAAGAAATTCTTGCAGGAATTATTGCTTTGTTTTGGGAAAAGGGATACACCACTTATGTTTTATGGTTGGAAAATCTGAATGATGAAGAAATACCCTTCTCCTATGAAGTAAAAGAAAAAATTAAAAGGTATATAGACTCTTGTAGTGGTTTTATATATGCATTTAGTGAAAATTCACCCGTGCCATTAAGCGGAAAGTGGTTGTTGGCTTATGCTGAAGGAAAGTTGAAAGAAAGATCTGCAATAATGCCTATTACAAATAATGAAACAGATTATTATGAAGTCCCCGAAAACCTTTGGTATTCATTACATGTTCAAGTAAAATATTTTGAACATACCGGCGAAGAATTATGTGTTGTAGCTACTCCTGAAACATGGGGCAGTTTTGCATTCTGGGTTAAACGCTGGGGGCTTTTTGAGAACCCATTAAATGACTATATGAGTAAGAAAAATAAAAAAAGCTTATAACATGTGAAAATCAAATTTCATTTCGGTAATCGACAGTTCTGACCAAACTATCTTGACCATTTGTTAAACATCTTCATTAGAAACAATCCTTCCCTCTTCCGATTGCTGTAAACCATCCTCAACTTTTTCAATGAAAAAAAGTTGATCTATCAATTCATCAATTGAGAATGAATCGGCAAGGCGTTTAAGTGGAATATGTAAGCGATCCTTCGTATGCACAAAACAACAATTTGTCCTTTTCCCAAAAGGAAACATTTTGAGTTAATAAATGGGTATGTTATATATCTTTAATTTTCAATATCAGATGCGATATATCTCTTTAAGTTTTCTTCAAAGAATTGAATATCCTTTTTTGCTTTTTCAGCAATTTTCTGTACAGTTTGTTTTAATTTATCTTTATCAGCCAAGTTAAAAATAGCTTCGGAATTAAACTCATCAAAATTTAGTTGGGGTTCAGTATATTGAATGCCAAGAAAATGTTTATGTGATTTGTACTTTCCGTCACAATCATAAATCAATTTTGTGATTTGAGTAGATTTAGTAAAATTGGAATTTACTGCAATTCCTTTTTTGCCTTTTTCCCAAATAATAAATCCAACATTAATATTTAGTCCTAATTCACAACCCCAACGAATTACTATATCACCTTCTCGATAAACTTCTTTAGAATATAATCCAAAAAAAATTGACCTTTCATTAAAATTACTTTTGAAACAATTTAGTGTCTTCTCTTCATTTACTGTCTCAGTTATTTTTTCTAGCTCAATCTGGCATTCTATTAGTGCCTTTTCTAATTCATTCCAAAAATTCCAAAGTATTTTTGCTTTTGCGTAATCAAAATTATTTGCCACTTCTTTAGCATTCTGTAAATTACCAGAATTTTTGGTGATAAGGGTTACTATGTCTTCCTTCATGGTTTGATAGGTTGATTGATTGGTTAATTTTTTTATAAGATTTATATATTGGTGGATGGTCTCCCTTATTGATGGAAGAGAAGTTGCTTCTTTAAGGCAATTACTCAACCAGGGTAATATATGTTCTTTATATGAAATAATATGAAAATCTTTATTTATTTCTAAATCAATATAACTATCTTTTTGAGGTTTGTCCCCAATTAAATTGAGATAAAGTAAAATGGCATTTTTATCAAAATTTTTATATCTCTTTAATTGACTTGGTTGATCAAGAGCATAGATTTTATTCTCAATTATAATATGTTTCTTTTTTGAATCTTCAACCAATATATCAATTCGACCTCCATTCTCTCCATTTTCAGAAATTTTTGATGTAAAATATTCGACATGAGATCGTGACGATGAATAATCAAATTCAGTAATAATTATTTGATTCTTTTCTGACTCATCACTATTTTGATTTGGGTTTTTTAATTGTTCGATAAAAAGTAAAAGAAATTTATCGCCTTGCCCATGAGAGCCTTTGGTATCTAAAAGTTCTGCTATAAATGAAGAATGTAAACGAACTTCGCTTGTTTGTAATCCTAATATCTCAAATACGTTAAATTTCTCACCGGTAATACGAATAATGTATTCATATTTTTCACGAATAGCATTTACTTCAATTAAAAGTTTTTCAATTTCCAGCATCTCTTATTTTTTAATTGTCATTAAATATGATAGATACAACTCCGCACAAGCCCTCGCATCGCTTAGTGCATCGTGATGGTTTAAAGATATATCGTTCAGTTGACATAACAAAGCAAGTCCTTTGCGATAAATCTGGTAGGTGCAATGTTTTTCGAAATCAGGAACATGTATTCCAAAGTACCCAAGCGTTTGAGCCAAAACCGGAAAATCAAAGGAAAATCCATTGTGCGCTACAACAGCCTGATCTTTAATAAATGGTTCAATAACAGGCCAAACCTGATCAAACGTTGGGGCATTTGCGGTTAACTGTGGGGTTATTCCATGGATATCGATAAAATTGTTCCAGAAATAGTTTTTGGGAGGTTGCACTAAAATATTTAGCTCATTGGTGATTATTCCGTGTTCTACCCTTACCAGTCCAACCTGGCAAATGCTCCAACGTTTGCCATGCGCCGTTTCAAAATCGATCGCAGTAAATGTTCTTTCCATCTTTGTTTTATAATGCCGGTGCATGTCGTCCTTTGCCTGAACCATTGGGGTGGCGCTGACAAGTTGAGGATGTCATTGAGGTAATTGAATTAAACGATTGACCACAATACTTACAGGTGTATTTCGACTTTTCACTTCCCTCGTACAACTTGTGTCGCCCTTTTCCTGAACCTAACGGATGCCGCTGACAACTTGATGAACTCAAACTTGAAACGCTTGAGAATTTTTGGCCGCAATACTCACAATAAAAATTTGCCATGATAATTTGAATTTACTTGTTTGCCTACTCTGTGAAGTTTTCGGCTTCCCTTATTTTGAGTAAAGGTAAATGGCGAGTGAGACAATGGATGGCACAGTAAATTTGCCAATGGTTTTTTCAATAAAATATACTTTAGCCATCGTCGTTTAGTTCAGATGGTTTGTTTTATAAATGTAATCTTCGAAAAAGAAAGATTGAAATGAGATTACTGAAATGGTTATGGAAAAATTAAATGATTATACACTAATTGATGTCCTCCATGATTTATTAGTTGAAATAAGAAGCTTGAATTCGAGGTTAGATGAAATAGAGCGAAAGTTGGATTTTCCATCCTCAAAGCTTAAACTTAATGAAACAAAAAGAGTGCTAAATTTCAGTGAGGCTGCTGAATATATTTCTACATCAAAAAGCAATTTGTATAAAATGACTTCTCTTATGCGAATTCCTTATTCAAAACCATCGGGCAAATGCTTTAAGAGTATTACCTTTATTTTTTATAAAAAAACCCCTTCTTTCGAAGAGGTTATTTTGAGGTACCTGGCGGAATCGAACCGCCGTAATCGGTTTTGCAGACCGGTGCCTAGCCGCTCGGCCAAGGTACCCTTGTGTTTGCGGCTGCAAATATATCAAAAAAAACTTTCGCTAAAAACTTTTACCGAAAAACAGTGCATTTCCTGATTGCTTTTATTGGTAAGATATTGTTTGTTAGTGTTTTGTGGAATTGTTGAGCCTGAATTAAAAAATTAGACAGTGTTTTCAAGAGCTCTACTAAAAATAAAAAAGGCAGCCATTAGGTTGCCTTTTTATGATGATTGAATTGATTGATAATGTATTAGTCGATAGATACCATCGAGTTGGATTCTTTTGACATAACGTAGGTTTCAATATGACGGTCGCGTTTCGCATCATAAATATCACTGATGGTAACAATAATGCCGGTCTCTTCTACATCGCCAAATTCGTCGTTAAGTGTTGTCCCAAAGGAGCGCATAGTAGGCGATAAGTTGATATAAGCATTTACCAAAGGAGGAATGTTTTCTCCCAATTCGCGTACTTTTTTCGAAAGGATTTTATAATCTTCTTTCAGGTCGTTTTCAGTAAATATTGGGTTGTATAGTGAGTCGTCGATTGTGATGAGATATTTTTCTTTGGGCACAACCAAATTGTCATCGTCGTTGAAGTATTTCTTAAGATAAGATAAGATGTAATTTCTTGCTTCAATGTTGAAATGAGTGTACATGGTAAATTTTCCGAAAAAATATTTCATTTCGGGGTGATCGACAATTAAAGCGCCCAATCCATCCCAAAGATTATCGAGGGCATAAAGAGCCTTGGCTCCTGCTTTACTCGACTGGTAATCGGGCTGAACAAATGATCGGCCTAATTCGATGGTATAAGGGAAAAATTTGGTTTTGAACTCTTCTGAGAAATGATACAAGTGAGCAGTAGCTAAGTTGGGGTCGCCATTGCTGTTGTAAATCAATTTATCGCATAATATGTAGCGGTATCCACCTAAAATTTCCTTTGCATCGGGGTCCCACACAATGAGCTGTTTGTATGGCATTTCGCCGGTGTCGTAAATGTCTATGTCGGTTTCGAGGCCTGTACCGCCACCCGCAGCACGAAAGGTTATTTCGCGTAAGCGCCCAATTTCCTGCATGATATTTGGCGAATCGCTTGCCGTTAACACATAGATTTTGTTTCCTCCTTTATTAGTATCTCTGAGAAATTTATCGTTTGTAAGTTCCGCTTCGATTAAATCTGACGGAATTTTTGGAATTATATCCTTCATAATGTAAAAGTTTCAACTTCAATGATTAAATAAACTGATTATTGCCCATTGCTTTTTGTTTGGGCAATTGATAGGTTATTTTCTTAACCTCTTCGGCCCATTCGATAGGCCTTTTTGTTTGGTTGAATGTTGAGTATGGGATAGGCTTTCCAAAATAAATCCTGAATGTTTTATTTTTATGTTTGAACATCTCGTCTGCTAAATACATCATTTCGATGTTCACTTTAATCCTGAAGAATTTGCGGATTTTGGCAAGATTGTAGAAAAAGTTGGAATTTCTGCCGTCGAAGAAGAAAGGAATAATGTCAATTTTGTGTTCGACAGCTTTCTGTATGAAATGCTTTTGCCAGGTGAGGTCTACAATTTTTCCGTTAATTTTGCGCGAACATAGCCCGGCCGGAAAAATCAATATCTGATCATCGGATTTATAAAGATCTTCAACTAAATTGGCGTAATTGCGTGATTGTGAGCCTACTTTATTGATAGGGACAAACCACTCTTTTAACGGGGTAATTTCGAGAAGGAAATCGTTAGAGATAGAACGGGTTTTTCCCAATGCTTCGGTAACATACTTCAGCACAATCATTCCGTCGAGACCGCCAAGCGGGTGGTTTCCAACGAAAATAAATTTTCCCTCTTTGGGGATATTCTCGGTGCCGATCAATTCATAATTGATGTTCAGAAACTTTATTCCTTCATTGACAAATTCAACACCTTTAAGATGTCCATATTGCAACATGAATGCATTCAGCTCTTTTAGATGCAATATTCTTGTAAGCCAATTATAGATAAAACCAGGAACTTTCCCCGCTAGCTTAGGATTTTTCCCTTGCACTACTTTCCTGATGTCGATTGGTTGGAAACTATTAGATTCAACTTCCACTGCCATTCCTTTTTTTTAAGCGCCGAAAAATACAAATTTTTTTAATAGCAAAACGGTATCGTAAAAAAATGAAACAATCTCTTAACCATTGCGATTCTTTTTTTCGAAGTCAAATTCAGAGTTCCCTTTCTTATCACGTCTCATATCTTGCTTTTTTTTATCGACTTGCGGGGTCTTATCAACAATTTGTTGAAAAGTTTATCGTTTGGTGAATTGGAATGGGGTGGAATAAAGTGGATAAATATTGTAATAAAGTGGAATAAATTTTAATTTTGGGTTTTATTTTAACAAAAGTGTATGCTCGAGTTTTCCAATCAATATAATGCTACGATTGATGATAAGGGGAGGGTAGTTTTGCCTTCCGCTTACAAAAGGGAACTGGGTGAGTCATTCAACTGGACGATGATCGTTGAACTCGATCCGTACGAAATGTGTCTCAACCTGTATCCGTCGTCGTCGTGGGATAAACGAATGGAATTCATTAAGTCGAGGCTCAATCCAAATGATCCACGGCAGAGCAGGCTACTCGATAAGTTCTATCAGAATTTTGTGAAAATTGCTGTTGCCGAAAACGGGCGCATTAATATTCCTAATGCATTCTTTCAGAAAAAAAGCATAATAAAAGATGTTGTTTTTACCGGGCAAGGTGACAGGATACGATTGTGGGATGTTGGAGAATTCCAGAAAGCAATGATTCCTGATGACGAGTTCAAGGGATTGTTTGAAGAATTTCTTGGAGGAAATTAAACGCAGGACGCCCCAATGGAAAAAAATTATCACATACCGGTATTATTAAACCAATCGATAGACGGACTGGATATTAAGCCCGATGGTATCTATGTTGATGTAACATACGGCGGAGGCGGTCATTCTGCAAAAATCATTGAGTCGCTTGGCGCTGGAAAACTGATCGGTTTCGATCAGGATGTAGATGCTTCATACAATATTATTAATAGTGACAAATTAATCTTTGTACAGCATAACTTCAGTTTTTTGAAAAACTTTCTGAAATATTATGGCTACGAGAAGGTTGATGGCGTGCTTGCCGATTTGGGCGTTTCGTCGCACCATTTCGACGTTGCTGAAAGGGGCTTTTCCTTTCGTTTCGATGGAATGTTGGACATGCGGATGAACCAAACGGCAACCCTTAGTGCCCGAAATGTGGTGAATGAATATGACGAAGCCCGGTTAGTCGAGATATTCAGCCGGTATGGCGAAATATCAAATTCGCGTAGAACAGCTGCGGTAATCGTTGAGGCACGGCAAAAAGAAAAAATCAACACCACAAGCCAATTATGCAAGGTTCTTGAACCTCTGGTACCTCAGAAAGCTGCAAGCAAATACCTGGCGAAAGTATTTCAGGCGTTACGTATCGAAGTAAATCAGGAACTTGAAGTGCTGAAGACCTTCCTGACCGATGTGGCCGACGTGTTAAAACCCGGTGGGCGCCTGGTGGTCATCAGCTATCACTCGCTCGAAGACCGGTTGGTGAAAAATTTTATGGCTAAAGGCGATTTCTCGGGCGATGTTGAAAAAGACTTTTATGGAAATGTTCAGTCGGAATTCAGACTTATAAACAGAAAGGCAATTATACCTTCTGATGAAGAAATTGCGATAAACCCACGCGCCCGTAGCGCAAAACTAAGAATTGCGGAGAAAGTGTAGATGGAAAAAAAGACAAAGAAAGATACGATCAGTTTCAAACAAATCCTTATGGGAAATGTGTTACTAAACGCTCAGGTTATCAAATGGATGCCTGTAGCCATCTTTCTGGCTTTTATGGGGATACTTATGATTTCTTCCCGTTTCAGGGGGGAAAAAGTAATCAGGAAAATGGCTGAAATGCAAGACAGCGTGCGCGAATTACGCTCAGAGTCTTCCATGATTGAATCGGAACTAATGATGCTGACCAAATATTCAACCATTCAGCGGCAAGTAGAAAAAAGAGGGTTGGGCCTTAAAATTTCAGGTCAACCTCCTGTGAAAATTGAAGTGAGCGACTAGTATATATGAACCTGAGGAAAACCATATTGACCCACTACGGGATAATTCTTTCCCTATTGCTGCTTTTTTCATTAGGCATTGTTGCTAAAATTATCATCATTCAGGTGACTGGAAGCGAAAAATGGGGAAAGAAATTGAACTATGTGAAAGAGCGGACGGCTGCTATATACGGAACCCGGGGAAACATTTGTTCGCACGACGGAAAAATTCTGGCCACTTCAATGCCTCATTATCAATTGCGTTTCGACTTGGGTGCGCCTGCTGTTCGTAAAACATTTGCAAGTGAGGTTGGCGAGTTAAGTATTAAATTGGCTCATCTGTATGGTGACCGCTCAGCCAACCAATTTCGTCGCGAGCTTGAAGCTGCCTATAAGAAAAAAGCACGGTATTATCTAGTTCATCCCCGTCGTATAAGCTACGAAGAATTAAAGCGGGCCCGTAAATTTCCAATTTTTGAACGTGGACGGAATAAAGGAGGTTTTATGCCTGTTCCTGAATATGTTCGCGTGATGCCTTATGGGCGTATGGCACTTCGTACAGTTGGGCTTATGAGTAAAGAATCATCGGGTTCACAGGGGAATGTTGGAATCTCGGGAATCGAGAAACAATATGAAGACTATTTGCGCGGTGAGGAAGGGCTTGCTCTTCAACAAAACCTTTCAGGCCGTTGGGTTAATATCGTTACTGAAGAACCCGACAACGGGAAAGATGTTATTTCAACCATTGACCTTTATCTGCAGGATGTTGTAGAAAGTAGTCTTCGGAAACAGCTTACCACCAGTCAGGCTGAGTATGGTACGGCCGTGCTTATGGAAGTGGAAACCGGAAAAATACGGGCAATATCCAACCTTGGAAAAACCCAGAATGGGTATCAGGAAATATATAATTATGCCATTGGCCATGAAGGCTGTACTGAACCTGGATCGACATTTAAGCTCGTTTCCCTTCTGGTAGCCATGGAAGATGGCCTGGTTGATACTTCCGATGTATTCGATGTTGGAGATGGAAAATGGCGCTTCTTCGATCAAACAATTTACGATAGTGACTATGGTGAAGGAACTTTTGGGAAAATGACTGTGAAACAAATCTTCGAACGGTCATCGAATGTGGGGGTGGCAAAGATTATTTACCAAGGCTATAAAGGAAAAGAAAAAGAATTCATTGAGAATATCTATAGTTTAGGGTTAAACGAAAAAATGGATATCGGGTTTGCCGGTGAAGCAACACCTTATATAAAGCATCCACGCGATAAAAACTGGTGGGGTAATTCTCTTGTGTGGATTTCATATGGGTACGAGATTCAATTGTCACCACTCCAGATTTTAACCTTTTACAATGCGGTGGCGAACGGAGGGAAAATGATGAAGCCTATGTTCGTTGAGGCAATCTCAAGTAATGGCGAGGTAGAAAAACATTATAGCCCCCAAGTAATGAAATATTCCATTTGTTCGAACTCTACTTTGCGGAAATTGCAATCGATGCTCGAAGGGGTTGTTGAACGTGGAACCGCAAAATCTATTTCTACGCCTAGGTATAAAATTGCCGGTAAAACCGGAACTGCAAAAATTGCCGATCGGAATAAGGGATATGCCGAAGGTAAGTATAGGGCATCATTTGCCGGGTATTTTCCTGCCGACAATCCAAGGTATTCATGTGTCGTAGTTATATCTGAGCCCAAAGGGGCATTTTATGGCTCTTCCGTTGCTGCCCCTGTTTTTAAAAATATTGCTGATTGTGTTTACGGAGCTGATTTATCGGTACGCACGCCAGCCCTTTGTAATGCTGATGATACTCGTCTGCCTCAGGTAATGAACGGATTGGTTAAAGAGACACGTACTGTTTGTCGTGAACTCGATATTCGGTATAAATCTCCTGAGCGTGGTTCTGATTATGCAAGAACCATCGAAGGCGAAAAGTCGATGGAAATGAAAGGCCGCACTATTGTCGAAGGTCAGATGCCAAATGTTCTTGGCATGGGGGCTGTCGATGCAATCTATTTGATAGAAAAGGCAGGAATGACACCTAAAATGTCAGGAGTAGGAAAGGTCCTCAGGCAATCGCCTCAGCCTGGAGCACAGTGCAAAAGGGGCCAGCGGGTGTTAATTGAACTAAGTTAAAAGTAGCAACAGTGAATATGAAGAGAGTAAAAGATATTATAGAAGGAATAAACGTCCTGCAAGTAGAAGGCAGCTTGGAAGCCAAAGTACAAGGTCTGGCTTTCGATTCGCGGAAAGTTGGCGAAGGCTTTCTCTTCTTTGCCATAAAGGGCACTCACAGCGACGGACATCTTTTTATTTCAGATGTGATTGAAAAAGGCGCAACGGTTGTTGTTTGTGAAGAACTCCCTTCAACGCTTGTTGGTTCAGTGACCTATATTTTGGTCGACGATTCGGCGCAAGCTCTTGGGCTTATCGCTTCGGCTTTCTACGATTATCCTTCGTCAAAAATGAAATTGGTTGGGGTTACCGGTACAAATGGTAAAACAACTACAGCTACTCTTTTATATAATATGGTGAGAAACATGGGCTTCAAGGCAGGATTGATCTCAACCATTGTTTATAAAGTTGACGACCGCACGTTGCCAGCAAGCCATACCACTCCCGACCAGCTCCAATTGAACTCGATGATGAACGAGATGGTCGAAGCCGGGTGTACTTATTGTTTCATGGAAGTTAGTTCGCATGCCATTGATCAAAAACGAATTGCTGGCTTGGATTTCGATGGGGCTATATTCTCGAATATCACTCATGATCACCTCGATTATCATAAGACTTTTGATGCCTATATCAGGGCAAAAAAGCAATTTTTCGATGGCTTGAAACCCGATGCCTTTGCCATAACCAACATCGACGATAAAAATGGGAACGTGATGCTTCAAAATACAAAAGCGTCAAAAATAAGCTATTCACTTCGTTCGATGGCTGACCATCATTGCAAAATTGTTGAAAGCCATTTCGATGGCACCTTGCTCGTCATCGATGGGGTTGAGGTTTGGACTCATTTTGTGGGCAAATTCAATGCTTACAACCTCATGGCGGTTTACGCTGCTGCTTTGGCCCTTCATTTTGAGCGCGAAGAGGTACTCAACCAATTGAGCCTACTCTTTCCTGTTGATGGTCGATTTGAAGTGATCCGCTCACAAAATGGCACCTATGCTATTGTTGATTACGCCCATACGCCCGATGCATTGAAAAATGTCCTTAGCACAATTGACGAGATCCGCACTCAAAAGCAATCGTTGATTTGTGTCGTTGGGGCAGGTGGCGACCGCGATAAAACGAAACGACCCGAGATGGCTGCTATTGCCTGTAACATCAGCGATAAAGTAATACTTACGTCCGATAATCCCCGAACTGAAGATCCCTTGATGATACTGAAAGATATGGAGGCTGGCGTAAATGAGTCCAGCAAAAAGAAAGTACTCACAATTGCCGACAGGCGAGAAGCTATAAAAACGGCAATTATGCTGGCACTTCCTGGTGATATTATTCTTATTGCAGGGAAAGGCCATGAACCTTATCAGGAAATAATGGGAGTAAAACACCATTTCGACGACAGGGAAGAAGTGAAAAGAATATTTGAAATCGAATAAATGAATTGCGATGCTGTATCACTTGTATAAGCTAATAGAACATTGGGACATACCCGGCCTTGGAGTTATGCAATACATTTCTTTCAGGGCTTCGGCCTCTGTTATTCTTTCGTTGATAATCACCATGGTGTTTGGTAAGAAAATTATTCGCTTGCTCCAGAAAAAGCAAATTGGTGAAGAAATCAGGAACCTTGGGCTCGAAGGGCAAATGCAAAAAAAAGGAACGCCAACGATGGGGGGAGTTATCATAATTGCTTCAATCCTTGTGCCAACCCTTCTCTTTGCCAGGCTCGATAACATATATACATGGTTGATGATTATTACTACTGTTTGGCTCGGCTTCATTGGCTTTGTTGATGATTATATTAAAGTATTCAGAAAAGATAAAAAAGGGCTTGCAGGTAAATTTAAAGTGCTCGGACAAGTTTCGTTAGGTATTCTTGTGGCAAGTACCCTTTATTTCAACGACGATGTGGTTGTGCGCGAAAAAGTAAAAGATACCAATGGAAATTTCATTTCAGAAATAAAAGTCGACGCTGAGACTGGAGCTCAAGAAGTAGTATATAAATCGCAGCATGTAAAATCAACAGTTACTACGCTTCCATTTATTAAAAATCAGGAACTTGATTATAGGTGGCTGGTGAAATTCCTTCCCGACGAATGGGAAGAAGTTGGCTCTTGGTTACTCTATGCCTTAATTATTATTTTCATAATTACCTTGGTGTCAAACGGGACAAACCTTACCGACGGGCTTGATGGCTTGGCAACAGGAACGACTGCAATTAGCGGGCTTACTCTGGGAATTCTGGCCTACATAAGCGGTCACGTTATGCTGGCCGAGTACTTAAATATTATGTATATACCCAATATTGGTGAGTTGGCTGTTTTTGTTGCTGCTTTCATTGGGGCAACGGTTGGTTTTCTTTGGTATAATGCTTTCCCGGCACAAGTATTTATGGGCGATACAGGGAGTCTTGCCTTGGGTGGAATCCTTGCCGTATTCTCTGTAATTATCCGAAAGGAAATCATGATTCCTCTTATCTGCGGAATTTTTATCATCGAAAGTCTTTCGGTGGTAATGCAGGTCTCTTGGTTTAAATATACGAAACGAAAATATGGCGAAGGTCGAAGGATTTTCCTTATGTCGCCTTTGCATCATCATTATCAGAAAAAGGGAATTCCCGAAGCGAAAATTGTCGCAAGATTTTGGATCGTAGCCATAATGTTGGCTGTGATTAGTATTGTAACACTGAAAGTTAGATAAACAGAAGAAGGACGGTTCTGTATGCATTTTACTAAACCTGAAATTCTGTCTGAAATATATAAAAGATAAAGAAGTGAACGAACGATTGGTCATATTGGGGGCAGGCGAAAGCGGAGTCGGATCGGCTATTCTGGGAATAGCAAAAGGATTCGACGTGTTTGTCTCCGATTTGGGAATGCTTAAAGATGAATATCGGCAGGAAATGATTTCCAGATCAATTTCATTTGAGGAAGGGCAACATACCGAAGCGCTTATTCTTAACGCCGACCTGGTTATTAAAAGTCCGGGAATACCGGAAAAAGCCCCTATAATCAAAAAATTACATGAAAAGGCCATTCCAGTGATTTCTGAAATTGAATTTGCCGGGAGATATACTTCCGCTAAAACAGTTTGTATTACGGGAAGCAATGGCAAGACAACCACAACTATGCTCATTTATGAGTTGCTAAAACATGCTGGTTTTAAGGTTGGTATGGCAGGTAACGTAGGCGCTAGTTTTGCGCGCATGGTTGCTGAATCTGATTTTGAGTACTATGTGCTCGAACTCAGCAGCTTTCAACTCGATGGTATGTTTGATTTTAAAGCTGATGTGGCTGTTCTAATGAATATTACGCCCGATCATCTCGATCGTTACAATTACGAGTTGCAAAACTATGTCGACTCAAAGTTCAGGATTATACAAAATCAGGGAGCTAACGATGTGTTCATCTATTTTGGCGATGACCCGATTATTTCCGCTGAATTACAGAAAAGAAATATTCAATCAATTCAATTACCATTTACCCTCGGGGACCCAGGGCCCGGAAACGGAGCCCGGGTCTCAGATGGTAAAATTTACGTGCAGTTTAACGAAAAAAACTTCGAAATGTCAATTCACGATTTAGCCTTGCAAGGCAAGCATAATACCTGTAATTCGATGGCCGCAGCTATTGTTGGAAAGGTTTCTGATATCAGGAGCGAGTACATTCGCGAGTGTCTTTCCGACTTTAAGGGGGTTGAGCATCGGCTCGAACGTTTCCTTACCGTTCATGGGATCGAATTCATTAACGATTCGAAAGCTACCAACATTAATTCTGTTTGGTATGCACTTGAATCGATGACTCGCCCTGTGGTTTGGATTGTAGGTGGAGTTGATAAAGGAAATGATTACAGTGAGCTTTTCGATGTTGTCAAACAGAAAGTGAAGGCCATTGTTTGTCTGGGAAAAAGCAACGAAAAAATAGTTGAGGCATTTAGCAACATAGTTCCACAGATTGTAGAAACCCAGAGCATGGAACATGCCGTTAAATCGGCGTATTTTCTTGCCGAATCGGGCGATGTGGTTTTATTGTCGCCAGCCTGTGCCAGTTTCGATTTATTCAACAATTACGAAGATCGGGGGCGGCAATTTAAAGATGTAGTCAGAAACTTATAATATGGAAAGACTTCTCAGAAGATTAAAAGGCGACAAGGTAATATGGATTGTTTTACTCATATTATCTCTTTTCTCGCTGCTTGTGGTTTATAGTTCCACAGGTTCGCTTGCCTATCGGAAAGCCGGGGGAAATACATTCTACTTTTTTGCCCGTCATTTTGGAATGCTTCTGGGAGGGTTTTTTGTCATATTGTTGGTTATTAAGAAAGTAAAAATAAAGTACCTCTCAATATTTTCGTCACTAAGCCTGCTTTTCTCTTTCGGATTGTTGCTTTTAGCCCTTGTTTTACGGGTTGGGGAAGGAACCGGCCGAACCCTGGGGATTGGTTTTATCTCGTTTCAGCCGGCCGAATTGGTGAAAATATCGCTTGTATTGTTTGTTTCACGCCTGCTGGCCAATAATCAGGATGCAGAAAATCCTCCGTCGGCTAAAACATTCATATCAATTCTTGCTGTAAGTGGGGTTGTTTGCCTTGGTATTTCCTTGTCAAATTTCTCAACCGCAGCATTGTTGTTCTTGACCATTATGTTCTTAATGTTTATAGGGCGGGTACCACTCAAGTTCCTCGGCATTACCATTGCCGGAGGTATTGCCATGGTTGTTCTGTTTTACGTGTTGGCCTCATCGGTGAATGTTGGTCGAATCAATACGGTTAAAGGCCGTATCGATCGGTTTATCAAAGGTGATCCCGAATCCGAAGTGGGTATAACCCAGGCCGATTATGCAAAGATGGCAATTTATAACGGAGGGCAGGCTGGAAAAGGTCCTGGTGGAAGCCAAATCAGAAATCACATGGCAGCTGCTTACAACGACTTCATATTTGCCATTCTTGTTGAAGAGTATGGTTGGATGAGCTTTATTGTGGTCTTTGCCTATTTTGTTTTTGCAGTTAGGGCAGGTGTTATTATACAGCAATGCCGACGAACTTTTTCCGGCTTTATTGTAGCCGGATTGAGCCTTATGTTTGTGCTTCAGGCATTAATAAACATGGGCGTATCGACAGGTTTGGTGCCGGTAACCGGGCAAACCCTTCCTTGGATCAGTATGGGGGGGACATCAACCTTGTTTACTGCTTTTTCACTCGGGGTTATTCTTAGTGTAAGCTACCAGAATACTCTGGATGAAAAAGAAGAAGAAAGTGCGTTTGTTGATCAGGAAGACGAAGTCCCCGATGAGGATTTAGCCTTTGTTGATTCAGATGTTTAGCAGTTTTTAAAATCAGGCTAAATGGGAAAAAGATTAAAGATAATAGTCAGTGGCGGCGGCACCGGGGGACATATATTCCCTGCAATCTCTATAGCCAACGCGATAAAAGAACAACGGCCCGATGCTGAGATTCTTTTCGTGGGTGCGAATGGCCGAATGGAGATGGAACGTGTTCCGGCTGCCGGATACAATATTGTTGGTTTACCTGTAATGGGGTTTCCCCGCAGGCTGGGGATCAGTATGATAACTTTTTTTATCAGCCTGGCTCGAAGTATGCGTGATGCGCGTCGGGTGATTAAGCAATTCAATCCCGATGTTGTGGTGGGTGTGGGCGGTTATGCCAGCGGACCGATTTTGCGTGTAGCTACACAGTTAAAGCTCCCTGCTGTTATTCAAGAGCAAAACTCTTTTGCAGGGGTCACTAATCGTTTGGTGGCCAAGAGGGTAAGCAAGATTTGTGTGGCTTACGAAAAAATGGAAAACTATTTCCCCGCAGCTAAAATCGTCCACACCGGAAACCCCGTTAGGAAAAACCTAATCAAGATCTCATCGCTCCGTGATGAAGCGTTGAAGTTCTTTGGGATTGATGGATCAAAAAAAGTAATCCTTTTGGTTGGCGGAAGCCTTGGTGCTCGTACTCTCAACGAGAGCGTAATGAATTCCCTGGGTGAAATTGACGGGAATAATGTCGATGTTATTTGGCAGACTGGGAAATATTATTATCCCGAGATGTTGAAACGTCTTGAAGGAAAAGCTCATGGCAATTTGCATGTGTTCGAGTTTTTGTCGCGCATGGATTATGCCTATGCCGTTGCCGATTTGGTTATTTCGAGGGCCGGGGCGGGAACAATTTCAGAGTTATGTCTTGTCGAAAAACCAGTTGTGCTGGTACCTTCGCCCAATGTTGCCGAAGACCATCAGACAAAAAATGCCATGGCACTTGTAGAGAAGAGTGCTGCGGTTATGGTTACCGATGCTGAAGCTCGCGAAAAGTTGTTTAGTGTTTCGTTCGGTTTATTGAATGATAGTGATAACCTAAAAAGCATGTCGCAAAACATTGCATTATTGGCAAAACCCAATGCTGCTGACGACATTGCTTCAATTGTAATAAAATTGGCTGAAGGAAAATGATAGATTTTCAACATATAAAAAACGTATATTTTCTTGGGATCGGGGGAATAGGCATGAGTGCTTTGGCTCGGTTTGCCAACCATGCAGGAAAGTGTGTGGCTGGTTACGACTTAACACAAACCCCGTTGACCGATCAGCTTACAAACGAGGGTGTTGCAATAAGTTATACCGAAGACATTAATCATATCCCATCTCATTTTACAGCCAGCAATACTCTGGTTGTCAGAACACCTGCTGTGCCGCTTACCCATGCCGCATACCGGTATTTTACCGAAATGGGATATCACATTGTCAAACGCAGCGAATTGCTAGGTTTTCTTACTACTGATAGAAAGTGCATTGCAGTGTCGGGAACTCACGGTAAAACTTCGGTCTCTACCATGACGACTTTATTGTTGAAAGAAGCGGGTGTTGATGTTGCTGCTTTTCTTGGAGGTATTTCACGTAATTTTAATTCAAATTTACTTCTTTCAAAAAGTTCTGAGAGTTTGGTCGTTACAGAGGCTGATGAATACGATCGCTCATTCCTAACTTTACACCCTTGGTTAGCTGTTGTTACGGCTGTAGATGCCGACCATCTCGATATTTACGGGACTCACGAATCGGTGATTGAGGCGTTTGAAGCTTTTGCTTCAAATATAACCGACGGTGGGGTATTGCTGCGAAAAAAAGGAATAACGGCAGGCGACAAACAAGCTGGTCGTATTCGGATTTATTCGTATTCAGCGAATGAAAAAGCTGATTTTTGTGCATGCAACATACGGATCATTGATGGAACATATCTTTTCGATTTGCATACTCCGGGTTTGGTGATCAACGAAATACAAATGTCCTACCCGGGTAGGGTGAATGTTGAAAATATGGTAGCCGCGGCCTCATTGGCCCTGCTTGCAGGAGCCGATCCGCTTGAAGTGAAAAGAGCTGTTTCTACCTATCGCGGTGTTCAGCGGCGTTTCGATATCAGGTTCAAAAATAGTAAGTTCACTTATATCGATGATTATGCCCACCATCCGGCCGAGATTGAAGCTACCCTTCACTCGGTAAAAGAACTTTATGCCGGGAAAAAAGTTTTAGGTGTTTTTCAACCTCACTTATTCACACGTACCCGCGATTTTGCTGATGGTTTTGCCAAAAGCCTTGACCTGCTTGATGAGGTGATCCTTCTCGATATTTATCCGGCGAGAGAGCTCCCTATTGAAGGAGTAACATCGGAGATTATCATTCAAAAAATGAGAAACACAAACGTGAAAGTTTGCAGCAAGTCAGAGCTATTGTCTTCTATCTCGGGTCGGGAATTTGATGTGCTAGTGACCATGGGGGCAGGAAATATCGATGCTATGGCGGAACCAATTGTTGGTTTGTTAACACAAATGTCGAGATAAATGAAGAGGAAACGAAGGATAATACTATTGTTAACCAGCATGATAATCATTGTGGTATTCATGGTGCTGATTTTGTCCTTTGCTTCAGAAAAAAGGAAAAATGCCCTATGCTCTGGGGTCGATGTTATTTTTGAAGAAAAAGAGCAGTTTATTCCACGAAAGCAAATTGAAAATATAGTATATAATAGTGTTAGTAGTCTGAAATCAAAAAAGTTAACCTCGTTGAATACCGAGGCAATCGAACGGAAGATTGAAAAGCACCCATGGGTGAAAAATGCCGAAGTTTTTATCGGTTATCAGCGCATGGATGATCAATTTTTTGCCGGACGCCTTAAAGTTTTCATCGATCAGCGGGAACCTTTTTTCCGGGTAATGACTTCCGATGGCGGGTATTATGTTGACACAGAGGGGAAGAAAGTACCATTCTCTTATATTAACACCGCAAAAGTGATGGTTTGTACCGGAAGTGTTTCTCGCGAGATGATTGATGGCCCGTTAACAGAGTTTATCAAATACGTCTATGATGACAAGTTTTGGAAAGCACAGATTGAACAGATTCATGTAAAAGGAAACGGTGAATTGGTGCTTGTTCCAAGGGTTGGAGGACATTTAATAGAGTTAGGGAAAGTTGAAAACCTCGACATAAAGTTTAGGAATCTCAGGGCTCTCTACGAAGAAGTGTTCAGTAATGGAGGGTGGAATAAGTATAAGCGAGTTTCGCTTCGGTATGATAATCAGATAGTTTGTACGAGAAAGTAACAGTAACAGATAATAAATTTTTAACCCCTATGAGTGAACGGAATAAAATTGTAGCGGTTGTCGATATTGGATCAAACACCGTGATTTGCCTTGTCGGGAGCGAAAGCCCCGAAAAAAAACTCGAAGTATTGGGCCATGCCATGGTCGCTTCGGCAGGGGTAAGGCGCGGAACAATTTTTAATATCGATGAAACTGTCGATGCGGTAAAGAAAGCAGTTGCCAAGGCATCGGCGAATCTCGAGATTGAAGTACAAAAGTTGTATGTAAATCTTTCTGGGCCAAAATTGCGTACCGAAAGGCGGGTGTTGCGTAAAGTAATCGATCAGGGAAAGATCATTACCAAGCTTGACATGAAGATGCTTTTCGAAGAGGCAAAGTCTACGCCTCAACAACCCGGCGAGAAGGTGTATCACGTTGTAAACCAATCGTACTCTGTAGATGGTGAAACCGGGATATTTAATCCGGTGGGAACCAGCGGGTCGGAACTTCTGGCTGAATACAAGTTGGTTGTTGGCCCCGAGATGTACGAGGAAAAACTTCGGACAAGTTTGAATAAAGCTGGTTTCGAAATGGTTCGTACTATAGCTTCGCCAGTTGTTGCTGCAGAATCGGTTATAGCCGACGAAGAAAAGGAAGCTGGTGTTGCCGTTGTCGATCTCGGTGGAGGGACTACATCAATCGCTGTTTATTACGAAAATGTGCTTCGCTTTGTATCCGTTATTCCATTTGGTGGCAATGTGGTAACTCTCGATATTAAAGAAGGATGCAGCATTTTGCTCCGTCAGGCCGAATCGCTCAAAGTTCAGTATGGCGCCGCTCTTGGCGATTTTGTGCCATCGAACAACGTGGTGACCATTCCCGGAATTAACGGGTGGGAGCCGAAAGAAATTTCGTTTAAAACCTTGGCTTATATCATTCAGGCCCGTATGGAAGAAATTGTCGAAAGTGCATTCTACCAGATTCAGCGGAGTGGTTTTGCCGATAAACTTGGAGCCGGTATTGTATTGACCGGAGGAGGTGCAAAGCTCGAAGGCTTGAGACAGCTGGTGCGTTTCAAAACAGGAATGGACGTACGGGTTGGTTTCCCCATTGTGAGTTTGACTCCTGCTCAGGAGAAAGTACTCGAAAGCCCACAGTTTGCTACTGCATTTGGCCTGCTGAAAAAAGCAGTAAAAGAAGAATGCTTGCAAAACGATGATATGATCGTGAAAAAGAAGAAAGAAGCCCCGGCTCAGCCTCGTCGAAGCTTTGGCGAAACAATGGTTAAAAAGCTTTCATTGTTTTTCAACGAGGAACAAGATTCAGAATTCTAAAAACTAAGGATATGTCTGCTGATTTATTGAATTTCAATTGTGAACCCAACCTAACCTCTAATATTAAAGTAATTGGAGTAGGAGGGGGCGGTGGTAATGCAGTAAACTACATGTACCGCAAAGGAATTACCGATGTAGGCTTTATTGTCTGCAACACCGATGCACAGGCATTGGCAAACAGTCCTGTTCCCATAGCGATTCAGCTTGGCGAATCACTTACTCAGGGGCGTGGGGCCGGAAATATGCCCGAATTGGGCGAACAGGCTGCTATCGAAAATATCGATGCAGTTGTTGATGTGCTTAAAGATCATACGAATATGGTTTTTATAACCGCCGGAATGGGTGGTGGAACGGGTACGGGAGCTGCTCCGGTTATTGCCGAAGCTTGCCGTAAACTTAATATCCTTACCATAGCCGTGGTTACTGTTCCGTCACGTTCCGAAGGACGCAAACGCTTCGATCAGGCTATTCGCGGGGTTGAAAGAATCCGTGAACATGTGGATAGTTTGCTGGTAATCAACAATGAAAAAATACGCGAAATATATGGGAATCTTCCTGCTTCGCAAGCTTTTGCAAAGGCCGACGAAATTTTGGCCACCGCGGTTAAAGGAGTTGCCGAAATCATTACCCTTCACGGGAATATCAATATCGACTTTGCCGATGTACATACCGTGATGTCGGGAAGCAAAGTTTTCATTATGGGTACTGGTTACGCCGAAGGCGAAGATCGCGCCTTAGCTGCAACACGGGCTGCTCTCGAGTCGCCGTTGCTCGATAGTAACAACATAAATGGAACCCACGACATCTTACTTAATATTACCTCGGGGAAAGATGAGGTAACTATTGGTGAAATTGGTGAAATAATTGAATACCTTCAAATTGAAGCTGGTTCTGAGGCAAATATCATTTGGGGTAACGGGTACGATTCTGCACTCGATAATCAAATTTGTGTCACACTTATTGCTACCGGTTTCAATGTTAATCCATCAGCAATTCTTCAAGAATTCGACCGCCAACAAGCTCCCGTCGAGAAGTTTGAACTGAAAACTGAAATGGAGCCTGAAGAACTACAACCTTCTTTCATTGAAGAGGAAGAACCTGAACCGCAGATGGTAGAAATCGATCTTACTACCGAAACGATCCATCGCACTTCGGCTCAGTTGACAGAGCCTGTGAAAAACACTGATAAGCATCATATAAAAAGTAAACCAAAAGAAAAAGAGAAAATTGACAACTGGTTTGTACGTCAGTTCAATAGTTTCTTTGAAGAAGATAGTAGTGAACTCGAATAAATCAACATCTAAATAACCAAATTATGGCAAATGATATTTTAACAAACTTCGAGATGCCTCTCAATGAAGGAGCAATGATTAAAGTGATCGGAGTAGGGGGTGGCGGCAGCAATGCAGTAAATCACATGTGCCGCAAAGGCATAAAAGATGTTGATTTTGTTGTATGTAATACCGATTCTCAAGCACTCGCCGATAGTCCGGTGAAAGTTAAAGTTAAACTTGGGGCATCGCTCACCGAAGGACGTGGGGCGGGCAATAAACCCGAAATTGGCCGTCAGGCAGCAATTGAAAACATTGAAGATGTAAAAAAGGCCATAGGCAATAAAACAAAAATGGTATTCATTACCGCAGGGATGGGCGGAGGAACTGGCACTGGTGCTGGCCCTGAAATTGCCAAAGCCTGTCGTGAAATGGATCTGCTTACAGTTGCTATTGTTACCATTCCGTTTCGTAACGAAGGCAAACGACGGGTTGAACAAGCCATTGAAGGAATCCAGGAAATGGAAGGCCATGTCGACTCTTTATTGGTTATCAATAACGAGAAAATCAGGGAGATGTATGGCGACTTTAAGATTTCTGAAGCATTCTCTAAAGCTGATGATGTGCTGGCTACTGCTGCTAAAGGTATTGCCGAAATAATTACTGTTCATGGATATATTAATGTTGACTTTGCTGATGTGGAAACTGTTATGCGGCAGAGTGGGGTGGCTCTTATGGGTTCTGCACGTTCGAAGGGCGAAGACAGAGCAATAAAGGCTGTTGAAGAAGCGCTCAATTCGCCTTTGCTCAACAATAACAATATCAAAGGGGCACGCAATATTTTGCTCAATGTTACTTCAGGCGAAGAAGAAATTACCATGGACGAAATTGGTCAAATTACCGACTATGTTCAGTCCCGTGCTGGTTACGATGCCGATCTGATCTGGGGTAACGGACGCGACGAATCGCTTGGCGACGAAATTTGTGTTACCCTTATTGCCACTGGATTTAGCAGTAGTTCTATTCCTGAAGTGTTGGCTACCAAGAAAGTGGAAAAATCGTACCATACCTTGGTTGAAAGTCAGGCTCCAACGGTTACGGCTCAACCACGTCAGGTACGCCCCGGAAGCCCTGCTCAGCCTTCGAGGCCAACTGCACATACGCAACAGCCAGTTCAACAACAGCCAAAACCAAAACAGGAGACCTTTAGGTTTGGTGCCGACCGTCCTTCCGACGGATTCGACAGCCTTTATCCTTCGGCAAAGCCTAGCCCGGTAAATCAGCAACCCCGCGAAGAGGAAAAGTTTGATTTTAACCGCGATTTTTATGGCGCAGGCGACGATGATATCGACAGGCTCGAAAACATGCCTGCATACAAGCGCAGACTTGTCAGCACTAAAGGGCGCGAAGCCGGCGACGATAAAAAGGTTTCACGCTACTCTCTCTCGGCCGACAACAATGAGATATTCCTGAGTGAAAACAATGGATATCTTCACGATAATGTCGATTAAATGAATTAGGCGTTTTTATTAATAATTGAAATACAGATTATTATGTCACTATTTGAACAGATAAACAACGATATCAAAGAAGCCATGAAAGCCCGCGACTCTGTGAGGCTTGAGGCATTGAGAAATATTAAAAAAGTAATGATAGAGGCCAAAACGGCTGCCGGTGCAAATGTTGATCTTAGCGATGAAGAATCGATAAAAATCATAATGAAATTGGCCAAGCAAGGTTCTGATTCTGCAGCGATTTATACTCAGCAGAACCGCACCGACCTTGCCGAGTCGGAAATGGCACAAGTGGCTGTTTTTAATAGCTATTTGCCAGCTATGATGAGTGATGAGGAATTAGAAAAAGCCTTGGTCGAGATTGTTGAAAAATCAGGTGCCGAGGGCGTTAAAGATATGGGAAAAGTGATGGGTATTGCCACAAAAGAGCTTGCAGGAAAAGCCGACGGCAAGGCCATTTCACAAAAGGTACGTTCACTGTTGCAATAAAAGTTTAAAATTTAAACTTTTGGGGTAAGCGTCGCGGGGAAACTTGCGGCGCTTTTCTATTTCTTCTTTTCTATTGTTTTCTTTAAAAATGAAAATAGGAAGCAGAACTGGAATACTTGTTTTTTTATTGAATCATTAATTGATACCCATTTTCTATTGCTATTTGAAACATAATTGGTAATTGTTTTGTAAGTTCAGGGGCTTTATTTTCAAGTTGCAAAAGGTTGGTAATTTGAAGGTAATTTTTTAAACGAACAAAACCTTTAACTGTGTGTAAACCTTTACTTTTGCTTGTCTCTTTGTTGCTGGTTTTTTCAGTGAATGGACAAGTACCTAAATCTGTTACTGTTGACCAACGTTACGGAAATCTCACTTTTTCGCAATTTGCTAAAAATTTGTTCGAGCAGGATTCTGTTCGTATTTTTTATCAGGAAAAATGGGTCGAAAATATTACCACGCCAACTGTAACTCAAAAAGTTCTGCTTTCCGATTTTTTGCAAACCGTACTTTCAAAATCAGATTTACATTATATCGATTTTCAGGGAAATATTGTTGTTATGCCTGGCCGACAGCAAGTTGATCAACGTGCAATAACACACAATACGGTAATTGTCGGTAATCCTCTCGATAAAGGGAAATATAGGACTGCTGTTATTTCGGGACAGGTTTTCGAAGGGAAAACAAAAAATCCTATCCCTGGTGCTCAGATTATTTGCGAAGCTCTTTCAAAGGGTACTTCAACAAATTTCGACGGAAAATTTACGTTAGAACTCCCTACTGGTCAGCATAAAATGAAGTTTTCATTTATGGGGCTTGACGACGAGCTTCGCGACGTTTTTGTTTATAGCGACGGGAGTATGGAGGTCGATTTATATGAAAAATCAATCTCTCTCAATCAGATAAATATTTTTGCCGATCGGCCCGAAGATAATTTCCGGTCCACATCAATGGGAATGGTGAAGCTTTCTTCAAAGTCGATAAAGAAACTTTCGGTCCTCATGGGCGAACCTGATATCATAAAGAGTATGGTTTTGCTGCCGGGTGTACAATCGGCTGGTGAAAACTCGTCGGGCTTTAATGTTCGTGGCGGAAATACCGACCAGAACCTGATCCTGATTCACGATGCCCCGGTTTACAACACGGCGCACATGTTCGGCCTTTTTTCAATGCTCGATCCGGGGGTGGTCGATAATGTAACTCTTTATAAATCGGGGATTCCCTCGAAGTTTGGTGGCCGGTTGTCGTCTGTTATGGATATTGATGTTCGCAAAGGTCAACTGGATAAATTTAAGGTGAATGGTGGAATTGGTTTGATTAATAGCCGATTGTCTGTCGAAGGACCCATCTATAAAGATAAAATATCGTTTATGGCCGGAGGTAGGGCAACCTATTCCGATTGGATGCTGGGCTTGTTGAAAAATTACCAGTTGCAGCAAAGTTCTGTTAGCTTCTATGATTTTAATGCAAAAATCGATTATGAGATAAACTCAAATAACCGGGTTAGCTTGTTCGGATATGGTAGTCACGATTATTTTAACTATTTCGAAGAAGCAGAATATGGTTATGGGAATGTAATTGGCTCTGCCCGTTGGAATCATATTTTTGACAAGTTTACATTGTCCACGCTCAGCATGAACTTCAGCAAGTATACAGCCGATCTGGTTGACTATACCTCAAAAAACTATGAATACAACCTTTCAACTTCGATAGAACAAGAACAGGTTTCCTACCATTTTTCAACCTCCCGGTTTGCGCGTCACCGCATTTCGGCAGGTATGAATGTTATTCGGTACCTTATCGAGCCGGGAAATTCAGCACCACATTCCCCGCTTTCTGCGGCTGCTTTTATCAATGTTGATGATGAAAACGGATATGAAGCTGCTCTTTACCTTGAGGATGAATTCGATCTGACCCCTGAGTTGGCTCTTATCGCTGGGCTAAGGTATTCAGGTTTTGCCAAGATTGGACAAGCGCAGGTAAAAACATATTATCCCGGTCAACCGCTCAATGAATCAACTGTTTCAGGTACGAATGAATTTGGAGCTGGTCAGGTCGTGAAGTTCCATCATGGAGCAGAACCCAGAATTGCTTTACGGTATGAATTACCAAAGTCCAGTTCTTTGAAACTCGGCTATAACCGTACTATGCAGTATATAAGGCAAATATCGAACAGCACTTCAATTACTCCTGCAGATTATTGGAAATCGAGCGACACTTATCTGAAACCGCTTGTTGCCGACCAACTGGCGTTGGGGTATTTCAAAAACTTTAAGAACAACAAATACGAAACCTCACTCGAACTCTATTATAAGAATATTGAAAATGAGGTGGATTATAAAAATGGGGGGCGTTTGGTCCTAAACCGGAATCTTGAGCAAGTGCTTATCTCCGGTATTGGTCGTGCGTATGGGCTTGAGTTGATGGTCAAGAAATCGTCGGGCGATTTAACAGGCTGGGTTGCCTATACCTATTCACGATCGTTTAAGAAAATGAACGGCACTTTCGACGAAGAAAAAGTGAACGGAGGCAAATGGTACCGTTCCAATATCGACAAACCACACGATTTAACAATGGTTATGAACTACAAGCTTTCGCGGAGGTTTACTTTTTCATCGAATTTTACTTACAGCACGGGTCGTCCGGTTACTTTGCCCGAGCAAAAATATAATGTAGGGTCGTATGAGATTGTATATTATTCAGAGCGAAATAAATATCGCATGCCCGATTATCATCGCCTCGATTTGGCCCTTACGTATGAAGGTAGTTTGTTGAAAAAGCAAAAATGGAGAAGCAGCTGGACAATTTCTGTCTATAATGTGTATGGGCGGAAAAACCCATTCTCGGTATATTACAGTAAAGAAAAGCCTACAAGGCAGAATAATTACAATGTTTATGCCCTTTACTCTTTTTCGGTAATAGGTGTGCCAATACCATCGTTTACGTATAATTTCTGGTTTTAATTAGTGTGAAATGAGGAAATTTTATCAATATATTTTATTGTTTTTGGTTTTAACTCTTGCGTCTTGTGAAGAATTATACACGCCCGAGATAGAAGAGAGCCCAAGTGCCTTGGTCGTTGAAGGTTTTCTTACCGATAGGAACGAACATATTACTGTTCGGCTTACCCGTTCGGCTTCGTTTAACGATAACTCATTCTATTACAATGAAAGGGGCGCAATCGTTACTATCGAATCCCTTTCCGGTCAGGTATACTCTACCTCCGAAGTTTCAAAAGGGAATTATCAAACCAACGAACCGGTGAAGACAGAAGCTGGCCAGGGTTATTACGTTCGCATCATTACCCGCGACGGAACTGAGTACCGGTCGGAGGTTGAAGAGATGCCTGTGCCGACACAGATACAGGATGTGTACGTGGTTGACTCAACATTTCGTGACGTGAACTATAACTATTGGGGCGAGCCTGTTGTTTCCGACTACAGAGGGATTACATTTTCTATCAGGCCTCAGCAAACGGGCGTTGAAAACACGGGATTCCTCTATCGTTGGAATGGACTAGTGAACTACCTTGTCTATTCTGAACTGCAACTTTCTGGCTTTAATTATTATTGCTGGGATAAAATATGGTCGACAACAACGTATGTGTACGACTATTTTAAAGATGAATACATTACAGAACTTCCCGTTGGCGATTTGCATTCACTTTCGTTCTATTATCTTGGTCCGTTACCCATCGATTCTACCCGGTTTATGGGTGAAATACAGAGAATTAATACTACGAGCCTTTATTATCAGCTTGAACAGTATTCAATATCGAAAAAAGGGGCAAAATATTGGCGCAGTATTAAGAAACAAAGTGAATCGTCGGGAACACTTTTCGATCCGGTAGAAGAGCAAATCGTTGGTAATATCACTTGTCTTAGCGATTCGTGCAAAATTGCCTTTGGTTATTTTAGCGTTGTTTCAGCATCTGAAAAGGTTATAGCCGTCGATTTCGATGGAGAAAAATGCGAAGAGGTTCGTGTGGTAGACAGTATGCCAAACCCCGATCACGACGAAGATTGCAGTTTAAATGTAATGCCTGATTTTTGGTTTAATTAATAGATTTATAATGAATTCTAAAATTGTTTGTGCGTTAGTATTATTGTTAATTTCTGGCTTCGTTAAGAATGCTAATGCCGAATTATCTCCTGAAGTAACCTTGTTTCAGTTACAGTTTAATAAAAACATTTTTGTATCGGGTGAGAAAATATGGTTCAAAAACTCAATTGTTGCAGGTCACGAAACTGAACATCAGACCATATTGTATGCCGACTTGTGCAGTGAGGGGCAAATCATCAATTCGTGTATTGTTCAGCGCAATAACAATCATTGGCAATCTGATTTGCTGATCCCCGATTCTCTTTCGACCGGGGTATATCTATTTAGGGCATACACCGGGAATTATAACGGAAAACCCGAGATGGTTTCCAGACTGGTGACTGTAATCAATCGATTTGGAAATAACACGACTAACGAATCGAGAAAACTCGAGCCAGGCTACATGTCTTTCGATAATATCAATGTTTTACCTGCCGATCTTGGTTCCGAAATTAAGTTGACCACCACGAAAAATCGTGTAGCTCCAAATTCTTCTGTAGTTTTTACTCTTAATGCCAATCCCGATAAATATATTTCCGGGGTTTCTCTATCGGTTTATAAAGTACCTGAAGAAAATATCTTATCCAACGCCGAAGTGCAACCTGAGAAAAAAGTAATATCCTCAGTTGCCGATCAAGTAAAAATATACAATACCCTTACACTTAGTGGAATTGTCACTAATTCTCAAACCAATGAACCCGTGGTTGGCGAGGTTGTACTCTTTTCGGTACCCGATACTGTACCTCAAATCAATTATGCGGTCACCGACAGCAAAGGTGAGTTCATTTTTAATGTTGACGGATATTATGGACGACAAGATGTGATAATTCGAACGCTTTCGAAAGACTCAGTATATCAAATCAAAGTCTATCCGAACCTGCTTACCCCGCCCTTGAAAATTCCGTTTTATGTTCCATCAGAGGTCGAACAGTCGGAGTTTGTGAAACTGGCTGTTAACCGCCAGTTGCTTGCTAAAGCTTATACTGCCGAAAGCAGTGAAGTAGTCATAAAACCACAATTTAAATACCCTTTCTATGGGCAAACAGATATCGTTACAATTCCATCAATGTATGTAGATTTGGTTGATTTTGAGGAGATTTCAAAAGAAATACTGCCGTTGTGCCGTATTCGTAAAGAGAAAAATTCGGCTTCGCTACGTTTATACGATCCCGATAAATTATCATTTCTCGAGTCGCCTTGGGTTATTGTCGATGGGGTGCCAGTTTTCGATGTAAAACTTCTTTTCCCATTAAATTCTCCGGCAATAGAAAAGATTGTGACACAAAAACAGATTCGTTGCTATGGCGCGCTATATATCGAGGGTGCACTTTCTGTGTTTACAACGAAAGGAGGCTATACTGATATGCCGTTGCCAGCCAATGCTGTACGTCTTTTTTTCGATACATTCAGGTATCCTCAGGAATTCAAAAAATATAAAGTTGAACCTAATTCTGCATTACCCGATTTTCGCGATGTATTGGTTTGGGAACCAATGCTCGATTGTCAGTCGGCGACCTGTTCGCACACCGTAAGTACCTCTTACGAAAAAGGAAACTACATTGCTGTAGCCGAAGCGATTGGTCGTGATGGGGAAGTGCAAAGAACAGTATTGAAATTCATAGTTAAATAGTTAGCTACTTATTGAAGGGTACTTTTTGTTATTAAATTTATACTTCGGCCAGGTTGTTGTGGTGAGGTTTTTATTAGAAGAAAGTAAATAAAGATATGAAAACTAGAGATATAGCGATAATAAAGAAAGGATTTTTGTTGGTCAGTTTCCGCTTAAGCAGACTTAACAATTTCATGTTGGCCATCTTTTTTATTCTCATCGTTGGGAATGCCTTTGGAGCTGGTTCAAGGCCTCAGGATAAGGTTCGCCTTACCGGCAGTGCTTATGTCTTTCCTTTAGGGTTAGAAGGAACACCTTATTTAAACCAGGATTGGTCGTTTGCCGACATTGTGCTGGAAAACGGGATGGTTGCTGTTGGCGAGAAAGTGAAATTCAATATGGTAACCAACGATTTGATTTTTTACAACGAAGACCTGAAGCGGATTTTTATTCTCGATAAAGAAACCGTAAAAGAATTCAGGATAAAAAACGGGAAAGAAACCACCAATACTTTTGAAAAATATTTAGGGAGTGCCGTTGGATTTAAGTTGAAAACCAACGATTTTGTTGAATTTCTTGCAGGAGATCAATTGCGTTTCAATGTAAGGCATTCGGCAGATATTGTTGAAGCGAACGATGTGAATTCAAAAAATAAAGTATACCCAAAAAAATACTATTATGTAGAATTTGACGGCAAAGCAACACCGGTTAATCTTCGCCTGAGATCTATATATCGCCTTTTCCCCGGGCAGAAAAAAAACATTAAGCAGTTGGTGCACCAGAATAAGTTGAAAAGATCTGGTGAAAAAAATGTAAAAAAGCTCATCGACCTGCTCAATAATGAACCCGAAATTTTGAAATCACTTGTGATCGATTAATCTTATTTAGTGCTGTTTTCCTGAAGGTTTGGGTGGTTTATTTTTATCGATCCAAACTGAAATTATCTGAATTCATTCCAAATTTCAAAAATTTTTTCAGGCAAAGGGAAAATTTGACCCATCAGGTTTATTGTTTTGAAGCCTTTATGGGCAAAGAAAGCATGACGAAAAATACGTTAAAATCCTTTTAAAATCTTCTAAAACCCGCTATGGGTGTGGTATAGCCGATTTTTTTATGTTTGTTTTCTCATCTGTTCATGTTTATATTTGTTGGCCTTCATTTTTGGCAAAACCAAATCATTTCATCTGGGAACAAATTGCGCATTGTTTTTTAGCGATGAGTAAGTGTAGCGGAATAATCAAAAGCAAGACCGCAGGAAATGAATAAACTTGGTTGTAGTCAAATGAGGCGTATTATGTTGCAGGGTTCACTTGAGGGACGAAAATAAACCGACAACCTTCGAATCTAACAGCTAGTAAATAATCTAAAATGAAATGAATACGAATGAAAGCATTTAAAATCATTGTTTTGGCAAAACAGGTTCCCGACACTAGAAATGTAGGGAAAGATGCGATGAAAGCCGATGGGACCGTAAACAGGGCTGCCCTCCCGGCAATTTTTAACCCGGAAGACCTTAACGCGTTAGAACAAGCTCTTCGCATTAAAGACCAGTTCCCGGGAACAACTATTACCATTTTAACCATGGGGCCAGGCAGGGCTCCCGATATTATTCGCGAAGGTATGTTCCGTGGTGCCGACGATGGTGTGTTGCTTACCGACCGCGCTTTTGCTGGTTCCGATACCCTGGCAACTTCCTATGCCATATCGCGTGCAATTGCTAAAATTAAGGAATACGATTTGATTATTTGCGGCAGGCAAGCCATCGATGGCGATACTGCTCAAGTGGGCCCACAGGTTGCCGAAAAACTCAATATGCCGCAGGTTACTTATGTCGAAGAAATAATTCAAGCCGATAACAAAAGCATACAAATGAAACGTCGCCTCGATAACGGGGTAGAGATTGTTAAGGCACCAATACCGGTACTGCTGACGGTTACCAGTTCGGCATCTGCTTGCCGGGCACGAAATGCTAAATTTCTCATGAAATACAAGCATGCAAAAACTATCAGCGAACGTCAGAGTGAAAACGAAGACTATATGAGCCTGTACCACGATCGTCCTTACCTGAATATTCCAGAATGGTCAGTGAACGATGTCGAAGTTGATCCTCAGCAGTTGGGCCTTTCCGGTTCTCCTACAAAAGTTAAAAAAATCGACAATGTGGTACTTCAGGCGAAAGAAGCTAAAAAGATCGATGCCAGCGATGCCGAAATCAATTTGTTGATGAAAGAGCTAATCGATAGTCATACAATTGGTTAATACGTGTTATGTTTACGCTTGTTTAAAATCTAAAGTCTAAAATGAAATGAATAACATATTTGTTTATTGCGAAATAGAGGATGGAATAATTGCCGATGTGAGCCTTGAATTGCTTACTAAAGGGCGCTCGCTTGCCGACCAGCTTGCTTGTAAGCTCGAAGCCGTTGTTATCGGGTCAAAACTCGATGAAATCGGGAAACAAGTATTCCCTTATGGTGTTGATGTATTGCATGTTGCTGATGACCCAAGACTAGCTCCGTATACAACACTCCCTCATACATCAATTATTGTAAATCTTTTTAAAGCCGAAAAACCTCAAATCGCTTTAATGGGGGCATCTCCTGTAGGCCGCGACCTTGGTCCACGCGTTTCTTCTGCATTGTATAGCGGTTTGACAGCCGATTGTACCAGCCTCGAAATTGGTGGGCACGAAGACAAAAAGGAAAATAAAGTGTACGAAAACCTGTTGTATCAAATTCGTCCCGCTTTTGGAGGTAATATAATTGCAACCATCATTAACCCCGAATGTCGCCCGCAAATGGCAACTGTTCGCGAAGGGGTTATGAAAAAAGAAATACGCTCGGCAAATTATAAAGGCGAAATCAAAAAAATTGACGTTGCGTCAATGGTTTCTCCTGCAGATTTTGCTATTGAGATTATCGAAAGGCACATTGAAAAACGAAAAGTAAATCTTGGCGCCGCTTCTGTTATTGTTGCCGGCGGATATGGAATGGGTAGCAAAGAAAACTTTGGTTTGTTATACCAGCTGGCCGAGGTTCTTGGAGGTGAAGTTGGTGCTTCGCGTGCTGCTGTCGATGCCGGATTTACCGAACACGAACGCCAAATTGGACAAACAGGGGTAACTGTTCGCCCGAAACTTTACATTGCTTGTGGGATTTCCGGTCAAATACAGCACCGTGCAGGTATGGAAGGTTCGGCTCAAATCATCGCGATAAATAACGACCCCGGGGCACCAATCAATTCAATTGCCGACTACGTTATCAATGGCGATGTCACCGATGTGATTCCTAAAATGATAAAATACTATAAAGCAAACAGCAAGTAGGCCTAATCCGGCTTTTTACAAAGTCGAAGTCCTGAAAATGCATATAAAAATGGTTAAACCTGAGTCACACTAATCTACGTCACTTCTCTTAAGATTACCGGAGTAGGGCAGTCATGTGGGGCTTTAATAAATAAGTTTTATGGCAAATTTTTATACCGATAATAATATACTGAAATTCCATCTCGAACATCCGTTGATGGAAAAAATAGTGGCGCTGAGAGAAAAGAATTTTTCCCACAGCAGCAAATTTGATTATGCTCCTTTCGATTATGAAGATGCAATGGACAGCTACGATAAGGTGCTCGAAGCTATTGGCGAAATTTGTGGCGATATTATTGGGCCCAATGCCGAAAGTATCGATACCGAAGGACCAAAAGTTGTTGATGGCCATGTTGTTTATGCCCGGGGAACACAAGAAAACCTCGACGCGCTTAGCAAGGCTGGTTTGCTGGGTATTACCTTGCCTCGCGAATACGGAGGCTTGAATTTTCCGATTATTCCCTATATAATGGCTGCCGATATGGTTTCGCGTGCCGATGCGGGTTTCGTAAATATTTGGGGATTGCAAGACTGTGCCGAAACTATTCACGAGTTTGCCGACGAAGATCAGAAGAACCGTTATTTACCCCGAGTTTGCCAAGGAGAAACCATGGCGATGGATCTTACCGAACCCGATGCTGGTTCCGATTTACAGGCTGTTGAATTAAAGGCTGCTTTCGATGAAAAAAGCGGAAAATGGATACTCAACGGAGTAAAACGTTTCATTACCAATGGTGATGGCGACATCTCGTTGGTGCTTGCCCGCTCTGAAGAAGGAACTCACGATGGGCGAGGTTTGTCGATGTTTATTTACGATAAACGCGACGGGGGAGTTACCGTACGTCGTATCGAGCATAAAATGGGGATCATTGGTTCACCTACATGCGAATTGGTATTCAAAAATGCTCCAGCCGAATTGGTTGGACAGCGCCGCATGGGTCTCATTAAATATGTAATGGCTCTTATGAATGGTGCTCGTCTGGGTATTGCTGCTCAGTCGGTTGGCGTTTCTGAAGCTGCCTATCGTGAGGCGCTGGCCTATGCCAACGAACGCGAACAGTTCGGAAAACCAATTATTCAGTTTCCTGCAATCTACGAAATGATTTCGGTGATGAAGGCAAAGCTTGATGCTTCTCGTTCATTGTTATATGAAACAGGACGTTTTGTAGACATGTATAAGTCTTATTATCATATATCGAACGAACGTCCACTTGACAAAGACGAACGCGAAGAGATGAAGCTGTACCAGAAGTTAGCCGATATTTATACTCCGCTCGCTAAAGGAATGACTTCCGAGTTCTGTAACCAGAATGCTTATGATGCAATACAGGTTCACGGTGGTTCAGGGTTCATGAAGGATTATCCGGTTGAAAGGATTTATCGCGATGCCCGTATTACAACAATCTACGAAGGAACCACGCAGTTACAGGTGGTTGCTGCCATAAGAGGGGTAACCACCGGAGGGTATTTAGCCCAAATCCGCGAATACGAAAAAACCCAGCTTAAACCAGAATTGGAACAATATCGGCGCATCCTTATCGGGTTGACCGAAGAGTTTGCCGAAGCTGTTGAACGTGTTGTTGCAACTAAAGATAACGAGTACATCGATTTTCATGCCCGCCGCTTGGTCGAAATGGCCGGAACAATCATTATGAGCTATCTGCTAATTCTCGATGCAAACCGCGATATGGAGAACCTCCGTTCGGCAAAAGTGTTCAATAAAATTGCCCGACAAGTGGTCCATGGTCATGGTGAATTCATTCGTGGAACCTCGGTTAGCGATATGGCCACGTATAAATTCGAATTGGAATAGAAATAGAAAGAATACCCCATTTATTGGGTACTGTTCTTTCCTATAATAAGAAATGCAAAACCCCGCTATTAGCGGGGTTTTGCATTTTTATCAAGGCCGATTATTTTCAATATATTTGCAGAAAAACTGCTCGCAGGGAGTTTAATATTCGAAATCAATTATGAACAACAACTACATTCTTCGTAGCCTTCGCTACACGTTTGATTATGGCGACGATAAGATGATGGATATATTTGGTATGGCTGGACTTTCAGTGAGCCGTCAAATGCTCTGCAGCTGGTTGAAGCACGACGATGATCCGGATTTTCTGCCTATTTACGATTTGCAGTTGGCTATTTTCCTCAATGGTTTCATCTTAAATAATAGGGGACGAAAAGAAGGGGCTCTCCCTGTGCCCGAGAAAAAACTGAATAATAATATAGTCCTTCGGAAATTGAAGATTGCGCTCTCGCTTCGTGACGATGACATGATTGATATTCTTCAACTTGCCGACTTCCGCCTGAGTAAACCCGAGTTGAGCGCTTTTTTCCGAAATCCTTCACAATCACAGTATCGTCCATGTAAAGATCAAGTTATGAGGGTTTTTTTGCAGGGACTTCGAAAGAAATTTAGGCCATAATAGAGAAATAATAACGCTCTATTTGCCTGAGCTATATTGTAGCCGACACAAAAAAACCCGCTGACTTTGCAGGCAGCGGGCTATATATATCACCTAAGATTATTTTTTGATTGTTATTTTACTTTATCAACAATCGCTTTAAAAGCTTCAGGATGATTCATTGCTAAATCAGCTAAAACTTTACGGTTAATATCAATATTCTTAACCTTCAGCAGGTTGATGAATGTTGAGTAATTGAGCCCTTCTGGACGAACAGCAGCATTGATACGCTGAATCCATAAAGCCCTGTAAAGACCTTTCTTTCTTTTGCGGTCGCGGTAAGCATATTGCATCCCTTTTTCCCAGGTGTTTTTTGCTACCGTCCACACATTTGCTCTCGAACCAAAGTTACCACGCGTGGCTTTTAATAATTTTTTTCTTCTCGCGCGAGAGGCTACATTGTTAACACTTCTTGGCATAATCTTACATTTTCGAGTGGTTAGCGTCATGCTTCAGCATGCACTTTGGGCTAATACACTCCGGTTAATTACTAATTTTACTTTAAATCAAAAAAAAACTATTTCATAGCGAGCATTTTCTTCACATTGGTAAGGTCGTCGGCTGACACCAAACCCACATGAGTAAGCATGCGTTTACGTTTTGTGCTTTTTTTAGTCAAAATATGACTTTTGAAAGCATGTTTTCTTTTGATTTTTCCTGTACCGGTGAGCGTAAAACGCTTCTTAGCACCGGCATTGGTTTTCATTTTCGGCATTATCCTACTTTTTTAATTAATGTACAACCTATTATTTTTTCTTCTTAGGTGAAATAAATATCGTCATTCGTTTGCCTTCTAACTTCGGCATTTGATCTAATTTTCCAACTTCTTCAAGTTCGTTGGCAAGCTTAAGCAAAAGGATTTCTCCTTGCTCTTTAAATAAAATTGAACGCCCTTTAAAGAATACGTAAGCTTTAACTTTTGCCCCTTCTTCGAGGAATTTTTCAGCATGCCTGAGCTTGAACTGAAAATCGTGTTCGTCGGTTTGTGGGCCAAAACGGATTTCTTTTACAACAACTTTAACCGATTTTGCTTTAATTTCCTTTTGTTTCTTTTTTTGCTGATAAAGAAACTTCTGGTAATCAATAATGCGGCAAACAGGTGGTTCTGCTTTGGGTGAGATCTCAACTAAGTCGAGTTCTAATTCATCAGCCATTTTTAGTGCTTGCTGTATTGGGTATACCCCAGGCGTTTCAATGTTGTCGCCTACCAGCCTGACCTCGCGCACTCTAATTTGATGGTTGATTCTGAAGAATAATTTATCGTCATCTTTATTATTCTCCATTCTTTTGTTTTGTGGTACTATTGTTGTGTCCTCCTAATTAAGTTAGTAATCAAATATTTATAGCATTCAATTGTTCTTTTATTTCTTCTTTTATGAAGTGGGCAAATTCTTCAATGGTCATTGTTCCTTTGTCGCCTTCTCCTTGCCGGCGAACGGCTACTGATTCAGTTTCGGCTTCTTTTTCACCAACGATAAGAAGATAAGGTGTCCGTTTAAGTTCGTTATCACGAATCTTTCTGCCTATCTTCTCGTTACGTTCGTCAACGACGGTGCGAATATCGTAATTATTTAAAATATTTGAAACATTTCGCGCATAATCGTTAAATTTTTCACTGATAGGCAGTACCACCACTTGCTCAGGGGTTAACCATAACGGGAATTTACCCATGGTGTGCTCAATCAGAACCGCTACAAACCGCTCCATTGAACCAAAAGGTGCACGGTGAATCATTACCGGGCGGTGGCGCTGGTCATCAGCTCCGATATATTCCAGTTGGAACCGTTCAGGAAGGTTATAGTCAACCTGAATTGTGCCCAACTGCCAGCTTCGGCCAACTGCATCTTTGATCATGAAGTCGAGTTTTGGGCCATAGAAAGCAGCTTCGCCGGTTTCTGTTACGGTTTTCAACCCTTTCTCGGCTGCTGCTTCGATAATGGCACGTTCGGCTTTTTCCCAGTTTTCATCCGACCCGATGTATTTTTGTTTGTTGTTAGGGTCTCGCAATGAAATCTGTGCTGTATAATCTTTGAAATCCAGTGCTTTGAATATAATGAAAATAATATCAATTACTTTTTCAAACTCTTCTTTTACCTGATCGGGTGTACAGAAAAGGTGGGCATCATCCTGAGTAAAGCCACGAACCCTGGTTAATCCGTGCAACTCACCACTCATTTCGTAACGATAAACGGTCCCGAATTCAGCAAAACGAATAGGCAGGTCTTTGTATGAACGAGGTTTCGTTTTGTAAATTTCGCAGTGGTGAGGACAGTTCATCGGTTTCAACATGTATTCTTCACCTTCCTGTGGGGTGGTGATTACCTGGAAGGAGTCCTTCCCGTATTTTTCATAATGCCCCGAAGTTTTGTAAAGATTTACATTCCCAATATGCGGAGTGATTACCTGTTGGTACCCGAATTTCTTCTGTACTTTGCGGAGGAATGATTCGAGATTGTCGCGGAGATTGGTTCCCTTTGGCAACCAAAGAGGCAGACCCATACCCACTTCCTGCGAGAAAGCGAAAAGTTCCATCTCTTTGCCAATTTTACGGTGGTCGCGTTTTTTGGCTTCTTCCAGCAAAATGAGGTATTCTTCAAGAAGTTTTGCTTTCGGGAAGGTAACCCCATAAATGCGGGTCAACATTTTGTTCTTTTCATTACCACGCCAGTAAGCACCAGCCACACTCAACAGCTTGATGGCTTTGATGGGCTCGGTGTTGGGAATGTGCGGACCACGACACAAGTCGGTAAAATTTCCTTGTTTGTATAAGGTGATGGTTCCGTCTTCCAAATCCGTGATCAGTTCCAGTTTGTACTGATCGCCTTTCTCTTCGAAAAGTTTCAGCGCATCGGCCTTTGAGATTTCGGAACGGACAATATCGTTCTTCTGGCGGGCAAGTTCGAGCATTTTTTTCTCGATTGCTTCCAGTTCTTTATCAGTAATTACCTTACCTTCAGGAAGATCAATATCGTAATAGAAACCAGTTTCGATGGTTGGCCCAATTCCGAATTTGGTTCCGGGATAAAGGGCTTCGATGGCTTCGGCCATCAAGTGAGCCGACGAATGCCAGAAAGCGTGTTTGCCTTCTTTGTCGTCCCATTTGAACAACTTAACCGATGCATCGGATGTGATGGGACGGGTAAGGTCAATTACTTCGTCGTTTACTGAAACTGCCAGTACTTCGGCGGCCAAACGCGGACTGATTGAATTCGCAATATCAAGACCGCTAACCTGCTGGTCATATTGTTTAATACTTCCGTCAGGAAGAGTAATATTGATCATCTTTCAAATTTTTTAACAAGGTTGCAAAGATAATTATAATCTAAAAAATACAATGAAACTTTTACAGTATCTTCTAATTTGCTGAATACGGTAATTTGTTCAGTTCCATGCACCTTGATGTAGACTTAAAGAATTGCGGTATTGCATCTCTTATTTGCTGTCTTTTCTTTGTTTCTTCTTAAAATATCTCCGGAGCAACGGACTGTGTTGCAGGGCTTCAAGGTCTTCATCGAGTTTTTGAGAGCTGCTTTCGAGGTTCTTGATCGTGGTTTTAAGGCTGGCTCCTGTTTCATTGTCGCTCATTAATATTCCCAATGTTGAATTGGGATTGCTGGCTTCATTCTTGACTGAACTAAGAAAAACCGACGCTGAGTCTGATATTTGTTGCAGTTGGGTAATTGTCGTTTTTAATGAATTGAAAACTACCGTGTCGGTGGTGAGATCGTTAACAAGCGTGCCTTCCTTGTTAAGGTTGCTGCTGAATTGATACAGGCTTTGTGCAAGTTGTTGTGCTTTTTCCGAAGCTTGCTGCAGCGATTTTGTTGCACTGTTGATGTTGTCGTAAACACTGTTTTCGTTTAGCAGTTTGCCCACGGTGCCTTCGGTTTTGAGCAAATTACCACTGAGGGTTTTGAAATTATCCGTGATGGCTAGTATGTTCTCGTTGTTTTTCTGCAGGGTGTTAAGCATATCTTCCGATGAAAAGGTCTTTTCAACAGCCAGAGTATCACCTTCTTCAATCATATTGGTTTCTTCGTTCCCGCCATATATCACAAGGATACGGTTGCCAATAAGCCCGTCGCTGCCCAGTTTAACCTTCGAGTTTTTGCGAATGTACGGTTTGGTTTTTTCATCGACTTGAAACTGTACTTTTACTTTCGAGCTTCCGTAAAAATTAAGTTCGCTTACGGTGCCAATTTTTACTCCCGACAGCCAAACGTTGTTGCCTTTTTGCAAGCCGGCAACGTCATCGAAATAGCAAACGATATTTATTTTCTTCTCGAAAGTTTTGTGTAAGTCGCCAATCATCAGGATTCCTATAATGAGAAATGCCAGACCTAAAAAGACAAAAAATCCAACTAAAATATTTTTTTTTGCCGATAATTCATTCATCGTTTATATTGTTTTTGATGCGTTAATTTTTTGATTTATAGCGTTTTTTGACGCACCTTTTTGTTTGTTAATAACTGCTTTCAGTGTATGAAATTATAATCGTAAAACTCTTTTAATGGTTCTTCATTTGTTCCGAATAACTCGTCAAATGTACCTACTTTAATAAATTTCCCATCGTGTAGCATTGCCGCACGGTCTGATGTGTTTTTGGCACAGGTCAGGTCGTGTGTAATGATAATTGAGCTGGTGTTGTACCTGCGTTGTACGCTGTTTATCAGCTCAATGATTTCAGTGCTTGTAATTGGGTCGAGGCCGGCTGTAGGCTCGTCGTAGAGCATAATTTCCGGCTTAAGTATAAGAGTGCGGGCAATTCCTATTCGTTTGCGCTGACCTCCGGAAAGGTCTGATGGCATTTGACTTAACTTATCCTTTAACCCAACAGCTTCGGCAACTCTTTCAACGGCGATGGTTATTTCGCGGCGGGTCATGTTTTTTGAGTTCATGACAAGCGGGAAGGCAAGGTTTTGGTAAATGTTCATGCCATCGTAAAGTGCACTGTTCTGGAATGAAAAACCAATCCTCAGGCGGAGGTCACTTAGTTCTTTCCGTTTTAGTTTGTCTACTTGTTTTCCCAACGCAAAAACTTCGCCTTTGTCGGGTTTCAAAAGCCCGGCTATTATTTTAATCAATACCGATTTCCCGGTACCTGATTTGCCAAGTATCGCAACATTTTCACCTTTGTATAATGTAAAATCGATCCCTTGCAACACATCCAGTTGCTCAAATGATTTGTGCAGGCCCCTGATCGAAATTACAGGCTCATCGCGGTTGATGAAGTGTTTTTGTAGTTTTTCCATGGCTATTAAAAGTACCTGATCCAATGTGCAACTTGCACAACAAGAACTTCTTCAATGAAAATTAAAAACATACTTGTAACAACGGCTTGGTTTGCAGCGCGTCCAACACCAACAGTTCCCTGTCTGGCATGATATCCTTTATAGCATCCCACAATACCTATTGTAAACCCGTATAATACTGATTTAAATATCAAGGCAAATATATCGAGAAATGTTATTGTGGAAAAAGCATTCTGAAAATACGTCAGCATACTGCTCGATTCTTCAGTGTGAACATTGAAATACGACCCGAGCAACATTAAAAAACTGCAATAAAAAACCAAAATAGTTATTGAAACGGTGGTCGCCCATATTCTTGTTACAACAAGGTACTTAAACGGGTCTGTCGATGAAACTTCCATAGCTTCAATCTGTTCGGTAACTTTCATTGAACCCAGCTCAGCCCCGATTCCAGAGCCAATTTTTCCTGCACAAATTAAGGCAGTAACCAAAGGTCCCAGTGCTTTAATGGTAGCAATGCCCATTAGCGAGGGCAACCAGGAAGTGGCTCCAAAATCTTCGAGCGACGGGCGGGCTTGTTTAGTGAAAACCATTCCCACTATAAAGCCGGTTAATGTAATTAGAGGCAGGGATTTAATGCCTATTTCATAGCATTGATGCAGTATTGACTTGAAGTGGAATGGGCGGGAAAAACCATCTTTCAGAAAAAGCAAAATAAACCGAACTGTACTGTACAAATCGGAAAAAAGCTGGTCGAGCCGCTTTGTGAAGATATATTTGCGCTTCTTAAAAAGTGTCATTTATTCATTCGCTGGTTTTCCTTTTCTTGCAGTAAAGGCTGCCAAAAGTATATCTATTTTTTTAAAAGTCTCCTTTTATTGGGGTGTTCTGGTACAAAAATAAACATTTCTCAACCGTGATTTTTTATTTCTGCCATGTATAATATTATGTTTATCGATAGTTTTTGTCGCTGTTTTTCTTTCTTTATTAATGTTGTATCGAACATGTTTAGTATTGAGGCATCGTATTTCAAGCTTATTACAGTTGCACAATGAATTGAAGCGTTGACCGTTCTTGTTGCATGGCTTCATTTGCCTAAAGTCGGAAATAATCGTATTTTTCGGCCTGAATTTAACCTGTATTTGCCATGAAGCATTTTTTTGTTTTGTTAGTAGCCTTGTCCGTATTGTATGGTGTTCATGCCCAGTCGGTCAAGCAGTTATCTCTTGAAGATTTCGTTGTTAAGTATACGTTTCAGCAAGAAACAGTTTCGGGGATCCGCTCGATGAACGATGGGCTGCATTTTACCACGCTCAAAGACAATAAGCAAATTGTTAAGTATAGTTACAAGACCGGCGATCAGGTAGCGGTTATTCTCGATTTGGCGACCATTGCCGAATGCCCGATCAATACAATAGAAAATTATACTTTTAGTAACGACGAACGCCGCATCCTTCTCCAAACGAATAAGAAACGGATTTATAGGCATTCTTATACTGCCGAATTTTATATCTGGGACATTCAAACCCGTTCCATTTCGGCGCTATCCGACAAAGGTCCGCAACAGGTTCCTGTGTTTTCCCCCGATGGTGAACGTGTTGCCTTTGTTCGCGACAATAACCTTTTCATTAAGACCATCAAGTTTGGCACTGAATTCCAGATTACTACCGACGGAAAGAAAAACGAGATTATTAACGGGATACCTGATTGGGTTCAGGAAGAAGAGTTTGGCTATGCGCGGGCTTTTGAATGGTCGCCCGATAGCAAAATGATTGCTTTCCTGAAATTCAACGAAAGCGATGTGCCCTTTTTTACCATGCCTGTTTTTAAAGGGCTTGCCCCCGAACGGAACGAGGGAAAACTTTACACCAGTTACGATTCGTTGAAATATCCCAAAGCTGGCGAAAACAATGCCATTGTAACGGTGCATGTATATGATGTAAAGGTGAAATCAATCATCAGGGTAAAAACCGGCGACGATCCCAATGTGTATTTTCCAAGGATTCAATGGAATAATTCGGGTTCCGATTTGGCAATCATTAAGCTCAACCGTCGTCAGAATGAATTGGAATTATTGTATGCCAATCCGTTCTCGGGCGATACCCGTTCTATGATGCGCGAAAAGAACAATCGCTATATCGATGAACTATTTCATAAGCAGTTCGCCTTTCTTCCCGATAATCAGCATTTTGTTGTAGTGAGCGAGCGCGATGGCTGGTCGCATCTTTACCTTTACCAAAACAGTGGTTTTTTGGTGCGGCAGCTAACTACAGGCAATTTCGATGTGACCGATTTTTACGGGTACGATCCGGTGAAGCAACTTTTTTATTACCAAGCTGCCCGCAAATCGCCGTTGCAGCGCGAAGTGTATGCACTTTCTTTTGACGGCAAAAAAGAAACCCTGCTTTCTTCTCAGCAAGGAACCAACAAGGCAATTTTCAGTAATGGTTTTCAATATTATCTCAATTATTTCTCGTCGGCAAAAACCCCGCTCCAGGTGTCGGTTTGCGATGCAAAAGGGAAGGAGCTTCGGGTTATTGAAGATAATGCCGCTCTCAGGAAAAAAATGGAGGGCTACCAGCTTCCTTCTTTCGAATTCTTTACCGTAAAAAATAGCGATGGGATCGAGCTAAATGGGTATATGATAAAACCTTCGTATTTCGATGCAGGGAAAAAATACCCGGTTATTATGACTCAATATGCAGGGCCAAATTCGCAGGAAGTTACTGATAGCTGGCAGTTCGACTGGCACAATTATCTGGCCGAACGCGGTTTCATTGTTGCGTGTGTCGATCCGCGCGGGACAGCTGCACGAGGCGAAGAATTTCGTAAATGCTCCTATATGCAATTGGGTAAACTCGAAAGTAACGATTTAATTGACGCCGCCCGCTACATGGCCTCTTTGCCATATGCCGACAGTAAAAATATTGGGATCTGGGGGTGGAGTTACGGAGGTTTTATGACAGCCCTGTGCATGGAAAAAGGGGGTGAGCTGTTTAAAGCGGGAGTGGCTGTGGCTCCGGTTACAAACTGGCGTTTCTACGATACCGTGTATACCGAACGGTATATGCGAGTGCCGGCCGAAAACAGCGAAGGTTACGACGCTAATTCGCCCATCAGTAATCCCGGTGGCATAAAAGGGAACTTATTGCTTGTTCATGGTACTGCCGATGAAAATGTTCACACGCAAAATACGTACGAATTTTCCGAAGCTCTGGTTCAGGCGGGTGTTCAGTTTGATATGCAAATTTACACTAACCGCAACCACAGTATTTATGGCGGAAATACTCGTATGCACCTTTATACACGTATTGCCCGGTTTTTCGAGGAAAATCTGAAATAAATGCTGTACATTAATTAAAATAGAAACCAGTTTTTTCTGGTTGTGAAGGGTGATAATCGCCTTTCGTTTGTATTAAATGTGTTATGTTGAAGGTAAATTTATTTCACTTGAATTGGAAAACAGTGCGATAATCAATACCTTCTGCTCAAAAATCTAAAACTCTATGGTATGAAAACCAAACTCGTAGATGCACATCTGTCGCGATTTGCTAAACTTATGACAGGTTTACTGTGCTGTTTCTTTTTATCCTTTACCCCTGCAATGGCTCAATCGATTATCTCTCCACAAGAGCGTGCTGCACTCATCTCGCTGTTTAATGCTACCGGTGGCTCGCAGTGGACTAATCGTATGAATTGGACAACAAATGCTCCGGAAAGTCAGTGGTGGGGATTAACCATTGAAGGTGGCCATGTGACCGCCATTGTGCTTCAAAATAATAATCTTGTTGGTACAATTCCTCCAGAGATAGGAAATTTTCCTGCGCTAAGAATCCTCGATCTTTCGGGGAACAAACTTACCGGGGGGATCCCATCAGAAATTGGTGGACTTACTACTCTGCAGCAGTTGCTTTTACAATCAAACCAATTGTCGGGTTCTATCCCGTTGAACTTATACAATTTAACAAACCTTGTTACATTAAACATTTTTAAAAATCAGCTTACCGGAAATATCTCGGGTGATATAAGCAAAATGATAAGTTTGCAAACGCTTAATTTAAGCGAAAACCAATTGTCGGGTAACCTAACTTTCCGGATTGGAGACTTGGACAGTTTGCTGACTTCTCTTAATCTGTCATACAACCAATTCAATAGCTTTATTCCACAAGCTATAGGCGATTTAGAAAAGTTAACAAGCCTGGATCTTAGCAATAACTCATTTTCAGGAGCCATACCACCAGAACTAGGAAATCTGGTGAATTTGAAAACATTAAGTTTGGGAACTAATAATTTACGAGGCAGCATTCCTGTTACGATTTTCTCTCTGACCAAACTTGAGGGGCTTTATTTGAATAAAAATTCATTTACACCAGCTCCTCTTTCCGATTTAATTGGGAATCTTGTTAATTTGCGATATCTCAACCTTGAAGGGTGTAATTTCACGGGCGATTTGCCCCAAACTATTGGGAATCTTAACAAACTTATGATTTTCAACATCTCTAACAATAAGTTTACCGGGAGAATTCCTGACGCGTTTGCTAATTTTATCTTATCAGATTTCAGGATCAACGATAATCTTATTAGCTATATCCCAACGATGAATTATGTGAGCAGCACATTCTATTCCCAAAATAACCTGTTGGGTTTCGATGATTTAGAGCCTAATGCTAAATTTAACTCGTTAGGCAGTTATTTTATCTATTGGCCTCAAGGCGATTTTTGCCCTGAAAAAACATATTATTCGTTGGTTGAGGGAAATACTTTTTCCTTGCAAATTGCATGTAGCGGAACGCAAAATTCGTACACATGGTACAAAAACAATGTGTTGCTAAACGCTAACAATAGTGATGTTTATTCGTTTGGCGATTTGGAAATGGATGATTCAGGGCAATATCATATCACGGTAGCAAGTGCTTTATTACCCAAATTAACATTGAAATCGTGCCAGATAACCCTCGATGTGCGTGAGCATTGTATGAAAAACGACTCTTCGGTGTTGGTGGCCTTTTATCAAGCAACGGGAGGAGTAGATTGGATAAATAACGACAACTGGCTGACCGGCCCGGTAAAAACATGGTATGGAATTGAAGCCGATAGTTGTAATGTGTTGGAAATTAATTTACCCAATAATAATTTGACTAAAAACGTTCCAGTGGAAATATCAGGTCTCGATAAGCTTGAAGTATTGGCACTTCCGGGCAACAATCTGGTAAAGGATAATCCGAATAAGGAAATCCAGCCTGAAATATGGAATATTACCACGCTACGTGAATTAGATTTGAGCCGGAACTATTTCGAGCAACAGCTTCCCGGTTCCATAGGAAACCTGACTTCGCTTACCAGTCTTCGTCTGGCCGGAAATGCCCTTGGCGGACCTATCCCTCCGGAGATTGAACACTTAACAGCCCTGCAGGTGCTGGCTCTCGACAGTAATGCTTTTAGTGGAAATATTCCCCCGGAAATTTTTAGCCTGACGAAGTTGCAGTATTTGGGTATGTCGAACAATGGTTTCAATGGAGCCCTCCCGACGAGTTGGGGAGCTTTGCCCTTGCTACGGTGGTTGGCTCTGAACAACAACGGGTTTACCGGAACAATTCCTTCATCAATATGGACTCTTAGTAATTTGCAAATGCTCGATTTGAGCGATAACGATTTTCGAGGAACACTTCCACCTGAAATAGGTAACCTTACCCAATTGGTAAAGTTTGGCGCCGGGAATAATCAGCTTGATGGTGCTATCCCTGAGGAAATTACAAATTGGACACAAATAGAGCATCTTAATCTTGGTAAAAATAGTTTTACCGGTGAGCTTCCTACTGGTATTGGCGACTTCAGCCGGCTAAAGTATGCCGATTTTTCGGAAAATGGCTTCACCGGCGATTTGCCCGCTAATATGTCAATGATAGCCCCGCTCGATTTTCTTTACATCAACGATAATTATTTCGAAAATATATCTCCGCTTTTGCAGATCGATTCTGTTTTTCTTTGTCAGGACAACAATTTGACCTTTGAAGATCTTGAACCTAACACTCCTTTGCAGCGAAAAAACAACCTTAGGTATGAATACGCTCAACAACGGCTTTTTAACGAAGAGCTGTGGATAACGGTTGTGGAAGGAAATCCTTACACCCTTACTATTCCATGCGGAGGACAGTACAACCATTACACATGGTATAAAGATGACGGACAACTGCTTAGCGGGCCTGATTCTTCATCGCTGGTCTTTCCAAGTTTACGTCTCGAAGATACCGGGAAATATTTTATCGATGTGGTGAACGACAGCGTTACCGATGAATCGAGCCCGCTCACCAACCTGGAACTTCGCTCGTATCCTGTTCATTTGTTTGTAATAGAACACTGTCTTAAATACGACTCGCTGGCGCTGGTTGATTTTTATCATGCTACTCAGGGCGCAAATTGGGTCAATAATGAAAACTGGCTTGTAAAAGGAACCCGTCTTGATGATTGGTTCGGGGTTACTACCGACAGTTGTAACGTGCTGGCGCTGGAGTTGGTCAATAATAACCTTGAGGGTGAACTTATCGACAGTGTGGGCAGCTTGCTCTACCTTGAGACATTGAACCTTCAGCAAAATAACCTTTCGGGAACTATTCCTGACGATTTGTATAACCTGACGAATCTGAAACTTTTGAATCTTAGTAAAAACGAACTGACCGGAGGCCTTTCGTCGAAGGTAGGAGCATTAACTCAACTCGAAACCCTCAAGTTGAACAATAACGCCTTGTCGCAATCGTTGCCTTCTGAACTTGGAACATTACGAAGGGTTGAAATTATCGATTTGAGCTACAACGGATTTACGGGTTCGTTGCCTTCGTCGCTTGACGGACTTAGTGCAATTCAATATTTCAATGCTGGTGCCAACCAGTTATCGGGTAACCTTCCTGAATCGATATGGGACATGGTTACGGTGAAGCAGTTGTTGCTTTTCGACAATGATCTTGATGGTGCTTTATCTCCGAGTGTTGGGAAATTGGTTGCTATGAACGAGTTTAGGATCGACAGTAATTATTTTGATGGTGAAATCCCGGCAGTGTTGGGGCAAATGAACAATCTTTCGGGGTGTCATTTGAATGTGAACGAGTTCTATGAAATGCCCCAGATGTACAACATAGATTCCGTGCTGTATTGCCAGTACAACTACCTTACCTTCGAGGATCTGGAACGTAATGTCGATTTGATTGGTAAAGATCAGGTTGATTTTCAGTATATTCCCCAGTATGAATTTGGTCGTGAATACGATACTATTGCATTCCGTAAGTATCCGTTTACCCTTTCTATTCCATGTGGCGGCGAGCATAATCATTACCAGTGGTATAAAGATGGTGAATTGTTGCCCGGGGCTCCCGATTCTTCTGTGCTGTTTATTCCTCGTGTCGATTATTCCGATGCCGGCGAATATTATATTACGGTAACCAATGATATTATTCCCGGGCTCACCCTCAAATCGAGAGTAGTTACGGTGAACGTTGAAAAAGGGCCGCCATTGCCACTGTCGCTGATCAATTTGGTCATCATCGACGGCAGTCATGAACCGGGTTTTATTATTGAAAATATCGACGATTATCCCGAAAACCGCTTGCAGGTGTTTACCCGTTGGGGGAAAGTAGCCTACGACAAGTCTGGGTACAACAACGAACTTGATTGTTCGGTATTCCCCGAGGGTACATATTATTTTGTGTTAACCTACAATTCACCTCAGGGAAAACAAGTAGTTAAAAACTTTGTCGATGTAATTAAAAAGTAATGCCATGAAGAAGCTATTGATAATAAACATATTACTCTTGGTGGCCATTGCCGGAAAGAGCCAGTACATTCCTCAGTTTTCACAACTGATACAAACTCTTGAGTTTATCAACCCCGGGTATAATGCCTCAAAGGTTGACCCTTCGGCCGTGTTGTTATATCGTAACCAGTGGACAGGCTTTGTTGGTGCACCAAAATCGTATGCCGCCAATGTAAATATCCCGGTTAACAAGTGGCATGCAGGCTTTGGTGCCAATGTGCTGGCCGAAACACGCGGGCTTATCAATCAAACCGACGCGGCATTAAATGCTTGTGTCGATGTGAAATTGTCGACCTTATCGTTCATGACTTTCGGGTTGAGTGCGGGTATCGAGACCAAACGGATAGACATGGAGCGTGCGGTATACCTGGGAGCCCCCTTTGCTGCTGATGAATACAACGCGAACCATTTTTATACGGCCGTTGGGATTAATCTCTTTGCCCAAAACCTGCATATTGGCGGGGCATTTCATTTAACCCCATTGAAGGGAACCTATTACAAAAGCAACGAGTCTTTTTCGCTGTATTTCAATTCGAGTTACCTGTTTACTATTAACGATGACTGGGCGGTGAAACCTGCCTTGGTTTACCGTCATTTTGCCGGGTATAACGATCTCGATATCGGGGCCTTTGTCTTGTATAAAGACTTCGTCTGGATTGGGCTTGCTAACCGGATTAACAGTGCAATGATCTTTTTTGCCGACTTTAAAGTCACTGATTTTTTGAGAGTGGGATATAGTTATGATTTGAGTGTAGGAAAAACTTCGAATATACAATATGGGACCCATGAGATTGGCCTCGAATTTACGTTGCCACATAAAAAAACAGCACAATTTCAGCGCTAATTGTTACATCGTGGCGATAAACAATAAAAATACATTCAACGCCTAAAATGATAAATTACCAATGAAAAAAATAATCCTTATTGTATTGATTGCTATAACGCTAACCAGCGTTGGACAATCGGTATATATCGAAAAGAAAGATATTACGCCTGACGGGATCAGCTCGTTCGGTGGGGTGTCGTACTATAACAACCAGCTTTACTTGTTACTGTCGGCAACTGTTCGCCTGGATGGTAAAGTGGTTGAAGCCTCGGAGGCTAAATCGATTTCGCAGAAATACAAAGTATGGACTATTTTCCGTTACGATCCTGAATTGCGTGAGTTGGCAAAGATGGACCAAATATGGGAAACAAAGAATGCTTCGGCCAACGGGTTTGCCATAATCAATGATTCAACAGTGGTTTACAGCGATGTAAAATCGCAGCTTGTAAGTAACGATTCATACATTTCCTCGTTGCTCAAAAAAGTGAACGATGTGAAGTTTCATTATACCGATCCTTTTTGGGATGCCAACAGAAAGCGGTTGTACTATGCTTCCGATTTTCAGGGAGGCAGAGGCGGAATGGACATTTGGTACATCGAAACAGAAGGTATTTATGCCGGGATTCCAGTCAACGCAGGTGAGGTAAACAGCTCGTCGAATGAACTTTCACCAGCTTTCCGAAGCGATTCTATGATGTTTTATGTGTCGAATGCAAAGAATCAGCAATACGATATTTATATGCTCGGTTCTGAAGGGTTCATTGTGCCGGAATCAACCCGCGGTGTTAATGAATTTTTTATTGCCCCAAAAGACAAAAAGAATTTTTTCTATGTGACTTCATCGGGAAATAAACAGTCGCTTGTTGAGGGAGTTTTGCATATTCGTAAGATTGAAAATATTGAAGTGATAGCCCCGGTTGTGGTCGAGGAAGTAAAAAAAGAGGTGGAGCCCGAACCCGAAATTGTAACACCGGCAGAAATAAACATTGAAGACACCGATTTCAGGATCGACAATTATTTTGGGGTTGCTAAGTACAACTTGACCCCGATAATGCAGGATTCGCTGAATAAAATTGCCGATATGCTTCAAAAAGATCCATCGTTAAGTATCGTAATTTGCGGGCATTCTTCGCCCGACGGGCCTGAAGATCTTAACATGAAGCTTTCAGCACTTCGGGCCAACGAGGCATATAAGTGGTTGCAAGGCAAAGGGGTAGCTGTAAATCGCATATTTAGGGTGTATGGTGGCGAATACCTTTACAACAATATGTTGTTTTCGCGTATGTTCTCTATTTTCCCGGTGAGCGAATCTGAAATGCCATCGCAAATGGTGGCTGTTCCTGCGTCGGTCCTCGGCAATGCGGCCACTATTTACAAATTGTTTGGTACCGACAGCGATGAATCGGAATACTGGCGTTTTGTGTTGCGTGACAAATTACCAGTCGACGACAAGAATATGTTGTTGTTACCCGTAAGCGAAATTCACTTTGTGAAAGTAGGGGAGACCCTTTTTAGTTTGGCCAAACAGTATGGGATAACAGTTGAAAAAATGAAGCAGGTGAATGGACTAAAGACTGATAATGTTCCTGTTGGTAAGATATTGTATATACCTGAAAACTAAATTGAGGGAAAAAAGTATAAATTCATTTCCGATACACTGAAAATTTTTATATTTGCACCCGCAATGCCCAAATGGCGGAATTGGTAGACGCGCTAGTTTCAGGGACTAGTGTTCGCAAGGATGTGCAGGTTCGAGTCCTGTTTTGGGCACAAAAGCCGCAATATTCTAAAATTTAGAATATTGCGGCTTTTATTTTGATGGAAGTTTGCTCTGTTAATTTGCTGTAATATTTCTTTCTGTCGGGAGAAAAGCCTTAACCGTAAACCATAAAACTTTACCGCTTCATTATCCTCCGTTATTGCCCTTGCCAGCGAGTTCTGAACTTACAAATTGCATTGAAGCCATCTGATTTTACACCTGTTGTAGCCATCTATTTATCAAACTTACTTGTTGATTTTAAATGGTTTTATCGAACTGGTGAACTGTATGTATTGAGGAATGGTTTGATATTTATCAAGCACCCCTATTGCCGTACATCCTACCCCGGTAGTCTGGTAGTCGAAATTGAATGTTATACCATCCGATTTGATTAGGTCATAAGTGTATTTTGCCTTTGACAAATTTTCGGTGCTGTAATGATAGCAATTAAAATTAAATGGTTTAGCTGCCGAAAACTCAACTCCGATGCCGTTAGTATTTGTCAGTCGCACATAGCGGTTGTCGGTGCGCAAGCCACAATCCTGAGGAATCAAATACGGTATAAACATGTCATCAACTGTCGACTGATAAAGCCCAATACGGTAGCCGGTTTTGCGGTCGGGATAATTCTCCTGCGGCCCACGTCCAAACCATACTACATTTTGCATTTGGTTATCGAAAACCCATTTTGTTCCGATGCGTGGCAACGACATGGGCATTTTTCCTTTCGGATTAATCGTGTGCTGTAAACTAATTTCACCGTTGGACGAAATGGTGTAAATCATCTCGTTTTCGAAGCCTTCCCTGCCTGAATTTCCAAAAAGAGCAGTTTCAAGAATACTGACAATTACATTTTCAGCCTTCTTTTCAACCCGAAATGATTCAAGTTTTGACTTCATTTTATCCAGACCGATGGAGTACCATGCATTGGCAACCATCCTTCCGTAGCCCTCGGTTCTGGGAGATATACTAACTGCAGGATTGGTCCAGTCGTCCTGTTCGTTTGCCAGCGGGGCACGCCAAACATTGAGTTGCGCTCCCTGTTTCAGCAATTCTGTACCCATATATTTCATGGAGTACAATTGTCCATTGGCTTTGTTAAAGGTATAATCGAAATTTACTCCAGATACAATCAACTGTTGCTCATTCTCTGTCACTTTCAACGAATTGGTCGGATGCTGTGCTAATTTTTCTTCGGCTGGAACAATCCATGGCATTTCCAATTGATCCCAACACAGTTCAAAACCCTTCGGCGCCCATTGTGTAGCTTCTTTCGAATGAAAACTGACTGTTGCCAAATAGGTTGCACCGGCTTTTAGCTGAGGCTTTGAGATAGGAAGAACGTAGATTTTTTTTGCTTCCGGTTCCACATCCACCTCCAATTTTCCTGAAGCTATTGATATTCCATTTTCTTCCAAATTCCAACGTGCCTCAAAGGCATTTGTATTGGTAAAAAAGTTTCGGTTCTGCACTTCAATTTCCATTTTTTCGGCATTGCTCCACTTTACAGCAATGGGTTGAGCCGATTTTTTTATTTGCCACATTTCAGGCTGCGGAATACGATCAGGAAAAATACTTCCATAAGTACGTGCGCCAATTCCATAGCTAAAAAATTCGCCTTCTCTTTGCTCTTGTTCAAAATCGAGCCACAAAGCTGCACTATTTTTCAAGTCCGGTTTTGCTGTAAACAAATCATTGATTTCAATCGCCTTGGTGAAAATACCCACCTGATCGATAATGGCATCGCATAAATAATTAGATAAATGCTGACCATGTCTCTCGGCATTCTTGCCCACATTTAGCGGGAAAGGGAGATTAGTAATGTTCCCGGTAACTGGCTCTTCAGCCACCTTTTTGTTATCGATAAATAGTGATATCGTTTTCCCGTTATAAATACCCGCCACATGATGCCAGTTTTGTGTCCAATCTTTGGGTAATACACCACTGACAACAGTTTTTTTCGAAGTGTAGATATAGAAATCGAGCGAGTTGTCACCACTTTGCTGCAAGCCAAATTGATTGTTTCCTTTGGTGAGCAGTGTTCCACCCATTTTCATTAAATCGCGTGGAAAAATCCAAAGCGAAACCGTCAGTTCATCACCCGAGATTTCAATATTTTTATCCTGATACACTTCCACCCACTGATCGTGACCATTCAGATCAATACCTTTTCCATCGTGTCCGGCAACCAGTTTGGCGCGTCCCATAATGTGAGTTGGTACCTTGTTGGGTGAAGAATCGGTCAATTTGCGAATGGGTTCGCGCAAGCCTGGACTCACGAAATCCCATATTGCTCCGCCCATGATGCGTGGATACTGGTAAATCACATCCCAATATTCGTCCAGTCCGCCACCGGCATTTCCGGCAACGGAAAGGTATTCGTCCATAAATGAGGGTCGCGGATCAACACTTTCAGGAACCATCCCCACCTGTGTTTTGAGGTCAAAAGGTGATGGGTAACGGGGCCCGATAATCTCTTCGCAAGAATGAGCAAAAGCGTTTCCGCCATACATCCAATTACGGGTAGTATCGTATTTCCGTCCTTCATCAATCACGGCACAAATATTTTTCCCTTCGCCACTTTCGTTTCCGGCGCTCCAAAACAGAATACTGGCATGATTCCGGTCGCGCAACACCATTTTGCGAACCCGCTCACGGTACATGGGCTCCCATTCGGTTTTATCGCACAAATATTCAGTGGCATGAGCTTCAACGCCTGCCTCGTCAATAATATAGAACCCGTATTCGTCGGCCAGTTCCAGATACCTTGAAACCGGAGGATAATGTGAAATTCGCACACAATTGATATTGAATTGCTTCAGTATTTCAAAATCCTTCCGAATGGTGGCTTCGTCCATGGTATGCCCTAAATCGGGGTGTTGCATGTGCGTGTTGATACCGTTCAGTTTAATGGCTTTTCCGTTCAGATAGAAAACCTGATGGCGGATTTCGGTCTCTTTAAAACCAATGCGACCGGCAATTACTTCTTCGGTTTTTCCTTCGCTGTTGATTAATTCGAGCGTTAATCGGTAAAGATTGGGCGTTTCAGCGGTCCACTTTTTAGGATTTAATACTTCTGATGAAATATTAATAATTTGCTTATTATCAGCAGTTATTTGAACTGCATCAGAAGTAAAATTCTGAACCAATACATTCTGTGCATTAAACAGCGAAGTGCGAACTTTGTAGTTCTGTTTGTCGGTTTTCGATTGGTTATTTATGGTAATCTGTACATTCAGTTTTGCGTTCTCATAGTTTTCGTCCAGGTCGGTAGTGGCATACCAGTCGAAGATATGTACATCCGATTTTGCATACAGCCAAACATCGTCGAAAATACCAGCCATACGCCAATAGTCCTGACTTTCGAGATACACACCATCTGAATATTTAATTACGTTGACAGCAATGGTGTTTTTTCCTGGTTTCAGGAAACTGGTAACATCATATTCGGCAGGTTCCTGCGCACCTTCGTTGTAGCCCACTTCCTGTCCGTTTATCCATACAAACGATGCCGAAGCGGTTTTCTCCATGCGCAAAAAAATGCGTTTGCTTTTCCAGTTCGCAGGCAAAGTAAACGATTTGCGATACGAGCCAGTGGGGTTGTATTCGCGGGGAACATAAGGCGGATTGGAGCGAAACGGATGTGCAACATTTCGGAAAAAAGGATCGCCAAAACCCTGCATTTCCCAGTTGGAGGGAACTGTAATTTCAGACCATTTCTGATCATTAAAACTTGGTGCGAAAAAGTTGTTGGGTGTACCTTCCGGCGTATTGGCGTAATGGAATTTCCACCTTCCATTCAACGAAAGCACATTTTCGGACTTAGATTGCTGAAGATTTAATGCTTCACCAACCGATTTCGAAGGAATACAAACCGTGTGACCTTCCGTCTGGTTGATTTCAAATACCGCTGTATTTTCGATGAAAGGATAAACATCTGTAAATTTCTGTTGCTGTGCTGACACTGTAAAACTTGCCAGAACGATGAACAAACCAACTATTTTCTTCATGATCGATGATGTTTTGATTTTTTTAATAATGCAAATTTAAAAAACATGCACACGTGTGCAAGTGATGTTTAAAAATATTAAAGTGTTGAAAAAGTTCTTTATCGGGAACAAAATCGGCGTTTCCCACTTTATGACCCAATATACAGCCGACCTTCATGGAATTCGCTTTCCCGACCGCTGGTGCGGGACAGTCTGCTTTTCCATGAAGAAAGATAGTGAAACGATTAAACGGCAAATACCAAAATTTAACAAAATATAATAGAGCTATATAATGCTAAACTAGATGACATTGCCCTAAAGCCAATTACACCAATAAGTCAGTCCTCTAGCTTTTCGAGAATTTCAATTGTGAGTCAGAGAAAACAAATTCCTTCTCTTTGAGCTTTTCTTTATGAAATTTAGTTACAATTCACTCACAATGAACATTTGGGTATTTTATTTATGTTCACTTCGGCTGTCGGTTCCAATTTTACCGTACTCTTTCTCGATGAGTTCATTAAATGTCTTTATCCCTTTATAATCAGTCATGTTTTTGTTTTTTTGGTTCAAAATATTCTTTTCTTAATCTTTGCCTTTTCGATCACATTCTTTGGTGTTTTCTGTGTTTTTTCTGAAAACAATAATATAGGACAACCAATTTTCCTTCGTCAAAGCAGCAAAAAACACGATAAATATTTGACTCGTACTCAATTTTGACTTCAAAAAGTTCCTCATAATTAGTCATTGGAGAAAGAAATTTATCAGGTACTCTGTCAACTTGTTTGATTAACTCAAGTACATGAGTCACCGTTACGTTTACTTTCCTGTTAATCTATTTATAAAAGTCGGAGAAGTAGTCTTCATGATATATTATCTGTCTAGCCATTTGAAAAAAGTTATCGCCAAAGATGACATCTCTTGACAAAAATAATTTTACAAATCACTGGTTTGCAGTGTTTTTTTATTTTGTGCATAAAGGACGGAAAAATATTCTGTTCCAACTGTCACTCTGTAGGCGTAATCGAGCCGCACCGCCGTTCTTGCGGACTGCACAACTTGTTGCCAGCACGGAATTGAAAATCGGCGGAGCCAAACAACGTTCAGCGAAGCTAATTGAAAATCAGCAGAGCTAAACAGCGTGCACGATACCATGTGTTGAACTTAAACTTATAAATAGCGGTGTATGCAATCTTAAGTTCTATCAATAACCAACTGGGACAATGTTCCGGGGTAGCCACGTTTTATGGCCAACTCTCTTGCTCGTTCTTCAATATCATTTTTCGATATTTCTTCGAGCAAGCTGTTATGTTTTGTTTTTGTGCGAATTTGGGCAATGATTTTTTCGTTTTCAAGGTTTGCTACAATTTTGCGGGCTACCGTTAAGGCCGATGATGCCTTGATAATTTCGCTGCGAGCATAGAATTTGCCCGGAAAACTCAATTCGCCAACACGCAAACTAAGGTCGTTGCCATGCAACTGCTGTGCACCGTGCATTGGGAGAGCGCCCACGTTGGCCGATTTAAAAGTAGGTACATATCTTGCGGCAAACGCTATTGCGTTTTTGGTTCTCGTATTGATCTCCTCTTCGGGCCAGGCACGATCAATTTTTTGCTTAATGTCTTCATCAAATTCCTCTGCCGACTCCTTGTTTTTTGAATGTATCACTCCATTTTCGAACAAAGTAATATCTTGAGTCATGCCGTGAATCTGATAATAATCTTCGCAGTAAGGTGTAATTTGCAGCATGCCATGAGCGGTACCGCGCTCACCATGAAAAATGAGTTCTGGAATTAAGCCTTCAACAGGCTGCCATTTAGCAATATAAGCCGCCTTGTATTCGATTGAATGCTCTGCATGCTGATTCAATAACGCATCGATAAACCCTGTTCTGAACCCACAAGAGTTTACTAAATACTTTACGTTGTAGACGCTGCCTTTTGTGCAAATCGCCCAATTGTAATCTAAATTCCGATTTCGTACATCTATGATGTTCGTAACTTCAGTGTCGGTTTTTATACAACAGCTCTCTGTTTTCTCCAACGCCAATTGAGCTTGAGCAGCTGTTCTAAACAGATTCCATCCAAACTCCTGAACCAAAAAAATGGGCGTTTTTAAACTCTGGTAATCAATTAGTTTTACAGCATTCGACACCCACTCATCAAAAGTGGTTGGTTGTTTTACGCCAGGTTGTTTAGCTAAAGCCTCTATCTCTTCTTTTGAATAGGCTTTATAATATTGGTCGGGATTGCCCAATACCTCATTGTCAGGATCTTCGGCAATTAGTTTCTTGTAGTACTTTACTAAGCTATTAAGGCGATCTTCAATAAATTCAGGTTCGTATTTTTCTGATTTCGGAACGCTTATCCATGTTGGTCGTTGGTCGATAGAATGCGGGAATAATCGTAGCATTTCTATCGATTGAAGCATAAGCGTTTTGCACTGATCAACCGAGATATCGGGATACAGATTGCCACCCGCGTGTAAATGGCAAAACGGAGGACCATTCACAATGCTCTCACCTTTTTCGAGCAAGATATTGTCTATTCCGTATTTAGCTAATTCTAAAGCACAAACACTGCCCGATATACCTCCGCCAACAATGCCTACTGTGTACACTTTGCTCATATTAAAACAGCTTTTGTAGTTCTGCAAAATTATCTACCACTATTGTAGGCTTATAATCTGCAATATTTTCGTCGTAATTATAGCCATAACTCAAGCCTATGCTATCCATTCCTGCATTTTGAGCGGCTAAAATATCATTTTTAGAGTCGCCCACCATGATTGTTTTTTCTACCGCAGTATTCATTTTCCTGCACAAATACAGGAGTGGAGCCGCATTGGGTTTTTTCTCAGCCATAGAGTCTTCGCCAATCCAGCATTCGAAGTATTGTTTCATGGCCAATCCATCTAATATCGCTTCGATAAAACGGTAAGGCTTGTTGGTGCAAATAACCATTTTATAGCCTTTGTTGTTCAGGTAATCTAATGTTTCTACTACACCCGGATAGGCATAAGTCTTCTTGCACAATACCGCTTCGTAAGCCGACAGGTAGATTTGAAAAGCTTCTTCGAAAATGTTCGCCACAACACCTTCGTTGTTTGTAGCGAGCATTAAGGCTCTACGAACCAACGCTTCTGCCCCATTGCCAACAAAAGAAACAACTTTCTCTATCTCAATGGCGGGTAAATTATAATGCGACAACATGCTATTTACAGCCAGGGCAAGGTCGGGAATGCTATTGATGAGCGTGCCATCAAAGTCGAGTATGATAAGTTCCTTGTCTTTAAAATCCATAATCAAAATTTAGAGCAAAGATGTGAAAGTTTTATAAAATACGTATGGCAAACGGATATAAGAAAATACTATATCAAACCATCAGAATATCAACAACAATTCTTGTTCCTGATAGGTTAATATATTTTGACAATCAAACAACTTTAAAATCAACAACTAAGATTGAAGGGAACTCTCATAGGCCTCTCATAGGCCTATGAATGTTTTATAGATCCTCTGAAAGAGGTACTACTTTTTTTCTGAATACAAGACGGAGTTTACCGAATGCTTCCATTGAGCCGTATAGCGGAACTGCTGAGATCCAAAATACTGGGGTGTCTCAATTACTATGCAAAGTTCCGGAAGTCGGAACTGCGGAAATTGTTTCGGGTCGTCAACCTGCGGTTGGCAAAATGGGTACGCAACAAGTACCGGAAGTTCAGGCGGAGGTATTGGTTTCTGGCTTACAAATATTTACAGGGGATAGCCAAAACTTACCCCAATATGTTTGAGCATTGGAAACATGGCTTTCAGCCCTGAGCTGTGTCTTTATCATGAAGAGCCGTATGAATCGAGAGGTTCACGTACGGTTCTGAGAGAGGTTTAGGGGTGAATTGAAAATCGACGAAGTCAAACTCCCCTTTACCTACTCGACTTTATTTTATATTTTTAATCAAATCAATCAAAATTAATAGTCCAAAAAACATTATCAATATACCTGAAACTAAATCAACCCTCCTTAAAACTCTTTTAGTAATATTCGTTTTCAACTTATTGGTTAATCCACTTAAAAACAACCACCATATACCAGATCCAATAAATACTCCCAATATTAATTGTATAACAGAATAGAATCCATTTACTGTTTTTGACAATCCAAGACCAGCGAATACTGCTATAAAGAACAAAATAGTCATTGGATTTGTAACGGTCAAAAACAGTGTTGACAAGTAGTCCTTTAATAATCCTTTATCGGTATCTGAGTTAAATTCTATTTCCGTTTCCTTTTTCATTATCGTTTTAATCCCAATATAAAACAAGAACACTAATCCAATCAATTGAATCCACAATTTCTGGTTAATGAGAAAAGTAGAGATTGCGGTTAACCCTAATCCGGCAATTAATCCATATATTAAATCGGCAGTTGCAGCTCCAAGACCACTAACAAATCCTGCTGCAAAATTTTTATTAATAGTCCTATTTATACAAAGAATTCCAATTGGTCCAACCGGAGCTGCAACTGAAAATCCAAGTATTAATCCTTTATATAAAAACTCTAAAATCATTATTTATATAATCAAAATTATCGGTGTATATGTTTTCAAATTTTGCTAACGTTTGAGGCTCTGCGCCGTGCGGGATTACGAAGCACTTTCCTATCAAGTTACACAAAAAGTTGATGCAGGCTACAACCCTTCGCATACCACTGAAACCCTTATTGGCTATACCGCGTGTTATCGGCTGGCATTCAATTCTGTTTTATTTCTTTTCTATAATCGCCATCCGCTTTTTTCTTAAACCCATTACTCAACAATGCTTTCACAGAGAAAATATTTTCTTCGGAGGGGTCTGCTGATATTTCTTTTCCTTTTAGTGCCGTAATTATTTCTTCTAACTTATGGATAACCATCTTACTTATACCCTTATTCAGATATTCTTCTTCGCCAATCAAATAGCCAATTTCGTAAGTATGATTCTTTTCTGCTACATCACCGTATAAACCCTCAAAGTCGTGTCCTTTTTCCTCTAAATTCTTCAGAAAAAAACAGTCGGCGTGAAGACAATATCCGATTTTTCGGTTGTTATGATAGACGATAAAATGCGTCAAGAAATCGTATTTACCATCTTTGTTGATTATTTCATCCAACCAAGCTTTGCGTTGTTCTTCCCCATCGGGACACAGCCGTTTGTAGATATATTCTTTGTCGAGCCATTTCTCGAATATGGGTAAATCTTCGGATTGGAACGGTTTTAATACAATTTCGCTTTTGTTTATCGTCATACTATTCTTTTATTGCATCTTATATTTATCATTTATTAACGGCTGGCAATTTTTTCTTGTCATTATTTGTATTATCAGCCAATTTTTAATCCTTTTTATAATCAGTCCATTTGTCAGCAACTTTGTCCTCACCATAAAAATAATCAACCTGAGAATCTTTTACAAAGATCTCGTTATCAGGTGCAATATTTATTTTGCCAGAATCAGGATATTCACATACATCCATATCTCGAACCGTTTTAATATCCAAATAGGTACAAGGGATAGAATCATGATTATAAAATTGATGCGCACTAGTCTTTCCCATTTCGAAAAAAATCAAATCACCTTTATTCAAAATGCTAAATCCCTCAATTGTCCGCATTGTCATTGAACCTGAAAGAATCATTACTAATTCCTCTGCATTTCTGTGAAAATGATATGGAAATGAGTATTGCTCAGGGGGAAGTGCTCTAAAATCAAAAACAAGATGTTTAGAATCTACAATTTTAAATAATCGTGGCATTACAGTTTGAAGTCTAAAGTTATCAATCGAATCCAAATCCTCTTGAAAACTCAAATCAGTTTGTTTAAATATCTTTGGCATAATCTAAGATTTATCAAGGTACGCATCTTTATGCCGCATAACGTTGGCTATACCGCGTGTTGGCGTTTCGTTTTTTATTTTTTTAAAAGATTCTTTTTCTTCTTTTTTTCCAATGAACTTTGTAAATGCCCTTTGTCTGTTTTATCATTAAGTTTCATTTGTGCCTCCTCAATTTTATTCTTTAGGTAATCAGCAATTTTTTTACTGCGATGTCCATTAAAAGCAAAATAATAATTCAATTTTAAAATTGAAGAGTATTTTAACACACCTATATTTACTAGTGACAATAAATCATCTGTGTATTTTATGATGTTTTTTTCATCAATGTCCATTAAGAGGAAATATAAAATGAATAGTTTGTACTGGTTATTTTTTGAATCAATTTTAAGTTCGTCAATTTTATTAAGTATTATTGCTTCTACATTATGATGAGCTATACTTTCAGAAAATGTAACTTGTGTAATAATTGGAATAAAATTATTTAGGAGTTCCAAAATATTTGATTCAGCAGTAAAATCTTGTGATGCTTCTTCTTTCCGATTTAAATCCGCTTCAATCTCTTTAATTAAGAAGAAACCAAAATTAAGGTAGGTATCCAACAGAAAACTAAAGATCTCAATTAAAATTTCAGCATCATCAACTTCATCCATCGTTTTATAAACCCTTGCCAAAATTGAGATATATCTTTCAAAAATTTCTGAATCTAAATTTGTGACATCATAAAGTTTTTTCGGTACGATTTCACTTTTTATATCGATTGACTCAAATTCATCTCTCAACAAATCCTTTTCTTCATCTTTTAACGGACTTTCCGAAACTAGTTCTTTTGCAACTTTCTCCATTTTAGCCTGACTACTAGTAGAAATTGATGCAATAAGTATGTTGTCTGGATTACCTAAATTAGAATAATATAAATTTGTTTCTTCAAAGAAATCTTCCGTTTTATTATAAATTCTTTTTAAAAAGTCAAGGTTGTTGTTTTTTAAACCGCTATATATTTCTAGTTCATTTTTAAAGGATAAATATATTTTGTCGTCTTCGACTATCTCATTTTTAAATGAACTATCTTGAGACATATTAAATGCAATGAAATATTCAAAAACGCCATTGAGACGGAAAGTAATATTATCATCCTCATTATATTTTAGAACTCCTGAATTAATTAAGTAATCAAGAATTTCTTTAGGATTTGCTCTTAAACGTATGTTTGCTTTAACCTCAGAATCAAGCATTGCGAGAATGTCACTATAGCTTGATGAATATTTAGAATTTAATTTGAGAAGATATTTTGCAAGTTTTCCACATATGGTTTTTAATTGTTTGAAATTAATCTTGCTTTTTGTCAAAGTAAGATACTTTTTATTCAAAATTTCATCGACAGTTAAATCTAGAATTTCATATAGATTACGAGAGATGTTAAACTTAGATTTTTTGTGAATGAGTAACAATATTGAAATTGTCCAGTAATTCATTGGCATTTCAAGTTGCTTGCAAAAACTAACTATTTTTTCTAAAAGCTCATCTTTGCTTTCAATCGTTTCTCCAAACCATTTTTCGGAATATGTTCTTACTTCGGTTCTAGTAATATCATGAATGTATAATTTTTCAAAAGTTCGTCCACCAAGATGGTACTCATCAACAATTCTTGAAGTAATATGGTCACTGCAAATGACACAGTTTACATTTTTATATTCAAACAAAAATTCATCAATTATAGAAGATAAAGAATGATTTGGGTCGAAATTGTCAATTAGCAATCGAAAGTTATGTGAATTGATTAACGATTTTGTGCCATTTACAGTGAGTTCAAAGTATTTGGAGATATATCTGATTAAAGTCCAGTTTTTATCAATCTTTGATTCAACTTCCCTAAAATCCAAATAAAATGGAACATTCCCATTATTTGAATATTTGTTTAAGTGAAGAAGTTGTAAATATTTAAGTATGCTTGTTTTTCCAGATTTATCATGCCCAAATAATATATAATTATTCTGATTTAACATTAGTTCTTCAAAGTTAAAAATCGAAGGGCTATCAGAAATCTTCAACTCTGATTTTGTCTTTGTTTTTATAACTGGTTTATTGAAAAGTTCAAGAAAATCTAAATCGCTTGGATTTTCATTATCCTTACTTAACAATAAATCGTTTGCATTAGACAGTTCTACATTTAGTTTGGCAGTAATTTTCTTCCTTAGTTTATTTTGGTTTTCCTTTTCTTCGCCACAGGGAATTGTAACTGAAATAGGATTGTCTTCAATAAATCTGCCGAATTCATTTATATATTTTGAGTTTGTAATAACTACTTGTTCCTTTAATTTAGGATTATAATTGAGTAGGCTGTAACCAATATAATTTTTATCATAGGTCATCGAAGCCGGTGCTACATGGGCGAAAATGCCATTGTTAAATTTATAATGTGTAGAAACTTGTGACTCATGTACATGACCAGAAAATATCATGTCAAATTCTTTATGTATTATTTCTTGTAGTTTTATATAATTGAAATCTTTAAACCAAAATAAAGGATGGTGTAATAATATTAATTTACAAGTACAATCACTGATTTTGGTAAGTGCTTCTTCTAAAAACATAATTGGAAATAAAAGTCTATTTTGAGAATCATCTCCGAGTGAACGCCATGCAGAGTTTATTGAAACAATACCAATGTTTTCTTCATTTATTACTCTTTTATGAATACTATAAAATTCATTAATTATAGAGTCGTCAGTGTAAAAATCTTTAACAAAAGAAAAATAATTGCTGGAACCTTCCAGGCTATTCTCATAATCTTTATTTTTCTCTTGTATAAATCTGTCGAGGTGTGAATTCTCTTTAATTTTATCAGAAAAGAAATTTTCTAATGATTCTAAACGTGTTCTTCTATCGATGTCATGGTTGCCAGGACAAATGATAAAATCATTAGTTGATATTTTTAAAGAATCTACAATTCTTTCGATAAATATCTTTTTTGCATCATTGAAATCTGAACTTTTATTTCCGCTATAAACTAAATCCCCGGTAAAAATCACAAGGTCAATTTTGTCAGGTTTCTGAGATAAAGATTCATTGAGTTTAGTAATGATTCCGTCTTCTGTGAATTTTTCAAAAGATTTTGATTTAAAATGAAAATCTGATAAGTGTAAAATATTCATTTGGTTAGTTTTATTTTTAGTTAATTGTACAGTCTTTTTTTTAAAATGAACGCCAACGTTTTGCAGCTACCCGAAGGTGGCGATTTCGAAGCACTTCACTGTCAACCAAGCACAAACTTTGATAGATGCACAACGCTTGATTTAACCACTGAACCGCCACTTTTGGGTAGGTGCTGTGTGCGCCCTGCATGAGCAGCGCGCACCTGTTGTAAGCTGTTGAAAAAGTTTAAAAATACAAATAAACTTTACATATTATAGCAAACAGCAGGTGTA
>Ga0123334_1000155_pt1 | contig 86722 bp, 81 predicted proteins | sample BiotimSIPDNA_FD_89706 | JGI IMG/M metagenome (GOLD analysis project Ga0123334, IMG submission 89706) | Anaerobic biogas reactor microbial communites from Washington, USA - Biogas_R1 time_0 SIP DNA | ecosystem: Engineered > Bioreactor > Anaerobic > Unclassified | place: Washington, USA...
AGCGCAAGGGTTATTGCCGCTGTCAGGGTTGTCTTGCCATGGTCAACGTGACCTATCGTACCTATGTTTACATGCGGCTTTGTCCTTTCAAACTTCTGCTTTGCCATTTTACTTTCACCTTTCTCCTCTCATTAGGTCTTTATAGATTTAATGTCCAGGTAAACAATTTTTCCGCCTGACCAAGCAAAAAAGCGTCCACCTGCGTACAAAAAAGGAAGTGAGGTTTCTCCCACTTCCTGCCTTGTCAATGGTAGCGGTGCAGGGATTTGAACCCCGGACACTGCGGGTATGAACCGCATGCTCTAGCCAACTGAGCTACACCGCCTTATCGATGGAGCCCATAACCGGACTTGAACCGGTGACCTTATCCTTACCAAGGATACGCTCTGCCGACTGAGCTATATGGGCAAATACATCATGGTTGCGGGGGCCGGACTTGAACCGACAACCTTCGGGTTATGAGCCCGACGAGCTACCAACTGCTCCACCCCGCGTCGAAAAATACCTTCTGACCTTCTTAATTATATATAAATTACTTGTACTGTCAATTTAAGATGGTGGAGGGAGCAGGATTCGAACCTGCGAAGGCGTTGCCAACAGATTTACAGTCTGCCCCCTTTAGCCTCTTGGGTATCCCTCCATATTTGTTTTTATTGGAGCCGACGATGGGACTCGAACCCGCAACCTGCTGATTACAAATCAGCTGCTCTGCCAGTTGAGCTACGTCGGCCCGATGCAACATGCATAAATCATTATACCTGGCTGAGGGGAATTGTCAAGAATGGATGATGAAATCTACCGTTTAAATTTCATCACGATCCTCAAGATATTTTTCAAGCTTGCGCTTGACTCTCTGTAAAGCATTATCGATGGATTTGACGTGACGTTTAAGATCGAAGGCAATTTCCTGATAAGACTTGCCTTCCAGGTAGGCCATCAAGACTCTCCATTCCAAAGAACTCAGTATTTCCCCCATTTTCTGTTCGATACAAAGGAATTCCTCTTTGCTTATGACAATGTCCTCAGGATTAGTTATCCTGGTGGTTGACAAAACATCCATCAGGGTACGATCTGATTCATCATCATAAATCGGCTTATTCAATGAAACATAAGAATTTAGAGGAATGTGTTTTTGCCTGGTAGCAGTTTTGATAGCCGTTATTATCTGGCGGGTAATACACAATTCAGCAAAAGCTCGGAATGATGTCAGCTTGTCTCCCTTATAATCACGAATAGCCTTGAATAACCCTATCATTCCTTCTTGGATAATATCTTCTTTGTCTGCCCCGATCAGGAAATAAGATCTGGCCTTAGCTCTTACAAAGTTTTTGTATTTATTGACTAGAAACTCGGCAGCAAGCTGATCGTTGGCCTGAGCATATTTTACGATTTCTTCATCCGGCATCTCTTCTAAAAAAGTACAACTAATATACGCCGGTACGTTCATCTAACCGCCTCCCAGTTTAAAGCTCAACCATTATTATATGTTGAACGGAGGACATAAGTCCCCTTATACCATAACTATTATAGTAAATAGCCTGCAAATAGTCAACCCGGCCTACATGTTGTTGTTGGTCAGTGACAATGTCATCCCCCCAATCGGGAAACCAAATGGCTCCTGCCTGAACTGCTTAATCTCGGTCAAAGTCCTTTTTATTCCCCTTTCTGAACCTGTCTAAAATTTCTCGAATTCTGGAGTCGAGGCGTTGAAATAAGTAACGATTGTTTTCGGACGGGGTTTCGTACAGCTCCTCCATCTTTTCTTGGTTTGAAATTAACTCTTTTAGAAACTCCGATGGTGTCATACGGTATGCACCACGGCCAAATGTAACCCATTGTTCAGTTTCATCAGCTGTAACCACATAGACCTGCAGATCCGTTTCTTTATTAATCATCTTTTCGATCAACTCATCTGCAGTAAGTCCATATCTGGTGAATACAACCAGAACCTTCCCAACTTTCTTTTTGCTTCCTTTGCCTTTCTTAACTTTGTGGGCATCAAATACTACCCGAATTTCATAGCCTGTAAAATCAGCAAAAGTATTCAGCATTAAAACCAATTGTTCTCTGGCCTGCTCCAGACTCTCCTCACTCAGGAGCTTAAGCTCCGGCCAATTATAAATAATATTATAGCCGTCAACAATGAATAGCTTCGACATTATACCTCAGCCGCTTCCCCGCGTTGTCGGGCAATCTGCGCCATAATCACAGCACAAGATACCGAAGCGTTCAGTGAATTAACCCGCCCCTTCATAGGAATATGCACCATGAAATCACAGTTCTCTCTGACCAAGCGCCTTATTCCGCGCCCTTCACTTCCAACAACGATGGCAACTGACTCCGGAAAAACCAGATCAAAACAGGAATCAGATCCCTGGACATCAGATCCTACAATCCAAACGCCCCGTTTTTTCAGCTCGTTAATAGCATTAACCAGATTAGTCACCCGGGCCACCTTGAGGTGCTCCACCGCTCCGGCTGAAGCCCGGACAACTGCGGGAGTCACTTCACAAGCTCCATGTTTAGGTATTACTACCCCATGGGCGCCCAGGCATTCGGCAGATCTTATAATCGCCCCCAGATTCTGAGGATCCATAATTCCGTCCAAAAGTACCACCAGAGGTTGTTCCCCCCGCTTCTCAGCCTCATCCAGAATATCCGTTAATGAATAATATAAAAAAGATTCCGCCTCAGCCACAACTCCCTGATGGGTGCCGGAGCCTGCCAATCTGTCCAGATTAGCTTTATCCATTCTCCTGACCTGAATATTCATCTCCTCAGCCATTTGGAGAATATGGCTAATTCGAGAATCAACCTTTCCTTTAACAACGTAAATTGTGCTGATATCTCTTCCCGACTTTAAGGCCTCAGCAACACTGTTAATGCCCGGCAATAATTCACTCAAACGATTCTACCTTTCCCTTACATCCTCGCAGCGACCACAGGATTTATCCCCTTCCCAGCAAATGCCCTGAGTCTCGCAGGTAGGCCCGGCACCAGCAAATAGAACAGGTGCTGCCTTTTTGACTTCCGCCAGCATCTGTTCAGCCAATTCACGAATCTCCCATTGAGCTCGCAGACACAATCGCTGAGAAAAAAAGTTAAACAGCGATCTGGCGTTAAAAGTAATAACCAGCTTGGTTTCAGTAGCATTAGGCAATATATATCTGGCATCTTCCCGCGGCACTATCATGGCCAATCTTTGGTAGCTTTCCTGCAATAATTGAATTTCGCGATCAAATACCTCCAGAGCCTCAGGATTGGAAGCAATACTTGGCGGCACAATATATCCGAAGTTGGCTTCATCAGTATACCTTTGGGATTTCTGGGAATATGATGCTATGCGATGTCTGACTAACTGATGAGAACAGGCCCGGCTTATTCCTTCCACCCCAAAAGTAAAGGCGGTATGCTCCGTTGGCGACAGGTGTCCTACCTCAGTCAACATCCGCACCATCCTTTGAACCTCATCAGGCTTCAGAGCATCTTGAAGCTCCTCCACCCCCCGATTCGAATAGCACATTCGCGCCGCCAGGGCCACCACCTTTTCCGGTTCAGGAGTGTAAGCCAACAACTCCACCTTCATAACATTTTACCTCATCTTTGTTAATTATTTTCACAGAAGAATAAAGAAAGACTTGATTCAGGTGGAGTTTTGACTCCATCTGAATCTTAGTCGCACGGATCCAGGGACTTAACTGCCCTTGGGCACCCGCCGCCTATAGAGGCGGGGGGCTTAGGGCAGATTAGTTATCGGATAAAAATCGGAGATAAATGCTATTCGGCAATCCGATTTACAATCTCTATAAGCCGTTCCTGATCACCCTTGAGATATAAATAGCCGATTAACGCTTCAAACCCCGTGCTCAAACGATAGTCCCCCACCGCAACATGCCTGGGAACCGACTTGCTCTTGGCATTTCTGCCCCTATTCACTATCTCTACTTCCTCTTCCGTCAAATACTCCCGGATTCGACGGAGAATATGGGCCTGGCTTTCAGCATTTACTACGTTTACTACTTCCTGATGAAGCACGCCAATTTTTTGTTTACTTTCTGCTGCCATCCGGCTGCGAACCACCAGTTCAAACACCGCATCCCCTACATAAGCCATTACTAAGGGAGACATTTGATGCAAAGCTGCAGGCGGTAAATTACGCGAAACCAACACTTATGCTTTAAACCTCCAACTCGAACCTTCTCTGGTATCATCGATCACAATTTCATATTGGTTTAGAATATCTCGGAGCTGGTCGGCCCGGGTAAATGCTTTTTCCTTGCGCAAATCAGCTCGCAAAGCCAATATGTCCGCCATCAACGAGGACAGTACCGGTTCGGATTCAAATTTCACCCGACTTCCCTCTTTGTAATCCTCTAGGCTAATGCCATTATTATAAAGAAGATCTCGTAGCAGATCCCCGGTCCGATAATCCTTTTCCTGACGCGCTTTTTTTCTGAATTCTACCAGATCTAAGATTATTTCACCAACCACACTTTCATCAACCCGCTCAGAGGCATCATCAGCAACAGTCTTCAAATTGAGACCAAGCACCTCCAGGAAATCATCAAATAAGCGAGCTGCATCCTCCAAAGTCCCCAAAGAATTTATTATCCCGCCAGCCAAATATCGATTGATAAGCCTGGCCAAATTGAACACCTGGCTAAAGGCCAGAGCCGTATTAAAATCATCATCCATAGCCTCGACAAACTTTGCCCCCAAATCGGCTATTTCCCGGGCCAGTTCCACATCCGCAGGCAATCCCGCAACCTTCTCAGCCTTGACCATTGCCTCCTCTAAAATGGCGCGGGAATTGCGGAGGCGATCCAAAGCCTTGCCGGCTTCGTCCAGCTTAGTGTTATCAAAATCCAAAGGACTTCGATAGTGAGTAGACAACAAATAAAGCCGAACCACTTCCGCCGGGTATTTGTCCAGAATATCCCGAACAACAAAAAAGTTCCCCAGAGATTTAGACATCTTTTCTCTATTTACAGTAATAAAGCCGTTATGCAGCCAGTATTTCACAAAAGGCCGGTCACTGAAAGCTTCCGCCTGAGCTATTTCATTCTCGTGGTGAGGAAATATTAAGTCAGCCCCGCCCCCATGAATATCGAAGGTCATCCCCAGATACTTTGTGGACATAACCGAACATTCAATATGCCATCCCGGCCGCCCCTTTCCCCAGGGGCTTTCCCAGGAAGGCTCCCCGGGTTTAGCCTTTTTCCACAGTGCAAAGTCAACAGGCTGCTCTTTTCTGGCATCCACCTCAACTCGGGCGCCAGATAACATATCATCCAGACTCCGTCCCGAAAGCTTACCATACTCCGGAAAAGTCGCCACCCCGAAAAAGACATCGCTCTCCCGGACATATCCATGACCTTTTTCGACCAGGGTTGAAATGACCTGAATAATTTCAGGGATATGCTCGCTGACCTTGGGATATTTGTCAGCCCTCATCACATTCAGCGCATCCGCATCCTTAAAATACTCCTCAATGTAGCGCTGAGCCAACTCATGTGCTTCCACACCCTCTTCATTGGCCCGATTAATAATCTTATCATCCACATCCGTGAAATTCTGGACATATATTACCTTATAACCCCGATATATTAAATATCTTCTGATCGTATCAAACACCACCAGAGGCCGGGCATTGCCCAGATGAATATAATTGTAGGTAGTTGGCCCGCATACATATATTCTAGCTACGTTTGGATCGATAGTAATGAAGTCTTCCTTTTGTCTGCTTGATGTATTGTAAACTCTTATCATGACTGGTCTCCTTCTCAAAATAATGAAGCCGATGTTCCAGATCCGCGATTTTCTCCTGAAGCGACTGTAAGGCATCGGCAACCGGGTCCGGCAAAATATTATGCTCCAAATCAATATTTTCTTCGCCTCTGACCCGAAAGCCATCTTTTATTACTATTCGCCCCGGCACCCCCACAACCGTGCAGTTGGGAGGAACATCCTTTAAGACCACTGAACCTGCTCCTATTTTAACATTGTCCTCCACCGTAATCGATCCCAGTATTTTAGCCCCGGCACTAACAACTACGTTATCACCCAAAGTAGGATGACGTTTTCCTTTTTCCTTCCCGGTCCCCCCTAAAGTAACGCCTTGATAAATAGTTACATTATTTCCGACCACCGCAGTTTCACCAATAACCACACCCGCACCATGATCAATGAAAAATCCCTGCCCAATCTGAGCCCCGGGATGAATCTCAATCTGAGTAAAGAAGCGATTAAGCTGCGAAATAATCCGGGCCGGCATAAACCAGTGTTTTTTATAAAAAAAGTGAGCCACCCGGTGCCATATCAAAGCGTGAAACCCCGGATAACAGAGAAACACCTCCAGGCGGCTGCGGGCTGCCGGATCTCTGGCGAGAACAACGCCCAAATCATGCCAAAACCATTTAAAGATTCTCATACAGCTTCCTCCCTTCATTAAAGATAGACACAAAAAAACCCTTCGTCTGCAGAGACGAAAGGTATAAATCCTTTTCGCGGTCCCACTCTGCTTGAGCCAGGGCTCCACTCGAAAGTCGATAAGGAGACTACCCCAACCAGCTCCAGGGCGCACTTTCCGAACCGCCTTAACCGGAATGGCTCTCAGCCCAATGACCATTCCTCTCTTTTGGGAGCGAAACATACTCTTTCCCTTCATAGCTTCTATAGTATTTTCTTTTGATTAGGACTATTATATGCAGGCAAACAGAATGTGTCAAACATTTGGGAAGTGAGAGGTGGGAAGTTGGATGCGAGAAAGGGATGCCGGAGGCCCAGGGTGAAGTCCGACGCGTGACCGTTAGAATGAAGACCGAGCAAACCTCTGCAAAGGTGAGGCAGAAGAGCAGCCGAAGGGCAGGAGGTCCTGAGTCCGCCTCCTGAGCCATGGAGGGCGAATTGGGGTGTGCTGCTCGGAGGCCGAACCCGAGCAGTTGAGCAAGCGACTTACCCCTCACTCCTTACTCCTTACCCCTCACTCCTTACCCCTCACTCCTCCAATTCTGCGTCTCACCTCTTTGGGACCCATAACCGTGAAAAGAAAAGGCAGCTCCGGACCTTGTCGTTTTCCGGTCAAAGCTATTCTCAAGGGCATATAAACCTTTTTCCCCGGAAGCTGTACTGATTTAGGAAAGCCTTTCATAAAGCTGCGGGCCAAGTCCAGGTCGAGCTGGTCAGGGAGATGCTCCAAGAAAGCCGCCAGCATTTGCCGGGTTTCCTCCTGAGCCAGCATTTCCAATGCTTCACCGTCATAAACCGGAAAGGCAAAAAACGGTTCGATCTCCTCCACCACATCACTCAAACAGACTAATCGATCATGCAAAGCCTCGATCAGTACCGAAAAAGATACATCATCCAAAGTCCTTACCGCATCCCAATGGGGCGACTTTTGGAGAAACACCTGCAGCATCTCACCCAGATTATCAATTGATTGCTTTTTTATATACTGAGCGTTAAGCCAATTCAATTTGTCCAGATCAAAAACAGCCGGATTTTTCGCCACTCTATCCAGAGAAAACTGGCGGACTATCTCGTCGTGAGATAATATTTCTTCCTCTCCCTCGGGAGACCATCCCATCAGAGCCAGAAAATTAAATACCGCTTCCGGCAAATAACCCTTCTCCCGGTACTGAACTACCGAGGTAGCTCCATGACGCTTGCTCATCTTTTGACGATCACTCCCCAGAATTAAAGAAATATGAGCAAACTCAGGAACATCAAACCCCAGAGCTTCATAGATCATCAACTGCCGCGGCGTATTCGACAAATGCTCCTCCGCACGAATAACGTGGGTAATATTCATATCATGGTCATCCAGAACCACCGCAAAATTGTAGGTGGGAATACCATCCGATTTAACGATGATAAAATCACCAATCTCATCACTGTTAAAGACCACTTTCCCCCGAACTAAATCATTTACCACGATGGTTTTGTTCTGTTCAACCTTAAAGCGGACCGTCGGAACCAATCCCTGTTCCCTTTTGGCATTACGCTCCACTTCAGAAAGTTCACGACATTTCCCCATGTACTTTACTATTTGCCCTTTCTCCATAAGAAGACGCCGCTCTTCCTCCAATTCCTCTTCGGTGCAGAAACAATGATAGGCATGGCCTTCCCTTATTAATTTTTCCACATAACCGTTATAATTGTCTAACCGTTCCGTTTGCCGGTAAGGCCCATTTCCCCCACCCACATCAATTCCTTCCTGCCAGCGGATTCCCAGCCAGGTGAGAGAATCAATGATCTCCTGTTCATATTCCGCAGCCGATCTTTCCAGATCCGTGTCTTCAATTCTCAGTACCATACTGCCTTGGCGATTTTGGGCGTAGAGATAATTAAACAGAGCAGAGCGGGCGCCACCAATATGTAATGGCCCGGTGGGGCTGGGCGCAAATCTCACCTTTATATTATTCACCTGATTGCGACAGGTCGATTATTAAATCTCCCTATCTTCCTCCTCCCGATCTATGATTATAATTTTTGAATACAAAGTTACTCCGGCCTCCCAAAAAAACACCCCGGATACCTTCTCGGGGTGAGGCCGTGCCAAAACTCCAACAAAAACAGAGAACTCTTTATGCCCCCGATTTTTGTGCCCGAACCCATGAATCCCGCAAAGATACAATACGGTTAAGGACCAGAGAATCCTGGTGTGATTCAATCGGGTCCAGGGCAAAATACCCTTGTCTGAGAAACTGGTATCTATCCTCAAGTGTGGCCTGCTTCAGACCGGGCTCCAGCCAGCAAGAATCCAACACCTCTAAAGATTCCGGATTAATTTCATCCTGATAGCCCAACTCTCCTTCACCCGGGTTTTCACTTTGAAACAGATGATTGTAAAGCCGGACTGTTGCCTTCACCGCATGAGGGGCCGAGACCCAGTGAAGAGTTCCTTTGACCTTCCGAGTACTTCCCGCCATACCGCTAAGAGTATCAGGGTCATAAGTACAATGCAGTTCCGCCACTTCATTAGTAATAGGATCCTTTATTACCTGTTCACATTTAATGATATATGCATGTTTTAATCTTACCTCTTTACCCGGAGAAAGACGGAAGAATTTCTTGGGCGGGTCTTCCATAAAATCCTCCTGTTCAATATACAACTCCCTGGAAAACGGTATTTTCCTTGATCCCATGGCAGGATTCTCAGGGTTGTTGTCCGCTTCAAGCTCCTCCACCACACCTTCGGGATAATTCTCAATCACAACTTTTAAGGGACGTAACACCGCCATTACTCGACCGGCACGCATATTAAGATCTTCCCTGATGCAATGCTCCAGAAGAGCAACGTCAACAGTGCTATTGCTTTTCGCCACTCCGATGCGCTCGCAAAAATCACGAATAGCTTTAGGTCCCACACCACGTCGCCTTAAACCTGATATCGTAGGCATACGCGGATCATCCCATCCGTTTACAAAGTTCTTTTCCACCAGCTCCCTCAATATCCGCTTGCTCATAACAGTATGGGTAAGGTTAAGCCGGGCAAATTCGATCTGCTGGGGCCGGTTTTCCAAACCAAGGCTTTCCAGAATCCAGTCATATAGAGGGCGATGATCCTCAAATTCCAGGGTGCAAAGGGAATGAGTAATCCTCTCGATATAGTCAGACAAGGGATGAGCATAATCATACATTGGGTAAATACACCATTCATCACCGGTCCGGTGATGAATCTCTCTCAATATCCTGTAAAGAACAGGATCCCGCATGTTCAGATTAGGAGACGCCATATCGATACGTGCTCTCAACACCCGGGTGCCATCAGCAAATTCACCTGCCCGCATTTGATTAAAAAGCTCCAGGCTTTCTTTAACCGGTCGGTCCCGATAAGGGCTTTCCTTTCCCGGCTGAGTCAAGGTTCCGCGATATTCCTTGATTTCCTCAGCATTCAAATCACAAACATAAGCCTTACCAAGTTTAATCAACTGAACGGCATAATCAAAAAGCTGTTCAAAATAATCTGAAGCATAGTAAAGCCTATCCTCCCAATCAAATCCCAGCCATCTGACATCAGCTTTTATTGATTCAACAAACTCAATTTCTTCTTTAGTGGGATTAGTATCATCAAAGCGAAGATTACATACCCCCCCATTTCTGGCCGCCGTCCCGAAATTCAAACAAATGGATTTAGCGTGTCCGATATGTAAATATCCGTTAGGCTCAGGCGGAAATCTGGTGTGAACTCTTCCGCCATTCTTGCCTGCCTTAATATCATTATTGATAATGGTCTGAATAAAGCTGGATGGATAATCATCGTTATTCATAGACATTTTACAGTACTCCTTTTCCATAATTGCCGCCCTGGACAATCAATCAATTCATGTTTAAGCCCCGTTAAATATCCGAAGCAAAGCAATGGCCTGAGCAGCGATACCTTCTCCTTGTCCTGCGGGCCCCAGTCCTTCGTTTGTTGTCGCTTTAATATTTATCTGCCGAATGCCTATCCCTAACAAGTCCGCAATCCCTTTTTTCATATCCCCAAGGAACGGAGCAAGATAGGGACGTTCTGCAACAATTGTACAATCAATATTCATTATTTCAAATGACTGCCGGTCTATCAGTATCTTCACCTTTTCAAGTAAAGCCAGACTGCTCACATCTTTATACCGGGGATCCTTATCAGGGAAGTGATGGCCGATATCCCCCAAGCCGGCGGCGCCCAATAATGCGTCGCAAATTGCATGAAGGAGCACATCCGCATCCGAATGACCCAAAAGACCCTTTTCAAAGGGAATGTTCACTCCCCCCAGAATTAAAGGCCGATCCTCCACCAAGCGGTGAATATCATAACCTATGCCTGCTCGCATATTATTGTCATCACCCAACCAACCCCTTACCACAGCCATGTCTTCCCGGGTAGTAATTTTCAGGTTCTGTTCTTCACCAGGCACTATCCTCACCGGGCCACAGTATTTTTCAAATAGCACCGCATCATCCGTTCCCAGAAATCCCTCGTTTGAAGCCTGAACATAAGCATTTTTAAGCATATCCATTCGGAATACCTGAGGGGTCTGAATCCGATAAATTCGGGAACGGTCAAGGGTATGACATACATTACCCTCTTCATCCGCCTCTTTGAGAGTGTCCTTGCTGGGGACTCCGGGACAGGCCGCATTAAATTCCCGGGCGGCTTGTATCACCCTTTGGGCCAAAAAGACGGATAATAGTGGCCGTGCCGCATCATGCACCGCCACAAAATCCAATCTGTCATCCAGAGCCTCCAGCCCCGCCCGGACCGAATGCTGCCGTTCCGCTCCTCCGGGCACAACCTTGATGGGTCTACGGCTGCAAAAGCCATCATCAATCTTCGCCTTCATCAACTCCAGCTCTTCCGGGTGAGCTACGACAACAATTTCAGCAACATCCTCCAAACCAGCAAAAACATCTAAAGAATACTTGATGACAGACTGACCGGCAAGCTCCAAAAAAACTTTATTAACTGAGGTTTGCATGCGCTGCCCCTGGCCGGCGGCAACCACGATGACCCCGGTATCACCCAAACAAATTCACCTCTTGCAGGTTCTGCATCGGTTGCCCCAGACGATTCTCTTCCCGAGACTTCTTGGTAAATATCATCCGGCCGGCAGCGGTTTGAAATACACTGGTTACAACTACCTCTATTTCCTGACCAATATCACCCAAACCATTTTCAACCACTACCATGGTGCCATCCTCCAGATATCCCACTCCCTGACCGTCTTCTTTACCTTCCTTTATGATGTTAACCTTCATAGTCTCTCCGGGGAAAACAATGACTTTAACCGCATTAGTCAGCTCATTAACGTTAAGAACCTTTATCCCTTGCAACTCAGCGACCTTGTTAAGATTATAGTCATTGGTAACCATGCTGGCATCTAAACTTTTACAGAGCCCTAACAATTTCATGTCTACTTCTCGTTCATCCAAAAAAACTCCTTCCATAATACCGATTTTGATACCCGGATGCTTTTGCATTTTACTTAAAATCTCCAGGCCACGCCGCCCCTTGCTGCGTCTTACGTAATCGGCTGAATCAGCAATGTGGCGCAATTCTTCAATGACAAAAGAAGGAACAATCAATGAGCCCTCCAGAAATCCTGATAGAGCAACATCATATATTCGCCCGTCGATAATCGCACTGGTATCCAATACTTTATCGTTATTGCTGCAGCCGGCCGGGGATGACTCCGGCTGGTAATTGGGCCGGAACAGACCTACAAAGTCATATGCTTTCCGGCGGCCAATATTAAATCCCAGAAACCCACAAATAAAGAAGACCCCGAATTTAATATACTCACCTGCCATCTCCATGACCATAAAGGGATATCCGAGAATAAATCCTACGCAGATTCCCCCCAGCATACCGGTTATGCCCCCCAATAGCACCTCCACCGAAGTTGCGTCCATAGCAAGATTAAAATAGTTCCATCCTCTCTGAAACAAAAGCAGTGCATACCTGCAGCACACAAAACAAATTGCGGCCGCAGAAATTCCGGTCAAAACTGCTATTTTCCAATCTGTTGCCCAAATTCCCCGGCTCATTACTCCGGTCCAAATTCCAATTAGCAACGAAATAAGGATGAAAAAGAATGCCGTTCCCTTATTCATGTTAATAATCACCTCCATTCACTATTGTTCTATTTTTCTGCCAATATTATGCAGGTATAATTGTCCCTTCCCAATTCTTTGGTCATTATTTTTTAATGAGAATGTCTCTATAGCCCGTATTATGTAAATCTTTGTCACCGTGACAAAATTGACAGTGCATTTATGACAAAGATATAATAAAGTAGGCTTCAGAAGGTAGTATTATAGGGAAAAGGAGGCGCTTCCCTTTCGTGAAGGATTTAATTTGTGATGAATTTCAAAATGTCGTTAGCGATCTTCTCATTCGTCATCATAGTATCTTAGATGTGCTATCCAAAATGGCTGAGTCAACAGCCCGAGTAAATCGAGGTATCTGTAAATCGGTAAACGACTGTGGCTGTTTGTCAATCGAAGCCAAAAAAGTAGCAATTCCCACTGACGTGGAGTCAATTGATGAGATGAAACAATACCTGGACCCCCATGTTCGCGGCAAACTATGCCCTAGCTGCGAAGAAGTTCTAATGAATGAACTGGGCAAAAACCTTTTCTATACTGCAGCATTATGCAACATTTTGGGCCTGAACCTCTATGATGTATTTCTCCATGAGTATAAGAAAGCCAGTGCCCTGGGGGTTTTCAACCTAACCTAAAGACACATAAATAAAAAAGAGGTCTGTTCAGAACAGGCCTCTTTTTTATTTCTGATCTACACCTACACCATATACTCCAAAATCAACTGTTCCTGCATCCGTTTCAAACCGTTTCTAATGGATTTAGCCCTAACCTCCCCAATCCCCTCCACATCATCTAATTCTTCGATGCTAGCCTGGAGTATCCTGGTAAAATCTCCGAAAGTATCTACCAGGTTTTCAATGATCTGAGTGGGTATACGGGGCAGCTTCTGAAGAATTCGGAACCCTCGGGGGGCAACCTGAATATCCAAAACACTGCTGGAAGTTCCAAATCCCAGTGCTTTGGCGATACTAACAGCATCAGTAACATCCTCTTCAAATGATTTCATAATCGCTGTGAATATCTCCAACGGTGACTTGTCTAAGAATCTTGAATAATCTCTGATAATGAGAATAGCTTCTTCTTCAACATTGGACAGCATCTCATCCAACTGCATTTTTACCAAACGACCCTCAATACCTAATTCCACTATATGATTCTCCAACTCCTGTCCTATCTTCAAAACCATCATCGACCTCATCAAAGCCCGGCTAACCTCAGATACCATTACCATATCCTCAAACTCAGTAGCTCCCAACTGAACCAGATCTTTATCCAAAACCGTCCGATATTTTTCCAGAGTCTGCAAAGCTTGATTAGCCTTTATCAAAATCGCTCCTATTTCATGTAAGACATAGCTTTGATCACCTTGAAAAAGAGTAATAATATTTCGGCGCTGAGATATTGCTATGACCAATTCACCCGTCTGTTTCGCCACCCTCTCCGCCGTACGATGCCTGATACCGGTCTCACTGGAAGACAGATTTGCATCAGGAACTAATTGAGTATTGGCAATTAAGATCCGGGTAGCATCTTTGTTAAGAACGAGGGCACCGTCCATTTTAGCCAGTTCGTACAAGTTAGATGGCGTAAGCTCGCAATCCAGGTAAAAGCCCCCGCTGATCAGAGCAGAAATCTGCGCTGATTCTCCTCCAACCACCAGCAACGCCCCGGTCCTGGCCTTTAAGATGTTTTCCAAGCCCAGCCTGAAAGTAGTTCCCGGAGCAACTAACTGTAAGGCCTTTTGTATACTAACACCAGATATCGAATCATCCTTCAAAATGCATTCCTCCATTATGGCGGTTTTTTATTAAAGCCTCAGCTAACGTGTCTACCGGTATTACTTCCAAACCCAATGTGTTCACAGCTTCCTGGCCGGTCTCATTTGGAATCAATGCTCTGACAAAACCAAGTTTTTTAGCTTCCTTCAGCCTTAAAGTCAAATTGGAAACGGACCGAACCTCCCCTGATAACCCTAGCTCACCCACAACAATGCTTCCGGAAGGCAAAGGCGTATCATAGAAACTTGAAGCCATGGCCAAAGCAACACCCAGGTCAGTGGCCGGGTCCTTTAGCGATGCACCTCCGGCCACCTTTATGTATACATCTTTGTTCCCCATACTTAATCCTCCGCGTTTTTCAAGAACTGCCACCAGCAACGAAAGCCGATTCCCTTCGATTCCTGAAGCCATGCGTCGAGGGTAGCCTATAACAGATGGGACAACCAATGCCTCCACTTCCACCAGAATAGGCCGGGTACCTTCAAAGCTGGCTACGACTGCCAAGCCAGGCAAGCCATGGCGATGCCGCAGAAAAATACGCGAAGGATTATCCACTTCAATTAAGCCCTGTCCCGACATCTCCAAAATTCCCATTTCATTGGCCGGCCCAAACCGGTTTTTTACAGTTCTCAATATGCGGTAAAAATTATTGGTATCTCCTTCAAAGTAGATTACGGTATCAACCAAGTGTTCCAAAACTTTAGGCCCCGCAATCGCTCCTTCTTTGGTTACATGCCCGATTAAGACGAAGGGAAGATCCGTTTTTTTGGCTATTTCCATTACTCGAGCCGCACTTTCCCGCAGCTGAGCCACACTTCCCGGTATTGAGCCGATTTCTGGAATATAAACAGTCTGTATTGAGTCCACGATGACCAGGTCTGGTTTTATCTGATCAATATATCCGGCTAAGAAGTCCAAATTAGCTTCATTAATGATATAGATATTCCTGCCGTCAATCCCCAGGCGATCCGCTCTCATTTTAATCTGCCGGGATGATTCTTCTCCAGAGAGATAGAGTACCTTCTTTCCGGCTTTGTCCAGGTAGTCGGCAATTTGCAAAAGCAGGGTCGACTTTCCTATGCCAGGTTCTCCTCCCAGCAAAATAAGGCTCCCTGGTACTATTCCGCCGCCTAAAACCCGGTCAAGCTCATAATTGCCACTTTGGAAACGCATGGTCTCTTCACCGCTAACGTCAATCAAAGCCCGAAGCTCTCGCCCAGGAAAGGCAACCTTTGGCCGATCGGGGCGGATTAATTCTTCTGTCAAAGTATTCCAGTTATTACACCCTGGGCAACGGCCCATCTGTTTGGGTGATTGATATCCGCATTCTGAACAGCAAAAATACGATTTCTCTTTCGCCATGCCTACCTCTCAAGCTTATCCGGAATCATTCGATGAAGATCGCCAAAAACAACTATTAATTATACATAAAATAATTGTATCATTTTGAAGGGAAGGACCAAAGCCCTTCCCTTATTAATAATTAACGTACAATTATTTCATTTTCCTCAACATCAATGGTAACCCGGTCCCCCGCTTTTAAATGTCCTTTCAAGATTTCTTCGGAGACGTTGTCTTCAATCAATCGCTGTATGGCCCGTCTTAGTGGCCGTGCACCATACAACGGATCGAAGCCTTCTTTAATAATTTTGTTCTTTGCGGCTTCAGTTAAGGTAAACAATATACCCTGCTCATTAATCCGTTTTTCCACCTGAACAATTAGCAAATCAACGATCTGGCCCAGTTCCTCTTGGGTGAGGCTCTGAAATACTATTATTTCATCCAAGCGATTAATAAACTCCGGCCTGAATACTGTCTTTGTTTTCTCCAGGATCTGCTCTTTCATTTTCTCGTAATCGACGGCTGCTTCATCATTTTGCTGGAACCCTAAAGTACGGACTTTCCCGATTCCTTCGGCCCCCACATTGGAGGTCATGATTATTACCGTGTTTCTAAAGTCTACGGTGCGCCCTTTCCCATCGGTCAATCTGCCATCCTCCAGAACCTGAAGTAAGATATTGAAAACCTCCGGATGAGCTTTTTCGATTTCATCCAATAGTATCACCGAATAAGGTCTGCGTCTGACCCCTTCAGTTAGCTGGCCTCCCTCATCATATCCCACATAACCTGGAGGAGAGCCTATCATGCGGGCAACCGCATGTTTCTCCATATACTCAGACATATCCAACCTGATCAAGGCATCCTCCTGTCCAAACATGGCTTCTGCTAAAGTTCTGGCCAATTCCGTTTTCCCGACTCCGGTTGGCCCAAGGAAAATAAAAGATCCAATAGGACGTTTGGGATCCTTAAGACCGGCCCGGGCCCGACGAACTGCCTTGGCCACCGCAGTCACAGCTTCTTCCTGACCCACTACCCGCTGGTGCAGGACTTCTTCTAACTTGGATATCCTCTCAGATTCTCCTTCAGTCAACCGGCTGACCGGAACTCCAGTCCAACTGGCGACGATATCTGCAATGTTCTCCTCAGTAACCACACCGCTTTCCAGGTTGCGCTTTCCTACCCACTCTTTGCGGCGCTGATCAATTTCTGACCGCAGACTCTGCTCTTGGTCCCGTAGTCGAGCCGCCCTTTCATAATCCTGGGAATTAATGGCCTCCTCCTTTTCCTCGGCCAGAGTCTGAAGTGAAGCCTCCAAATCCTTCAAATCTTCAGGTATTACATAACGTTCCAATCTCACCCGTGACGAGGCTTCATCAACCAGATCAATGGCTTTGTCCGGCAGAAAGCGATCGGTAATATAACGATTAGAAAGAGCAGCCGCAGCATTCAAAGCCTCATCCGTTATTTTGACCCCATGATGAGCCTCATATCGGTCCCGCAATCCATGTAGAATTTCTACCGTTTCCTCGATGGAGGGCTCCTCCACCATAATCGGCTGGAATCTCCTCTCCAAGGCCGCATCCTTTTCAATATGCTTACGGTATTCATCCAAGGTAGTCGCTCCTACACACTGAATCTCTCCTCTGGCCAACGAAGGCTTCAGGATATTGGCTGCATCGATAGCACCTTCGGCTGCACCGGCCCCCACCATGGTATGCAGCTCATCAATAAAAACAATCACATCACCCGCAGTCTTGATCTCATTGACCACCTTGGTCAATCTATCCTCAAACTCACCACGATACTTAGTTCCTGCTACCATAGTGGACAAGTCCAATGCCAAAACCTTCTTGCCGGCCAAGACTTCAGGAACCTTATTGTCAATAATCCTCTGAGCCAATCCTTCCACAACCGCAGTCTTTCCTACCCCCGGATCTCCAATTAATACCGGATTATTCTTGGTTCTCCGGGAAAGAATCTGGATCACTCTCTCAATCTCTTTTTCTCGGCCAATAACCGGGTCCAATTTGTTATCTTTAGCCATTTGGGTAAGATCCCGGCTGAAATTATCCAGGACAGGAGTCTTGCTCTTAGACCGGCTTCGCTTTCCAGTCCCCGAATGGCTGGAAGGCATTGCCTTTTCTTCAGGCCCGCCGGAATCGCCGACCGGCTCGCCCCCCAAAAGTTGAATCAGCTGTTCACGTACCCCCTCCAAACGAATGTCCATATTCCTCAGAACCTGGGCAGCCGCACCCTCTTCTTCCCTCAGCAGGGCCAACAGAATGTGTTCAGTTCCCACATAGTTTACTCCCTGAAGCTGAGCCTCCTCAAATGCGTGATTAATAACCCTTTTGGTTCGTGGCGTTATAGGAATCTCCGGCAAAGAGGTCTGTTGCCGCCCCTCAATATTTCCAATAACGTTTTTTATCTCTTCTCTGGTTCTCTCCAGATCAACTCCCAGATTTAATAAGGCCCGAGCAGCAATTCCCTCACCCTCTCTGAGCAGTCCCAAAACCAAATGCTCCGTGCCCACTGCCGGGTGGTTCATTTCCCGCGCTTCTTCCTGTGCGTATAAAACCGCCTTCTGAGCCCTTTGTGTGAATCTTCTCAGCATACAATTATCCCTCCTTAATGTTCTTGGTCAACATATCTTTAATCACCCGGGCTCTAAAGATATCCCTTTCATCACTATCCATCTCGCGACCCGCCATTTTTTGCAGATGAGCCGGTCGAATGGCGACAATTAACTCGTTTAAGACCCGGTTTGGAACTTGTGGCAGAATCCCCATAACTATGCCCATACGGACATCAGACAGCAGAGCCAGAGCCTCATTAGAAGTTACAACCCGGGCATTAGTCACCAAACCATAAGAACGCCAGACCCGATCCTCCAGGGTATATTTCATTTCTGACCACAAATAATTCCGGGTAGCCCTTTCCTGTTCCAGAACATGCTCGGTAACAGTCCATAAATTATTTAATATATCCTCCTCATTTTGCCCCAGAGTAATCTGATTAGATACCTGATAGAAGTTGCCCAGAGCTTCAGTCCCTTCTCCATATAAGCCCCGTACCGTTAACCCCAATTGGTTAATGCTGTTAAACACTTGGGTTTGGCGGTTAGTCATGGTCAAGCCCGGAAGGTGAAGCATCACGGATCCCCGCATCCCAGTACCTAAATTAGTGGGACAGGCAGTCAGATACCCACGTTGATCATCAAAAGCATAATCCAGCGTCTGTTCCAGCGAATCATCAAGATCATCAGCATAACGATAAGCCTGATTCAGCTGTAATCCCGAAAGAATACTTTGAATCCTCAAATGATCTTCTTCATTAACCATGGCTATGACCGAGCCATCGTTATTGGTGATTATCCCGCAAAAAGGCGAATTATTCCTGGCATGTTCCGGGCTTATCAGATGTTTTTCAAGCAGAATATTCCGGTCCAAATCAGAAATCTCACTTAACATCACCATTTTAAGGTGAGGCAACGGCTTAATAGCCTCTTCCACCTTATCCAACATCAGGCGACCCTTTTCTTCTTCACTGAGCAAATGGGGAAAAGGTAACTCTGCCAGACTACGAGCCAGACGAATACGGCTGCTAATAATAATATCCGCTTCCGGTCCATCGGCTGTCATCCAACTCACCACCGAATTATTCACCAGTTCATTTATTGACATCTCATTCACCTCAGTTCATCTCCAGATTCTTAATCTCGTCCCTTAACTCTGCGGCCTGCTCATACTGTTCTTCGGCCACCGCAGCCTGCAATTTTGTTTTCAAGGCTTCAATCTTCCGTTTAACAATGATTTTACTTGCCCCTCTTTTAGGAATTTTACCGGTATGACCGGTGTTGCTGTGAATCCTTCTCAAAGTCGGTTCCAACTGTTCTCTGAAGGTCTCATAACATTCACTGCATCCCAATTTGCCGCTGTGAGAAATAGCATTTAGTCCAATTCCACAGTTTGGGCAAGTCTTATTGTTTGTTAAGCCCACCTGCCCAACCTGCACCGGCGAGGATACGAAAAAACTACCCAGCAACTTAGACCATGCCATCCCACTTCCAAAATTGATGTAACCTCTTTGAGCGGCACATTCCTCACATAAATGCAGTTGAGTGTGCTTGCCATTGTAAGTTTCAGCAATAGTAACCACGGCAGGATTACTCTGGCAATCCTCACACTTCATTTTCATCCCTCCAATACTTCTAATGCCCCTTCAATAATTTCTGACCTGATATAATCACTTATTTCATCATCCAAATTCATTATTATCCGATTAATTATGTTTATTAACAGTTTTGCCTCCCGTACCGTCAAAATTCCTTGGCTCATCAAATCATCAATAGTCATGCAGGCCTGTTCTTGAGTAAGCCCTACCGCAAGCCTCTTCTCAGAAAGCTTCTGAATCCGGATAAAACCTCTCCCTCCCCGCTTGCTCTCAGTTCTGAAGCCCTCCTCCGCCGTAAAGCGAGTGCCCAGAACATAGGTGATTTGAGAAGGCGCACACTGAAATGTCTCCGCCAGCTCCGCACGCTGAATCTCTACCTTATAATCATCACTGCGATCAATTAATACTTTAAGATAACATTCTATTTTATCAGTCAAGCTGCGCACATCATATACCTCTTTGACTTTATTTGACCTTTATATTTATATTTTATTTCATATTAATAAAAAAGCAAGTGAAAGTTTTCAATGCCCAAGTTCAAATTAACATTTTTTTGACCTTCCTGACTAATTGAGATGTGGGAAGCACAGTGGGAGGTGGGAATGGAATTCGGAGTCGCGGCAGTTGCCGAACTGGGAAGCGGGAACCAAGTCTCAGCTGAAGAAACGTGAGGAGTGAGGCGTTAGGCGAGAAGGGTCCCGAGTCTGCTTCCTGGCCATGGAGGGTGAATTGGCGGTGTGCTGCTCGGAGGCCGAACCTGAGCAGTTAAAGCGAGCAGGGAGCCATTACTCCTTACTCCTCTCGCTTTACCCCTCACTCTCCCAATACAATTCAACCTGGTCGCCATCTTTCAGATAAGTGGTGAAGCCGGTGGCTTCGCCATTAACTCTTATGATAAGATTGCCGGAAGGCTTAGGAGTAATGTTCACATATCTTAGCAGGTCATTGACAATAATAGCAGACGTACTTTCTCTGATATTTAGCATTGCACCGTCTTCTAATATTTGATCGAAAGAAACTACCTCATCATTCATTTCCAATATTAATTCACGAGTTGGAATGGAGATTTTTTCATTATTGACTATTACCTCTAACAAACCCGGGTTTTCATCTATATTTAACACTTCGCGGATCGTAGGCGGTCCGGTAAATTCATAATTGAATCGGCTTCCATAGGGAACTGTCCCATTGAGATCAGATTCCTTGCCGTCAATTTCAACCCGGCATTTGTTCCAATTAATGTGTTTTTCCCGCCCATTATTCAGGAAATACCTGATAGAATAAGGCGCCGTCAATTCTTTATCAACTCCCGATAATTCCAATAATTCTCTAGTCTGATAACCAGGCATAGTCTTAATTACCGAATGATCCGTAATTACGTAATCCGCTGATTTCAGCTCTCCATTTACTAATATCCGGGGAGGTAAAGTCATCCTTTCACCGTTAATCATTATCTCCCCGCCAGTATCGTCAACCAAATCTCCAGCCAATATTCTCACATCTTCGCCGTGCTCTCCCCTTACAAATTCGATCTTATCTCCGGCCTTAAGGGGAGTGTCCAACTCTCCCGGCTTACCATTAACATTGATGAGAGGAGGTTTGCCCATTTTCCCCTTAAATGTGGTGGGCTTCCCGTTCACCTCCACCACCATCCCCATTCCTGGGCGACCAATTATGTTATTTAAATTGACCCCCGAAGCTAATAATGCCGCAGAAACATCAATTTTATTTACCCCCCACAAGAGGATTTCGCGCCCATTAACATTCACTTTGACCAGGGGCAAAGATCGGGATTCCAGAGCATTAAGGCCAATGCCTATGGGAGTAACCGCTTGGGGGCCGGTAAGCACCGGATAGTCTCCGCTAATGGCAGTCAAAGCTTCCCGGGTTCGCATCCCCACTCTATTTGGAGGAATCTCCAAAGCATTAGCCAGATCCTGAAGAATTCCTGGTGTAAGGCTCCCTCCGCCCACACAGATAAGGGCGTCGGGTTTACGGCCATTGACAGCCAAAATCTCCTTAGCCATCTGAACAACCAACTCTATTATTGTCGGTCGAATCTGCTCAATCACTTCAGCCGACGAGACAGATACTTGGTTTTCCAGAACATCAACAAAGGTAATATCAGCTTCATCATTCAACCGCCTCTTAATCTGCTCGGCAGAATAAAAATCCAGCAAATAGTACTCAGCTATACATTCTGTAATCTCATCTCCACCTACAGGCACCATGGCATATGCCGTTACTTTTCCTTTGTCCACTACTGCTATATCGGAGGTTCCGGCGCCAATATCGATAAGAACCAGGTTCAGCAGCCGCATTGTGGCAGGAATTGCCGCTGTTAAAGCAGCAATCGGCTCCAGGGTAAGGTTGGCAACTTTGAGTTTGGCTTTGTTCAAGGCTGACAGCAGACTGTCAACTACCACCCGGGGCAGAAAAGTAGCAATTACTTCAATTTCCATATGCCGGCCTACCTGTCCCACCAAGTTCTGTAGGGATTGTCCCTCCAGAAGCTGGTTGACCACACTATACCCAACACAGAAATATCCGGCCGACACCTGTTCCTCCCTGGCGGTTTCCATCTGAGCTTTTTGCACAGCTTCCAATTCCAAGGCTTGAACTTCCCGCCAGCTTATTTCATGGAGCTGCGAGCGTACCGCGGACGCACTCCCTCTTGAAGTTATAAGTGCCCTTCCTGCGGCAGCTACCGCCGCCTGACGCAAACGCAAACCAGTGGTCTGCTCCAGCTTTGTCTTGATATTAGTAATTTCCGCAGCGATTGCCTCAACATCATGGATCTGCCCATCCATCATAGAACGGCTTTTATGCTCCAAGGACTCAACCGCCCGAATCCTTATTTCATCGGATTTCTCTAATATAATTCCGGTAATAGAATGAGTTCCAATGTCCAGAGCCAGTACCCACTGAGGTTTTTTCGTCTTTTGGCCCGAATTTTTCGACATAAATCTTTCCTTAGATAGAGATTAATAACCTCTATTTCGATAATAAAGAAACTTTTTCCTGCCTTTAATCCCAGCAGCTTCACTTCGGAAAACAAGCCAAGACCCCTGCATCGGGGAGGGAAACTAGTGAAATGTGGATAACAAAGGAACGACGAGGCGGGAGTTATGTTCTGGAGCGCCGCAATAGCTGGGTAACCAGGCGGGCATTTTGATCAGCTTTTTCCTTGAGATGGGTCACCTGTTGTTCAATACCGGCAGATTGCACCGAATAACCGGCAATACTATCAATCGCTGTTCGGGCTGCAACAACCGGATCAAAGTTATCGTCACTAAACAATGGATCCTTTCCAAATATCTGAAGGAACGTTTCCACTTTGGGATCATAAGATATTCCCTCAAAGGGGATCCCTTCACAGGCGGCAAATATAAGAGAATGCAGGCGCATTCCCACTAAAGCACTAAGGTGTGAAATCAATCCCATTAATTGTGTGGAATTCATAGGTTTTTCCGCAATTACAGCCGGCTTCTTCATTAATCGATTTATGCGCCGCGAATACTCCAAATCAGCAGGATGCTGCAGAGGCAGGAGAAGTAATTGCGAACCGGATTCAGACAGACTATCGAGGAATAAAGATATTTGCCGATCGCTGAAATCTGACCAGCTGCGCAAAGATATCCCCAGTATTCCTTGGTTCGGGTCTATCCCCAATGAATTCAGATAAGCCTTGGCCTCTGCCAACTCTTCGGTACCCGGCTGTAAAGAGAAGACCGGGTCGGCTGTTACCCGTACAGGAGGTCTGTTTACTCCGATTTTTTCAAGGAATTGTGCAGATTCGTAATCTCTTAACGTTATCAGATCAACCCGGTTAGCCACAACTTTAATAAGCCATCTGCCTAACCTGCCATTGACCGGTCCCACTCCCTGAGCATAAAACACTACCGGTGTTTTCAATAGCTTGGCAAGAACTACTATTCCCAGATAGTATGGTATAGACAAAGGACCGGTTACATCCTGGAGGAGACTGCCTCCCCCGCTAATCAACAGATCCGCCTGATACAACTCCTTGATCAAAACCAACGGGTTTACCCGGCTCACTGCTCGAACCCCGTGATTTCTGGCGGTCTGTTGAGGATTACCGGATAACACTGTAATATCCAGAGATTCCTCCCCTAACCTGAGTGAACTGCTTATAGCAGTAACCAGGGCTTCATCTCCCGCATTGTCAAAGCCATAATAACCGGACAGTACTATACGCATGGATACTCCTTGCTTCCAATAGTCTGGCAGTATGTTGATGGGGTCAATATTACATTATTACTAATCCCCTGTAACAAACAAAAATAATAATTCTAACGGTTTGGCAACGATTGGCCGGCTTTTTTCCTTCCCTGTTTCAAAACAAGCCCAACAAACTTGGGTAATGCCATCTGCCTCTTAATACGTGCAGGTTCACTGACCAAGCGATATAACCACTCTAAACCAAGACGACGCCATATTCGGGGTGCCCGTTTAACCCTGCCGGCCAATACATCAAGAGTTCCGCCTACTCCGATGCAGACAGGAACCCTCAGGTCTTCCAGGTATTGGGCTATCCATTGATCCTGACGAGGAGCTCCCAATCCCACTAATAGAATATCGGGCTGAGCAGCTCGAATCAACTCCACGATTTCTAACGATTCATCATCAATAAAATAACCATGATGATTTCCTGCAACTTTCACCCGATGCGGAGGATTCATGAGAATCCCGGCAACTTCCTGGGCCACCCCCGGCCGTCCGCCCAGCAAATAAACTGATAGCCCCTGTTCTTCGGCCAGCTTCAGTATCTTATAAGTCAATGCCACCCCGGTAACCCTTTTGCTAATATCGTAACCTTGGCGTCGTAAAGCCCAAATTGCCCCAATGCCATCAGGGGTTACCAATCGAGCCCGGGCATAGATCTCTTTTAACTGCGGAGACTCCTGAGCACGATAAATCATTTCCGCATTTAAGGTAACAATTTGGGAAGGCAGCCTTTTTCGGATCATGTCTTCAGCCAGTTTCATTGCCCCGGCCATATCTACAACATCCAGCCTACATCCCAAAACTTGCGCCTGTTCATATTCAAAGGACATATTATGCCTCCTGCCAGATTACATATAAAATATTAATACTTATTGTCAGGCCTTGCAATTACGGACACAGCAAAACAAGGACGCCTGATAATTCAGCGCCCTTGTTTTGTTCCCGAATCCTAAAGTCTGCCGACTTGGTTTATTACTTTATCAAGGGTTGAATCCTGAGATTGAATTACTTTTTGCAGTACCTCATATGACCTTACCACCGTAATAAGGTCTACCATTTCTTGAATCGCATTAACATTGGAAATCTCCAGGTGCCCCAGCATAACCTGAGGATTGTCCAGCACCTCCGGATCTTGCCCCTCCAGCACCAGAAGGTCATCTCCTATTTTGGAAAACCTGTCCGGATCATTAACTCTGACTATATTAAAAGCGTTTATAATCTCCCCATCCTGTAAAACATTGCCTTGACCATCAAAATCCATTTTTTCCTCGGATTCTATATAGCCTTCCTTGCCCATAACCGCATAACCACTGCCGGTAACCAATCTACCGTCAGCATTTAATGTAAATGCCCCATTACGAGTGTAGGCCGTTCCCTGAGGAGTCTCAACCATAAAATAGGTGTCCGGCCCTAAGGCAAAATCCAAAGGATTTTGGGTAGCTCTTAAGGAGCCCAGGCTATGGTCAGTGAATATATCTGCAATAGCCGTTCCCGTCCCCAGTGAACCTATCCGAACCGGCTCAGCCGGACGAGGTGCGGAACCGCGTCTTTCGGTCTCCCCCATTCTTTCCAGCAACATGGAAGGAAAGTCTTGTGATACAACCACATCTTTCTTGAATCCCGCCGTATTAACATTGGCCAGGTTATTCGACAATACATCCTGACGAGTCATTTGGACCATCATCCCTGAACTTGCTGTGTAAAGACCTCTAATCAACGTAACACCTCTTTATCCCTTCGAGACTTCATGTAATCATATATCGGTGTCTGGAAAATTTTCTTTAGTACTAATAGGGCCAAGTTCAGGAAATTTGCTTACAGAACTCTTTTGGCCATGCCTTTCTGGCTGCTCAAATAGCCGATGCTTGACAAGGCCTTGCCGGTTCCCAATGCTACACAAGAGATGGGGTCCTCAGCTATATGTACCGGTAAGTTTGTTTCCTTGGATATTAATAAATCCAATCCATAGAGGAGAGCGCCTCCTCCGGTCATGACTATCCCATTATTCAAAATATCGGAAGCTAATTCAGGTGGTGTCTTCTCCAAAACTTCTTTCACAGCATTGATCACCGCTTCTAAAGCTTCCTGCAGTGCCAACCAGGTTTCCTGTGAAGACAGCTGGATAGTTCTGGGCAGTCCGGTCAGAAGATCACGCCCTCGGACATCAGTCACTTCAATCGCGCGATGTTGGGGCGGGAAAGCGTTACCAATATTGATTTTTACTTCCTCAGCAGTCCTTTCACCAATTAACAGATTATATTCACGCCTGATATAGCGAATAATAGCTTCGTCAAACTTGTCCCCCCCCAGGCGAAGAGAACTCCTGCAAACAATGCCCCCTAAAGACAAGACCGCAATATCAGTAGTCCCTCCACCAATATCAACAATCATGTTGCCGGTGGGATCAGCAATATTTATACCCGCTCCCATAGCCGCGGCCAAGGGCTCTTCAATCAGAAATGCCTGTCGGGCCCCGGCCTGTAATGTGGCCTGCCGCACCGCTCTTTCTTCTACATCAGTGGCATCTGTAGGAACACATACTATTATTCGAGGCTTAAACATAAGCTTTTTGCCTACCACTTTACGGATAAAATAAGTAAGCATTTTTTCTGTTATTTCATAATCAGCAATGACTCCATCCTTCAAAGGGCGAACAGCTACTATATACCCAGGAGTTCGCCCCAGCATCTGGCGGGCTTCCTCGCCCACTGCTATAACTTTGTCCGTATCTCTATCAATGGCTACCACGGAAGGTTCACGCAGTACAATACCCTTCCCCTTCTTAAAAACCAGAATACTGGCAGTTCCTAAATCTATACCTATGTCCTCAGAAAAAAACACCTATTTCCATCCTTTCGGGAAAATATTGTATTCTATCTCCTATAATGCGATATATTTCTATAATAATAGCAGCAAACCCTTCATTTAAAAAAAACAATTTTTTTGCAACTTATTTGATTTTTTACAATTGACTCTGATTCATATATTTTTGACGCGTTGCTTCTCCTCCCCTAAGATGGCGTTCCGCTTTGTTTTTGCTCATAACCTGGCGTACTTCTTCTGCCAGATCTTTATTGATCCTGGGCAGGCGTTCAGAAACATCTTTATGTACAGTGCTCTTGCTGATCCCAAAAACATCGGCTGTCTGTCTGACAGTAGCCGAAGTTCGAATAATATATTTGCCCACCTTAACAGCCCGTTTGCGAATGTAGTTTTGCACCGCTTTCCCCCCAGCGTTTTCTACAAGTGTATTCGGGGTTGCAGCAGCGTATTCATGAAGCTGTATAGGTTTGCTGTCAAAACTCTATCAAGTACAATTTTACCCCCTGATAATAGTAATGCAAAATTTCCCGATAGCTGTACCCGTTTAACGCCATGCCGTTGCTTCCATACTGACAAAGTCCCACCCCATGCCCATAACCGGAGGTGGTAATGGTTACCACATCATTACTTTCATCAATCGTAAAACGAGCCGATGGAAGCTGGAGAGCCTGGCGCACCTTCGCGCCGGTAGTTTTAATATTGCTCCAGGCTATAGTCGAAACCGTCCCATTTTCTGTCTTGATTATTTCCTGAGGCCGGGCCGGCATTCCCTCCCGCAGATTAAGGAGCTGGCGGAATTTAGACAATGACATTATAGTTTTCCGGTGATAGTAAGGGGACTTATTATCCCAATAGCACTTAACCCCTTTAAGATAAGGATAATCATTGCCCCAGACCGACAAGGAATTTTCCGTATGACCTCCACAGGTTGAATGATATACCGGGTCAATCAGCTGCCCCCCGAAGGTTATCACTTGGCCTCGGGTTGCCTGCACCGCCCGTTTAACCCGATCAACCGCCCAGTAACATTGGGGATGGGCCGACAAGTAATCTTCTTCTGAGATATATGCCTGACAATGACCGATATCGTCGCAAATATTCGCCTGATCATGATGATCGGCCGGGTTGAAATACCTGCGCAAGGTGTAGGTTCGAGCACATACCGCTTGAGCTTTTAATGCTTCTGTTTCAAAGCTGGCCGGCATCTCAGCCAGCACAACACCGGTCACATATTCCTCTAAAGGAAGGTTCACCGTTTCAGAGCGTTCTGTAAGAAACAACTTTATCATTACTTCCGGCTCTTCCCGGGTTGATGTAACCATATTCATAAGTCCAAATACAATTAATAGAACCAGTATGCCCACAGTCGCCCAGTTAATATTTCTCAGTGTTCCTCTCCCCCTGTAACTCTAATATGAATATAACCGGCAAAACAGACCTGTCTGCACCAGGGGGAACCAGTGACCACCAAACAAAAAATCCCCGTAAATCACGGGGATCAGACCGATGACGAATCTCTGCGTTGCTAGAAAACCCCGCTCAATCAACGTACCTCATGTACGCCTCAATCGCGGATTTTCCTTGCGCCTTGATCTTCACTCCCGTCATCAGCCTGGCTAGATTGTTGTATTGTATTTTTATATTTACGCTTTTAGCGTTGGTTTGCTAAATAATCCGGATCCCTTTTTCTCTCTTCCAAATCCATATACTGTCTGCGATATAACTCCATGTTTTTCTTGCGCCGGGCCTGTAACAAAGCTTGACGCCGCACCTGGTGTTCCTTTCCTTTAGCTTCAACTTTTAAGGTAACTATATACATAGCGAAGGCCAATATTAATTTTAATATCAGGTAACCAAACGCTAATAGCAGGAATACTTTCTGCAATGGGGTCAATTGGAACACCTCCTTCATCCTTCTGTCGTATCATTGCCAACCAAGTTATCCGGTCCTTACTTCTGAAATAGAATCAGTCAGCAGACACGTGTCTTTTCTCAATATTAGTAGATTTTGTCAGGATTTATTGCTTTGCCTGAAGGAAGGAGGGTCACTAAGATAATACTGTCTACGTCAAACCTTCAATCATCTTTGCAGCAGAATAATGGATTTGTATGATTTCTCAGTCCTGAAAATTTCTATAGTTTTCCTACACCAATATGAAAATCAATTGTCCATAGCCAATTCCGGACAACACAGCCAACATTGCCGCCCCAGCATATTTTATCTCCCCGAACTCCTCCCTCTATCTATCTAGGTAAGCAATTATTTCTTCCCGCTGCCTCCTTAACATTATTCCTCTAATCCGTTCCTTAGATTCATTATAATCGACAATCAGCAAAAATGTACAGTATATTCTGTAAATTCGGATGCTTGTGAAAATAGTCTCCTCCAATGAAGTTCTTAGTAACTATACTATGGAATTTATACCGGATTTTTTCCGACCTTGAACAGGAAAAAAATGCAATAGAATTCGGAAGGAAGCATCCCCAAAAAAACAGGCCGTTTTCACGGCCTTGTCTGTTCAAAATATTATCGTTTTCTCTTTCGTCTTAACTCGAGGACTCTTTTTTCTAATCGAACAGTGGCGATGTACAACATTAATACCAGGAACATCTTAATGAATAAATAGCTAAGAGCCATCACCAGGAAAAGTTTCTGCAAGGTGCTCATTTTTGACGTCCTCCTCGGCAGATAACCCCCTTAGGCCACAAAGGATTGTTCCAGGAAAAAGTAAGCCGGGCACGCCCGGCTTACACATCCCTTTTATTATTGATCCATTTCTGACGCTCTTATTCTGGCAATAGCACGGAGCAACGCCATCTGAGCTCTGACATAGCTGATTTGGTCCTGCCTTTCGGCCAATCTTCTCTCTGCTCTGTCTTTGGCAGCCTTCGCTCTCAGCAGATCGATTTCGCGACCGTGTTCCGCTGTTTCTGCCAAAACCTTGGCCTCATTATCAATGTTCTCCATGAGGCCACCGCTAATTGCCATATGGCGTACTTCCCCATCGGGCATAGTGTACCGTAATACCCCGATTCTTAAGCCGGCCACAATAGGAGCGTGGTTTTTCAGGAGTCCTAACTCTCCTACAACCGAAGGTGCTACCACAAACTGCACTTCATCACTGAGTGCAATACGTTCTGGAGTAACCACCTCAAGTAAGAAGGTGTTTTCCGCCATAAACTACGCCTCCATTCGCCTTGCTTTCTCCACAACGGTTTCTATATTCCCAGCCATGAAGAAGGCTCCTTCCGGTAAATCATCGTATTTTCCTTCCAGTACTTCCCCGAAGCCTTTAACCGTTTCCTGAATCGGAACGTACATACCAGGGGCTCCAGTAAACTGTTCTGCAACATGGAACGGCTGGGATAGATACCTTTGTATCTTACGGGCCCGGGCCACAACGAGCTTGTCTTCGTCCTGCAGCTCATCCATACCCAAAATGGCGATAATATCCTGTAACTCCTTGTACCTCTGTAGTACCTTTTGTACTCCACGGGCCACATTATAATGTTCCATCCCAACAATATGTGGATCCAATATCCGGGACGTAGAATCCAACGGGTCAACCGCCGGATAAATCCCGAGCTCCGAAATTGACCGAGACAAAACTGTGGTAGCATCCAAATGGGCAAAGGTTGTAGCCGGTGCCGGGTCAGTCAAGTCATCGGCCGGGACATAAACTGCCTGGGCCGAGGTAATGGATCCTCTGGTAGTTGAGGTAATCCGCTCCTGCAGAGTCCCCATGTCAGTAGCCAAGGTCGGCTGATAGCCAACAGCTGAAGGCATACGACCCAGCAATGCCGAAACCTCATTACCTGCCTGAGCAAACCTGAAAATATTATCAACAAAGATAAGAACGTCCTGGCCTTCAATATCACGGAAATACTCCGCAATGGTGAGGCCGGTTAAGCCAACTCTAAGACGTGCACCCGGAGGCTCGTTCATCTGCCCATATATGAGGGCACATTTCTCTAAAACCCCGGATTCCTTCATTTCGTTCCACAAGTCATTTCCTTCACGGGTTCTTTCGCCAACACCGGTAAACACCGAGTAACCACCATGCTCATAAGCAATGTTACGAATCAATTCCATGATAACAACGGTCTTGCCCACTCCGGCTCCGCCAAACAGCCCGATTTTTCCACCTTTAGCATAAGGGCAAATAAGGTCGAGAACCTTTACTCCCGTTTCCAGCATTGTATTTGCCGGTGTCTGTTCTGTCAGAAGTGGCGGTTTGCGATGAATTCCCCACAATTCTTTGCTTTCAACGGGCCCCATCTCGTCAACCGGTTCCCCCAGAACATTTAAGATTCGGCCGAGCGTAGCCTCTCCTACAGGCACCGTAATAGCCGCTCCTGTATTTCTTGCGGTCATTCCCCTCTGAATACCATCGGTAGGCTGCAGGGCAACGCATCGAACCACGTCATTCCCCAACAATTGCATAGCTTCCAGGGTGATCTCGCCGTCGATTGACGATACTATCCCTGGATCCTGATCGGACTTACTAATAACAACTGCATACAACAAATCCGGCAGTTCACCAGGTTTAAAGCGTATGTCTACTACGGGGCCAATAACCTGGACGACCTGACCGTAAGTTTCTTTTGCCATCCTTTACCTGCCTCCTTTTTTCAGAGCCTCTGCTCCACTGGAGATTTCTAGAATTTCATTGGTGATCCCGGCCTGTCGCGCCTTGTTCATCTCCAGCGTTAGAATGTCAATCAACTCTGACGCGTTATCAGTCGCACTCCCCATAGCGGTCATACGTGCCCCCTGCTCGCTAGCCTTCGATTCCTGCATAGCATGATAAACCTGGCTCATCAGGTAACGAGGCAGCAGACTAACCAAAATCTGTTCCGCATCCGGTTCGTAAATATAATCCGGTGAAAACCTGGCATACTCTTCAGCTTCAGCCTTAATATCTTCAGGTGTTTCCACCGGCAGGATTTTCTGCACGGTAGGAATCTGCCGCATGGCATTCACGAAATGAGCAAATACCAAGTAAACCTCATCAGCAGCGCCTTCCTCATATAGCTGAGCTATAAACTGCCCTATTTCCTGGGCCTGACTATAATCCAAGTTATCACCCAGATTGATAAAATCTCCTTGAAGGTTATAGCCTCGTTTGCGGTAAAAATCACGGCCTCGCCTTCCCACCGCCACTATTCCCGCTTCAACCGGCCTTTCATCCTCCATAATTGTTTGGTTCGCTTTTCTTATAATGTTAGTATTAAAACCACCACACAAACCACGGTCGCCAGTTATGACCACATACGTCACCCGCTTGATTGGGTCATGAGCCTCTAGCAAAGGATGCTTGGCACCGGACGACATGGCCACCAATCTCGCCAATATCTCCTGCAATTTCCCAGTATATGGCCGTGAAGATTCAGCTTTCTCCTGAGCCTTGCGCAGCTTGGCAGCCGACACCATTTTCATCGCTTTAGTGATCTGTCTGGTACTGTTGACGCTTCTTATGCGTCGTTTGAAATCTCTTACTCCCTTAGCCATGTCTCATTCACCACCTAAGTTGCGAAGATGGCTTTGAATTCTTGAATAGCCTTCTTCAACACTTCCTCATCCGCTAAAACCTTTTGCTCTCTTATTCCCGTCAGGATTTCAGGATGACTGCTACGCATAAATTTGAGGAACTCTGTTTCAAATGCGTTTATCCTGTCGGTTGGTATATCGTCCATCCATCCATTAACACCTGCGTAAATAGACACCACCTGCTCCTCAACCGGGTAAGGTTCATACTGTCCCTGTTTGAGTACCTCTTGGACCTTTTCCCCCCGATTCAAACGAGCCAGGGTAGCCTTGTCAAGGTCCGACCCAAACTGAGAGAAAGCTGCCAATTCACGATACTGGGCCAAATCTATTCGCAACTGCCCAGCAACGGATTTCATAGCTTTAATCTGAGCTGATCCCCCAACGCGAGATACCGATAGACCAACGTTAATAGCTGGCCGTTGTCCGGCATAGAACAAGTCTGCCTCCAAGAATATCTGTCCATCAGTTATCGATATAACGTTGGTAGGAATATAGGCAGAAAGGTCACCCGCCTGAGTTTCAATGATAGGCAGAGCGGTAATTGAACCCCCACCATGTTCATCATTAAGCTTACAAGCTCGTTCTAATAAACGGGAATGGAGATAAAAAACGTCTCCAGGATAAGCCTCACGTCCGGGAGGCCTTCTCAACAGCAAAGACATTTCACGGTAGGCTACCGCATGTTTGGAAAGATCATCATAGATGATCAGAACATCTGCCTTATCGTTTTCCATAAATTCCTCGGCAATAGCTACGCCGGCATATGGAGCAATATACACCAAAGGTGCAGGCTCTGAGGCTGTAGCAGCCACTACAATCGAATAATCCATAGCTCCAGTCTCTTCAAGCTTGCTTACCACAGATGCCACCGTAGATTGCTTTTGTCCTATAGCAACATAAATACATATCATGTCTTTTTTGTATTTTTGGTTGATGATAGCATCGACGCAAATAGCCGTCTTACCAGTTTGACGGTCACCAATTATCAATTCCCGCTGTCCCCTCCCGATGGGAACCATGGAATCGATAGCCTTGAGACCCGTTTGCATCGGAGTATCAACCGGTGCCCGCAAAACTACTCCGGGAGCCACCCTCTCAACCGGGCGTCGCTTGTCGGTATTTATAGGGCCCTTGCCATCAATGGGTTGCCCCAGTGCATTTACTACCCGTCCCAGCATAGCCTTTCCGCAGGGCACGGACATAATAGTGCCTGTTCCTTTTACAATACTGCCCTCTTTAATATGGGCATAATCGCCAAGCAACACAGCACCTACGTTATCTTCTTCCAAGTTCAGCACCATTCCAAAGGTTCCGCCTGAGAACTCCAACAATTCGCCGGCCATGGCGTTCTGTAGACCATAAATCCTGGCAATACCATCTCCGACGAAAATAACGGTCCCAACGTTGCTGACTTCGACCTCAGATTGGTAGCGCTCGATTTGGCCTTTGAGAATAGCGCTAATCTCTTCCGGTCTAATACTCATTTAATACCTCACCCCTATCTAGCTGATCTTACTTCTCTTGAGGCTGGATTTCAGCATGTCTAATCTTTTTACAACGCTGGCATCAATGACCCTATCTCCAATGCGGACCTTGATTCCACCAATTAAGGTTGGATCGATGGAGAATTCTACTCTGACCTTCTTGCCGGTCGCTGCTGCAAGGGCCTTTTCCAGTTGAGTAATATCTTGCTTATCAACATGCTTAGCGGAAACAACTTCAGCCTTAAGTATATTCCGACTCTCATCAGCCATGGCCTGGTATTCGTCATATATCACTTCCAGGTGATTGGCTCTTCTTTTGTCAACGACTATACTTAAGAAGTTCATCGTAGTATCCGAAATCCGGCTGGAAAACAACTTGGCTAGTACTTCTTTTTTCTCACTCGGCGGTATTAACACGTGAGCCATATATGCTTTAAGCTCCTCATGTGAAATTATGGTTTCAACCGCCTCAGCCAATTCCTGTTGGAACTGATCGATTTTTACTTGCTCCTGGGCGATGGCAAAGAACGCTTCTGCATAGCGCCTACCGACACTCTTGTTTAACATAGCATGTCCCCTGCGTCCTTAATAAAATCTTCCACCATTGACTTATGATCTTCTTCAGTAATCGCCCTGCCCAGGACCTTTTCTGCTGCTAAAATCGCCAATGTAGCCGCTGTATCGCGTAATTCTGACAGCGCCTGTTCTTTCTCAGCTTGAATTTCTGCTATGGCTTTATTCTTAGTAGCCACAGCCTCTTCTCCTGCCTTGGCAATGATTGAGTTTTTGGTTTCCTCTGCTATTTGTGTACCCCGGGTCACTAATTCTTGAGCTTCCCTCCGTGCGTCAGCCAGTTCCGTTGCCGAGTCTTTCCTCATTTGCTCAACTTCAACTAATAATTCCTCGGCATGTTTTAAAGAGCTTTCGATCGTATTCTGACGCTCTTCCAACATATTACTGACAGGGTTAAACGCAAATTTATATAGTAAGGCTAGCAACACAAAGAAGTTAACTGCAGACCACCCGATTTTAACTAGATCAGGAAATGGTGGTACTTCATCCGCAGCGTAACAAGAAGTCGCTAAGCCCATTATGATAAGCATGCTCAGGAGCAGGACCAACAGGGCTGACCATTTTTTTCTTCTCACAGGCATGTCTACCTCCATTCATTATTAAGGGTAAGATATGTTGGGCGATGAGCAATCAGCTGTCTAATTCTCACCGCCCTATACTGCAGTTAGGCTTTCTCTGTCACAAGATTATCCAATCTTACCCACTAGCATGAAGGCGATAAGCAAACCATAAATCGTTAGGGTTTCGATAAATGCCAAGGTGATGAACAATAAAGTTCTAACTTGGTCTGCTACCTCGGGCTGCCGGGCAATACTTTCCACAGCCTTTCCCCCCAGAGTTCCCATTCCAATACCTCCACCGAGAGCCCCAACAGCTACGGCAAGACCAGCACCAATCGCGAACATTCCTTCCATTACATTCCCCTCCTTTCTTGGTTCAGTGAATTTAAATTGCCTGTCACTGATACTGATAAAGTAATAAACCCCTTAATTTTTAGTGCCCTTCTCCGGTTGCCGCTCCAATATAACTTGCCGCCAAAATGGTGAACACTATTGCCTGAATAGCGCCTGTAATAAGACCCAGAGCCATTATGGGCATCGGAACAAAGAACGGTGCCATCATTAATAGAAAGGCAATTATCGTTTCTTCCCCAAAGACGTTACCAAATAGACGAAGTGTAAGAGATAAAGGACGGACCACTTCTTCAAGCAAATTCAACGGCAACATAAGCGGCATCGGCTTGATAAAGTTGCCAAAATAGCCCATTCCATGCTCTCTGAATCCAGCCACCTGAACCGATAGAAACACGGTAACCGCCAGAGTCGCAGTTACGTTCCAATCTGCGGTAGGCACTTTGTAACCGGTTACAGTAGATGCGCCTGGAATGAGACCGCTATAGTTTGATACCAGAATAAACAAGAAAAATGTGGTCAGAATCGGCATCCATTTTTTTGCCACCGCCTTCGTCATCATTCCTCCGAAGAAATCATGAGTCCATTCGACCACCATTTCAAGTGCGTTCTGAAATCCGCGGGGGACTCTTTCCATTTTTCGTGTGGCAAGATACGCAAAAGCTGCAATGACAAAAATTATGGCCCATTCGGTAACTACCAGTTCTGGCACCGGCAACTTATTAGCTATTGTAAACAGTGGTTCTTGCCCGGACGATGCGAACACAGATATCACTAATTCCCCCCCTTTCCTTTAAATTTGTCTTATCTTCGCTCAGTTTCTTTTCCCTGGTCTTTAACCAAACCCTCGAAAAAGGTCCGGTTACTTCGACTTACGACCAAAAAGAGCAGAATACCGAAGACCATACCGCCTAATACACCCAGAGTGAATTTCATGCCTGACCAATAAAGCGCACTTCCCATAAGAAGCGTCAGCAACCCAATCTTAATAACATATCTGACCACTAAATATTTTGTGGCCTCTTGCGGAGGCATACTCCTTGCTTTCTTCATTATTCGCAAGTTCAGCCACATCGACAAGACAAATATTAATAAACCGAGAAGAACACCGGCTATTATCATGTTTTCCCTCACATAATAATTTCCTTACGGGCTATTTCTGACCCGAATCTCGATCTTCTTTGCCGCTTTTATCCAATTCGGCCAACCTCTGTTTGGCTTCATCCAATGCTGTAATGATTTCTTTACTGGGAGCATAATCTCTTGTTTCTGTATCCTCATCTTTTTCCAGAACATTACCGAATCCGCCTTTTTTGACCGCTTTGTCATAAATGATTTTCAAGCCCGTTACCAACCCCAGCAGCAAAGACAAGAGCATCAGCCATGGCTCAGTCCCAAAACGGGTATCAAGATAATCACCAGCGAAATATCCTAAGGCTATTGCAGCCACAAAGCTGGTAGCCATCGAAATAGCATCGCCTAATGATCTGGAAAAGTTTCTGGTTTTTCTTGCCATAAGATCTTCCTTTAAACGATTAAGACCCAAATTTGATTTCTCTATCTGATAGCAAAATCCTCTTTTTTTCTTGTTCTGAATACTCCGAATCTTATCAGTCTCAAGCACATTTTGTTATTAGCCGAATTTCCGTTGTAAAAAATGCCCTCTTTGTTACTATCTCACTGGTCATCATCTCTGGTCAGATAACCTTTTTTACATAGCTTACTAATATGATATTCCACGGCCTGCCCAATATCCACCTGATAATTTTCTTCCATAACAAACATCATGGATACTGCGGTCTGGGCCACATCCAGCAATTCGCCTACAATATTCGTCGCCAGATCACGCTCATCCAGATAGACCTGTTCACCGCTGAGCCCACGCAGTTTCCCTATTGCCTCTGCCAGTTCTCCAGCCTCTTCCATAAGCTTCAGGGCAGTAGATTCCAAAGTAGGGGTTAAGCCATCGAGTCGTGGCAAGCTTATAGTTTTAGTCCTCAAAATTCTCACTTCCCTTGATCTGATATTCACAGACCTCTATACCTGCATCGCGAAAAATGCCCATGGCTGTTTCATCGTTGAAATCACCCAGGTGGACTACTCTTACCACCCCGGCGTTAACCAGCATACGAGCACATAGCATGCAGGGCTGATTAGTACAATACAGAACCGAATCGATAGTTGAAATTCCATAACGCGCCGCATTAATGATGGCATTCTGCTCTGCATGAACTCCCCGGCACAATTCATAACGGTGTCCGGAGGGAATGCCTTCAGCTTCTCTTAAACATCCAATCTCCAGACAATGGGGCACCCCCTGGGGTGCTCCATTATATCCGGTAGAGATTATTCGCTCTCCTTTAACCAGCAGGGCGCCAACATTACGTCGCAAGCAGGTAGACCGCGAAGCCACCATTACGGCCAATTGGGAAAAATATGCGTCCCATGTAGGTCTTGTTCTTGTCATGATTAATTCCTTACTATATTATTACCCGTACTTAATCCAGCCTTTCTTAAAGCATGGAAATCCTTTCGGAAACCGAGAATACCATGCTTAATTTCCATACAGAGGATACTTGCCGGTGATTTCGGCTACAATTTCACGGGCCCGCCCCTTGCTGATATCATCCGGATTGTTTAATGCCAGAGAAATGGCTTCCGCTAAGTCTGTCATATCAGCCATCGTCAAACCTCTGGAAGTAATGGCCGGAGTGCCTATTCTTATGCCACTGGTTACAGTTGGCTTCTGCGGGTCAAAGGGAATGGCGTTTTTATTAACAGTAATGTCAACTTGCTCCAGTAGTTCCTCTGCCTGCTTCCCAGTCAATCCTTGATTTCTAACATCCACTAGCATCAAATGAGTATCAGTGCCACCAGAAACCAGCCGGAACTGGCGTTTATTCAATTCCTCAGCCAGAGTTTGAGCATTGTCCACGATTCTCTTCTGATAATCCTTGAACTCTTCAGACATAGCCTCCAGGAAACAAACTGCTTTAGCAGCAATTACATGCATCAGAGGTCCCCCCTGAATTCCAGGAAACACTGCCTTGTCAATCTTGGGCCCCCATTCCTCATTACAAAGAATCATCCCCCCCCGCGGACCCCGTAAAGTCTTGTGGGTGGTGGTAGTGGTGAAATCAGCATAAGGAACCGGACTATCATGGAGCCCCGCCGCAACCAAACCCGCTATATGAGCCATGTCAACCATGAGAAGAGCTGAAACCGAATCGGCAATCTCGCGGAATATTTTGTAATCAAGAAAACGAGGATAAGCACTGGCCCCAACTACAATCATTTTGGGATTATTTTGCCTGGCTATATCCATCACCTGATCATAGTCAATCATCTCGGTGACCGGATCCACTCCGTAACTCACCACATTAAAGTACTTGCCCGAAAGGTTTACCGGGCTGCCGTGAGTGAGATGCCCTCCGTGGTTCAGGTTCATGCCCATTATGGTGTCCCCGGGTTTTAAAGCCGCAAAATAAACCGCAGTATTAGCCTGGGCCCCCGAATGAGGCTGTACATTAACATGGGCGGATCCGAAGACCTGCTTGGCTCGGGTCCGGGCCAATTCCTCGGCTACATCAACAAACTCACAACCTCCATAGTACCGTTTCCCCGGATATCCTTCGGCATATTTGTTGGTCATCACTCCACCCTGAGCGGCCATAACCGCCCGAGATACGAAATTCTCCGAGGCTATAAGCTCAAGCTTTTTCGCCTGCCGCTGCTCCTCCTTGGCAATCGCTTCAGCGATTTCCGGGTCTACTGGCAACACATACTTTTCAATATAATCCACCGATTGCCCCCCTCTGTATTAAATATTTTTCCTCAATTTCACTAATCATATCTACTCTTCTCTGATGGCGCCCTCCAGCGAAAGATGCGCTCAGAAACTGTTTAATTATCCCTTCCGCCTGGTCTTTCCCTACCAACCTGGCACCAAATGCCAACAAATTAGCATCATTATGTTCACGAGCCACCTTAGCAGAAAATTCATCATTACATACTACGGCTCTTATGCCCGGGATTTTATTGGCAACAATAGCCATGCCCTGTCCACTGCCACAAATGAGTATACCTAACCCGGCTTCCCCTCGCCGCACCATTAAAGCCACCTGCTCTGCTATAACCGGATAGTCAACCGTCTCCAGGCCGGAACAGCCTGCGTCAACAATCTCATTCCCCAGACTGAGTATAAACGGCTTCAATTCCTCTTTAAGCTCATATCCGGCATGGTCACTTCCCACCGCTAAAATCATATCATTACACACCTCATCCGTATTCGACATTATCCTCGCCAAACCTTCAGCTGACATTGTTGTTGTTTATCCGATGACTAACCCGCCCTAAGACCCCCGCCTCTATAGGCGGCAGGTGCCCAAGGGCGGCTAAGATTCAGATGGAGTTAAAACTCCACCTGAATCAAGTCTTACTTTATTTCCGCATTTAACACATCAATTATTCTTATAATAACCCCCTCCAGCTCTTCCCGGCATTCTCTGTAAATTTCCTCTTCACCGCCGAAGGGATCCAAAATATCTTTTTCTTCTCCCACTAGCTCGTACAACGTATATAAACCTTGGGGCTGATGGAATTGTTCGCTAAGATAATCTTTATGTCCTTTCGTCATGGCCAAAATCCACTCTGCAGAATCCAGCATCTCTTGACTAACCATTTGGGCTTCATGGGTTAACAAGTCTACACCCACTTCCTCCATAACACGAATAGCGCCGGCCGAAGCCGGAGCACCATTAAAAACCATCAGACCGGCCGTCTCAATCTCAATTTGTTCCTTGAGTAACGGGTACTTTTCTCTCAGAATATTATCCATTATCCCTTTAGCCATAGGACTCCTACAGGTATTGCCTGTACAAATGAATACTATTTTTTTCATTGAATCCCCCCTACCAGTATTTTTAGCGCCAAAAGGATCAAGAGCACTCCGCCAACAGCTTCAGCCCTTTTTCCTATCAATTCACTGCAATACTTGGCGCCCAGCCATCCCAGGCCGGTCATTAAACCCGCTACGACACCCATAATCACTACCGTTGAAAGAATAGATACCCGGGTAATACCCAGGCCAAAACCTGCCACCAGAGCATCAACACTCACTGATAATCCCAGTACCAATACTGCGGTCCATCCTCCCAGAGCAATTCTGTCATTGCGCTCCATTTTGACGCGAGCCTCCCGGAAGCACATAACCTCTTCCTTAGCCAAACCTTCCCTGATCATTTGCTGGCCGATAAATGCTAATACCAAGGCCCCAATTATAGCAGCCCATTTGCCCGCCAGATTCCCTGCCGCCAATCCCAAATACAAACCGGTCAAAGGCAGGAGCACATGCAAAATGGACACAACGCCAATGAATTGAAGCTTGAAGGTCCTGGATATTCCCGACAGCCCTAAACACAGGGCTACGGAAAAAGCATCTAAGCCAAGGGCAATCGCAACTATGAATGAACCCATTAATTCGTTCAAAGTTTTAATTCTCCTTCAAGGGATACTTACATAAAGTAAGACTTGATTCAGGTGGAGTTTTAACTCCATCTGAATCTTAGTCGCACGGATCCAGGGACTTAGCGCCCTTGGGCACCCGCCGCCTATAGAGGCGGGGGTCTTAGGGCGGGTTAGTCATCGGATAAATTAAGACTTGATTCAGGTGGTGCTTTAACTCCATCTGAATCTTAGTCGCACGGATCCAGGGACTTAGCCGCCCTTGGGCACCCGCCACCTTTAGAGGCGGGGGTCTTAGGGCGGGTTAGTCATCGGATAAATTATGGGCGGGCCGCCTGTATTATGCGGTCAGCCACTGCAACTCCCAGCCCCCGCTCCACAGGCATCTCCATAAACAGACATTCCAGCCGGTTTTGATCTGCTGCTCTGAAAATATCGAATAAGACCCGAGCATATTCCTGAGGGCCTCCCCTGATAACTCTCACGAAATCCAGCGATGTGGGCAGCTTTTGTTCAGAGATGAAAACAGCCCCGGTTCGCCTTCCTTTTAATATTTCTCTCTCGACAGCTTCGGCCATTTGCTCGCCATATTTTATCGGTACTATCTGAACAAGAGGTTGGTAGCGGGGAGTAATCCTCTTCCATTTGTGCACACCGGCAGGCTTGGAAATAAGCCCCGGAAGCACCTTTTCCAAACGCTCCCACGATACCGCACCGGTCCGCAAAATCTTAAACGGAGTTTTGGATACATCCAGGATAGTGGACTCAATCCCCCACCCGGTTTCTCCGGCATCAACAATAGCCCCGATCCTCCCACTCAGATCTGCTTTGACATGCTCTGCCACAGTAGGACTAGGCCGACCCGAAATATTGGCACTGGTAGCCGCAATCGGACTTCCCGCAGCTTTGATTAATGCCAACGCAACCGGGTGATCAGGCATTCTAAGACCAACAGTGGGAAGCCCGGCTCTTACCGGTGCGGGAATTTTATCACCAGCTTTAGCTATGAAGGTAAGAGGCCCCGGCCAAAACTCCTTTACCAGCACCAACACTTCACCAGGCACTTCAGTGACCAAGCCAGAAGCCTGTTCCCAACTATTCACATGAACCAGCAAAGGATTATCCATTTTGCGGCGTTTAGCCGCAAAAATTCCTTCAACCGCCTTTTCATTCATGGCATCAGCCCCGACACCATATACCGTTTCAGTGGGGAAAGCAACTGTTTCCCCTTGTTTAATTAAAGAAGCGGCAATTTCAATAACTTTTTCATTGGGCTTTTGGGGATCAACCTTCAGAAGCAATGTTTGCATTTCATCTCCCCTTCTGAAGCACCAAAACTCTGTCTCTTCGACCCAAATCCTGTAAAGTATAGTGGCGTATCCAGCCAGAGACCGCGTCCTTTAGCAACAGATCTATCTGTTCCCGGTCGCTGACCTCCATAAGCAGATAACCATATTCGTTCAAAAGCGGATATGCTGAATTTATCAATTCCTTATAAAAAGAAATCCCTTGCGGACCGCCATCCAAAGCCGTAGAGGGCTCAAATTCTCTGACCCCCCGGGGAAGGCAGTTCATCTTCTCGGACGGAATATATGGCAGGTTGGCCAAAATTAAATCGAAATGAAGATCATATACCGGCTCCAACAAGTGACCCTGCAGAAAAATCACCCGAGACTCAACTTCATTCAGAAGGGAATTGCTTGGAGCTACTTCCAAAGCTCGTTGATCAATATCCGTGGCATAAACCAAAGCCGTCGGAACATATTTGGCAATGCTGATGGCCAAAGCACCACTGCCGGTACCTACATCAACCACCTTGGCTTCGCCCTTCATACTACTTATTAGACGAATACTCTCCTCAACCAGAATCTCAGAATCAGGACGGGGAATTAACACCCGGGAATCCACCATAAAAGGCAGTGACATAAATTCACGCCGCCCAATAAGATAGGCTGCAGGCTCACCAGCCGCCCTTCTTTTTATCATTTCTCTGAACACCCTGCGTTCTTCATGATTTACCGGACGATCAAATTCCACATACAAATTTATTCTGCTGGTATTCAAAGCATGACTCAAAAGAACCTCGGCTTCCAATCGAGGTTCTGATATTCCCAGTCTTTCAAAATAGGTCTTGGTCCAATCCAAAAGATCCTGTACCTGCCATGCTCTCTGCACAACTAATTCACCTGTTTAAGCTTTTCTGTTTGATCCTGAGTAATCAAACCATTGATTATTTCGTCCAGTTCTCCTTCCAATACCGAATCTAATTTGTGAAGAGTAAGTCCTATCCTATGATCACTAACTCGTCCCTGGGGATAGTTATAAGTTCTTATCCTTTCACTGCGATCTCCGGACCCCACCATTCCCCGACGAGTATCTGCGATCTCAGCTTCCTTTTCAGCAGTAACAACCTCAAGCAAGCGTGCCCTCAACACACGCATGGCCTTATCCTTATTCTTATGCTGCGACTTCTCATCCTGACAAGTAACCACCAATCCACTGGGAACATGTGTAATACGCACCGCAGACTGGGTAGTATTCACCGACTGACCTCCCGGGCCACTGGAGCAATACAAATCAACGCGCAGATCATTGGGATTGATTTCCAGTTCAACTTCTTCGGCCTCGGGCAGAACCGCCACCGTAGCTGCAGAAGTGTGAATCCGCCCCCCCGATTCGGTGACGGGAATTCTTTGAACCCGGTGAACCCCCGATTCATACTTAAGCTTGCTGTAAACGCCACGCCCTTCGATGACAAATATAACTTCTTTAAAGCCATTAAGGTCGGAATAACTTACATCCATAATGTCGGTTTTCCAGCCCTGCTTTTCAGCATACCGACAATACATCCGAAAAAGAGCCGCCGCAAATAAGGCGGCCTCCTCCCCCCCGGTTCCGGCTCGGATCTCAATAATAACGTTCTTTTCATCATTGGGATCACGGGGCAGAAGCAGCATCTGCAGCAAATTCTCCAGCTCTGATTTTCTGTTCAGCAATTGTTTGATCTCATCCTCCGCCAAAGTCTGGAGTTCTTGGTCCAAGTCCTCCTTCAGCATTTCTTCGGCATCAGCAAGATCAGCCATAATCCGCTTATATTCACGATATGCATTTACAATATCGGTCAGATCAGATAAAGCCTTGGATAATTTATAATATTTATTTAGATCTCCCACCGTTTCCGGCCGGGAAAGAAGTTCAGATAATTCTTCATATCTTTCTTCCAGGCTGCTTAATTTATCAAGCATTACTATCCCTCATAACTCAAAATACTTGGGGGTGGTTCCATTACTGCAGCCAGAGCTTGCAGGGCCACTTCAATCTGATCATCGTCCGGTTCACCCGTAGTCAGCTTTTGCAGCCATAGTCCCGGTGCCATCAACCACCTGGCCCAATCCCGGTCTGCAAAGCGGCTGGTCAGTTTTATAAATTCATAGCCTAAACCAGCTACAATCGGGAAGACCGCAACACGGGAGAAAACCCTCCACAACAAACTGCCTTCTCCCAGACAGGCAAAAACCAGAATCGAAATAACCATCACTATCAGCAAAAAACTTGTGCCGCATCGCGGATGGAGTATTGAATGTCCGCCGGTATTCTCAACATTAAGAACAGCACCCGACTCAAAAGTGTTAATGACCTTGTGTTCAGCACCATGGTATTTGAAAACCCGCTGAATCTCATTCAGCCGGGAAATACCCCAAACATAGCCCAAAAAAACCAAAAAACGAACTATTCCTTCCACCACATTTTGAGCCATTACACCACCGATTAAACCTTTGGCAAAGTGAACAATTCCAGTGGGAAGAGCGACGAACAATACCAAGGCTAAAAGAATAGCCAAAACAGTTGTCCATATAAGATCAGTACTGGACAACTGTTCGTCTTCCTCTCCTGCCAGAACAGCAGAACGATTTAAGGTCTTAACCCCCAACATCAGTGAATCCACCAGAACTACCCCGCCACGAATCAGGGGCCAGCCCAGCACTTTGTACTTTTGTCGGGGAGAAGTGATCGCCTCTTTCTCAATGACGATTTCGCCCGTAGGCTTACGAACCGCCAGAGCAACTGCGTCAGGGCCCCTCATCATTACTCCCTCAATCACCGCTTGACCGCCATATTGAATGTTTTTCCCCATATTATCTCCTAAGAAAAATAGCAGAGAATTCTCTGCTACTTCTATGTCAATCCGTACTTCTTCTTGAAAGTCTCTACTCTACCGCCCTTGTCGACTAGTCTGGATCGACTTCCTGTGTAAAAGGGATGACATTTGGAGCAGACTTCGACCTTAAGATTCTCTTTGGTGGACCCGGTCTCAAAACTGGCCCCACAGGCACAAGTTGCCGTAGCCCGATAATATTTAGGATGTATTTTTTCTTTCACGGTTTCACCTCTTTTTGCTTGTAGTCGCGAAGAATATTATATCAATTCACCAAATAAAAGACAAGAATATGTTCCGGCGGGAACCAAGTCTTCCTAAAGAGATTTGTGTGAGTCGCTTGTGTCGGCGCGGAGCACCGACGTCCCTCTCATTCCGGGATTCACCCCAGGTCGGGAGCGAATTTACTGTTAAAATGAACGAAACAAGTGAAATGGCTAATATTAAGATAAACTTAAGGTTTTGATAATGTTAAGCCAACAATATCCTTTTCGATTCCTTGTTATGATTTTATGGGTTATTATGCAATTAGAGGAGCTGAACAGAATATGGCAGTGAATATTTTAGTGGTTGATGATGAACAGTCCATTGCGGATTTGATTGAAGTATATCTCCAAAGCGAAAATTTTAATGTGCTAAAGTTCTACAACGGACATGACACCTTACAGTGTCTTGAGCAACAAAGCATAGATTTAGCCATATTGGATGTTATGCTGCCTGACATAAACGGTTTTGCAATTTGCCAACAGATTAGAGAAAAGCATAATTTCCCCGTAATTATGTTAACCGCCAAAGATGAAGAAATCGACAAAATTACCGGCCTTACCCTGGGCGCGGATGATTACATCACCAAGCCCTTTCGGCCCCTGGAAATGGTGGCGCGAGTGAAGGCACAGCTGCGGAGGTTTACCAAATACAACCCGGCCGAACCTGTCTCAGAGGAGAACTCCATCGTATTTTCCGGTCTGGTATTAAATAAGGACCGGCATGAATGTATACTGAATGAGAAACCTCTTTATCTTACGCCCACAGAATTTTCAATTTTGTGGGTTCTGGCCTCCAGCCGGGGCCGTGTGGTCAGTTCGGAAGAATTGTATCATCGGGTATGGGGCGATAAGTATTTTACAGGCAACAACAATACCGTCATGGTGCATATCCGGCATCTAAGGGAAAAGATGCAGGACAGCGCGGAGCACCCTAAGTATATTAAGACCGTATGGGGGGTCGGCTATAAGATTGAAGGATAAGCGGTTCCGTTCCGAATTCATGAAAAAGACCATCTTCCGCTGCGCCAGAACGGAAATCCTGGCCTCGGCACTGTATGCGTTTCTCCTGGTTGCCCTTTACTTTATAGGTTACAACGTAAGCTGGCAGCCCTCGCCCTTATACTATTTTATAAAGGTTCTCCTGGATTATGCCACCCTCTTGATACCCCTGGGCTGGTTGGTCATGGTATTGACCATCATCTATATCTATTGGAGGAGGACGGTGGGTTATATCGAAGATATTGCCGCGGCCAGCATGGCTCTGATGCTTCCTGATGATGAGCCCATTAAGCTGCCGGAGGAACTGCGGGAAATTGAGGACAGCATGAACCAGATCAAGCGGACCGCCCTCAAAAATGAGCGGGACGCAAGAGAAGCGGAGCAGCGTAAAAACGATCTGGTCATAAATCTGGCCCATGATATCCGGACGCCTTTATCGTCCGTGATCGGATATCTGAGCCTTTTGGACGAAGCGCCGGATATGCCGGCAGAACAGCGAGCTAAATACACCGGCATTACTCTGGAAAAGGCCTATCGCCTGGAGCAGTTGATCAATGAATTTTTTGAAATCACCCGATTCAATTTAAGCTCCATAGTGTTGAACAAGGGAAAAATCAATCTGTCCTTTATGCTGCGGCAAATGGCGGATGAATTCTATCCGATGCTGTCGCCGCAAAACAAGCGGGCGATTGTCCAGGTACCGGACGACCTGGTTTTATGGGGGGACGCGGATAAGCTCTCCCGAGTTTTTAATAATATTCTGAAAAACGCCCTCGCTTATAGCTACAGTGATAGCTCCATTGCCATTACCGCCTGGGTACAAGCGGAAGGGACAGTAATTCAGTTTACGAATAGCGGTGACCCTATTCCACCCCAGCAGCTGGAAACGATTTTTGATAGGTTCTTCCGGCTCGACGCCGCTCGTTCCTCTCAAACAGGAGGCGCGGGACTGGGTCTTGCCATCGCCAAAGAGATTGTCACCGCCCACGGCGGTACGATTACAGCCCAAAGCGGCCAGAGTAAAACAACATTTACCGTCTTTCTCCCCACGGAAGATCCGGCATCTGATCAAAACCAGCGGCAATCTTAAAAAAACAAGGTCTCCATAAGGCTTTATTAAGGTTTTGCTAAGCCCGAATTCCAATATGGCCTGTCCGCCTTCGGTAAGATGAAATTACCGAGCCGGGCAGGCTTTTTGCATTCCAAAGGAGGGCGTAAATTGAGCAGACAAGGGATTGACCTTATGAAGCAAAAAACAGTAGCCGTTTTGTTTGGCGGCCATTCCACCGAATACGAGGTATCCTTACAATCGGCTTGTTCGGTAATAGAAAACCTCAACCCCGAAAAATACAATGTCGTTCTGGTGGGCATTACCCGTCAGGGGGAATGGATGAAATACAGCGGCGGAACAGAGCGGATTCAAAACGACACCTGGAGGGAGCATGATTCCTGCGTGCCGGCCGTCATTTCCCCGGATCGCAAGACCCACGGCATCCTGGCGCTGGAGGGCGGCACGGTGACGGTAATTCCTATTGATGCAGCGTTTCCCGTTCTGCACGGAAAAAACGGCGAAGACGGCACGGTACAGGGCCTGCTGGCCCTGGCAGGCATCCCCTGCGTCGGCTGTGGAACCCTCAGTTCGGCCTTGTGCATGGACAAAGACATGGCCCATCGGCTGGTACGCCTGGCAGGGATAAAAACTCCTGACTCCATAGCCCTTTATGCTCCAATCTCAGATGTGGAGCCGGCAGAACAGGCAGCGCATCTGCAGTATCCTTTATTCGTTAAACCGGCCAATGCCGGATCGTCCTTCGGCATCACCAGGGTTTCCGAGGCGGGCGATTTAACAGATGCGGTCCGAATGGCTTTTCAGCATGACCGCAAAGTGATCATTGAGGAAGCCGTGGCCGGTTTTGAAGTCGGATGCGCCGTCCTCGGCAATGAAACCCTCACCATTGGCGAAATCGATGAAATCGAATTATCCCAGGGCTTCTTTGACTATACGGAAAAATATACGCTGCAAACCTCCCGGATCCATCTGCCCGCCCGCATCGACCCGGATACGGCCAATCATATCAAGCAAATGGCGGCGACCGTTTATCGGACGTTAAACTGCACGGGCTTGGCGCGGGTGGATCTGTTTCTGACCCCCGAAAATGAAATCGTCTTTAACGAAGTGAATACCATTCCCGGATTTACCGCCCACAGCCGCTACCCCAATATGCTGAAAGGCATCGGGATGACCTTTGCCCAGATTATAGATGAATTGATAAGGCTGGCGATGCATTCATGAGAACACTTCGATTGTGCGGGGCGGACGTTGCCAAAGGCAATTTGATTCTCGTCAACTCATGCTATCCCCTTAAGGTCGATATGCCCAGGGATCACCTCGTGTCCGTGGGGCCCCATGCCTCTCCTATTCTTTTGGAAAGGCAAGCCGCGAAAATGCTGGCGGAAGTCACGGTCATTTTAGGCTGTGGCCATCAAATTCTGCCGGTCAGCGGCTACCGGACCACGAGGGAGCAGCAGACCATCTATGCGGATTCCCGGCGTGAACATGGGGAGGATTTCGCCCAAAAATATGTGGCCCTTCCGGGATGCAGCGAACATCAAACGGGCCTGGCAGTTGATCTGGCCGAGAACCGGAATGAGATTGATTTTATCCGGCCTGGTTTCCCTTACACCGGCATCTGCGGGCATTTTCGACAGTTCTCTATTCAATACGGATTTATCGAACGCTATCCGGCCGGGCGTGAGCAGATTACCCGCATTGCCCATGAACCGTGGCATTTCCGTTATGTAGGTTATCCTCATTCAGAAATGATGCAGGAAAGAGCGTTGACTCTGGAAGAATACACGGACTATCTCAAACAATTTCCCTACCGGGACATTCACCTGTTTTTCAAGAGCAATCGGCGTGATTTTGAGATTTTCTATGTTCCGGTTCAGCCTGATAAGGAAGTGGCTATAGATATTCCCGTGGGAATCCCTTATCAGATTTCCGGCAACAACCAGGACGGTGTTGTGGTGACACTTTGGAGGGATCGGCCATGACAAACCTTTCGAAAAAAGAATACGCCGGCATTAATTATTTCAGGCTAATTGCGGCTTTTCTGGTCGTTGCGATTCATACCTCTCCTTTGACCGAGCTTAGCGGGACCGCCGATTTTGCGTTAACCAGAATTTTTGGCCGGGTTGCGGTTCCCTTCTTCTTTATGGCTTCGGGGTTTTTCTTATTTTCGAAAACCGAGGCAGGCAAGCTGCCTCCTGGTAAATTGGCGGTATTTTTGAAAAAAACTACTGTTCTCTATGCCATTGCCATCCTGCTCTATCTGCCACTGAATATCTATGCGGGAAAAACAGAAGAATGGCGTTACTTCCCAAATCTCCTGAAGGACATTGTTTTTGACGGTACGGTTTATCATCTGTGGTATCTTCCGGCCGCCATCTTCGGTGCTTGCATTGTCTGGCTTCTTCTCAAAAAGCTGAAACCAGGACCAGCATTTATCATCAGCCTGCTTCTGTATGTCATCGGTCTATGCGGTGACAGCTATTACGGTATTGCTGAACAAATTCCGTTTCTGAAGGCTTTTTATCAGAATTTGTTTTTGTTTTCCGACTACACCCGTAACGGCCTGTTCTTCGCCCCGGTTTTCTTCATGCTGGGTGCGCTGCTGGCAGGACCGATAAAGAGGATACCGCTGAAAACCTGTTTAATAGGACTTATGCTTTCCTTTGCGCTCATGCTGGCGGAAGGACTGTTGCTGCACGGCTTCAACCTCCAAAGGCACGACAGCATGTATTTGATGCTTTTGCCCTGCATGTTTTTCCTGTTTCAAAGCCTGTTTTTTTGGCAAGGAAAAAACCTGAACGATCTCCGTAATCTGTCCCTGATCATCTATCTGATTCATCCGGCGGTAATCGTAGTCGTCCGTGGTCTTGCCAAAGCGGCAGGGCTGCAAGGACTGCTGGTCCATAACAGCCTCCTTCATTTTCTGACCGTTGCTTCAGGCTCCCTGGCCGCCGCCATCGTATTAGTCATGCTTCTTAATGCGAGACGCGCTCCTAATGCCGCCGATTCTGGCAGGCGGCAAAAGGACCGGGCCTGGGCCGAGATCAATCTATCAAACCTCCAACATAACGTACAGGTCCTGAAGGAGGCCCTTCCTGCCGGATGTGAGATTATGGCGGTAGTAAAAGCAAACGCCTATGGGCATGGCGCCGCCCAAATATCCAATTGTTTGAATCACATCGGAATTGACACCTTTGCGGTTGCCACCATCGATGAAGGCATCCATTTGCGCAGACAAGGGATTAAAGGGGAAATCCTTATCTTAGGCTACACACCTGCAGCAAGAATCTCCGGGCTTTATCGCTACCGCTTATCACAGACTATAGCGGATGCGGAACATGCGAGGGAATTAAACGGTTTTGGCAAGCCGATAAAGGTCCATGTTAAAGTGGATACCGGGATGAACAGACTGGGGGAAAGCTATCAGCATACTTCTGAAATCGCATCTATATTTGACTGTAATAATCTCAATGTTACGGGTATTTTTACCCACCTTTGCGTTTCAGACAAGCTGGAAGAATCTGATGCCGCATTTACTGATCAACAAATCCGGTGCTTCTATGAGCTTTTGGATGAGTTAAAGGCGCGGCAAATCAATATTCCTGACATACACATCCAGAGCAGCTACGGAATTTTGAATTATCCCCGCCTGCAATGCGAGTATGCCCGAATCGGGATTGCGCTCTACGGTGTTTTAAGCACACTTGATACAAATACTAAATGCTCATTGGCTTTACGGCCTGTTTTGGCTTTAAAATCCAAAGTCGCTCTTGTCCGGACGATTGCCCCGGGAGAGAGTGTAGGCTACGGGCGAAGCTTTATTACACCGAAGGAAATGCAAATTGCCGTTATTTCCATTGGATATGCAGATGGTTTTCCCCGCAGTCTTTCCACAAAAGGCCATGTTTTAATCAGGGGATGTCGAGCCCCGATTATTGGCCGGATTTGCATGGATCAGCTTATGGCCGATGTCACCAAGATTCCCGACGTTCAGAGAGGTGATGTTGTCACTTTAATTGGTAAGGACGGCTCAGAAGAAATAACCGCGGAACAGGTCGCGGCTAAGGAAGGAACAATCACTAACGAGCTGCTTAGCAGATTAAATGACTCTCGCTTGCAAAGGATCTTTTCTAACTTCTAAAGCCTTCCTGGCCGGGAAGCATTACACCTGCCATCTCCCGCCCAGAAAGCAAACGGATTTTTCATCAGCTAAATTATGCTACACAAATTATTCTTTTTTAAAGTTATATACTCGTCTCTTGCATAAATTGCGAAAATTATACAAAGAACCAAAGGCAATCCTATATCAGATATTGGACCGACTACCTTACCAAACATTTGACTGCCTAATGATACATATTCTGGCGAATTCCCCGGTATAATCCTCCAGATTTCAATAAGTGCCTCAGCAGCACCTAATACAGAGGCGAATAAATACAAAATAAAATCTCTCTTCTTCATTGCCCATTACCCCCTCAGAAATAGTTTTGATATAGTGTCATTTTATTAATATCAGCAATTAGTTGAGCTAGTTGAACTATACATTTTTTAATTATTTTACCATAAATGATGGCTCGAAAGGTACCTGCTATGTCGCATAACATTGATCAGCTTATTAAACTTGTTGGCCCAGCTTCTTTGCTGTTTCGGTATCACATCACCCGGAAATGCGAACTAGACGCAGCTTAAATGAGATAAATCCATGTTATGCTTTCAACAAGCCTTTCCCTCTTTGAGCAGGGTGGCTGTATGAGGCCAACTTTACCCGGGCACGGGTCAATTCCTCCATCATCTTCCTCACACCCAAAGCTTTTGAACGGAGAGGAATTGCATTAAAGAAAAAATCCGGGTCCAGATTAAGATTTCGCAGCTGTATCATTGGAATACCTACTTCCTTCACAAGTAATAACAGCTTTTCAACCTGCTCCTCGGAATCAGTAAATCCCGGCATTGTCAAGAGATTCAGACTCACAAAAACCCCTTGATCATGAGCATAGCGCATGGAATCAATTACATCCTGCAGCTTATAATTTATCGGACAATGATAAGCAATATAATCCTTTTCAATTGCAGAAAGGAATGTTACTCGCATAGCATCAAGGCCGGCATCCACCATTTCCTTAACCCCCGAAAAATTTCCCGCATTAGTATTGCAGTTGATAGATCCCCGGTCAGTCTCGGTTCTCATTTTACTGATGGCCCTGGCTATCAATGCCGAATTGGTGCAAGGATCTCCTTCACATCCTTGTCCAAAGCTTACGATACTTTCCTCCGCCCCCTGCAGATGATGAAGCCCCACTTCCACAACCTCCTCCAAAGCAGGCACAAAGCTCAGCCGTTCCTGAGGAGAAAAAGTCTGTATATGCGACTCAGAAATGCAGCCTAAACAACGAGCATTGCAGGAAGGAGTGGTAGGAATACCACCTTCCCACCTTTGCATAAAAATATTTTGCGCCGTGTAGCATGAGTAGTGCAGGCTGCAATGGGCCAATTGGCGCAGAATTCTATTGGCAGGAAATTGCCGCAGACGTTGATGAACCAGGTCTTCAAGAAAAGGCAGGTTATAATGCCGGGGATGCCATTTATGGTGATCGTCAGTCGGAACCGCGGCAGCGAAAATCGCCCCGTCCCGGCCCGCCAGCGCTGTATACCCCAGGATGGGAATCTGGGCAGAATCGGGAGGACTGACAGCAGCCGGCAGCAGAGTCCGGGTAAACCCCTGAGGCAGCAAGCAGGCCGTTGCTATAACCGCCCCATTCTCTGTCTTCTCCCTCAGCTCAGCTTCATTATTGCTATTAAGACCTACCGGGTGATGACCCGGCATCATAGTCAAGGAACTGCCTTCCGGCAGCAAAATCAAATCCCCTTCCTCCGGTTCCACCCATTGAGACCCACTTCGCCCCAGGAAATAAAGATCCGGCGCTTTAATCAAATTGCCTTCTAAATCCGAAAAGAGCGTATAATACATAAATCCTCCCCTGTTACACAGCAATTCAGCCGGTTTTTGTTATATCGACTCATTTGTACCGATATTCGTATTATCTCATTATTCTTCACTGAAAGGCACTACCTGGGACTGCTCATTGAAATTGAAAATAAAAAAGCGAGCATCTTAGGAAGACTCTTTGAGTTTTCCATTGATTCTCGCTCCAATTACAACTGCTCTCCACTAATCTAGCGCAGATATTTTATTGGATTAACAGCCTTGTCGTCATACTTAATCTCGAAATGGAGATGGGGTCCGGTTGTTCGTCCTGAGATTCCCACCAAAGCGATTACTTGTCCCCTCATAACATCCTGGCCTTCTTTCACCAATAATTTGGATGCATGAGCATATAAGGTTTCAACACCTTCTCCATGACTAATTATTACCGTACGCCCATAAACCGTTTTAGTCCCGGCAAAAGTAACTCTACCGGCTTTGGCCGCTCTTATGGGAGTATTAACAGGACAAGCTACGTCAAGGCCATGGTGAAACTCTTTTCCCCGCAAACCAAAATGCGAACTGATTGTGCCGAAAACCGGCCAGGAAAATAACCCTGCCACACTTCGTGATGGCTGGCTGGTTCCTGCAGCTGTAGCTGCTGCAGTTAAAGGTATTTTTATACTATCCCCGATCGCTAAACGCTGGGGATCCTTCCCGGAATTGGCCGCTATGAGCTGAGAAAGGTCAACCTTATGATTTTGGGCAATATCCCAGAATGTATCTCCTGCTTTCACGGTATAATAACCATCTCTCTCCCAGGGAATACTGAGATACTGACCCTCCACTACCAAACGGTTGTCCTTCAGATTATTCATTGCCATAATTGCTTCCACATCGCTGCCGGTCTTTATTGCCACATCTCCTACAGTATCGCCCTTATTAACAAGATATTTCATTACCTGTCGGTCGTCTGCCGGATTCGAGATTGATGGCCGAAACCCGCTTTGGCCCCATCCCGCCAAAACTGATCCCGGGCACCCACCCAAAACCAGTACGACAATCAGCACCAGACTTAAGGTTTTCCTATCCATTTTTCCACCTCAAAAACAAGAATAATAGTCACTGGCCGTTATTCTTGCCCTGAAAGTGGGGTTATATTCGCTATATGAAAATTATTTTTCCGCAAAAATGATAGGCGCTGCACGGAGCAAGTCGCGATTCGACTTGGTCTTCCGGAGAGTTTCGCTCATTACCTCCATAGTTTCCACCGTCTGAAAATTAGCGAACATACGCCGTAGATTCCAGTTAAGCTCCAATTCCTCTTTGGTCATCAATAGCTCTTCTTTTCTGGTTCCAGAACGTTTTAAATCGATGGCCGGGAATATTCTTCGCTCCGCTAAGCGGCGATCCAATACTAACTCCCAGTTACCGGTTCCCTTAAACTCTTCGAAGATGACCTCGTCCATTCTGGAGCCGGTTTCTACCAATGCAGTCGCGAGAATAGTCAGGCTTCCGCCTTCTTCTATGTTTCGTGCCGCTCCAAAGAATCTCTTGGGCTTATGCAAAGCGGCCGGGTCCAATCCTCCTGACAACGTTCTCCCACTTTGGGGAACTACCAGGTTGTGGGCCCGTGCAAGACGAGTCAGGCTGTCCAAGAGGATAACCACATCCTTCTTATGCTCGACCAGTCTTTTGGCTCTTTCAAGAACCATATCGGCTACTTTCACATGATTTTCCGGCGGCTCATCAAAAGTCGATCCGGTCACCTCAGCTTTTACCGAACGCTGCATATCGGTAACCTCTTCAGGCCTCTCGTCAATCAGGAGGACCATTAATTCAACTTCCGGATGATTTCTGGTGATAGCATTAGCGATCTTTTGCAGCAAAACAGTCTTCCCGGCTTTGGGAGGGGCCACAATAAGCCCTCGTTGTCCCTTGCCAACCGGCGAAATCAAATCAATCATCCTGGTTCCCAAATCATTGGAGACCGTTTCCAGTCGGAATCTTTCATTGGGGTGTAAAGGAGTCAAAGCATCAAAATGTATGCGGCGGGACGCTTCTTCAGGGGGAAAGCCATTAACATCTTCTACCTTTAATAATGCAAAGAAGCGCTCATTGTCTTTGGGCGGTCTGACCTGCCCTGCCACCCTATCACCAGTTTTAAGATCAAATTTGCGAATTTGGGAAGGTGAAACATAGATGTCATCCTGACTGGGAACATAAGCGAATGGCCTCAAAAAGCCATATCCATCCGGTAAGACTTCCAAAACCCCCTGAGCCGACAAAAGCTCATTCGATTGTGTCAATTTCTTCATTATCTCGAAGACCAATTCTTTTTTGCGGAGCTTATAAAAACCAACTAAATTATGATCCTTGGCAATTTGATAAAGCTCCACCAGTGTTTTGTTTTCCAGGTCTGCCAGGTTCAAGTACTCTCCTCCTCTCGACTCAAGAGATTTTTTTCGATATTTAGCAACCAGCTAGTCCTAAGAATCATTCCGATCCCTGCCACAAAAGAACCAGTGACTGTTCCTGCCATTATCCGTAAGCTTAAGGCCAAAACAAACCCAGAACAAACTGTGTCGGCTGTTAATGGCCGACAAGTATCCTTATTGGACGTCATTGGGGATAAATGAGGCAGCCCATAATATTCTTCATACTAACGTGATAGGTAAAAGAACTTGAATAGATTTTCGCCAACAAAACTTCCAACTATACTCGTACGAGTAATAAAGGCAAGAGCAAGTACAAAGGCAAGCCAAAACCAAGGTCGGAAAGAAGCTGGTACAAGAACCCCATACAAACTTAACAGCAACCCCGGCCAGTTCATTCCAATAACCCAAAAGTCAAAGTGGTTTTTCTTATAGTGTTCACATTGCTGTTAGACAAGTTTAATCTTATTATCTCTGAACAAAGGTTTTTTATCAAGCTGATGTATAGCTTCTATCTTCCTTACCGTTCCGGTACGCCCTCTCATCACCAAAGTGTGAGTAATGGCCCGACGGGAAAAATACCGGACCCCTCTCAAGAGTTCCCCATCGGTAATACCGGTGGCGGAAAATATTACGTCTTCCGATTTAACCATATCATCGATAGTGAGCAGTCGGCTTATATCGGAAATACCCATATTCTTAGCCCGCAAGGCCTCGCTAATATCCTCCGGCATCAGCCGCCCCTGAAAATCGCCGCCCAAACACCGCAGAGCTGCGGCAGCAATAACCCCCTCCGGTGCCCCTCCTATTCCCATCAGAATGTCTATCCCCGAAGCTTCGTCAGCAGCGGCTACCGCCGGAGATATATCTCCGTCCGAAATAAGCTTAATGCGGCAGCCGGTCCGGCGCGCATCTTCAATCAGCTGCTCATGACGAGGACGTTCCAGGATAACCACCGTAACCTCACTGATGAGTTTATCCAAAGCCTTGGCCACTTCCACGATATTCTCCCTAACGGGAGCATCCAGATTGACCCTGCCCTTGCATTCCGGGCCAACTGCTATTTTGTCCATATACATATCCGGAGCATGGAGAAGAGCCCCTCGGGGCGCCGCCGCCAAAACAGCTATGGCTCCATTGGTACCCTTCGCTAAAATATTGGTTCCTTCTAAAGGATCTACAGCTATATCAAGCTGAGGAGGCACACCCATACCTACTCTTTCACCAATATAGAGCATGGGCGCTTCATCCATCTCACCTTCACCGATAACTACGATTCCGTCCATCTGAACTAAATCAAACATAATGCGCATTCCGGTTACGGCCGCCTCATCGGCTGCCTCCTTGTCCCCACGACCCATCCATCGAGCTGCAGCCAAGGATGCCGCTTCCGTCACCCTGACCAGCTCCAGTGCTAATTCCCTCTCCACCTGGATAACCCTCCAATCAACTCTTGCTCAGATACTTCTCCCCATCTTTAACAAACTTAGCTATCCCCAGGTCGGTCAAAGGATGTTTTACCATGGCTTTAATCACCTTATAGGGAATGGTCGCAATGTGTGATCCAATCCGGGCTGCTTCCGTAACATGCATGGTATGCCTGATACTGGCGGCAATAATCTCAGTATCCAATGCATACTGATCTAGAACACTAATAATCTCTGCCAATACGTTAATACCGTCATTACCAATATCATCAATTCGCCCCACAAAGGGGCTGATATATCTGGCGCCGGCGCGAGCGGCTAATAGGGCCTGGTTCGCCGAAAAAACCAAAGTCGCATTAGTTTGAATCCCTTGTTTCTTCAAAAAACCAATGGCCCTTAGTCCATCCTCACATATGGGTATCTTCACCACCACATTGGGGTGAATTCCAGCCAGAATCTCACCTTCCCGAATCATATCTTCATAAGATATCCCCAAAGGCTCCGCATTCACCGGGCCGTCAACGATACCACAAATCTCTTCTACCATCTGATGAAAATCGCCTTTTTCTTGAGCTACCAGACTGGGATTAGTTGTGACCCCAGATAAGAATCCCAATTCATTTATCTCTCGGATTTCTTGAATATTCGCCGAATCTAAGAAAATCTTCAAAAGGCAGCCTCCTTATACTAATATCGCTCTGAAAATTAAGCTTTCCCTCCACTTCCGAATAAGCGAATTTTTTCCCGAATCAACTCAATGGCCCCTTCTTTACCCGGTCCCAGAATCTTGCGGGGATCAATTTCAGCGGGATTATCCTCCAGCACCTTTCTGGCACCGGCAACGAAAGCTTCCCGGATATTAGTATCAATATTAACCTTCCTTACCCCCAGGCTTATAGCCCTCCTTATAGCCTCATCCGGCACCCCTGAAGAGCCATGGAGGACGATGGGTACATTTACCAGTTTGCTGATCTTTTCCAGACGTTCAAAATCAAGTTTAGGTTCACCTTTATACTGGCCATGAGCCGTTCCAATTCCTATTGCCAGGGCATCAACTCCCGTCTCTCTGACAAAAGTCAGGGCCTCATCCGGATCAGTGTAATGAGCATCCTTTTCATCAACTGATATATCGTCTTCGGTTCCCCCTATATGCCCCAACTCGCCCTCGACAGAAACCCCTATGGGCCTGGAAATCTCTATAACCTTCTGTGTAATCCTGATATTTTCCTCTAAAGGCAATTGAGATCCATCATACATTACCGAGCTAAATCCACTCCTTATACACCTGACCACCTGATCAAAACTGGTACCATGATCAAGGTGAAGAGCTATAGGTACATGGGTTGTCTCTGCCGCAATCCTGACTAAGCCGACGATGTACTCCAGTCCGGCATATTTTATTGCTCCCTGGCTGGCCTGCATAATTACTGGAGAGTTTTCCTTTTCCGCCGCCATGGCTATCGCCTGGACTATCTCCATATTATTCGCGTTAAACGCTCCTACAGCATATCCTCCCGCTTCTGCCTTCGCCAGCAACTCTGCAACTGATACTAATGCCATTATTATCCTTCCTTTCATGCTTAGCAGCCATTGAATAACTCACAACCAATTTCACAGGGGTACGGCCAGAGACAAATTAACCTTCAGGAACACTTTTTTCAGCAAGGATTTCCTCTACCAGGTTCCTTAATTCTATTATATCAAAAGGCTTGGTAACATATTTTCTTACTCCTGCTTCCAATGCCTTTTGAACCACTTCCATTTCACCATAAGCCGTCATCATAATAATTGGTATACTGGCGTTATATCTTATTACTTCGCGTGATGCTTCAAGTCCATTCATGTTTGGCATTTTCATATCCATGAGGATGATATCCGGCACAGATAACTTTACCTTCTCCACACAGTCCCTTCCGTCATTGGCCAGGCTGACCGCATATCCCTCTTTGGTGAACAGCTCTTCCAAGAGTCTCCGAATTCCTTTTTGGTCATCTACTACTAAAACTCGGTTCTTCATCTCGTCATCCCCCTAGCTGGCAGCATCATTATAATCTTAATATTTGTAATTAATTTCCTGCTGTCGGCGGACCTTAATGACATCCCAGTATTGTAATATATTCCTGCTCTCTGGCAGCAGAACTACCTTTTAATACATAATACCATTTCTTGTAATGCCGTTTGCAGTCTTTTCAGAAGCAAAAGAACTTTCCTGTCGATAAATTCTCTTAATACTTAATGAAGCCAACGTTCTTTTTACTGGGATCTCCACTGAATCTCCGGTTTTCACCTCCATCCCCGGAGGTACTTCTACCAGGCAAAATTGCATAAAAATTTTGCCGCGAACGAATACTTCCCCATTGCCAATAATAATTCGCGGACCGGCCAAATTAAGATTAAAAAACATAGCAATGGGCTTAATCACCATCTTAATCATATCCAACCAGCCAGATGGTTTGGGCAAGGCCTCAAGTCCCCAGCCATCCGCCAAGCCCGCGGGGACGATGGCAATAACAGCATTCTTGCGCAGCTTATGAGTATGATAATATCCTAAAGAGCTTCCTTTAGCCATCTGCCGAATGGCTATAATGCGAGCCTTGAAATGATAAACATCCCGAAGCTTGAGTACAGGACTTATAGTGCCGGCCGGATATTGCCCCCAAAGGAGGGTGCCTATTCTCACTGCGTCAAGGCGCATGGAGGGATAGCGCAAAAATGCGCTGCTGGCGCAACAATGACGACAGGCCACTTTTATCCCTTTTTCATCCAGCCGTTGGAGCAAATTTTCGAAAATCGAAAACTGATGGTGAGTGTGCTTATAATCACCCGGTGATGCAAAATGGGTATATATACCTTCTAACGCCACATTGTTGTGGACGAAAGCCTCCTGGGCAACGTTTTCCGCATCATATCCCATCAGACCAAAACGACCCATTCCCGTATCAAGCTTAAGATGAATCCGGATCCTTCTATCTCTGGCCTCCTGCTGAACCGCCAGCCAATCTTCTCTGGAAGCTACAGTCACGATCAAGTCATGATCAACGGCTGTCCCGTACTCCTCCGGATGCAAAGGGGAAAAGATCAAAATATCAGCCCGGATTCCATGCTCTCGTAATTCCAAAGCCTCACTGAGAAAAGTAACCCCAAAAAAGTCTACTCCCTGTTCTGCCAAATGCCTAGCGATCTCTGCTGCTCCAAGCCCATAAGCATTTGCTTTCACAACCGCAATCAATCTGGACTCTTTATCCATCAGCCCTCTGATCTCTTGAAGGTTATGGGTAATATCCTCCAAGTTTATCTCAATCCATTTATCATACTTCTGTTCCATAATTCTTCAGCCTTTTCTCCAGCGTATTAATTGCCTTACCGCTTTATAATAGATGGGAAGCAGTTCATTCCACATCCAATAAAACAGCCGGGAATAAACCAAATCCCACTCCCCTATAAACTCGGTAAATTCTGCACCAAAACCCTTTTTAAACCTATACAAGCCATATAAAGGGTTGTCCTCGGAAATATCCCCGGAAACTCCGCGAAAATCATACAAGGTACATCCTCTTTCTTTAGCCCATTTAATCATGGTCCATTGCAAAAGATAATTAGGCATTACATTGCGATATTCGTTGCTTGACGCTCCGTAACTATACCAGACTTTGTCTCCCAGAATAAAAGCCAGAGTCCCCGAAATATCCCGCCCCTCATAATCGGCCATAAACACCTTAGCCTTATCCTTCTTCACCAGCGACTCCCACATTTCTTCAAAATAAATATAACCTCTTATCAAAAAATTGTCCCGTTCCGCCGTTTCCATCAGTATTTTATAGAATGATTTGAGATCATCAAGCCCGGTTGCCTCACGTACTGTTACACCCTTTCTCTCTGCCAGCCTTATGTTGTATCTGGTCTTCGGTGCCATTTCCGCCAGAAGCTGATCCTCATCGGGAGTGATGTCCATACGAAAAACAAAAGTGGGCTGTACCCCTTCAAAACCTTCAGCGGTAACCGTTTTTTTAAAGCCCCTGTTCAATAAGTAAGCTCTGAAATCGTGAGCTGTATGTACAACATCGGGGTCAATTTTTAGAAAAATCGCCCCGTGTTGCCGGGCTATTTTTCTGATCCCCTGGAATAACTGGTCCAATAAATTATGATCATCTATATCTGCCACCGGCCCCCGGGGCGCATAGAAGATCGATTTGCTTATCAGGGGAATAGGAATTTTCTTTTTCAAAATCAGCATGGCCCCAATAATTTTGCCATCGTCAAAAAGCCCTATCGGGAGAGGGGTCCACCCCATACTTTTTTTTACTTGACCCCATTCAAGGGTTTGCAGAATATGTCCCTTTGGATGGGATGCCACAAACTTTTGATATTCTTCGGCCTGTGCCGGATCAATTAGTTTTACTTCAGTCATCTGGTTACCCTTCCCTTTACTTTGTTTTATGACATGGCCCGGAATAAACGAATCCCGCCATTTTTTCGGAAGGATCAAATATAATCATTTTATTGATAGTCAAGGCTGTTAATCACTTCGCCTGACACCTCAATTATACCCAATTGGAAGCATATAAAGGTGGTTTGTTAAAAGAAAGAAGGTGTAATAGTCGGGCCGCGCCAACAGATATTGGAGACTTCCATAGCAGACTGAACCTGAACCGCACTCTGATCAGAAGGCAGTCAGGTTCAGTCCTATTACCAAAAACGAATCTCTGCGTTGCTAGGAAAGCCCTTCCCCGGCGCCTTGATCTTCGCTCCCATCATCGGCCTGCCTGGATTGTTTTTATGATTTGGCCAGCGCCACTCCCACAAAATCCCGGAACAAAGGATGGGGCCGGTTAGGTCGAGACTTGAACTCAGGATGGAACTGACATCCCACAAACCAGGGATGATCGGGCAGTTCAATTATTTCCACCAGGTTCCCATCTGGAGAAACACCACTTATTACCATGCCGCAATTCACAAGCTGCTCACGATAATTGTTATTCAATTCGTAACGATGACGATGTCGTTCTACTATTTCATTCTGGTTATACGCCTGGGCCGTCAATGTGCCATCGATCAATTTACATTCATACCTGCCCAGCCTCATAGTACCACCCTTGTCTTTAATGTGGGCTTGATCCGGCATAAGATCAATGACCGGATAAGGAGTATGGGGATTAAACTCTGAACTGTTAGCACCGGGCATTTCACAAACATGGCGGGCAAATTCTATTACCGCACATTGCATTCCCAGACAGATGCCCAGATAAGGAATCCCCCTGGTTCGGGCAAATTGGGCCGCAATGATTTTGCCCTCTACTCCCCGTTCTCCAAATCCTCCCGGAACCAGAATGCCGTCTAACCCTTCCAGGAGATCAGTGCCATTTTCCTCCAGATCTTCGGCACAAATCCATTTAATATCAACTGTTATCTGATGAAATATGCCGGCATGGTGTAATGATTCCACTATACTGAGATAAGAATCCGGCAGCTCAACATATTTTCCTACCAAGCCAATAGTAACCTGACCCAGCGGATTCTTTATCCTATGCACTAATTCTCGCCAATCATCCAAGTCTCCCTCCGGACATTCGAGTCCCAACATTTTAACAACTATGTCATCCAGCCCTTCTTCAGCCAACATCAAAGGTAGTTCGTAAATAGATTTGGCATCCAATGCCTGAATCACAGCATCATTGTGTACATCACAAAAAAGAGCTAATTTTGCCTTCAGCTCCCGGGATATTTCCATTTCCGTCCGACATACTAAAATATCCGGGTTTATCCCAATGCTGCGGAGCTCCTTGACACTATGCTGACTCGGTTTGGTCTTGAGCTCCCCGGCAGCCTTGATGAAGGGGACCAAAGTGACATGAATGTAAAGAACGTTTTCTTTGCCCAGATCACTCTTAAGTTGACGAATCGCCTCTAAAAAAGGCAGGGATTCAATGTCCCCTACCGTTCCCCCGATCTCAGAAATGACCACATCAACATTGGTGGCATCGTGAATCTGAGTTATCCGCTCTTTTATCTCGTTGGTAATGTGAGGTATGACCTGAACCGTTTGCCCCAGATAAACCCCCCGTCTCTCCTTGTCCAATACGGATTGATAAATCTGACCGGTAGTGAAATTAGCCTGACGCGGCAGGTTTTCGTCCACAAATCTTTCATAATGACCAACATCCAGATCGGTCTCTGCTCCATCCTCAGTCACAAATACCTCCCCATGTTGATAAGGACTCATGGTACCGGGGTCCACATTTATGTAGGGGTCGAACTTTTGCAGGGCAACACTTAGACCCCGACTCTTGAGCAGACGACCCAAAGATGAAGCAGTAATCCCTTTTCCCAAGGAAGATACGACTCCGCCGGTTACAAAAATGAATTTTGGCAAAACTAGCCCCTCGCTTTCAATTATGCAAACAATCCAATAGGCATTTTAGCCCTAAACACCTCGGCGGTCAATTGCAAGAATAATCCAATACTACTATCTCGGGCAACAAAATGCTGTCCATAGAAGACAATTCCAAATACGGCAGCTTCACAACCTCATCAAAATGTTGAGCAAAGTCTTGTAAAGGAGTAATAGGATATGGACAAACCGGTGCTTTATAATGCATGGGAATGGAAATCCGGGGTTTAATTAACCGGATTACTTCTACCGCCTCCTTAGCAGCTATGGTATAAGTACCGCCTACCGGAATCAGGAGTACATCTACCTGGCCAATTGCCTCCAGCTGAGCTGAGTCGGGCAGATGCCCCAAATCCCCCAAGTGGCAGACGGTAAATCCCTCAGCCTTAATAACATATACGGTATTATCTCCTCTTTCCCGGCCCTGGCTGTGATCATGATAAGTGGACACCCCAAATATCTCCACATCCCCAAACCTGACTTTTTCAAGAGAGTTGATTATCCGCGGATTACCGGACACATTATCAACCATATTGTGATCATGATGATCATGGCTGACCGTTACCAGATCGGCAGAAATATCAGGTATAGGATACCCAGTGGTGTCGTCAAAGGGATCAGTTATTATCCGGCAATGGCCGGTTTCAATTAAAAAGGAAGAATGTCCAAGCCAGATAATTTTCATTTTCATATTTCTCCTTAATTCTATTTATCTCTTAAAACCCAATAGCCTTCCCCGATATGAACCAAACGGTTATCAATATTGATTCGGGTATAAATTGATGCCGAAGTCTTAGGGTCATTTGATTTATTCATACGCTTAATGATCTCATCGATCAAGTCACGTACAAAGACCGGCCCATTTTTCTCCTCGATGATGGTGTAGGCCCAATCAGCCTCACTCTTCTTACCCATCTGTATACCCCCCTTATTTTACTATGGATATCATAATACAAAATTTATCTCCAGATTTCGATTTGCAGCTCTTCACTTACATTCTTTCGGGTGCCGAAACCCCCAGCATAGTAAGAGCATTGTTAACTGTGATTCGGACCGCTTCCATCAAAGCTAAGCGGGCATCACGAAGCTCGGTATTTTCTCCCAATACCCGATGATGATTATAAAAGCTATGCAGCAATCCCGCCAAATCAAGGACAAAATGGGGGATTCTCTGAGGTGCCATGTTGTCGGCCGCTAAGCGGACTTCCTCGGGAAAATCTGCCAATCGCCGCAACAAATCAAGTTCTTCTTCTTCTACTAAAACCTCTAATTCATTAGAAAGGGCCGGTGGAACTGATATTCCCTGCGCCTTAGCCTGCCGCAAAATACTGCAGATTCTAGCGTGAGCATACTGGGCATAGTAAACCGGATTATCCTGACTTTCCTTTTTGGCCAATTCCAGATCAAAATCCAAATGACTGTCCGGGCTGCGCTGCACAAAAAAGAAACGGGCCGCATCTTTCCCGACCTCTTCAATCAGTTCATCCAATGTAACCAAGGTTCCGGTTCGTTTGGACATTCTCACGATTTCACCACTTCGATACAGCCTGACCAGCTGCATAATGATTAAATCCAAACGGTCGGGATCATATCCCAGAGCCGAAATAGCCCCCTTCATGCGCGCCACATGACCATGATGGTCAGCACCCCAAACGTTTATTACCCAGTCAAAGCCCCGTTGAAATTTATTCAGGTGATAAGCAATATCGGCGGCAAAATAAGTGGGAATGCCATTGTTACGAACTACCACTTCATCCTTTTCATCACCGAAAAGCGTAGACTTAAACCACCGGGCACCTTCATTTTCATAAATATAACCCATTTCGAACAATCTTTGAATAACTTCATCTACCGCATTCGAATTATACAGGCTGCTTTCTTTAAACCAAACATCATATTCTATCCCAAACCTGCTTAGGGTCTTCTTTATATATTCCAGTCTTCGCTCCAAAGCAAAATTAATCAGTTTAAGCCGGCGTTCAGCGGGCTTTAAAGCCAACCAGCGATCACCATACTCTTCCAGAGCTTCTTTAACGGTATCCACCACATCCTGACCGGCATACCCGGATTCAGGCATATCAAAGGGCTCCCCTAACAATTCCAGATACCGGGCTTCAAGAGAAAGCCCGAACAACTCAATTTGATTACCGGAATCGTTGACATAAAACTCTTTTTCAACTTCATATCCGGCCGCATCCAAAATATTGGCCAGGGTATCACCAATGGCACCGCCTCGGGCGTTTCCCATATGCAGGTCGCCGGTGGGATTAGCACTTACAAACTCCACCTGCACCTTAATTCCGTTCTTATCAGCTCTTCCGTAATCGTCGCCTTGTTGGATTATGGCATAGGGGACCTGATAGAGCCAACGATTATCCAGATAAAAGTTTATAAAGCCGGCACCTGCAATTTCAACCCGGCTTACTAATGAATCATCTGCCGGAAGGCCGGCTACAATCATTTCCGCAATCTTGCGGGGTGCCATACCGGCTTCCCTGGCCATGAGCATAGCCACGTTAACCGCAAAATCGCCGTGATTCTTTTCCCGCGGCACCTCAATAACATAGGGGGGGATCGCCGAGCACTTTAATTCCCCTTTATCTGTCAGATTGCGCAAGCTTTGATCGATCAAATTTCTCAATCTGGTCTTAATACTTTCAATGAAATTCACAAAAAATACCTCCTCTAAATAGCCTTAAGGCAATCGGCACTGAGTATGCCTTTGCTTTTCTGAGTCATTCCTTAAAGAATGGGCAAAATTAACCTATAAAGTAAGGCTTGATTCAGGTGGAGTTTTAACTCCATCTGAAGCTTAGCCGCACGGATCCAGGGACTTAACTGCCCTTGGGCACCCGTCGCCTATAGAGGCGGGGGTCTTAGGGCAGATTAGTCATCGGACAAAAACTATTATCAGGAGGTTAGCCCTAATGCAGCTTCCCAAAGGAGAACGTGCCATTCTTTCATATTATACCTCTTTTGAACAGGCCTCACAGGCAGTTGAAGAATTAAAAGAAGCTGGACATCGGGAGTTGGAAGTAACCCGCCTTCCCAAATTTCAATTGTCCAACCCAGCCGGTCCTGCAGAGACGCTGTCAGGTGCCCAAACGGCAATAAACCCAGTCCACGAATATTCCGAGTCCTGGGGTGCTTTCATGGCCAACTGGAACGAGACCGGCATTATTGAAGACTATACGATCATGGTAACCCTCGTCGTCCATCAACGAAATGTTGACAAAGCCTTATCCATCGTAAAAAAATATGCATCCATTGTCAATTAAGTAATCCTTTTCCCCGAAGCATGTTTTCTTTTTACGCCTGATAATGAGCCGGCTATCCGGGCCATAATCTATTATCGTTCATATGTTAAAACCAAAAATCAAAGAAAGAATCCAGCGGAGACCGGCATTCTTCCTCAATGATCCTCCGCAAATCTTCTGTTGAAGCTGTCTTATGCTTAAATTCAGCTAAATAATGTCTCAATATTGCAAGGATTTTTTCTTCTCCCTGCTCTTCCTCCAATTGGGCCCAGAAAGCCTCCCCTCCTGAATAAGCAACATCATAATAGTGGCCTTTGTTCCCCATCTCCTGTAAGCTTTTGCCCAGGTTGGCGGAGTTGCCGGGAGACTTATTTCCGACGTCCAATTCTACTCTTTTAAGGTATTGACGGGCCGACCAACTGGCCAGCCCTTCATCCAGCCAAGGTTCGTTGAGCTGATCATTGCCCACCATATGATACCACCATTGATGGGCAACTTCATGAGCCACTAAAAAAGCGCGCCGCTCTTCTCCAAAGGATGGTTTAAAGACTTCATCACTCAGGAAAATCATGCCCGAATACTCCATGCCCTGAAAGCCCTGCATTGGCCCCTGTACCACTACAAATTTGGAGCCGCTATAGGAACCGTAGACAGCCCCGTAATATTTTAAAGCTGCTGCCGTTCGCTCTAATACCCCGGCATCAATTTCCGGATCATTGCCCCGGAAGAATCCCTCCACCTCAATTCCATTCACATAAGTCTCCACCGTTTGATAGTGTAATGCGGCAGCCAAAGCAAAATCACGCACCTGCCCGGCTCTGATCAGAATGCGCTGCCACCCGGTATCTTCTGCTTCAATCGCCACTATTTCACCTGACGTCGCCAGTTGATACGCCTCAGGAATCTGGATGGCAACTGCATAATCTGCAACCTGGCTGAAAAAAGGGTCGCCGAACTTGATGTTTTCCGGGATGTGCCACCCCCGGGCATCTTTAACATTAAGCTGGGGATAGAAATTCCCCAGCAGAATAACGCCGTCTTTGCCGCCCAAGCGATAAGATGCCCGGGGGATTTTTACTTTCCATTCCATTTCAATAGTAAAGACATCATTTTTATATATGGGTGTATCTAATTGCAGCCTGGTCGAAATACCTTGATATGAATATACGACGGGACGGTTGTTAACCTTAGCCTGGGAAATTTCCAGATAGCCCGGATCAAAACCCGAATAATAAGCAGTTGCCGGGGCCGGTGAAGCAGCTTGCTCTCGCATGGCATTAGGATAAGTAGTAAGCCATATCTCATCTAAATCCCCATTAGTAGTGTTAGTTGAGCTGACCAGAGAATATCCCCATAGCTCATGACTTACAGGGTCCAGCTTCAAATTCATCTGATAGACAGTATGCTCTGGTGCAGGAAATACTTGATCCCGGCTCTCTGCTGTCAGCTCCGGATGCGCTTCCACCACATCCTTGACAGTCCGAAATAAGCCCCACCCCCAAATCACCAGTGCAGCTACTACTATTCCCGTCACCCATATCAGGCTCTTTTTCTTCACACCATCCAATCCCCCTATTATTGACCGGCCCTTCTTTTAACGGGCAATTTGATAGACCCGCTGTCGATCCTGACTAAAATCCTGATTGAGATAAACCCTGAATTGATCTATCATACTGGCCGCTTCGGCCCTGGTTACAATATCTAACGGCCTGAAAAGCCGATTGCCGCCGATTAGATCTCCTTTGATCAACCCATAATTAGTCGCCACATAAACCGCATCCTTGGCCCAAAGAGGTATGGCCGCATCATCATAGTATCCGGTTGTATAAGATGGTGTAGGCGCCAGATTCTCCAGTCCCATGGCCTTGACCATTATGGCAATGGCTTCAGCCCGGGTCAGGTTATCATAAGGGTTGAACACTGCCCCATTGCCTCGGACAATATCCATTTTTGATGCCGACTGGATGTATTTAAATAAAGGATGGTCTGCCTCAACATCCAGGAAAATAGGCTCTTCCACCGGCTCATTCCTTCTTTTAGCGGTTGAGTTTGTTTGGGTCTCAGTTGATTCCGCCCTTTCCCCCACTACCATAACCGCTTTTATATACTCGCCTCTTTTCATGGCAACTCCCGGCAAAAAGTAGTTGCCGGTTACTTCAAATGCTCCCAATCCACATAGGGACTCGATGGCGGCTCTTGCCCAGTGTCCCCGCAAATCTTTACACTCTTTGACAAACAACCTTTTGCTCTGAGGCAGGGAAGCGCCGGTCAGGGTAAGCTCCCCTTTGTCTCTGCGATTATCAAGGAGACCTTCATCACCCACCAGGGGTAAATTATAGGTTGCTTTTAATACCTGCTCTTCTCTGATCTCATCTATAAACCCACCCGAAAAGCTGATTAATTCAGGATCAGTCGCCATATAATTCAGCGAACGGGCCATGGTGCGATTCATGACTACCCGGGCCGATCCCTGCCAGGCAGAGGTTGTCTTTTCACCCTGAGTAGAAACTGTTTCCCCTTCCACACTAATCTGAACCTGGGCGCTATCTCCCTCTCCCCAGGCATTGGCATAATAATCGGTTTGTCCGTTCATCTCTACAATTACCCGGCCCATATTACGTCCGGCCTCATAGGTTTTCTTAAGATTCCAATTCCCATTGGAATAATCTATCATCGGCTGACAATCCACAACCTCGGAACCGCTGAAAAACACCGCTTCTTTGCCGACTTTATATTGTTGACCGCCCACAGTGACACTCTCGGTATAACTATCCAGGGAACTGATGTAAACCTCCTGTTTGCCTCGTTTTTCGATTTTTGACGTCAGCTTTACCGTCCGGGTAAGCTTATCTCCGTTTCCCTCCGCATCTTCAAGCTTGTAAGTCAAGGTAGTCTGAATCTGATCACCTTTGGCACGAGTACTATCTTTAATAGTTCCAACAAAAACCTGGGGCTGCCCGCTTACAAATACCAGCTCCTGATATTGCCCCTGACTTGATATTCCTGTATCATATCCCGGAAAAGCCAGGGCCAATTCAGGATTACCCCAACCTCCTGCCAATAACCCAAATAATATTGCTCCGCAAATGACGATCTTTTTTTTCATAGCTTCTCTCCTTACTCGACCAGAATCAAACCAGCATAGATTTCACTGCCTTCCAAAGAAAAACGCAGTAAGTAAACCGGATCGCCAGCCTGGAGAGATGATGGTTCTTTGCCCTCTCCGTTTCTGGCCACAACAGCATATTTTGTGTATACAGTCAGAGGATCACTCTGGGCAGTCCAGCTGTCACTAACCCTGGACCAGTTTCTGACATCTCTTAACACCAATTTATTAGCATCAACAGTTGAAATTTCACCCCGGCTGACCATTTCTAATCCGAGGCTCAGATCATCATCCTGAAGAATAACTGCCAAGGCCCGATCCCCGTCAGCTATTACATAAACATACTGATCAATCCAATCATCTTCATCAAGATTATAGAATTGATTGTCACTTAATCTTTCCCCGGTTTCAGCATTCGCCAATAAGAAACGAGTTTGATAATCATAGTAGAACTCACTTCTCCCATAGCTTCCTTTCCAGTCATTGGTTGTAAGAATGTAGGAAGCTCCGATTTCAAACCGGCTCCGGGAAAGGATCTTGCTCAGATTTCCCTTGTACAGGGTATACCTGGACTCAGTACCAGGAGAATTCACCATTACTAATTTGGCTCTTACTGAACCATCCTCTGATCTTTCCGCAAAGATGACTACATCTTCTCCGGATTTTATTGAATCCCCGTCAATCAACCGATTATCCCGGATGACCAGGGTTCCGCTGTCATAATAGATACGATCAGATTCAAACTCTACGGTCAGATGGTTGTAAGATGTATTGATTTCATTAACCTGGCCTATAATTCGACGCTCAGTGCCGTCCCGTAACGTCAATTTCACCACCTGTTCCTGGTCACCCCTGCGAGCAGTAATAAAGTAGGCGTAGTCCCCCCGATATTTCTCCAGCTCCTTAAGACTTATATTCAGGTTATCACTATAGGCCTGGAAATCATTGGCTGTATTAAGGCTGACCATGCCTGATGATTCCATAGTCATGGACTCATTTTGATAGCGATATATTTGATCGAAGCGGATTTGTCCATACACATTATTGACATCATAAATTCTGGCCAGATAAACCTTATATCCGGAGTAATCCTGAGTTACATCTACCCTGATAACAGAACGGTCACTATCCAGAGTGAGCTTCAGATAATCCCCGGTTTTCAAATCATAATAGCCGGCCGACAATCCGTTTATATAATACCTGGTAGTACCGGTAAGGAAATAAGTGTAGGGGCGGCCACTATCATCTCGTATGCTCAGCTCATTATTGTTTTTCAAGTATAGCTTGCCATAAGCGTAATTAGTTTCTCGCGGCAGGGTACCTGTGGCTGCAAAGTCTACAGTGCTGCGTATTTCCGATATTTGCGATCCGTTCAGGAAGAGGGACACCTGCTGCCCCGAAACAAGATCATTGAGGTTGGCCGGATATCCACTCAGATTGACTCTGACCATGGGGCTGAAGGCCAAAACTTGATTCTTGCCTTCCCAGGTGGTGAGATGCACTCTGTTCCGGGAAATGTCCACATAATCCAGGATCCCTTCCAAGATGGTCTGCACTCCAGAGGTGGCCTCCACTAAAAGGATTTCATTCTGCGGTCCCGTCATGACCTTGACCTGGTCGCCTGTATTAAGAAAACTGCTGCGGCCCAGTGTATTACTTTTATAAACCAGGAAATCCCGGTCAGCATCCACCAGCATATAGAAGCTGCTTCCATCAGCCTGTACAACCTGATAATGATTGCGGACGGTGGAACCGCTCACCCCTATTATAAATCCGGTATTAGCCAGGGTACCTTCCAGGCTTTTAAATCCCTGGGCCGGCAGATAATTAAGGGCGGCTTTATCCAGTACCGCCGCCATTTCCCCCCGCTTTATAGCCTGCTGGGGATAAAAGCGGTCTGTAGTCCGGCCCGTCATAATTCCGGCGCCGATTATCGCCTCACAATACGGGATCTTAGCTTTGCCAAAACTAGTCCAGTCTTTAAATCCGTAAATGGCTTGCTGGGCACGGCCATATACCGGAAGATACTCCAGCGCACGAGCCATCCAGTAGGCTACCTCCTCACGGGTAGCAGCTGATTTCCAGTTGGTGCCGCTTCTCTCCTCTCCGGTAATTATCCCCAGCCTCTGGGCCTGAGCCACATAATTAGCACCCCATGGATTGGAAAATCCGGCCTCTTCCTCAGAAGTAACATATAGAGTCTGAGCCGCCTCCTCCTGATTGCCCAGGCGAATCAGCATACCCAAGGCATCCTCTTTGGTAATATAGGCTTCCGGACGGAATTGGCTCCCTTCCCCTCGGATTATTCCCAGGGCCACCATACGATATATGGCCGGTCCCGCCCAATGAGACTTGACATCAGAAAAAGCTGCATTGTTGCTCAGAGAATTGATGTAGGCCACTCCGGAATAGCTGTCCGCAGCCTGTACACCACCTCCCATCATGGTACAAAGAAGGGATACCATCACCACCATTATTAACGGAGTCTTAATTTTATGCATCAAAACCTCACCTGCCTATTATAAAAGTATTGGGTTTGCCGACTCGTGCTCTGATCATGCCGGTGCTGGTATCGGCAAAACTGGTGTAATCAAGCCATTTCCGGCTGAAGCTGTCATAGCCATAAATACGTTCCCTGCCTTGCGAGGCCCCGCCCGCAGACCAGGACACATATATATCTCCCGCCAACAGATTCATACCGGTCTCCTGCCGATTTGACTTCATAGTTACCAGCACATCAAAACCACTAACTGGGCTGAATCCCGGCCGGTTCACCTTCAGAGACTCCAGATATCCAGGTGAAGCCGGGGTCAGGTAAACATGGACATTAAAGTTCTGATTAACCCGGCTGAATTCCTGATATTCAAAGGTTTTCAGAGCCCGGAGCGGTATCTCCAGCTTATAGTTGTTGCCCGCCACCCGAATGGTAGTGGTGGAATTCTTGTCTATACCTGAACTGGGAATTAATATCTCCACTTGGTTACCGGACCTCTGCTTGCCATCCAGCTGAATATCATAATAAGCATAGTGCCAATAGCTGATATCGTTCCCCACCAGTATTTTTAAATCATCCCGATCCCCTTCAATTCCAGTGTTTGTGTCGTCTATTTTGGCGGTAGGCGGCCGCTTGGACACATCTGAACTGGAAACATTTACGGGGTTGTCTTCACAGGCGATTAGCGGTGACGCACCTTGCTGATTTACAGTCCTCAGCCAAAAGTAATATCTTTTACCGGATTCAATCTTTTCAAATATGTAGGAGGTGTCGTTAGTCGTGACCAGGAATTCACTGGAATTACTGTTATCAGTGTTGTTTACATAAATCTCATAGCTGCTGGAAAACTCCGAGGGGGTCCAGGACAGTTTTATTGCCCGTTGATTCCACAGCTCAGCAGTAAAGTCTGAGGGCATCGAAGCTTCAAAAGTAAAGCCACCCTCCACATGAGCCTCCGCATAATCCGGACCGGGATTTCGGACCGTAACATCCACAGTCCCCTTGGGATGAGACGGGGTTATTGCTCTCAAATGGGATGAGTTTACATATACAACCGACTCAGCTTCAACCGTTCCGAAGAATACACTGCAGCCATCCCGAAAACCCTCCCCGGTAATGTTAACAGTAGTGCCCCCTTGGATTGGCCCCTGAGAGGGAGTGATTTCTTTAATGGCAATCTCACTTTCCACCTGGACATATGTATATCCGTCAATCATATATGCGGTGCCATAATCGGTTAAATTGATTACTATAACATCAACCGCCTTCTCAAATACTCCCTCCGGCAAGCTGATGGCCGGAGTTCGTACCACAATACTCTCGGCTGATTGCTGAATCACCGTGGCCCGCTGATCTCCGAAATATACTTCCAGCCGATCAGCAAAGTTGGCTCCATAGACAGCAACATTTGTGCCGCCTTTGAGGCTGCCCTGAGAAGGGTTAACCTCCGTAATCGCAGGCTGATCAACCGGTGAAACATATTCTATCCGGTAATCCGCATATCCGCCATCCGGATTCATAACCCGCAGAATCCTGGCGCCTATCCGGTCAGCCGCAGGTATGACCACCCGTATCTCCTGGTTGTTCAGCACTGTAACTCTGGGGGCCCCTCCCGGGTAATCGTTCAGAGATTTGAATACTTGACCATTTTGGTCGCCCAGCAGCACATCCGTTCCCGGCAAACTGATATTTTGATCAGGGTCATTAGGATCGCTGACAACCTCAGGCCTCAAAAATCCGGAACCCTTTATCAGTCCGGGGCTGTCCTGATGCCTAGAAAACTTAGTCGGCATTACACTGGTTATAACCGGCTTGGATATTGCATAAGTATAAGCACCTGCCAGAGTAGACGTGCCCGTATCCGGATTGCTGATAGTAACATCCACCCGGCCGCCCCCGGTATACACTGGAGTGACGACCTTTATCTGAGTTCCCTGGGAACGGAGAATGGTATCATCCATGACTATGGCCGCAACATGGCCGCCAAAAGTAACCTGGGGCCAGGCATCTATTTCATTATCAGCATTTCTCGCTACGCGAAAATCCTCTCCGTCAATAATAACCTCCTGGCCTCCTGAGGCCGGACCCTGGTTAGGCTGAACACTTTTAATTATCGGTTTGCTGGAGGATCTTACATACTTGAAAGCATTCTCTAGCCGGGCTGAACCCCCATCAGGGTTAACAACCAATACATCCACAGTGCCATCATCGGCCCTGGCCGGAGTTTTGGCCCGAATAACACCCCTCCAAACCCCTTCATCTTCATCATATTCCAGCAGGTCCACCTGAATATTGGTGGCCGGAAGCCCCCCCAGATACAATTCCGCTCCTTTATGGAGATCCCAGCCTTCAACGATTACATCGGTTCCCCCATTCAAAGTGCCTTTACCCGGAGAAATATCTATTATTTCCGGTTTACTGCTGGGTATCTGCAATTCAAAACGATCCTTGGCCGTATCCATGCCGGTATCCGGATTCTTAACCGTTATTTCATACCAGCCGGGAAGAAGATTATCGGGAACGGGGAAAATAATAGCCCCATCATTTATAACCTCGACCCCCTCCAAAGCCTCATTTCCGAAAATAATCTGAGCAGCGGGGTCTGTGGCAAAGTTTTCACCAAAAACCGTTACCAGTATTCCCTTCTCACCATGCTTCGGAAAGAAATCACGGATTTCCGGCAGGGTCAATACCCGATGATAGCGGAAACCGTCTTCCTTAACATCCAATCTGATGCCTTCCGGAGAAACATTCATAACCTCCACCGGCGTCCACACTCCCACCCGGCTTCCGGGGGGAGTTATGACGGTCAGGGTTTGATTGTTGCCCGACACCTGCTTTACGATGGCTTCCGCTCCGTCGATAGTTACAATTATCCCGACGCCGGTCACCGGGTTGTATGGATTCGGAAGGAATCCACTGCCGCTAATAGTTATCTCCTGACCACCCTCTACCGAACCTTCATTAGGCGTGACCACAATGGAACCACTGCCGTTATCAACCTTATATTCCATTCCCTGTGCTAATTTGTCCCATCCCTTATCAGTATTTATTACATATACATCCCGGAGCCCCTGGGTACCCTCGGGAACCTGAAATATTATTTTAGTGCCCTCCGGCTGATTATTGCTGGATTGGAGCTCACTGCCGTCCGCACCGACCACCCGGTAATCAGGATCAATGACCTTGTCCAGTGTGGAAATGCCAAATTGTTCAAAAAAATCGTCTGCCAGCAGATTGTCCATTACATCTCCGGTATACTCATTGGCACAAACCAGCTGGTCGCCGATCAATACAGCGGAATTGGCCATAAAACGGCTGCCGGTCAATGTGGCATGATTACCACCGGTTTCAGGAGCAATATTGGGACTGATCGAGGTAATGGCCGGGCTGCTGACATAAGTATACTCTGCGGCAGCAAATTTGCCGTCGGTATTGGCCACAATCACATCCACCTGCCCCCGAACCGTCGTAGCAGGAACAGAAACTTCAATGGAAATTATAAATCCTCTTTCCGGGTCAAAAGCCCCCTGTTTCAAGCTGTTAATAATGGCTGGAGCTCCGGCAAATGTTATTGCAACCCCTTCGAAGAAGTTGTATCCCTCGATAACCGCCTTTTGCTCCCGCAGGTTGGGTCCATAAGTAGGAGTTATCGATGTTATTTCCGGCTCGGGATAGGTTCTGGTTATGGTTAATCCACCACTCAAGATTCCGATTTCCGCCAATGGATAATAGGTCTGGTCTATACATTCTTTCCACTGACCTTCATCAAAATAGAATGTTTTCTCGGAAACGGTCACTTGCACATCAACTTGTTCTTCCAGCTTATTCCCCAGAGGATAGACACGGCTTATGACATTAAGGTATTGAACGTTTCCCACCGTGTTGAGAGCCTTAATATCTGCCATTACACCACCTGTGGTTACCATGATCGTCCGCTCAATTCGGAAATCCTTGCCCTCATAATAACCGGGTATCTCTTGGATGAGTTTTAGGGGGCTAACCCCGGAATCATCAACGCTTATGATGTTAACATCACCAATAACCGAGGATGTGCCGTCAGGCAGCTCCAACCTTTTAGTCGAAGGAATATTGCGGAAATAGCTGAAATATTGTCCCCCTAATACCAGCCCGGTGAGTTGATCAAAGGGTATTTGGCCAGGAGTCACTGATTGCAGGTTCAGATATTGAGCTGCCGTTGAATAAAAATATCCATTCTCTTTCTCGGCAAAAACGTAACCGGTCTGAATGCGGTCAACAACCTTTACCTTGGCCGGCCCCTGGATATTGTCAGGCGACGGTGGGACTGTTACTTCGAAAGCCGTTTTGCCCTCGCCAACATATGATGGAGGTTCGATTGTTTTACAATCTGAAGCCGGTAAAGACTTTCCGTCTATTTCGAAAAACACCGTCATAGTCTGATCAAATTTCTCCCCGACTATGACTGCCTTATTTCCTCCCCCCACCGGTCCGTGGTTGGGCAAAACCTGGTCCAGCTTGATTCCGCTGGGAACCAGTTTAATATCCACCGCATTCTTATAGACACTCATCCCCCGGCGTTTACCTGCGTCCCATACTTCAATCTGAATATCCCTATTGCCCAGCTGGGGATTAGGCACTGTGGCCCGAATAGAATTGGAAGACACATTTTCAATTAACGCTCTGACCCCACCTATGTATACCCGGGTATTCTCAGGCAATTCATTTAGGAGATTCGCCCCCGTCAGTTCCAGCTTAGAACCGACAAATATAGGAGCAGGGCGAGGATCAAAGCTGCTCACATACGGGCCTGGTTCATTATAGCAATCGGCCTCCGTCAATAGGCTGGAGTATCCCCCCACGTTTTCCACCTTAACCTCAACTTCTTTACCTCGCAGTATATTGCTGACCTCTATGTAAATGCCCCCGTCAGATGCATCCTTGAATATCTGCCCGGCCGGGCTCTCAAAATTACCGAATTTGATTGCCGAGCCTTCCAGAGCATCTTTTTCCTTAAGGTAGACCTTATCAACCCAATCAAAATAACCGCCTTCGATTTTCAGGAAGGTTTTCCGGTCTGCATCTTTGGTGGAAGGATTTCCGTTATCGTCATATTTGTCAATAATAGTAAAAGGATAACTGTGGGAGATGCTGGGGTTCTGCATATACTTGAATGGATTAGCTTTGTTGGCCGATCCATCGTCATTGGCCAATATTAAATTATTAACCTGTATGATACCGGTAGCATCAAACTCCGTGAGATCCTGGGAAGGAACAGTTACTACCACAAAACCGGAGCCGGTGCTGACTATGTCGGCTCCCTCCAACACAATAGCTTTTGCTCCAATCTGCAGAATAACTTTAGTACCCGCAGCACCCAATCCGCTGCCGGAAATCACCAATTGTCCGCCTCCCGGCGGCATAATAGCAGGACTTACTTCCGAAATAACCGGACCTGCGGCCTGAACCGGCACAGCCGGGAAAAGGCTGAACATAAAAGTAAAAAGTACTAACAAAGCCAGCTTACGGCGCATATTATCGGCTCCTCCCCCTAGTACTCTGTAACACCTAATTCCTTACATTATCGCCGGTTAAATTTCCGTCTGACTGCGTTGTCGTCATTCGTAATACAACCAGTATTACTTAATCCTCCGCCTTGTCATACGCAAATTTTCCTCGCCGAGCAATGTAAGTTTTAAGTGTTACATAGTACTAGACCAAAATCTAAGCTTTCAGCATTAGCCCTGACCGAGCTGTTCGATCAAGACAAAGACAGATTTCTTATTCATATATCGAAACCTGCCGTCAAAAGTTTAGCCGATTTTCCATGGCCCTCAGTGGCATCAGACCGATGTGGTCCTTTTCTTCTCACTATTTCAACCTAATACGCCTGTTTTCAGTTTTCCCCGCTATCCCTTACTATCTCCAGAAGAGCAGCTTGAAAACGCAGATCATCCTGGGTGTTCCGTTTTCTTGGCCCCTTTGTTCTCCCTCCGCCCCTGCGATGTTTCATCTTAATCTCTCTTTCTTCCAGAAGAAACTCGATGCGGTCAGAACTGAACTCTCTGCCATCAGGACCGATAACACGGGCGCCTTTGCCTGAAACAATGGCAGCCAGCCCCCAATCCTGGGTAATCACCACATCCCCGGCCTCAGTCATGTTGCTCAGTTTAATGTCCGCTTCCTGAGCATCATTTCCCACCACCACATGATGGTCTGAATGGATATTGTGGTTAAAGCTGGCTACCGTCCACACCTGGATATTATTTTTTCTGCCGATTTCCATACAAAACTGTAATGCCGCTCTGGGACATGCATCGGCATCCACCAGAATCTTCATAGCTTACTTCCTTATATTTTTCGATTTTGAATGATCTTCAACATGGATTGGCTATTTCCATTACTTTACCTTCCCAAGTTTTTATGGTTACCTTATCATCCTGGATATCCAAAATACTTTCAGGCATAATCGGTACTTTCCCCATTCCTCCCGGAGCATTAACAATATAAGTGGGCACTGCCAGACCGGAGGTATGCCCGCGCAAAGATTCGATAATATTCAAACCGGTTTTTATATTGGTTTGCCAGTGTTGGGTACCCCTGACATCCTTGGCCTGAAAAATATAGTAGGGTCTGACCCGAATCTTAAGCAGCTCATGGTTTAATTTCTTCATGACCGCAGGGGAATCATTGATGCCCTTTAACAAAACCGCCTGATTCCCTAAAACCACTCCGGCCTCCGCCAACCGCTCACAGGCCCCTGCCGCATCTGGAGTAATCTCCAGAGGATGGTTAAATTGAGTATTGATATACACCGGCGGATATTTCTTCAGCATCTGAACCAGCTCCGGGGTCACTCTTTGCGGAAGTGTTACAGGTATTCTGGTTCCTATTCTTTTCATTTCCACATGGGGAATGGCATGTAATTCGTTCAATATCCATTCCAAAGTCCGGTCATCCAAAAGCAGAGCATCTCCTCCGGTTATGAGCACATCTCTGATTTCACGATTTTCAGCAATATAGGCTATGGCCTTGGTTAAGTCTTCCCAAAGGGCATGTCTGTCGTTTTCACCAATATTGCGTCTTCTTTGGCAATGACGACAAAACATGGCACATTGGTTAGTAACATTAATAATAAGACGGTCCGGATAACGTCTGGTAATGCACGGGGCCGGTGAAGTCAGGGCCTCATTCATAGGGTCCAGGCTTCCTGCTTCACTTAATTCGCGAATATCGGGAACCGACTGCCGGTAAATAGGATTCTCCTGATAGTCATGGGGGATAAGGCTCAGATAATAAGGCGAAATGGCCCAACGATACATTCTGCCCACCTTTTCAATTCGCTTTTTCTCCACATCACCCAATCCTAATATTCGCGTGAGTATTCCGGCATCCCGAACCCGATTCTTAACATGCCACTTCCAATCATTCCAATCAACCTCATCACCTTTCAAAACCTCAAGTATCTGGTGCTTTTTGGCCGACGCCGCCGCAGCACAATCACTCCCTGTTGGAATAAACGCCGCCGCCTCCAGAAAAGGTATTGCATCAGCTTTCAATTCTTTAGCTCTTAATATAGACTGTTTTCTTTCAATATTGACAATTTCTTTTTCCTGCATCATATTCACTCCTTTACCATTGTCTATATCATCAGTAGTTGGCGATAGAGGAGATCCGATATCATTCGTTGCCAATGCCAGCAACATAATAAAACTGCTATAAAATACAACAACCAAAGAGAACCTTTGGTTGTCAAAACATGACGGTCTCCCCGTAGAACGCTTGCGAGGTTAGCTGACGGATTCGGGCCTGGGATAGCCCTACTGGAAAATCCAGATTCACCCCTATTATTGGTTCCCCCGCTCTCTGATATGAACAGAGATTCAGCGATTTGACTTCATATGAATTATTTAGTTTTCTGGTCCCCGACAAACCTGCAGCCATACTGCACTTTTGGTTGCGGGAAGCATACTTTTGACGACCAAGGATCATGCCTTTATTATATGCAAAAGCAAGCAATTACCTTGTCATCATTTGTCGTTAGTCTTAACTCTGATCCAAACTGAAATAATATGATTAGGATCTCAGCAGATTGTGCTTCAATCCCGACCGAAATGCTGCTCTGAACCGGTCCGCTGCTTAAGCATTCAAAACCCGGTGCCCGCGTCTTCCGCACATTGCCAACAATTTGGCAGGCACTGTTTTTTTAGCATAGCACAAAAAAGAATTCTCGGTAAATATGGTTTTTCATACTATAGCACCCTGGCGACGCCGCCAATCAGCCCCCCTTGAAATGTGGCCCGGTTTGGAAAAGCCGGACAAATCAGGGCAGGGAACCCCAGCAATTGCTCCTGAGCATCCAAAGACGAACAATCCGACCTGGTACAGATAATGATATATAATGAAGGTGGTTGACGGACCAAGAGGTAAATATTAAACTTAATGCTGTATCATTATGCATAAGGAAGGAAAAATCAAATGGAAGATTACACTACTTTTATTTGTTTTAACCTTAAGACTACCAATAAAAAAGTGGAAAAATATCTGACATCTTCCTATGAGGAATTTGGCATCAATGTAGCTCAGGCCTTTATAATTATGACTTTACTCGACAGAGACGGCTCTACACTTACTGAAATAGGCCATAAAGCTCAGATAGAAAATTCCTCGTTAACAACAATGGTTGATAAATTGGAGTCTATGGAGCTGGTGGAAAGAAAACTGGATCGTGAGGACCGCCGAGTAATAAGAGTCTTCTTAACGGACAAAGGCCGTGAACTCGCCAGCCGTGTTATCGAAGCCGGAACCAGCTTTAATCAACTGTTGAAGAATTCTCTCGGTCAAAATGTGGATTCTCTTTTGGAGTCGCTGAACATTATTACCGAAAGGCTGGAAAAAAATATTTAGCCGCCGCCTGTACGGCTAATGCTTATCACAGTTCTTTTTCCGGCACAGCCAGGTAAGGCCGGTCGAAACCTACAAGCACCCGTAAACTCCATCTTCCAACTCCTCTGCCTGGCCCAATAAAATTAAACGCTCCAAATGATTTTTCAGCATACACTTTTCCCAGAATAAAATCATGGGGGATTGGTGCACCCGATAAATCAAATGTTTGGCAGCCAATTGGTCGATAGTACTGGGATTCTTTTTAATATGCTTAATTATCCTCTGTTCCCGCAAAATAATGCGATGACCATACTCGCGTAAAGCCTGAATCGGATCTTCTATCACCTCATTAACATGGCTGGATACTACTCTTGATGGTTTTAGATTAATTATTCGATCAATGGAATCCATAAAAGCGCTAAGATCAGTGTTTGGTTCCCCATACCAGGGTCCCACTTTAGTCAGACAAATATCTCCCACAAAGGTCAGGTCTTCCTCGGGAAAATGAAATGAGCAATGACCCTTTGAATGTCCCGGGGTATGAATAACCATTACTTTGGTTGTACCGCAATCAATAAGCTGACTATCACTGATCTCCCCGTCCACAGTCCAGGTCAGATCCTGCCAGCCGGTATCAGGCGCCAAATCTGCGAAAAATCGGGGCATAAGTTCATCCCAGCCATCAAGGGCCATAATCATTTCCAGGGATTTCATTCCGGGATGTTCCAGAGGGTGAAGGAGTATCCGGGCATTGGTAAAACAGTTATTATCCCTGATGTGATCGTAATGATGGTGGGTATTAATCAGGACATCAATCTGCTCGGGCTTAGTCTGTTCCAGTATTTTTCCGGCCCCACTGTCAATCATTATGCGAATATCATCATCTACTAAAACACAATTGCCAAAAGTATAACCTTCTTCAGTAAACACTATATGCAGTCTGTTACCCACCTGAACAAGCATACTCAATTCTCCTTAATCTATTAAATTCTACGATTTATAATTATAAGATAATCCTATTGTTAAATATAAGCAAGCTGCCGAAATGATAAAAAACCCCTCCAGAGGTATGGAATTTAACCCATGTTCTCTCTGAAGGGGCTGGGGGAGTTTACCTGGGGGGAGGATAATATATTTTACTCCAAGATTCTTACTTGAACCGAGCGTCTGCCCCATTGAACGGCTTTCTCCCGGCTGTCCATAAACACATCAATGATGTTTCCTTTTATCCGGCCGCCGGTATCCTCTGCAATATAAATTCCATTAATTGCAGGCCACGAACTGCAGCTTACATACACTCGGGAATTTAGAGGAATGACCCTGGGATCCACTGCAATAGTTCGTTTTTCCGCGGGCCAGGTCATGGTTGCAGTTCTGTTTCCGGTATGAGTATAGGCTGTAGCTTGAAAAGTCAATTCTCTGCCTGTCTCTCCCCGGCTCACTTGGTTTTCTGCATTTTCTGACGGCTTAGTCTTAATATTCAGGGGAACCTTTAATTTATCTCCAGGGTAGATATACTTCCCTACCTTGTTTATTCTGAGCATTTCATCTACGGCGGTGCGAGTGTTAAGGTCAGGACAATGGGTACCGGCTATTTTCCATAATGAATCCCCTCTCATAACGACGACTATTTTGTAAGAAGCATCGGCGGCAACAGCTGTGGAGTTTTCCGGAGCAGTCCGGGCCATAGCACTATCTCCACCCAGCATTCCTAATAGGATCAGTGGCAGCAATACCCTGACAATTATTTTTTTATCCATTGACTATCCACCTCAAATAATGAGCCAGCAGGAATATGATACTTAAGCCTGCTGCCCAAAACATCAACTTGCCCAGTACATTATTCAAATCTGCGAATTTTTCTTCTTCGCTGACCATTCCGGGCCGCCGTCCCGTTCCTTCAATCTCCCTTCCCCACCTGTAATCACTACTTTGCATTATTGACTTCACCTCACGTCTTATAATCTGAACCTGTTTAGGATTCTTCATGTAGCTAATTGTTTCCAATTTTTTTGAAGTCAAACCTCTCGAAAGAAACCGGCTTTATTTGCGGAAACTTTTTAAACCTAACAATAATTCAGTCTAATAATAATGTTCAAAATATTTTCATATTTCTGCAGGAGAAGGGATTACGCTAATAGAAGTCTTAATTAGCCGTAATCTTCGTATCATAAGTAATGCCTGGGAAGGGGGTGTCATAAACTTAAAGACCGGGTGCATACTGGGTTATAAAAAAGAGAAGGGGGATGAAGCTGTTGTTGATTTCTGAGGAGTTATTAAAAAAGAGACCTTGGCTGCGATATTACGATTCGGTGGTTAGCCCGACTATAAATTATCCAACATTTCCGGCTCAGGAGATTCTGCGCAATACAGCCAATGTGGAAGGAGACAAAGCCGCGACATGGTTTTACGGGACGGAAATAACCTTCTGGGAACTGTATATGACGGTTATCCGACTCTCCAACACCCTAATCGATCTGGGAGTGAAAAAAGGTGATCGGATTGGCATCTTCCTGCCCAACTCCCCTCAATTCGTCATTGCCTATTGGGCTATCATATCTGTGGGAGCAATCGTTGTAAATATTAACCCATTGTCAGCTAAGGATGAGCTGAGGTTCATTGTGGAAAACACCGGTATGAACGGCATATTATCCTTCGATATGGTTCTCCCCAACTTAAGAGCTGTACTTGAAGAGGTTGACATCCCGTTGGTTATTGTGACCAGGCTCACAGATTTCGTCAATGGCGCGGGAGTAAGCACTCGTGAAGAACTGGGCCTGAATGAGGGTTGGCACCATTTTTCGGAGCTGCTTGAGGCCAGCACCAATACTGTTCCGGTAAGAGTCCCCATCAGCCAAAGCGATCCGGCTGTCATTCAATTTACCGGCGGGACTACCGGGGTTCCCAAAGGTGCAGTTCTGACTCACCGCAATATTGTGGTGGGAACTTATTGCGTAGAAATGTGGGGGATTGGAATAGTAGGGCGTATGCCCACTTCCAGGCGTTTTGTCCTCTGTACCCTGCCTTACTTCCACGTTTATGGTGAAGTAGTGGCCATGTGCTACTCTGTTCAAACTGCATCTACTCAGGTTATCCTGCCACGGTTTGATCCCGATGAAGTGATGAATACCATTGCAGCCTTCAAGGAGTTCTCATTCTGGCCTTGCGTTCCTACCATGCTCACCGCTGTACTCAATCATCCTAGGGCTGCTGAGATTGATTTTGCCAAAAGATTTGCGCTGATTAATAACGGTGCTGCACCATGCCCCCTTGAACTCATCAAAAAGGCCAATGACATGAATATATTCCTGAGCGAAGGCTGGGGAATGAGCGAAACCACCTCATTAGGTATAACCCAACCTATTCAGGGAACAAAGAAGGCTTTGAGCATAGGTATACCATATCCCGATACAGATATAAAATTGTCGATTCCCAGACCGGAGAAGAAGTCAAGCAGGGAGAAACCGGCGAAATCCTTATGAAATCCCCACTGGTAATGAAAGAATATTGGAACAATCCGGTAGAGACGGCAAATCAGTTGAAAGACGGCTGGCTGCACACCGGTGATTTAGCATATATGGATGAAGAATATTATATATTCATCGTTGATCGGTCCAAGGACATGATAATCGCCGGTGGATTCAATATTTATCCCCGCGATATTGACGAAGTCCTCTTCAAGCATCCTCAGGTTAAGGATGTAATTACTGTGGGTATACCTGACTCATACCGGGGTGAAACCGTAAAATCTTTTGTCCAGCTGATAGAAGGCGCTTCCGTCACCGCCGAAGAATTAATAGCCTATTGCCGTGAGCATTTAACGGCTTACAAAGTTCCTCGCAGCATAGAATTCAGATCGGAACTGCCTCGATCTGCGGTAGGCAAAGCATTCCGCCGCATTCTCCGGGACGAAGAAATATCCAAGATGAAGAAAGAGGGTTAGAGCAGAAACATCATTCAGCTACACCCGAAGCTTATTATATAAGAACCCTTGGCGACGCCAAGGGTTCTTATAACTCACTCCTGAACTGTTCGCCGGTTCAGCCAATCCTGAACTGCAAACCCAGTTCCAAATGCCCAAGGCTTAAGCTTTTCAGGAGGTACCAATTTGATTTCAGCCAGTTCTTCACCCAAAACAGGATTTCCGCAGGTGCGGACATGGTATGCAATTATTAGCTCATTCCGTTCAAAGAAAGGATAAATTCCGATCAGGCTGACAATGTCGGCATCCATTCCCAACTCTTCTTTGACTTCCCGACTTACTGCCTCTTCAGGCGTTTCCTTCTTCTCCACGAATCCGGTTATCAGACCGAACATCTTGGCCGGCCAGGCCTGGTTACGTGCCAGTAATATCTGGCCCTCATGTTCAACTAAAGCTGCTACCACCGGCAATGGATTGTCATAAAAAACGTAATTGCATTTTTCCCACTCACAGGCCAGATATTCTCTTCCTTCGAGTCTGACGGTAATTAACCTGTGAGCACACTGGGGACAGTATTTCATCTTAGTAACAACCTCACCCCCCTTATACGAATAGGATATCCAGAATTCCCTGACCGGAGCTTGCTTCGCTTGCAATTAAATTGTAGCACAATGGTGATACAGAGCTTCTCCCCTTGACTCGGTGCCGCCAATGAGCCGTTTACGGCTAGTTATACTGTTATTTCAGGCGCGTGCGATTTTTTGGCCTGCGGCCAAACGCACATGCGTCGATTATACCATTGAAGCTGCGCTTCTATGGTATAATGATATTTCATTGCAGCTACAGAAAGGAAGAGTATCAAATGAGCAAAAACCCAATTGTCACTATTACCATGGAAAATGAGGCCCAGATCAAGGTAGAGCTTCAGCCTGAAACAGCGCCGATAACAGTGGATAATTTCATTAATCTGGTTAAACAGGGATTCTATGATAGTCTGGTCTTTCACCGGGTAATTCCCGGTTTTATGATTCAGGGAGGATGTCCGGAAGGAACAGGAACAGGCGGCCCCGGCCACTCCATCAAAGGTGAATTCAGTGCCAATGGATTTCCCAATCCTCTTAAGCACAATCGAGGTGTAATATCCATGGCCCGCAGCAGCCGACCTGATTCCGCCGGCTCACAGTTTTTTATTATGGTGGAGAAATCCCCCCATCTGGACGGCGGTTATGCCGCTTTTGGCCATGTCATCGAAGGCATGGATGAAGTCGATCGCATAGTATCCGTTAAACGTGATCGCAGTGACTGCCCTGCGAGCCCTCAACGCATGAAAACAGTAACTGTGGAAACCTTCGAGGAATAAAGTAAGACTTGATTCAGGTGGTGCTTTAACTCCATCTGAATCTTAGTCGCACGGATCCAGGGACTTAGCCGCCCTTGGGCACCTGCCTCTAAAGGTGGCGGGGGTCTTAGGGCGGGTTA
>Ga0123334_1000156_pt1 | contig 86508 bp, 75 predicted proteins | sample BiotimSIPDNA_FD_89706 | JGI IMG/M metagenome (GOLD analysis project Ga0123334, IMG submission 89706) | Anaerobic biogas reactor microbial communites from Washington, USA - Biogas_R1 time_0 SIP DNA | ecosystem: Engineered > Bioreactor > Anaerobic > Unclassified | place: Washington, USA...
CACCACCTGGATCTCCGTTGCCATAGCACACCTCCTTATTAAGATGTGCTATTCTACCTCAATGTGTTAAGGTTCAGGGGGTTTGCTACCCCCTCATTTTTGCGCAAAAATAGAGTGTCAGGTGTGGATTTGTGATTACACCTCACACAGTGGCTCGCCAGCGACCGACTTGATCAGTTCCGCCGCCGCTGCAACCTCTTCCTCCGTCCCGCTGACGCCGATCCACGCCGAGCCTTCCGCGCCGAAGATGCCGCCGCCAGCAATCAGGAGTGTCTCCGCGCCGGTCAACAACTGGATGGCGTCCAGTTCGGTGAAAATCTCGCCCGGCAGGGGCATCAGTCGAGGGCCGTCTGTAGCGGCATCGTTGACGCGCAGCGTGAGGGTGTGGATATCGTCGAAGACGCGCTTCTCCAACCCGATGGGCACGATCAACTTCACACGCCGCCCGATAACGGTGGGTACAACGGCCATCACCGTGCCGCCTTGCGGATGTCCGATCTGCACGGCGGCCTGCCCGTAGGGATCGAAGGCATTCCCGCCCTTGAGGACGACGTCGCCGGCCTTGAGGTTCTCCGCCACGTCGAAGACGGTCTTGCCGGGCTGCCACTGCCCATCCACGATGACGACGTCGCCTGCCAGCTCGGCCTTGGGCAACTTCGCCCCCTGCGCCACAGTCACGCCGCGCCGGAAGCCCACGCGGGAGAAGCCCTCCGCCTGCCCAATCGCCGCGAGAATCTCTTCGGCCACGTAGCCATTCGTCGTCCCGGCGACGATGATCAGCGTGCCCTTCTGTAGCACGCGCTGCACGTCAGGGTGCTGCGCCATGCCCTTCGCGATCAAACGTTTGCCCATCACAGGGGTCAAATTGAACTGTTTCATCTTTGCACTCCTTTTTTGAGAGATGAGTTTGTTTGTGGGCGCGCAGACGCGCCCACAAACACACACAAGAACTTACGGCAGCGGTTCACCGCGCCCGGCGGTGAAGAGGGCGTACCATTCTTCACGGGTGAGCGTGACGTCGTCGGCCCGGCAACTGGCGACGATGCGCTCCGGTTTCGTCGTGCCGATGATCGGCTGAATGCCCGCCGGATGACGCAGCAGCCACGCCAATGCAATGGCCTCCGGCGTCGTCCCCTTCTCCTCCGCCATCTGCGCGACCAACGCAGCGGTCGCTTTCACGTGCGGCGCGGCGTCGGCGGGCGGATTCAACACCTGACCACTCGCCACCGGCCCCCACGCCTGGACGAGAATGCCGTGCGCGCGGCAGTAATCCAGCGTGGACGTTGCCAGCGCGGTTCGGCCTGGCTCACCGTAAACCGCAGGCTTCCCCGCGATGTTAGCAACGACGCCCTCGCTGATCATGTAGTGGTGCAGCAGGCTCAACTGCACCTGGTTGGCCACGATCGGCTGGTCGATGTGGATGCGGAGCAGCGCCATCTGCGCCGCCGTGTGATTGCTCACGCCGAAGTAGCGCACCTTGCCCGCCGCGGCGAGAGCGTCGAAGGCGTGGGCGACCTCTTCCGGTTCCACCAGCGCGTCGGGCCGGTGCAGCAGCAGAATGTCCAGGTAATCGGTGCGGAGGCGACGCAGGCTGCCTTCCACCGAAGCGACGATGTGCTCGTAGCTGAAGTCGAAGCGGTGCGGCGCGCCGGGGTATGGATCGTCCGCAAAGCGGATGCCGCACTTGCTTTGCACCACAATCTTGTCGCGGGGGATGACAGCCCACACGTCGGCAAACGCCTCCTCGGATTTGCCACGCGTGTAGATGTCGGCGTGATCGAACAGCGTGATGCCCTGCTCGTAAGCAGCAACAACGGCCTTCACGGCCGCATCTTTGACGGTTTGCGTCAGCGGCTCCGGCCCCCAACTCCCGCCGATCTTCATACAGCCGTAAGCGATGCGGGAGACGGTTAACTTTGTTTGTGGAATTTCGTAAGTTTTCATTCGATCACCTAATCAAAATATGTATCTCCCGGCCACAGCAACGACCTGGCGACCTTGTCGTTCAGTTCTACGCCGATGCCGGGCGCTTCGGAGACGTGCATCCAGCCGTCGCGGATGAAGGGTTTGTCCCCGTCGCAGAGATCGTTCCACCAGGGGATTTCGCGCCCGTGGAACTCCAACACCAGGAAGTTGGCAACCGCCGCGCAGACGTGGCACGCCGCCATCATCCCCAGCGGCGACGAGACGTTGTGCGGCGCGATGGGCACGTAGAAGGCATCGGCGATGTCAGCGATGCGCTTGGCCTCCATCATGCCGCCTGCCTTCGACAGGTCGGGCATAATCACGTCGCACGCCTGCTTCTGCAGCAACTCGAGGAATTCGAAGCGCGTGTACTGGTTCTCGCCGGTGCAGATGACGGTGCTGGTCTTGGCGTGGACTTGTGCCAGCGCGTCGACGTTCTCCGCCGGAACCGGCTCCTCCAGCCACATCAAGCGCAGCGGCTCCACCGCTTTCGCCAGCGTGATCGCCGAGGGCACATCGAACTGCCCGTGGCAGTCGATCGCCAGGTCGGTCTCGTAACCGATGCCCTCGCGCACGGCGCTGATCAGGTTGATGATGTGCGTCATCTCCTTCGCGCCCACCGTCCAGTTGACGGGATCGAGCTTGCCGACGCCGGTATGATCGATATCGAACTTGACGGCACTGTAACCTTCACCCTCGATGACCTCTTGCGCTTTGGCGGCGTAAGCGGCGGGCGATTCGTCGTCGCCGGCGTGCAGGTCGGCATAGAGGCGAATCTTGTCGCGATATTTGCCGCCGAGCAGTTTGTAGACCGGCACGCCGAGCGCCTTGCCGGTGATGTCGTACAGCGCGTTTTCGATGCCGGTGATAGCGAAGATGATGGGCGGATCGGACGTGCCGCCGTAGCGTCCGAAGCGGCGCAGCATCTCGTAGAGCGGGCCGATGTTGGTGGGGTCTTTGCCGATGAGAAAGCGCTTCATCGTCTCAATCGCCTGCTTGACGGCAAAGCCGGAAATCGCCGAGGCCGAGTTGCACTCGCCCGTGCCCACGATCCCCTCGTCGGTATAAACGCGGATGAACGTCCACACGCTGCCGCCGCTATCCGGCTCGTGGCGGCCAATCACGCAGGCTTGTACGTCGGTAATTTTCATACTAAAGCACCTCCGATAATAAAACCTCGAATCTGCACGTATTTTCACGAATAATTACCAGAATTAGTACGGATTCGTGAAGATTCGTGGTGGCAGTGGAGAATCACCGCTTCGTCTTTGTTGGTATGAAACGTCATCATTTTACAGCAGACCCGCGTAGAGACAATTTGGCGCTTTACATAGAAAAGCCCCTCGACATTGTCGAGGGGCTGTGCGGAGCACACGTATTTCGATTACTTGGGCAGACGCAATTCTTGCCCAACACGGATTATGTTGGGATCGGAGATTTTGTCCTTGTTCAGTTCGAAGATTTCGGGCCAGCGGCTGGCGTTGCCGAGTTTTGCCTTGGCGATTTTGCTCAGGCTGTCGCCGGGCTGCACGACGTAGACGAGCTTGGCGGCTTCCTCAGCGGCCTTGGCCTCCATTTCGGCTTTTTTAGCGGCCATTTCGGCCTCCCGACGCTCCTGGAATTCGCGCACTTTTTCGCGCGCTTCGGCTTCTTTGCGGGCTTTTTCGCGGGCCTGGACCTCTGCACGCGCTTTTTCGGCGGCGATGCGGGCTTTTTCCTCGGCCTCTGTGCGGGCCTTTTCGGCTGCAGCTTGTTCCGAGGCTTCTTTAGCGCGTTTCTCGGCGATCTGGCGACGGGTCTCTTCCAACGCTGCCTCCGCTTTTGCCTTGCGTTCAGCTTCCGCGGCGGCCTCTGCCGCGGCCGCTTCCTTCTCGTCGCGGTTCGTCACGGCATCCACCATCATATTCAGCAAACCTTTTTTAGCTTTCTTTTCCTTCTTGTCCGACATTTCCAAAAACCTCCTAATAGTTAACGTGAATAATGGGCGTTCCAAGAGTATACTCTGCTTCAAAATATAGTGCCATTACAAGCATAGCTCTACGTTGAACATTTCCAATCCCGAAACTGCCTCTAAAACCGATTTAGCGTTTCATCAACGCCTGCAGAATGCTCTGGGCGATGACAGTGCCCGCGGCTTGGCGCGGTGTCTGCGCCTGATTGGGGCGTGCTCCCAACAATGCGCGGATGAAAGCCATACGTTTTGTGGCCGGGTCCGCGCCCGCTTGTTGGGCCTGTAGATAGGCGAGTCCGGCAGGGAGCAGGCGACCGAGGACGTCGTTCAAATCTAACCCCGTGTCCTGTTGTAATGGCGCTTGTTGCTGCACGGGCGCCTGCTGCGGCGCGCCGAGCAATCCACCGAGCAAATCCATCACGCCACCGAGTTGGCTCTGCTGCTGTGGCTGAGACTGGGGCTGGGGCGCGCCAAGCAATCCGCCAAGCAAATCCATCACGCCGCCGAGCTGATCCTGCGACTGTGGGTAGGATTGCGGCTGCACCTGGGGCTGTTGTTGCTCACCCACAAGTCCACCGAGCAAATCCATCACTCCGCCGAGTTGGCCCTGCGCCTGAGGTTGTGCTTGCACCTGCGGCTGCTGTATCCCGCCCATACCCAGGAGCATGTCAAACACGCTGGGTGCAGAGGCTTGTGAGGTGGGGGCGCTTTCGGCGGGAATGGCCCCGAGAAGGGTTTCAAGCAGCGTCATCCCATCAGCGCGAACCAACTGCGATTGGCCTGTGAATTTTTCCGCCGCCTGTAGCAAGCCCTGCGCATAGTACTGACTTGTGCCGCCTTGCCCGGCTTGGCTCAGACGCAGGCCCGCATGGCGCAGGGCCTCCGCGGGCGCTTCCGCGCTGTGGGCGTGAATAGCATCGGTTACCACGCGCATGTTGGACACCATATTGTCGCCGTGGTTGCCGTTGAAACCATCCAAAGCGTTGATTTCCTCACGTTGTTCTACAACTGCCTGTAACGCTTGGTCAAACAGACCCGCCAGATCAATAGATTGTGATTCAGACATAGTACCTCCCATAGCTATACTAACGTTATAGACGATCACCTGGACATACTAAAGTGACAAGGGGCCTGTACGGGACTGCCAGATGATACTTTGACATATTTTGTGAAGTCTATAAAGATTGTAATGCAGGAATTGAACAAAGTCAAATATTTCTCGAGTTTTGTAGTGTGAAAGGGCTACACGATTACAATCACGAGTCATGCGCTTCGGGTGATTGGCGCAGCCGTTTGGTCTCGCTGCGATGACGTTTTGCTTGAAGCCGGCGCTCTTTCACGGTGTGTGAGGGCTTGGTGGCACGACGCGGTTTAGGGGTTATGGCCGCCTGGCGGATCAGGTTGAAGAGGCGCTGCGTAGCGTCATGCCGGTTGCGCCATTGCGAACGATATTGCCGCGCGTCGATGATAAGTATGCCGTCCTGTGTGATCTGTCCCGCTGCTTGTTGCAGCAGGCGCTGCCGTACATCCTCTGGCAGTGACGGGGAATGTATAACGTCAAAGCGGAGCTGTACAGCCGTTGCCACTTTATTTACGTTCTGTCCGCCTGGCCCAGAGGCGTGGACGAAGTTGTAGTCCAACTCCTGCTCGTCAATGATGATGTTTCCTGTAATGCGCAACATAAATCTTTCATCTGAACTTTAGCACATCGGCACGTTTGTGTACCCGTGCTGTTTGCTATTTGTATTATACGCTTATACTTATGAAAAGTTGTACACGGTCGCGGTTCAGGAGACTTTAATGATTCCCAATCAATGGTACGTTGTATTGGACTCTACGCAGGTGAAAATCAAGCCGGTCGGCGTGACGCGCATGGGGGAGAAGCTTGTCTTTTGGCGTGATGCTACGGGGAAGGTGACGTGTCTGCGGGATCGCTGCGTACATCGCAGTGTGGCGTTGAGCAGAGGGAAAGTTTTGTCCAACGGGATGTTGCAATGTCCCTTTCACGGTTTCGAGTATGACGCCAGCGGCAAGGTGACGAAGATTCCTGCGAATGGCAAGGATGCACCTGTGCCGGAGCGTTTCAAAGTCCATAGCTATCCCACACATGAGGCCCATGGCTTTATTTGGATCTGGTGGGGCGAAAATCCCCCCGCAGATTTGCCGGCGCCGCGTTTTTTCGATGATCTTGACAGTACCTTCTCCTACGGTCAGGTGCGTGATCCGTGGGACGCGCACTATTCGCGCGTCATCGAGAACCAGCTCGATGTGGTGCACCTGCCTTTTGTTCACTACAACAGCATCGGCCGCGGCAACCGTGCGCTGGTGGACGGTCCCGTCGTCAAGTGGGCGGACGATGACCGCTTCTGTCACTTTGTTTACAATCGCATGGATGACGGCACGCCACCGCGCCGCTCGAACGAGATGCCCGAACCTGACCCGGAGCGCGATTACCACTTGTGCTTTATCTATCCCAATATCTGGCAGAACTACATCAGCGACGACGTACGGGTGATGGCGGCATTTGTTCCGGTGGATGACGAACACACGCTGCTGTATTTGCGCTTTTACCAGCGATTTATGCGCGTGCCGGTGTTGCGTGGATTGATCAACTGGCTTGCCGGGTATTTCAACCTATATGTTGCCCATCAGGACCGACGCGTTGTCGTCACCCAGGAGCCGAAACCCTCGGCGCTGAAGATGGACGAAAAACTGATCCAGGGGGATCGCCCGATCATCGAATACCGGCGACGGCGGCAGGAACTCATCGACGCCGCCTGAGCACCAGTCCTGCCACGGCGGCAATGACAACGAGTATCCCCGCGCCGCCGATCAACGCGATGTTGCGCGCCGGAAACGATGCCTTTGGCGTCTCCGGTACGATGGGTGTCCTTTCGACAGCAGGTTGTGGTCTGACCGTGGGTGACGGCGTTTGTGTCGCTTGCTGAGTGGGCGTGTCGGTCGGTATAGGCTTTTGCAAGCGCACGTAATCACTGCTGGTCTGCATGTTGTTGTGCTCATTGCTCTCATCTACGCGACTTGCCCCGCCCTCCGGTGCATCGTCCACCCAGGCAAGGACGACGAACGGCCCGGTGTCGTCCGGTTCCCAGCGCGCGTTGCCGTCCGGGCCATTGTTGGCGACAAGCAACATCTCTGTGCCGGGCGAGAGGGGATAGGCGGTCTCTACCCAACTGACGAGTTCGCCATCGACCAAAAACCCGCAGCGGAAACCGCCCAGCACGGCGGCGCTGCCCACGTTTTTAATAACGGCGCGGAAAGTGACGCCTTTATCCTTGGCGGGGGGATCTTCGACCCATGCGACTTTGCTCACGACGAGATCGGGGCGCATGTCGGCGGGCGCAGTCGCATCGCCGATCACGTCGGGTTCCGGCAAAGGAGTGTCGGCCCGGTCGAAGATCCAAAATTCCCACAGCGAATAGCCCCACTCTGTCCCGCGTTTCAGCCCCACCATGCGCACGTAGCGCCCGCGCGCATGGATCAGGTGCTCGTCCTGCCCGCCGTCGCCCGCTGTCTCGTGGACGAGGTCCGCCCACGTCTCGCCTTCATCGGAGACTTGCAGCTTGTACTCCTTGCCATAGGCCGCTTCCCAGACCAGCACGATGCGGGCGATGTCACGAATTTCACCTAGATCGATCGTGATGGACTGCGGATCGGTATATGCGGACGACCAACGCGAGTTCAGCCGCCCATCCACGGCATTCTCGCCCGGCATGTTGCTGCTTTCCATTGAGGAGACTTCGACGGGTTGCCCGGTGGAGAGGATGCCTGTGGGCGCGGGCAGCGGCGTTGGTGTGGGGACGGGCGTTGGGGTGGGAATGGGCGTCGCGGCGACGATCCACTCCGGCCGCACGGCGAGATTGCGGATGCTGTACGTACTGGTGATGGCGACCTCTAGCCCCCAGGCGTGCAGCGTGTCAAATGTGCCGTCCTCGGTCATGTCCATCTCCGCACAATCGCTGTTCCCTGGCCCCCACGACCAGGGCAGATAGCCGATTTCGTTGAGCGCGCATTGCTCGATGATCGTCTGGTAAGGGATACAGCAGCTACAGCCAGGCCCCTTGTGCGCGAACTCGCCGACGATGAGCGGCAGGTCGAGGTCCACCGACTCTTTGATTTCGTCGATGACGAACTGCGTCACACCCTGACCACGCCACGCACTCGGCCACCACATGTGGATGGAGAACATCAGGTTGTGATCGGGATCGACTTGGATGAGGTACGGGCCATTATCCTGCAAGCCGTCGATATCCTGCCCCCACCTGGAGGAGTCGATAATCAACGGGACGTGTATGCCCGCCGCGCGCATCCGCCAAATCGCCAGCGCGTACCCCGCGCGATATTGATCATCGGGTATAGTGTTTTCGCCGGCCTCGTTGGCGATGTTGATGAGCAGGTACGTTTCGTGTTTCTTGAGCACGGCAAGCACGTCGGGCCGCACCCAATAGTCCACACACACTTGCAGGTTATCCCATTCACCCGTCGAATCGTGACAATCTACCATGGGGATCAACTGGTGATTGATGGCATTGGTAATGGCAATGTCCAGCTCTTCTGCTGAACCTTCCGCCAGCCAGACGATGCGCACGACGTTCGCGCCGGTCTGGGCGATTTCGGGGAATGCTGGGATGCCGTCGCGGTCGGTGTAGATGACCATCTTGTTCACACCGTAGAGGATGACCTTGTTGCCGAAGCGGTCGTAGAGGTAGCGTCCCTCGACACGAAAGCCGGGATACTGCCCTGTTTGCGCCGTGGCGGGGACACGACTACTGACCAACAAGAGCAGGCCAAACGCCGCCGTCAAAAACACCCAGCTCCATCGCCAGAATAGTCGCCTATGGTTCATTGTGTATGCTCCTTTTTGTCGAAGACTGCAAAGGCCCAGCATGGATTGAGTTTTACCGACTTGTACCTTGTAAGACTTTTGTAGTCTTGCCTATTTTAGCATGGCTTCATCAAAACTCGAATGGGTGTACAATGCTACCGTGAATTTCCGGAGGCGCCGCGCCTACTCTGGCTATGAAAGGCATTCATCGATGAAAAACACTGCGGCCACCCAGCGCAATCACTTGCGCCCCGCATTGGCCAGACTTTGGCCTGTCCTGCTCCTGCTCTTCGTGCAACTGTTGGCGGGCGTCATTATCTCGCCGATGCGCTCGTTCTTTCCTATCTACGCGACCGAACAATTGGTTTATACCACTGCGGTCGCCTCTGCCATCGTCGCGGTGGGCCAGCTTGTGGGGATGATCACCTCGCTTATCGGCGGCACGGTATCCGACAGCATCGGGCATAAATGGGCGCTGGCTTTGGGACTGGCGGCATCCGCTGTGGGCAGCGCGCTCTACTTCACCCGCGCCCCGTGGCTGGTGGTGACATTGTGGATCGTCGGGGTGATCGGACTGACGTTCATCACGCTCGGCGGGCAAAGTTATCTGAACGTCGCCGTGGGTAAGGCGAACCTTGGCGCGTTCTCGGCGCTTTACAACTGGGGCTTCACCCTTGGCGGCGCGTTGAGCAGTCCCGGCGCGGGCTGGCTGCTGGATCTTCACGGCTTCGGCGCGCTGGGCTGGGCGCTGGCAGGCATTTCGTTGGCGGGAGCCGTGACGGCGGGACTGCTGCCGCGCCAACAGCACGCATTCACAAAAGCGAAGGGTTCGGCGCTCCGCGCGTTGATGAACTATGGCAGCATCGTGCGGCGTCCGATTATCCTTGTCCTGGGGATGCTGCGATTTCTGCCGACGTGTTACTACGGCATGGCGATGGTGCTCCTGCCGTTGTTGGTCAAAGTCCATTCTGGGAGTAACACAGTCGTGGCGATGTTCACCACGATCATGTTGGTCGTCGCCTCGCTCGCGCAGATCGTCGCCGGTCGCGCCGCCGACCGTTTGGGTCGCCAGTCGCCCACGCTAATCACCTGCAGCATTCTGATTGCGGCGACCGTCGGCGCGACGTTCTTCTCGGATGTGTTGTGGGGTATCTACGTTTTCGGTATCCTGGGTGTAAGCGCGGCCTGGGCGCTTTCCACGCTGATGCCCACACTCGTCGCCGATGCTGCGCCCGTCGAAGAACATGGGCGCATCTTCGGCCTCTTACACCTGTTGTGGAACGCGGGCATGATCGTCGGTTCGTTGATCGGCGGGACTTTGCTGGAGATTGCTGTGGGGTTGCCGTTTGCCGTCACCACACTCTCCAACATTGGTGCGTTGGTTCTTGCCGTTCTTTTCTTTCGCCTAGTTTCGCGCCAAACGCTATATGAACGCTAGAGTTATGAGCGTAGTCTTGGCAACTTGCCCTTTTGTAGCGTGCGTCAGCGTTTCAATACGGTGATGGCGTCTAGCGGGACCGAGCGTTCGGGACAAATCCCTTCGCCGCCGCCGGTCACCGGCAGTCGCTCCAACGAATCGAGCGCGTATAGCCCCACACATGGTTGCAAAACGCCTTGATAGTCGGGAGGGAGTTGAATGGGATGGACATCTTTCACGTTTTCTCCCATCGCCCACGCTGAAGTGGGATAAAGCCCCAGCCGGGGTGGGCCATCATGCTGAGCAATGAGCTGCCCTGCGCCGTCTAGCAGATGGACAAAAACTTGATAATCGGCTTGGAGGACCTCCAGCGCGCGCCAGTGTAAGGTCACGGTCAGGGCCTCGCCTGTCCGAATTGACGTGGGGGAGACGGTATGGCTCGTCAAAAGGATCATGTCGTCGCCAAAATGCGCCTGGACACGCTGCCGTGGATAGTAGGGTGTGGGACCGTCGCTTACAATTACCCTGCCAATTCCAACCCGCTCCGCCACCGGCTGCCATCTCTTATCCAAAGTTTTGTCTCTGCTGAAAACCTGCAGGCCCAGTTCTGTCGCTGTCTGGTGATGGTCCTTGACAATATCCAGCGTATAACGATCCGCCACGATCCGGTTTTCAGGCCATAACACGGTGGGATAACGGCGCGCGAGGCGTGATTCGGTACTGAAGATTACGATGTCGCCGTGTAGGGTATAACTATCCACGACAAAGAGATAAGGGATGTTCGAGGGTTCCGGGGTCTTCCAATACAGTGTCAACGCCATACGCGAACCGGTGCGTGCTCGTTCTGGCCGTAGTTTGCACCCTACAAGCTCCAGTCCACCGGGGAACGTTGCCACGCACGAGCCGGGTATTGCTGTTTCGGCGGACAAGAAACGTGGCGGCAGGTAAGTCGGCAACACGATTCCCGCCATGGCGTACACGATCAAGGCGACGCCGGCCCCTACCATCAAGCCTGTAAATAGCCGTTCGCGCTGTTTGACCCAATACTGCCATCCCGCCACAAAGCCTATCGCCGTGATGGACATGCCGGGGAAGAGGAAACGGCCTTGCCACCCGGAACTGTTTGTCTCAAGATTGTAGTAAAGAAAGCCCAACATTAACCCCAGCCAACCGACGGCTAACGCCCAAGATGGCCAGCGGTTAGATGACCCGGCCTTGCGCTTCAGCAACAATCCTGCCACGGCAGGAAGATGCAAGCCGATCATAAGGTAATAAATGCCTGTTGCAAGCGGAAAGGATAACCAGCCGAAATATCCCCAACTGCTTTGAAAGGTCTGCCAGAACATGTCCGGTAGTAATTCCCAGAGTTGCCGGTAGGTGAGCGGTGTAGGGTAATAATTCAGTGCGAGCACTTGTTTGGTGACCGTCAACCCCACGAGATCTCCATACAGCCGGAGATTGCGGAGGACCCACCATCCACCGCCCACAAGCGGGATAAGGATACACAGTGCGAGCGCCGCCCACCGTTGACGTCCGTGCGGCAATTGCCACCATGCAATCAGCAAAGCAAGCGCAATGCCGGGGTAAAGGGTTAACGCGCTGGGTTTGGCTAAAATGCCGAGTGTCGTCAACAGCGCCACAACCAGGAAATACCGCAGGTGAGGCTTCTTCAGAAGGCACAGCGCGCTCAGCGTTAACAGACTGCCCACAGTCGCCGCCAGTGCGTCGTTGGTTACCATGCTGTGCAAGTAGATGAACTGCGGATTGAGCGCGAGGAAGGCCATAGTAGCCAGCGCCAGCCAGCGGCTTTCGAAGAGCAGTCGGGCAGAACGGTAGGTCGCCCATAGACTCACTGCACCAAGCGCAAGGGAAAAGAAACGCGCCAGATGCCACGCCAGGGCCGGACCACGCCAGGGAAACTCATGTTCCGGTCGTGGCAGAAAGTGAGCCGCCGGTTTTTCCAGGTCAAAGGCCGGACTTTGCCGAAGCCGTATGGTTTCATCTTGCAATGCAAAACGGGTGAGGAGCGCCGCCACTACATAGTAGGCCGGTGCCTGGAACGCTTCAACAGTCGCGTTGTCCCTGGTTTCTGCCTGCATCACCGGCAGAGTATTGTTCCGGGCGACATACTGCACATAGAGAAAATGGGCATTTTCATCGGGCGCTTCGCCGAGCGGTACAATAACATTGAAAGTGACGCCCACAATGGCGTAGACTATGAATAAACCCATCAACAGCGCGTGTGCGACCCGTTTTTGCCGATCAGCGTCCAAGGTTGTGCTCCTCAATATCTCCCCAACGCCAGACCCTTCTCGATGAAATACCGGTATGTCGCGTAGTCCACCGTTTTGGGGATCGAGTGATCGCTGTGCAGGACGTAGCCGTAGTTCTGCATCACGGTGGGGATTTTGGCCTCTAGTTCGGCGTCGATGACCGCGTGGTCATTGGTGTAGAGCGCGCGCACGTCGATGCCGCCCATGAAGGCGATGCGGTCGCCAAAGTCTTTGTACAGCTTGAGCAAGTCCATCCCCGCCTTCACCTCGATGACTTGCAGGCAGTCGATGCCGGCCTCGATCATCCCCGGCAGCAGCGGTTCGACGTAGCCACAGGAGTGCACGACCACCGGTTTGTTATGCGCTTTAGCGTACCCGAAGCTGAGCGCATGGGCCGGCTGCACAATCTGCCGGTACATGCGCGGCGACATAAACGGATGTTGCTTGAAGCCCATGTCCTCGTAGTACCAGATACCGTCGGGCCAACCTTCCTCGGCGAAGAGAATTTCTTGCAAGTCCACGGTGAGCTGCGCGTAGGTCAACGCCATATCCTGCACCCAGTCGGGATCGAGCGCCATACCTTCCAGCATGTAGACGTGTCCGACGACGTCTTTCATAATCTCGAAAACGTTGACGCCGGACCACATAAAAAACCGCCCCGCCTTGCGCGCGCGTTCCTTGACCTCGCGGTACGCCTCAAAGTTGATGCGCCGCCGGTCAGGCGTGAGCTTGGGCTTGATGTGCTCTTCCCATCCGGCGCGATCCTTGATCGTGAAATCGACGTGCTCCGGCGTGGCGTCGTGCAGCTTGTGCCGCCGCAGCAACGCGCCGTTGCCGTCCTTCGTGAGCACCGTCTCCTCGGTTTCTTCGATGATTTCCGGCACGAAGTCCAGGTCGGCGACGACTTTGAAGGCCCAGCACAGTTCGATGTCGAAGCCGAAATGATCTGCCAGATTCTCCTCCGGCCCGATGTGTCCTTGTTCCGTCCATACCTTTTGCGTGTCTGACCAAAAGTGCTCGAACAAGCCAATACGATCTACGGGCTTGCGCCGCAGAATATTGTCGATGCGTTCGACGCCGCTTAACTCATTCATGGTGTATACTCCAGACTCTGTGACAGGGGACACCAGTAACTTTGTTGCCCTCTCAGAGGGTGCGAGGCTATACGATTAACCAGATAGCCGTTCCATTAGCAATGTGAGCGCCATACATGCTAGGCCGGCGACTGCGGTCTTAGCGCCGTAGACAAATTTGCTCTCTTTGGCGATGTTGGCCAGGTAGATACCTAGTCCGAAGAGTGCTAACAATGCCATGCCAAGCGATGCATAGAAGGCATAGTCGATTGAGGGCAAGAGGCGAGCAAAGAAGAATGGAATGACCACCAAGAACGCCGCTAAAAACGGCGACAATCCATCTACGGCGGCGACGGTCACCACCGCCGAGCGCGCAGCTTTTCCGATCTTGGTGCCGTGTAGACTGGTCAGTGTGGTTCTTTCAAGTTCGGCGATTTCGTGACGCCGCTCGGCCGATTCCGCTAAATAGGCTCCCCATCCACCGGAAATGCCAATGGCCACTGCTGTGGACAGACCGGTGATCAGGACGACTGTGGCATCCTGAACCCCGACGACGAAACTTCCCATTACCACGCCTACCATCGTCAATACACCATCGAAGGAGTTGTTGGCGAAGGCCCGGCGGGCAATCCCGCCAGCGCCAGAAAGCTCGGAATACTCGCGCCAGCGCTGAAGCCATTCCCGCAACGGTCGGACAAACCGTTGCGGCCACTGTTTCAAACGGGTCAGAACGCGCCGTGTCTCAGTATCATCAATGTTGATACTATGATCCACCTCCTTACTACCAACTGAACTACCGTCCATCACTTGCTAACCTCCATAGATAAAGTTGTGCCGGGCCTGGATCGTATCACGAAACGTCCCGCTGTTGTAGGGCTAACATACGTCAGCCCATTTCTATATACCTTACCACAAACTGGCTTTATTGCCAGGTGATTGCTGCTAGGGCTATCGCATTTGGAGAATCTTCCCCCGGCCTTTGAATTTTACCTCATACAAAAGTATAATGTTCACGCAATGCACAATATTGCCGGGAGTCGCTGATGAATTACGGGTTTTGGAAACGGTTGGATGACTTGGTAGCGAGCAGCCAGGTGGTGATCGATCGCCCGATGGGGACGGCGCATCCGCGTTATCCCGAGTTTGTCTATCCCCTGGACTACGGTTATCTCGAAGGCACGCACGCTATGGATGGCGGCGGTGTAGACGTATGGATCGGCAGCTTGCCAGAGAAGCGCGTCACGGCTGTCGTCTGCAACGTGGATATGGTAAAACGCGACACAGAACTCAAACTGCTTCTGGGCTGCACGCCAGAGGACGCGGAGATGATCCTCCAGACGCACAACAGCCATTTCCAGTCGGCGATTCTGATTCCGCGACCGGGCGAATCGGCGAATGAGTGAATTGGCGAATGCGGACGATAACGTTCTGACGATTTTTAGGGGGTGAGGCATGGCGAAGAAGAGTTGGCGAATGATGGCGATTGTAGTGTTGTTGATGGCGATATCGGCGCGGCCCGCCGGGGCTGGCGAGGCTTTGCCCCCGCCGCACATCGGCTACGGGATGATGGTAGCCTTTCCGCCGACCGCCATACCAAAGATAAAGGCGGCGGGCTTCGACTGGTACAAGTATTTCACTCATTGGAACAGAGTCGATCCTGACTACAAGGGTAACTATAACTGGGAAACTGTGGATTGGCGGCTGGATGAGGCTTGCGCCAATGGCCTGAACCTGCTGCTGCGCGTCGAACGTGATTCCAGCGACTGGACGCCAATCCGGGATTACGAGATGGGCGCCTGGCAGGCGTTCTTCCAGGCGCTCGCGGCGCACATTGCGCAGAAACGCGCCACGTGCGCTACACCCTACCGCGTGGCGCTGGAGATCTGGAATGAACCGAACCTCGACTTCCAGTGGACCGGTCAGCCGCTTGACCCCGCACGATACACGGAGATGGTCAAGCGCGCCTACCATGGCGCGAAGGCCGGCGATCCCACGATTCCTATCGTGGCCGGGAGTCTCGCACCTACCGGGGGAGATGGCGTCGGTTCGATTAACGACGTGACTTTCCTTGAGGCGATGTATGACAACGAATTGTCGGGTCACTTTGACGTGATCAGCATCCATAACTACGGCTTTGGTGGTGCTCCAGAAATCGAAGACTGGGGAGGGGGCATTGTCAACTTCCGCCGCGCGGTGGACATCTACGACGTGATGGTCGCGCGCGGCGACGGCGACAAACCTGTGTGGAGCACGGAGTTCGGCTGGTTGCTGGATGCGGCTGAAGAAGGTGTAGACTGCGTCAATGCGTGGAAAGATATGGGCTTTGACTGGCAGAAAGTATCAGCGGTGCAACAGGCCGACTACCTGCAACGCGCGTTCGCCTATGCCGACACCAACTGGCCGTGGATGGGTGTGATGTTTGTGTCCAATCTGGATTTCAGCGTGACGACCTGGTACGCCACATGTGACCCGCTGAACTGGTTTTCCGTCCTGCGACAGGACAGTTCGCCCCGCCTGTCTTACACCGCTTTACAGACGATGGAAAAGCGCCCGCGCTCCTGGGTTGCGTCGGGGATGGTCGTCGAGCCGGCAGCGTTCGACTGGTCGGTGCGCCTGCGCGAGCGGGCGGTCTTCACCGAGACGGTCACAGTCTCAAGCACGGATGCACCTTTCGGCTGGAACGCTGTCACCACGACGCTAGGATTGCCGTTCGCGATAACGCCCACAACCGGACTCACGGGCGAGCCGTTCCACGTCACTGTGGACGCGCGGGAACTACTGACCGGGACGTATACCGGCGTCATCACCGTCACGTCGGCGGATGCGCTGGTTACGCCGCATATGATCTCAGTCCCGTTGACGTTGGAGATTTGGAGTGCGTGGGGGATGGACGTCCGTCCCGCCAGCTTGAGCCGGATGATGGCGGTTTCAGAAACACGCCCGGTCTCGGCGACCGTTGTGGTGGAAAACACCGGCGATTTCGCGTTCGATTGGATGGTGACGAAAGCGAGCGAAACCTTGACGATGACCGTCATCCCCACCAGTTCCACGCAGACGGGCACCACCTTCATCCCTGGCGCGTTCCAGGTCTCCGTTGATCCGCGCGGGTTGCCGGTGGGATTGTATACCGGCACGCTCACGGTGACGGCGTCGACGACGCAAGTTCCACAGAGTCCGTTTGTGCTGCCGGTGAGCGTCCGTGTTGTGGAGCGGCTGTATAACGTGTACATGCCGCTGGTGATGCGGAGGTTTTGATGTAGACAGCAGACGGGGCTAGTCTGGCGTTGCCAACATCCCTCTATACAGCAAATCCAGCCCTTCGTCAATCAGACCGCGCCCGCACGGCAGTGTTGAGTCCGTGGATTCCGTTTCGGCAGTGACGATCTCCAGAACGCACAGGCGGAAGAAGTACATAATCAGCAAGGCGCCGGCCATTTCGGCGTTGATATCGGGGCGGAAAATGCCCTGCGTCTGTCCCTCGCGGATCAAATCCGCCAGTGCCAATGCCGCCGTGGGCTGATCGGGAGAGAGATATTCGGGCTTGGGATGCGACATCGCATGGGCAAACATCCGTCGGGCCAGGTGGCGATAGGGTGTTAATTCCTCCCACAGCGTTTGGAACAGTATCCGGATGCGTTCATCGGCCGGAGCTTCCGGCGCGGGTGGGGCGGTAAGCAGCGATTGGATGCGGCTGTACAGCAGTTCGCCGAGCAGGATTTCCTTGCTCTCGAAATAGTTGAAGAACGTCCCCTTGGCGACATCCGCCGCAATGGCGATTTCCTCAACGGTGACGGCGTCGAAGCCTTTGTTGCGAAAAAGGCGCTCGGCTTCTTCCAGCAAGCGGCGATGGGTACGTTCCTTACGCTGTTCCCAACGGGATGAAGGATGGTGTATATTGTCTGTCATTATTGACCCTGGTCATAGTTGACTCCGGTCATTATACCATGGAACGGCAAATGCGGGAGCGCGTCATAGGATTATCGCATTTGACTAGTTTTGCCGTCGGTGTGACGTAAAGGTCGGGGATGAAGGTGGCTTTAGCCGCAATACCTTTCGACTAAAAGTTACTGACAGGGCACAATGCTGTCAAGTTAGGGAGGCGGGTTATCTTGCTGAGATCCTGCTATGAATTCGAGACTACGCCAAGGAAATGCAGCAGGATGCGTGTGACCACCCGTACACCGATCACGAGTGCATCCTCGTCCACGTCGAAATCGGACGCGTGCAGAAGGCTGGCGATGCCCTTTTCGGGATTGGCAATCCCCAACCAGAGCAGTGCACCCGGTACGTGCTCGAGATACAGCGCGAAATCCTCGTGGGCGTAGGGATACAAGGAGTGAAACTGCCAGACGTTCTCCGTCCCAACGGTGGTTTCGAGTAGTGGCAGCACTTCACGCACGACGGCAGCATCGTTCACCAGCAGCGGATTGCCGAATGTGGATGTTAAGTCGTAGGTCACGCCAGATTCAGCGGCGATGGCGTCTAACACTGTGCGAATGTGGGTGCGCACGGCATCGCGTGCTGTGCTGGAAACGAAACTTGCCAGCACCAACAGGCAGTCTGCCAGACCGGGAAAATCCGTCAGCGGCCAGCAGCTCACCAGGATCTTGCGCTCGGAGATCTCGCCGGCTCGCATCGCGCGCACCAGTGCGTCAAACCCCGTCATGTTGATTGGTGGCGGAGTGATATGTGTGCGCAAGGCTGATGCGGCCCGCGTCGCCACCGCCTCGAGATTCTCCGCTGGACCGTGGAAACGCACGATGAATTCTTCCATCCCGGCCAGACATACGCCCATCGCCAGACCGATGGTTCCCACAGGGATTGGGAAGGTGTGTAGGGCCAAAACAACTTCTGGCAGAGGCGTGCCTAGGACGTCTTCCGCCAGCATTGCCCGTGCGCCTTCCATGGATTCCTCCGCTGGTTGGAAGATAAAGCGGACCGTTCCGGCAAGTTCATCGCGCAGCGCCGCGAGCGTTTCGGCTACGCCGAGCGCCACCGTCATGTGGACATCGTGGCCGCAAGCGTGTTTAACGCCCAGAACCAGCGAGCGGTAGTCCGTCTCCAGTGCATCCTGGGTGGGCAAAGCGTCCATATCGGCACGGTAGGCCACGATGGGGCCGGGATGCGCGCCCTGCAACACGCCCACCACGCCGTGGCCGCCTACACCCGTCTGTACAGTAAGGCCCAACTCACCCAACCGGTCGGCGATGACCTGCGCCGTGCGCTGCTCTTCGCCGGAAAGTTCGGGGTGCACAGTAAAATCGCGCCGCACCCTCACCAACTGTGGACGCAACGCTGCCATGTGTTCCTCTGCACGCGCATATAGCGGGGAATCCATAATGCGTATTATAGAAATGGGCAAGGGGATGTCAACTACTGCGGGGAAACAAACAGTGAACTATCGCCGGAGCTAAACCGCTTCCGGCGATAGTTCCAGATTGACGAGGGCGTCTTCCAACGTCTCGGTGATTTCGAAAAGCGTATCCAACCGCATCATTTCGTAAAACACGCGGATCGGATTGCCGACCGGACAGACCAGATAGACGCTGCCGCCGACCTCCTGCGTGCGCTTAAGAAGGTGCAGCAAGGGATAGTCGCCATCCGCATCTACCACCCGCACCCCGGTCAGATCGACGATGAAGTGTATCGCCCCCTCGGCCACAAGCTGATTCAACTGTGCCATCAAAGACGGTGCGTTGAAAATGTCCATTCGCTCGCCCACGGTCACAATCGCGAAGTCCTGCAATGTTTCCACGGAGGCAATCGTCATTTCTGATTCCATTCTATACATTGGCGGCCTCTCATTCCCTATTTCCATCCATACCGGGAATAAAGGAACGGAAAGGAAATATGTTTCCCACCTTTCTGCCGATTGCACGGCTGGGTAGGGAAAATAAACATCCTCGTGTCCCTCATCCAGTTCTATTGCCGTTGAGTATGTGTTTGACAGCACTTTGCAACCCCTCTACCGTGATTGGCGGTACCAGACAAGTATTCGCGCCGGCATCGAGCGCCTGCCGGCTCACCTTTTGATCCCCATCCAGGGCCAGCATCAGCACAGGCACTGTTTGATACTTCGTATCCGCGCGTAACCGCTGCACCAGCGTCGCGCCATCCATTTCCGGCAGCGCGAAGTTCGCAACCACCAACTCCACGCCGATAATGTCATCCAGCAATCCCAGGGCTTCGTCGACGCGCCCAGTTGTGATGACTGTGTGCCCGTCGAGTTGCAGCAAATCGCGCAACGCCGGTCGCATCAGTGGACTCCCTTCGATGACTACAATAAGTGCCATTCGTTCACTCCTCAATTTCTCACGATCAGACCACAAAAGTCTTCGCCGTTACTTGGTCGCTTGACTAACGTAGGCTCAGACATAAACTGGCTTTATGACTATCTAAATCCTAACACAGATTGGGTGAATGGCGGTTAAAGTCATGTTTCAGGATGGTTACCGCGCGGCACCCTGATCAGGAGGCATTGATGCGGTTTCTCGAAGCTGGCAGCGTGCTACTTGCGTTAGCTTTGCTTGTGGTGACATGGGTTATGGCGCTACGCAAACAGCGTGTGTTGGGTGTCGCTTTGGCCGGGATGGGTGGATTTTGTCTCATCATCCACCTGCTTTTCGAGGGATACCGGTGGCAGATGCTGCCCATCTATGCTGCGAGTGTAGGACTGGCGGCCACCACGCTGCGCGCGCATCGCAATGCGGAGAAACGGCCTATACGCGCGGGACTGATTTTGGCCCTAGCGGGCTTGATCCTCGGCACGGCGCTTTTGCTCCTACTGCCCGTGCCGCGCTTCCCAAAGCCCGATGGGCCGTATCCCATCGGCACCGTCAGCTACCATTGGATCGACGCCAGCCGTGCGGAGACCTACGGTGACACGCCCGGCGGCCCGCGCGAGATGATGGCACAGGTATGGTATCCCGCTGAGTCGAGTGGCGGGCGGCCTGAGCGGTGGCTGGCCGGCGGCATCACAGTGAGCCGGGCGATGGCGGCATGGAGCCGCTTCCCGCGCTTCCTCATCGACCAGACTGCGCTGGCGTACACGCACACCTACGCGGGTGCACCCCTCTCTGATCACCAGGCCATCTACCCGGTGATCGTGTACGTGCACGGCTGGGGCGGCTTCCGCAACATCAACCCGGACCAGATCGAGGCGTTGGTGTCCCACGGCTACGTCGTCGTCAGCGCCGATCACACTTACGGCGCGCTGCTCACCGTCTTCCCCGATGGACGGCTCGCGCCCAACGATCGCCGCGCGTTGAGTGGCGACGGCAGCGCAGAGGGCGACATCCGCGCTTCCACCGCCTTGGTGCGAACCTACGCCGCCGACGCGCGTTTTGTCCTCGATCAGGTGACGCAGCTCAACGCTGCCGACCCCGCCGGGCGCTTCACCGGCAGGCTGGATGTCGAGCACGTGGGGCTGTTCGGCCATTCGACCGGCGGCGGCGCGGTCGTGCTGCTGTGCGCGGAAGACCCACGCTGCCAGGCCGCCCTGGGGATGGACACCTGGATCGAGCGTGTGGCGGATGACGTCATTGCGCGGGGATTGACGCAGCCTTTGCTGATGGTGAACAGCGAAGCGTGGACCAACGGCGGCAACAACTACACCCGCCAGCGCCAACTGTACGACGCCATGCAGAACACAGCGTACTTCCTGAGCATCGACGGCACAACGCACTACGACTTCGTCGCCGTACCCGCGATCTCACCGTTAGCGTCGGTTCTCGGCGTCAAGGGGCCACTCCCGGCGCGGCGCGTTATGGAGATCAACAACACCTACCTGGTTGCCTTCTTCGACAAGCATCTGCGTGGGGAGACAGTACCCCTGCTCGACGGCTCCTCCCCCACCTACCCCGAAGTGCAATTCGAGAGGCGCTAACCCAACCTTGCGAAAGGTCTCTTTCCCTTCGCAAGGCTCCAGCCGTATTACAACGCCTGCCGCAGCATATCGCGTAGCACCCGCCAGCCGATCACGTGGACGCCCGCATCGCGGAACGTGGCACGCAGGCGCTCGTCGCAGAACGTGCGATACTCGGCATCGCGTACCTGCCAGCCTTCGGAGATAATCGCCCGCAGCTCCGGCGTATCCACCGAGGGGTGAATGATGAGATACGTCAGGCCCGGCGGCAACTGCATGAGAAACTGCTGTGTGCGCGCAACGTGATCCTCACCCGGCACATACGGCACGAACGTGACATTATCCACCATCGGCAAGCCCATCGCTGTCAATGCCTCGATATGGCGCGCCAGCCCCGCCGCCGTTTCAGGCGTGAACCCCATCCCCATCGCCAGGATGCCGGCCTCGTCCTTGCGCACCAGCATTGGCGGGACGCGATACTGCACCGCCGTTTGCACGTAGCTTTCGAGGAATTTGGGATCGAAGACCGTGCCCATATGCGTGTCGATGTGCGTCACGTCGATGCCCGCTTTCACGGCACGCTCGACTTGCGCCTGGATTTCACAGCGCACAGCCTCCGGCGTCGCATGCGCCTGCACTTCCTCTGAGGTGTACGGGAAATAGCCGGCATCATCCAGCAGGCCAGATGCCGGATCGCGTGTCGAAATCGGCCCCCAACGGTAGCCGTTGCACCACTCGCTCGTCAGCGTGATGTGGACGCCCATATCGACCTTGTCGGGGTGCGTGCGGCAGAATTCCGCCGTCGCCGGGAACCAGGGACACGGGACCATCGTCGAAGCGGCGGAAATCAGCCCAACCTCGACCAGATCGGCGTAGGCCGCCAGCGACGCCTGGCACATTCCGATGTCGTCGGTGTGGATAATTACTGCGCGATCATCATCTGCCAGACCAAGCTGTTTGAGTATCGGATTTGGTTTCATCAAATTAGCCTCCTTCAGGAGAATGGAACCACAAATCTACACGAATCCTCACGTATTAAAAATATTAGCTTCGTGCAAATTCGTGAAGATTTGTGGTTAGAAATCGGCCAGGGCGAACCAGTCGCCTTTTTGACCGGGGATTGTCAGCCCGGCTGTGAGCGTTCCGGCATCCACCAGAGAGTGGATTGCGTGCTCCACGTCTTTGTGCGGCCATTGGAACACCTTCGCCACGTCGCCGAACTGCGCCGCGCCCACCGAGCGGAAGTACAGCTCGACGAGCTTACGCTGTGCCACGCTAATCTTGATCGCGCCCGCGCGTTCTGGCAGGTCGGGGAAATGGCGGTGGACGCAGTCGTAGATGAAGGCGTAGTTCCACGTCCCGGCCTGCGCCACGCCCACCGGCAGGATTTTGAAATCGGCCTGCAACTCATCCAGCGCGCGGTTGAAGCGATAACCGGATTCTTTGGTGGTCATAAACGTCGCGTTGCGCAGCGCAATCGTGTGCGTCGGTCCTTCGCGCAACAACGCTTCGTAGATCAACTTCGATTCCAGCGTCATCACACCGCGCCGGTACTGGTCGAGATAATCCTCTTCGGGCGCGCCGTAGTTCTCGCTGAGCGCGTAGAAATACGGGGCGACGTCCAGCGCGATCATCGTCGCTTTCTTGCGCAACACTTTGGCGTAGTACCACCACCTTTTGTCGAGCGAGCCATCTTTCCAGCCCCACGTCTTGTGGCCCGGATCGTCGTGCTCGTCGGCGACCGGGCGATCTCCAGCGACGGCGGCCCATAGGCTCGGCGTCTCCACGCCCTTGATCGGCCATAAGGTGACGAACCCGCGCTCTTTGACAAACGCCACAGCCTCGTCCGCTGAATTCAGGCGTAGTTCCGGCAACAGGCGATACGTCCGCGCGCGATAAGATTGAACGCGCTCTAAAGATAGATTAATCACAATTCACTTCCGTTCAAAGCAGGTAAAACTTCAAGCGCGCGCGCGACAGCCTCCGCGACAAATACCTCCACACCACCGACTTGCTCGACCAACGCCACTGCCGCGTCCCAATGGCATGTGTGCTGCTCGCGAACTCTCTGCAGTTCGGCGGCATCCTTCCCGCTGCGCGCCAGCATCTCGAAGAACGACTCCGGCGAATCCCCTTTCAACAGCGGCAGCCGCACAATGTCCCACATCCGCAGAAAATCGGCATGGGCGACGTGGGTGAATACGTCGGGCAGAAACGCAGTGGACAGTGCGGCGATCACGGCAGCAAAATCCGCGAACAGCGCGTGGCTCAACACGCTAAACGCCGTCAAGACAACGGCAGGCGGCACGGGCAAATCTTGCAGTGAATTTAACCCCAGAGATTGCTGCAGCCGCGCGCCCAACGCCTTCCACGGCTCATCCGCCGCCAGGTGACAGAGATAACCGGTGACAAAAGCACGCTCCTTCGGCATCAGTCGGTTCCAGGGACGCTGCAACAAGCGCTCGCGCTGTGCGAAGAACTTCGCGCAGCTCTTGGTAAACGCCGCATCCCCGTCCTCATCGATGCGGCCCACGAAGTGCGTGGTGCGCCGCGAGACAGAGGTAAAGCTGTTCACGTCCACCACGAGATTGCCCGTCAAAAACGCTCCGTACTCGGACGGTCCAAACTGTTCCAAATGCGGGAACACCTGCTCCGCCACTACCAAATGCGTCGTCAAAGGCGGCATGATTCACTCCTGTAGCGGTCAGCCATCAGCGTTCAGCTATCAGCAAAGGCTTACCTTCTGCCTCTTGCATCCTTACGCCGACCATTCGCGTTCCCACCCCACCAGCTCCTCCAATTGCCCGCCCAGTTCCGCGTAGGCGCTCTCCACGTTCCACGTGTGCGGGGTGGGATCGTCGCAGGGGCAGGGCATGGGCATATCGGCACACGCGGCGATTGTCTCTTCCAGCGTTTGCCCCGCCGTCACCGCTACGGCAACCCGCGCGCGCAGTTCCGCCAGGTACGCGCGATCCGCCGTGAGCCGCCGCTGAACCTCGCCAGCGTCCGTCGTTGGCGAGCCGTGACCGGGAACCAGCGCCCGGATGTCCAGCGTTGCCAGATGCGCCAACGTTGCTTCATAGGCGTTTAGGCTGAGGACGAGGGGGATTTCGATGTCGCTGAGGATATCGGCGGCCCAGAGCGTTCCGCTTTCCTCGTGGTAGACGGCGCACTGATCCAAGGCGTGACCCGGCGTGTGAAAGATACGCAATCGCACATCTCCGAAGGTGAATGTCAGCGCGGTATCGAACGTGTACGTGGGCTTGGGCAACAAAAAGGGGCGCGGGCGGCGGATGTGCGCCTGCGCTTCCCAGACGCCAATCTGCCGGTACAGGTCCGCGCCGTGCTCGTGTAACACGCGCAGGTAGTCGGCATGCGCGATGACCGGCACACCGGGGAAGTGCTCCGGCCCCATCACGTGATCCCAATGCGCGTGCGTGAGGACAATCGCACGCGGTGTCGCGCCCTGGTCGTCCACAAACCGGGCGATGTCCTCGATCGTCTCCGGCGCGATGCCCGGATCGATCAGGCACGCCTCGTCACCGGAAAGAAAAACGCCGCTGTTGGTGGCGAAGAGCGCGCTCTGCGTCACCCAGAGGTTGGACGTCAGTTGTGTGAATTGTGCAGACATACTATTACCCCCTCAGAAAACAATCTCAACGGATTGAACGGATTAAACGGAAAACTATCCGTTAAATTCCGTTGAATCCGTTGAGAGAATCTTTCATCTCGCGTGCGCTTGGAAACCCTTTAGCGACTGTGCGCCCCCCAGTCGCGCCACTGCCGCGCGCACAGCATTGGGATCGGCGTTGCGCAGCGCGCCGGCAGGCGCAGGGCCATCGCCCAACACGACCGAGACGACGCCCTCCTGACACGGCACGGCCAGGTCGACGCAATACTCACTGTCGCCCTCACGGATGAGGTAATCCATTTCGGGAAAGAAACCGCTTTCCTTGAGTGTCACGTAGAGGCCGTCCGCACCGGAGACGTACAGGTCGTTGATCTCCTCGGCGGCGGTGAAGCGATCCCACGTGCTCTCGATGAAGGTCACCCGCCGCCAGCGCAGACTCGGAATCGGCGGATCGCGGCGGATGAGCGGGCCGATTTGCAGCTTGTAATAGCGGTCATCGGCGCGGGGATGTTTTGGCTCGTCGGGGAACAGGTCGCGCCGCCGCACCAGCTCGTGGCCGCGCACTTCCGCGTACCAGTGGATGCCCCACCGTTCTTCGGCAAAGGCTGTAGTGAAGTAGAAGGCCAGGATCGCCGCGTCGGTCGTAGAGGCCGGCGCGTGCGCCTCCGGGATGCGATACCAGCCCTCGTCGCGGGCCACCTGAAAATCGCGCGGCTTGTTCATCAACCCCACCAACACCCGGTCGGCTGCGTGAAACATCGTTATCCTCCTGTGAGAATCAGCGAATCAAAGAATCGGCGAATCTGAAGAATAATCCGCTGAAATCCGTTCAATCCGTTGAGAAATTCTTATTTGGATACGTTTCTGTGCCAGCGTTCGGCGAGCGGAACGTAGAGGCGGGGGGCTTCGGCGGGGGCGTCCATCGCGTCGGTGAAGTAGAGGTACGTGGCGTCAGTACGGCTGCTGAAGCCTGCATGGTTTCCCTCGCGGTCCACGGCGATGAAGTTCATCCCACTCAAGTAGCGCCCACCCAGGTCGTTCAAGTCCGCCATCGCCCGCTGACCGGCCTCCGTGACGGAAAGCCCCATCTTCATATAGAATACGACGCTGTGCGCCGTCGCCGCGCGGATCGCCATCTCGCCGGTGCCGGTGCAGGCCGCCGCGCCGTAGCGATTGTCCGCATACAGTCCTGCGCCGACAATAGGCGAGTCGCCGACGCGGCCTGGATACTTCCACGCCCATCCGCTCGTGCTCACGCCCACAGCGAGGTTGCCCCGCGCATCCTGGACGATAAAATTGGTCGTGCCGCGCGCGCGTTCCGGGTCCGTGGCGATTTCGACGTAGCGCCACAGATCGGGTTGCTCCGCGAGATGCGCCATTACGTTGGGCGGCAGGTCTTCGCGCAGGCGTTTCTCCCACGTATCACGGGCCGGCTCGGTGAGCAGCTCGCACGGATCGAACCCCATCTCCGCCGCAAAACGCGCCGCGCCGTCGCCCACCAGGAATACATGCGGCAGCTTTTCCAACACTTTGCGCGCCACCGAAATCGGGTACGGATAGCCCTTGAGCGCACCCACCGCGCCGCTGGTCAGGTCGCACCCGTCCATGATCGCCGCGTCCAGCTCGACCTCGCCAAGCAGATTCGGGTAGCCGCTGTACCCTACCGAATGATCGTCTGGGTTCGCCTCTACCAGCCGGATCCCCGCTTCGACGGCATCCATCGCCGACCCGCCATCCCGCAACATCTGCATCGCCGCTCCGATGCCCACCCCACCATTCTGGCTCGCAATCACGAGCATCGCCATCTCCCAAACCATCTCAACGGATCAAACGGATTAAACGGAAGGGAACCCGTTAAAATCCGTTGAATCCGTTGAGTAAAATCCTAATACGCCTTGCCAAAGATTGCGACTTCGGTGGCGGGTTTGCCGGTGTAGATACACGTTCCAGCGCCGCCGGGTTGCTCGGTGGGGATACAGCGCACGGTGGCCTTCGTCTCTTCTTTGATACGCGCTTCGTCCTCGGCGTCGCCGGCCCACCACGCGCGGGCGAAGCCGGTTTCCACGGCCTCCTTGAGTTCGTCGTAAGTGCTCACGTCGCGGGTGTGGCTATCGCGGAAATCGAGTGCCTTCTGGAAGATCGCCTGCTGGATCGTCGCCAGCATCGCAGCGACCGTCGTTTCCAATCCGTCCCACGACGCCGAGGTCTTGCCCTCCCGTCCGGGGACGTCACGCCGGGCGAGCATCACCTGGCGGTTCGCCACGTCGCGCGGGCCGACCTCGATCCGCAGCGGGACGCCACGCATCTCCCAATCGTTGAACTTCCACCCGGCAGTGAACCCCTCGCGGACGTCCAACTCCACACGCAGGGTCTCCTTAAGCCGTGCATACAACTGCTGCGCCGCCTCCAACACCGCCGCGCGCTCCTCATCTTTGCGCCAGATCGGCACGATGACAACTTGGATCGGCGCGAGGCGCGGCGGCAGCACGAGGCCCTGATCGTCGCCGTGCGTCATCACGATCGCGCCGACCATGCGCGTGCTCACCCCCCACGACGTCGTCCACGTGAGTTGCTGTTCGTTGTTCTCGTCGAGGAACTTGATGTCGAAAGCTCGCGCGAAATTCTGCCCCAGGAAGTGGCTGGTGCCGGATTGCAGCGCCTTGCCATCTTTCATCATCGCCTCAATCGTGTAGCTGGCGACGGCCCCGGCAAACTTCTCGCTCTCGCTCTTGCGGCCGGGGAGCACGGGGATCGCAGCCTCGTTCATCGCAAAGTCCGCGTAGACGCCGAGCATCCGCAACGTCTCCTCCATCGCCTCGTCGCGGGTGGCGTGCGCGGTGTGGCCTTCCTGCCAGAGGAACTCCGTCGTGCGCAAGAACAGGCGCGTGCGCATCTCCCAGCGTACCACGTTGGCCCACTGATTGATCAGCAGCGGCAGATCGCGGTACGACTGAATCCACTTGGCGTACATGTGGCCGATGATCGTCTCCGACGTCGGGCGCACGATCAGCCGCTCCTCCAATTCAGCCCCCCCGCCAATGGTGACGACCGCCAGCTCCGGCGAGAAGCCCTCCACGTGCTCGGCCTCCTTCTGCAAGAAGCTCTCCGGGATGAAGAGCGGGAAGTAGGCGTTGACGTGCCCCGTCGCCTTGAAACGGCGATCCAGCGCATCGCGGATGTTCTCCCAGAGCGTGTAGCCGTAGGGTTTGATGACCATACAGCCGCGCACGGGCGAATAGTCGGCCAAGTCGGCCTTCTGCACGATCTCGTTATACCACTTGGAAAAGTCCTCGCCTTGAGAAGTCAAAAAGTCTGCCATGATGCTCCCTCGTTCTTTGAAAATAAACCACGAATCTTCACCAATCCCCACGAATTAAAAATATGAAATTAGTGTAAATTCGTAAAGACTCGTGGTAAAGTATCCTTCCGTTAGAATCCGTTCAATCCGTTGAGAAAATGCTCGTTATTTATCCGGTCCGAAGCGGCGGTAGTTCACCGCGAGCTTGTCCATAATCGCCTGCTCCAAATCGATGCCGGTGAGATAGGCCAGTTGCAGCAAGTACAGCGCGACGTCCGCCAACTCCTCGGCGAGCGCCTCGGGAACGGCCTGCTCGCCCCACTGGAAATGCTCCAGCACCTCCGCCGCTTCCAGTGACAGCGAAATGGCGATATTGCGCGGCGACTGCACAAACGGCGAGTCATCACGATACCATCCCATCGCCCCGACAAAGGCGTTCATCGCATCGGTTAGTTCTGCGAGTGTCATAAGGAGCGAGTATACAGCGGAATGGGGAGAGGGCAACCAAGACAAGACAGCGTCATTGATTATGGATTGAGATTCACCGATTTTCTTGACCGTTCATGGATTACTAAACCAATCTCCATCAGTGCAGCGACGGTGACCATGACCGGATGGATCCAATAGCCAATGCCTCGATACGGCTCGATGATAAATATCCCCTGCCACCATACCAGAGGGAATAGAACCAGCAAGGAGATTCTGTATAGCCTCTCCAATTTTCCAACAGAACGAGCAGACAAACAAAGGTTCAAATTCAAAAAAATCAAAATTGGAATGGCGAGCAAATACAACAAGTGCCCCACCTCACGAATCCAATCACCCATGTCCGGTTTGAAAGTTGTATTAGGTATGGCAATGGCAGCAAGAAATTCCATAAAATACCAGAAACTGTAAGTCCAGATAGGCGGTGCTTTAGAGTCAGAGGCCATTGGCAAGAGTAAAGTTATGCACAAGGATCCAAGCAGAATCAGGCGTAAACGACGTTTAGACATAGGCTTTCCTCCCTATTCATCGTTCTGGAAGCCATTGGGCGCAGCAGAAGCGAGTATACAGCGGAACAGCGAGAGAACAACTGAGGGGGCGATCTCATTTGGGTTGTTTTTTGTGATACAATACAAAAAGTGACTTATCGGGAGGGAAAAATGGACACAACAATCTTTTACTATACCGGAACAGGAAATTCACTGTGGGTCGCGCGCGAACTCGCCGGCCGGTTGGGGGAGACAGAACTCGTTGCCATCGCCAATCACCGCGACGGACTTGAGGCAGTCGATTCGAAAATCATCGGAGTGGTCTTTCCCGTTCACATGTGGGGCGTCCCTGCCCCAATAATACGCTTTGTACGGACGTTGAATCGGCTACAGCCGGACTATGTCTTCGCCGTGGCCGTCGACGGAAGTCAAGTCGCCGATACGTTGGTGCAGTTGCAGAAGCTCTTGGCGGAAAACGGTCTCACGCTGGCGGCGGGGTTTGGCGTTGTGTTGCCCTCCAACTACACGCCGTTCGGCGGCCCAGGCCCACAGGAAGAACAAAATAGACGTTTCAAACTCGCCGAGGAAAAGATTGCCTATATCGTGGACAGGATCAAGGAAAAGGCCACCTTGCCTGTTGAAAAAGGCTCGTTCGGGCAGAGGATGCTGTCGGCTACTGTCTATAAATTGAGTTTCAACCGTGTGCCCCAGATGGACGGGCAGTTCTGGGCGGACGAGAAATGCAATCATTGCGGGGTTTGCTACAAAGTCTGCCCGGCCGAAAACATCACCTTGCGTGAAGGAAAACCTGTCTGGAACCACAAATGCGAGCAGTGTTTTGCCTGTCTCCAATGGTGCCCGCAACAAGCCATACAATGCGGGAAGAATACAGCGCAGCGTGAGCGGTATCACCATCCGGAGATCTCGTTGAAGGATGTTATCCTACGCTAGACCGCCTCACCGAAATAGTGACAACAGAAACTGCGGAGTGTACGATAGTACAATGAAGCCCCTTTCCAGAAGTTTGCTAACCGTTATGTTGCTGACACTTACAAGTTGTGTTTCTGCACAACCGACACAAACCCCTACACCTGTTCCCGTATGGGCACCGCCTCGCCGCTGTGCCAATGATGAAACAGAGAACGGTCAAGCAAAATGGTGGCATATATTCACTTATGACCTGATGACGGGCCAAAGTTTCCAACTGACGGATGGACAAGTATATGATTCCTCACCTACTTTCTCACCGGACGGTAAAAGGCTAGCATTTGTTCGCGACGATTCTACCATTCAGGTTATGGATGTGAGTACACGAGAAATCAAACCTCTCATAGAGCGTGAAGGACACATATCGGAACTGCGATGGTCACCCGATGGTGAACACCTTGCTTTCGTGGCAGATTGGACAAATATACCCAAAATCCACATTATGAATACCGATGGAACTGGCAGTAAACAGCTAACTGAGCGAGAAGTTGGTGAGTATTCCCCTCACTGGTCGCCAAATGGTAAACAGATAGCTTTTATATCCACATCTTCCCGCCCCTCTGGCATGTCAACAATATACACTGCCACAGTAGCCAGCAAACCTGCCATAGCAGAGATATTGACCCGATGGTGTGATGACCCTACCTCAAATCGTCCCTGTGAGTCTTTCTACTCTCTTGCATGGTCGCCAGATGGTAGAATGCTTGCGGTTGTCACACAGTCACATGGATGGAGTTCGGTCCCACCACCCACAGGACACCCACCAATTATAACTGACCAAGAAGGGACTGGTTTACTCACTTTGAACATAGCTGAGACGATGAAACAACCGCGCCTAGTATCATGGAACGTGCTCAGCGGATTCCACTCCATATCATGGTCACCTGATGGGAATAATCTGCTGTATTATTTCGGCTGTGCGTGTGGTTTTGAAAACATTAGTCTGGTTGAAATAGCCACAGGGGAAACGACTGTGTTGATCAGTGGCCATGAAGAAACAGGACATGTAGTAGCTGAGCCAGCATGGTCACCAGATGGAACCAGGGTGGTGTACTCACAAGCATATTGCTCATGGTAAATATAGAAAAGAAAGCGGTCTAACCGTGATTAGATTGACAAAAAACGCTCTTGCGCTACAATAAGCTCGTAACTTTCAGGAGGTTTTGCGATGGGCAAGTGCATGTATTTCACCTACAACATCCAAGTACCCGAGGGCGGTTCGGGTTTCTTGCCTTGTCGCAGTGCGCCTCGCGGAGGTTAAAATAATCTAACCATCAAAAACAAAAGGCCGGGGGCGTCTGCGATGTCCACGGCCTTTTTTATTTTCTGTGCGCTTTTCGCGCTTCGAAGGCCGGGGACCCCACCACCGGCCTTTTTTGTTGGCACAATCATCAGGAGGAAAACAATGTCTGCACAATCGTATCAAAACTATACTTACCGTCCGGCGTGTATGAAGGATGTGGAAGCGGCGACCGACCTGTTCAACGTCTGCTCGCTGCAAGAAGTCGGGGCGGCGCAGTTTGTCGTCGAGGACAACCGCAGTTGGTGGCAGTCGCCGGGATTCAACCTGGATACCGACACGCACACTGTTATCACACCCGACGGCGCGGTCATCGGCTACGCGGATATATGGGATGCCGAACCCCACGTCCGCCTCCACGGCTGGGCGCGCGTCCATCCCGATTACCGGCACAACGGCATCGGCAAGCATCTCGCGCATTGGCTAGAGGTTCGCGCCAGGGAAGCCATCCCCAAAGCGCCCGCAGGGACGCGCGTGGTGCTGCTCCAGGAGACGCTTGCCCACGACGAGGTCACGCAAAAGCTCCTGCGCGAACAAGGCTACCAGCTCGTACGCTACTTCTTCCGCATGGCCATCGAGCTGGACGCGCCGCCGCCGCAACCCGTCGTCCCAGAAGGCATCACGATCCGGCCCTTCATCCGCGGGCAGGAAGAGCGCGCACTGTTCGAGGCGGACAGCGAGGCATTTAAAGATCACTGGGGCTGGGTCGAACGCCCCTTCGAGGACGCCTTCACGCGCTGGATGCACTGGATCGACAACGACCCGGATTACGATCCATCGCTGTGGTTCATCGCCGTGGAAGGTGACCAGATCGCCGGCATGTCGCTCTGCTCACCCAAGATGACCGAAGACCCGGATATGGGCTGGGTCAACGTCCTGGGCGTGCGGCGTCCCTGGCGACGACGCGGCCTGGCGCTGGCGCTGCTGCACCACACCTTCGGCGAATTCTACCGGCGTGGGAAAGCCCGCGTGGGGCTGGGCGTCGATGCGAGCAGCCTGACCGGCGCGTTGGACTTGTATAAAAAAGCAGGGATGCATCCGGTACGCCAGTACGCGAACTTCGAGAAAGAGCTGCGCCCTGGCGTCGATTTGAGCACACAAATTTTAGATCCAGCTTGCGCTGGATCATAATCCCGCGCTGCCGTGGCAACGGCGGATTGTGATCTGCCGGAAGCATTTAACAAGATGATTTTCGGATAAAATTAAGTCAAAAGAGGAACTGACGATGATCGCTTTACAAGAAAAGACAAACACAATACCCGTTCTCAACGGGCCCGTTCTCGATGCACCCGCCATCGACGGCCTGGTCTTCCGCGGCTTTCATGGCCCGGAAGACTACCCGGCTATGGTCGCCATCATCGAGGGCAGCAAAGAAGTCGATCAACTCGAGCACGCGACAACTGTGGAGGACATCGCCCGCGATTACGAGCACCTGATCAACAGCGATCCGTACCGGGACATGCTTTTCGTGGAAATGCATGGCGAGGTCGTCGGGTACAGCCGCGTGTTCTGGTTCAAACGGGATGACGGCACATACGCCTATGGGCACTTTGCCAACCTGCTGCCGGCATGGCGCGGTCAGGGCATCCGCCGCGCGATGCTGCACCACAACGAGCGTCGCCTGCGGGAGATCGCAATAGCGCACATCAACAGCAATGGGCGCAGCGCCGCCGAACGCTATTTCGAGAGTTGGGCCAACACAACGGAAATGCATTGGCGCGCGTTGTTGACAGAGGCCGGCTACGTCCCCGTGCGCTATGGCTACCTTATGGTGCGGCCCGATTTGGAAAACATCCCTGATCTGCCGTTGCCTGACGGTGTGGAAGTGCGCCCGGTGCGCCCAGAGGACTACTGGACGATCTGGTACGCCGCCAAAGAAGCCTTCCGCGATCACTGGGGCTACTCGGACGACGAGTGGGCCGACACGAACTTCAAAGGGTGGCAGGAAAGCGACATCTTCACGCCGGAGCTGTGGCAAGTGGCCTGGGAAGGCGATGAAGTCGCCGGCATGGTGCTCAACTACATCGACCACAAAGAAAACGCGGCCTACCATCGCTTGCGCGGCTACACGGAGACCATCTGCGTGCGCCGTCCCTGGCGGCGGAAGGGCGTGGCGCGCGCGTTAATCGCCCGCAGCCTGGTGATCCACAAAGCGCTGGGAATGACCGAAGCCTCGCTCGGCGTGGACGCGCAGAATCCAAATGGCGCGCTGCAACTCTACGAGAGCATGGGTTTCAGGCAGGTGAGAGAGAACGCGGCGTTTCACAAATCGCTGGCATAGTACTATAGGCTGCAGAAGTCTCAGCACAACACGAAACTTTTGTAGCCTGTTACAGCGCCCCATAACCCGCTCCCATCCACGCCTTGACAATATTATACCGAGCGGTATAATGCAAGACGTGGATTGGGAGCACCGTTATGACAAGCAACAACAACGATAACCGGACCGGTCTTCTGCACAGCGCCCTGACGCTTTTTGCGACGCGAGGGTATGATGCTGTCGGCGTGCAAGAGATCGTCGAAAATGCCGGCGTCACCAAACCCACGCTCTACCATTACTTTGGCAACAAACTCGGCCTGTTGGAAACTTTGCTCGAAGAAAACTTTCGCGGTCTGAAGGTGGTGTACGAAATTGCGAACACCTATAACGGCGATCTCACTTTCACACTCACCCAAATCGCAACTGCGTACTTCCACTACGCTCAGGCGCACCCGTCGTTCTATCGCCTGCAACTTTCGCTGTGGTTTGCTCCGCCGCACAGTGAGGCATACCACGCTGTCGTGAAATATCAGGAAAGACAACAACAAACGCTTGAAACGCTGTTCCTGCGCGCTGCCGAGAACCACGGCAATATGCGCGGGCGCCATCGCGCTTATGCGGCGACCTTTCTGGGTATGTTGAATACCTACATCGGACTGGCGCTTAACGATTACGTCCAACTGAACGACGAACTGGTTTATCAGGCCCTTCACCAATTCATGCACGGCATTTTTTCGTAACGCTGTCGAACGTGTTTGTGAACGCGCATAGCCCACAAACACGTTTTTTTAGCATTTATATACCTACCGGTAGGTACACAGTCGTCCAAAGGAGATGAACAATGAATCACTGGGCTTGTGACGCAATCTTTTATCACATTTATCCATTGGGATTATGCGGCGCGCCGGAACATAATGACTTTACCAGCGCCCCAACGCCGCGCCTGGAACAACTCTATGGCTGGATCGAACACTTGCAACGCCTGAACGTGAACGCACTGTACCTGGGGCCGCTCTTCGAGTCCAGTTCGCACGGCTACGACACAGCCGATTATTACACTGTGGACCGCCGGTTGGGCAACAATGCTACATTGACGGAACTGGTTGCAACACTGCATACGCGTGGCATCCGCGTCATTCTGGATGGGGTTTTCAACCATGTGGGAAGGGACTTCTGGGCATTTCGTGACGTGTTACAGCATCGCCAAGACTCCATTTATTGCGATTGGTTCGATGAACTCACCTTCGACCGGCGCAGCCTTTACGGGGACCCCTTTGCATATGCTGGCTGGAACGGGCACTATGACCTCGCGAAACTCAACGTATCACATCCTGCCGTCAAGCAACATCTGTTCCAGGCGGTCGAACTATGGATGCGTGACTTCGACATCGACGGACTACGTCTGGACGTCGCCGATTGTTTGGCTATGGAATTCATACGCGAGCTACGCTCGTTTTGCTGCGCTCGCCGTTCTGACTTCTGGTTGATGGGAGAGGTCGTTTTTGGTGATTACCGGCAGTGGGTTAGCCCGGAGAAGCTACATTCGGTGACAAATTACGAGTGTTACAAGGGATTGTATTCGAGTCATGTAGATAAGAATTACTTCGAAATCGCCTATTCCCTACAACGGCAGTTTGGCGAAGGCGGGCTGTACGAACACATGCCGCTCTACAATTTCGCCGACAATCACGACGTCAACCGGGTCGTCAGTATGGTATCCGATCCGGCGCACCTGTATCCGCTCTATTGCCTGCTCTTTACCATGCCGGGTATACCTGCAATCTACTATGGCAGCGAATGGGGTATTGCCGGACAGAAAAGCAACGGCAGCGACCGTGATCTGCGCCCGCGCCTGGATCTGACAATCGCGCAAAATGCTCCCCATCCTCATCTGGCCCCAGCAATAGCGCGGCTGGCCCACATCCGGCGGCAATCGCCCGCGCTCAAATATGGCGCGTACTGGCAAGCGTATGTCGCTCACGAACAGCTTGCATTTGTCCGGCAATTCCAGGAGGCGCGTGTACTTGTGACCGTGAACGCTGCTGCACAGCCGGCAACGATCCCTATCACCATGCCGGAAATTGCGGGACGGCAACTGATAGATTTGCTCAATCCGGGCGAGGTTTTCTGGGGCGGCGACGGACAGACATGCACCATCACTGTCCCGCCGTACTGGGCGCGCATTTTGGCCGTGCAGGAGCGTGTTTGATTGAAAACCTATTGACAGCCCATGTATCCATGCTATCATGAGAGCAACTGGTCAGACCACTTACCAGACCTGATGGGTCAAGCAAGCCTCCGGGTTGCCGAAGACCTGTCGGGTCTGAAGCGATAACGGAGGCTAACGCATGAAAAACACCTGGTCCGCGCCGCAGCGCCCGGCGATCTACGCCGAACAGGCTCTCATCAACGCCATCCTCGACCGCACATACCCGCCCGGCAGCGTGCTGCCCGCCGAGCGCGACCTGGCCGAACAGCTCGGCGTGACGCGCCCCACTTTGCGCGAAGCCCTGCAACGCATGGAGCGCGATGGCTGGGTCAGCATCCAGCAGGGCAAATCCACGCTGGTGCGCGACATCTGGACCGAGGGTGGCCTCAACGTGCTCAGCTCGCTGGCGCGCTACGGCAACCAGGGCTTCGAGAGCCACATCCCGTTCAACTTCGTCCCACGACTGTTGGAGGTGCGGCTGGCCCTCGCGCCGGCCTACGCGCGCGCTGCCGCTGCTGCGTGCGATAGCGGCGATGCCCTCATCGTTTACCTGAGCGCCCCGCCCGCTCTCGACGATCCGGCGGACATTTACGCGCGTTACGACTGGCACCTTCATCACCGGCTCACCGTGGCATCTTGCAATCCGATCTACACGCTGATTCTGAACAGCTTCGAGGCGTTGTATTTGAGGATGGGGCGCATCTACTTCACGCAGCCCGAAGCGCGTGCCGCATCGAATCGGTTCTACGCCGGGCTGCTGAACGCGCTTCAACGCAGGGATGCCGACGCCGCCGAAACCGTCACACGCGAGATTATGGCCGAAAGCCTGGTTCTGTGGAAAGCGGCACAGCACTAAACACGAAAATGCTTGCGCCGGATCATAATCCGGCGCTGCGGGGACGGCGGATTGTGATCCGCCTTAAGCGTTGAAGTAGGATTATTTTCGGAGGGATTATGCGACGGTGGAATGGTTGGGGAGAGGAAACGTTCAGCTATCCACTGCCTGAGGGTGGGTTGACGTTTTTGGAGAAAGTTGCCGGGCCAGGTGTGGTCACACCGGACGCGACGCTGGAGGATGTGCTGGCGCAAGTTCCGCCGTCACGGTTGCGGGAACATCCACTGATCCACACCGACGCTGAGGCGCGCCTGCGCCACGCGCGCGGGCACAGTCTGCCCGACTGGATCGCGATGAAGGGAGGGGCCATCGGCGTCTTCCCCGACGGCGTCGCCTATCCCACGACCGATGAGGAAGTGCGTGAGCTGATCCGCTACGCACAAACAACGGGTGCGCGCCTCATCCCTTACGGCGGCGGCACGAGCGTCGTGGGACAGATCAACCCGCTGTCCGGCGAGGCACCTGTCCTCACTGTAGATATGGGGCGGATGTGCCGTCTGCGCGCCTTCGACCCGGTCAGCCAACTGGCGACATTCGAGGCCGGTGTCAGCGGGCCGGATCTCGAAGCGCACCTGCGCGCGCAGGGCTGCACGCTGGGGCACTATCCGCAATCCTTCGAATATTCGACGCTGGGTGGGTGGATCGCGGCGCGGTCGAGCGGGCAGCAATCGCTCGGCTACGGGCGCATCGAGAAGCTGTTCGCGGGCGGGCATGTGGAGACACCGGTTGGGACGTTGGAGATTTCCGCCAATGTCCCCGCTTCCGCCGCCGGGCCGGATGTACGCGAGTGGGTGCTCGGCTCGGAGGGACGGCTGGGCATTATCACCGAGGCGACCGTGCGCGTCAGCTTACTGCCGGAGCGCGAAGAGTTCCACGCGCTGTTCTTCCCTACCTTCGAGGCGGGGCTGAACGCCGTCCGCGAGATCATGCAGGCCAAACTGCCGCTGGCGATGCTGCGCCTGAGCACTGCCACCGAGACGGCAACGACGCTGGTTCTGGCCGGGCATACCTTCCTTATCGGCGGGTTGGAACGCTATCTTGCCGTGCGCGGGGCAGGCGACGACAAGTGTATGTTGATTATCGGCGTCGCCGGGCAGGAAGCCGTGACGCGGACGGCGTACAAGACAGCGCGGGGTATCGCGGGCGATCACGGTGGCGTGTACGTGGGACAAACGTTCGGCAAGACGTGGCACAAGAACCGCTTCAAGTCGCCATACCTGCGGGATTCGCTGTGGGAAGATGGGTACGCCATCGACACGTTGGAGACGGCGACCGACTGGGCGCGCGTCCCAGCGCTTATCGACGCCATCGAGGACGCGCTGCATTCGGCGCTGCTCGACAAGGATGAGTTCGTTCACGTGTTCACGCATCTTTCGCACACCTATCCTTACGGCAGCAATGTCTACACGCAGTACCTCTTCCGCCGCGCGCGCACGCCCGAAGAGACGCTCGCACGGTGGCAGGCGCTCAAAACCGCCGCGAGCCAGGCCATCGTCGCACAGGGGGCCACCATCAGCCACCAACACGGCGTCGGTGTGGATCACAAGCCGTATCTGGCCGCCGAAAAGGGCGAGGTGGGGATGACGGCATTGCGCGCCCTCGTCGCCAGCCTCGACCCGGACGGCATCATGAATCCGGGGAAATTGCTCTGAGATGACTTCTAACCGCGAATCACGCGAATTTTCGCGAATTTGTATCTTCTCAAATATTGAGGGGTGGGGTTTTGGGGGCGGGTATACCCGCCCCCAAAACCCCATTTTCCACTTTTATTGAGATAATTCACAAATTTCAAAAAGGATTCGCGTAGATTAGCGAGATTGGCGGTTTATTTTTGGAGGGATGCGATGTGGACACAGGATTGGCGGGATGAGGTTTGGGCGAAGCTGGATCAGCCGTGGGATGTGCTCATCGTCGGCGGGGGAATTACGGGGGCGGGGATTCTGCGCGAGGCGATCCGCGCGGGGTTGAAAGCGCTGCTTGTCGAGCAGAAAGACTTCGCCTGGGGGACGTCCAGCCGCTCGTCGAAGCTCGTCCACGGCGGGCTGCGTTACCTCAAGGAAGGCAAGGTGTTTCTCACGCGCGCCTCGGTCCGGGAACGCAAACGCTTGATCGCCGAAGGACCAGGGCTGATCGATCCTATGGGCTTCCTCCTGGCGACTTATAGGGGCGATTTCCCCGGCAAACTTACGTATCGCGCCGGCCTCACCGTCTACGATCTGCTGGCGCTGCAATGGAGTCACACACGCTACAGCCCGGAGGATTTTCGATTGCTGGCCCCGCACATCGTCGCGGACGGGCTGGAAGGCGGCTTCCGCTACGGCGACGCGCAGACCGACGATGCGCGGCTGGTGCTGCGTGTGATTCTCGAATCCGTGGCGGACGGTGGCATGGTGTTGAACTACGTGCGTGCCGAATCCCTACTGCGCGAGGGCGGGCAAGTAGTGGGCGCAGTGCTGTACGATACGACGCAGGAGCGCCACGTCGAGATCTATGCCAAAGTTGTCATCAACGCGACGGGCGCGTGGGCCGACGAACTGCGCGGGCAGGTCGACGCGCCAGCGCGCATTCGCCCGCTGCGCGGCAGTCACCTTATCTTCCCGGCGTGGCGGCTGCCGGTGAGCCAGGCGCTCAGTTTCCTGCATCCTCTTGACCACCGTCCGGTCTTCATCTTTCCCTGGGAAGGTATCACGCTGGTTGGCACCACCGATCTGGATCACACGCAGCCGTTGAACGAGGAACCGCGCATCACGCCAGAAGAGGTTGCCTATCTTATGGCTGCGGTCGAAGCGCAGTGCCCGCGCCTCAATCTCACGCTGGATGACGTCATCGGCACGTTCGCGGGCGTGCGCCCGGTCATCGGCTCCGGCAAAGCCGACCCATCCAGGGAGTCACGGGATCACGTCGTGTGGAATGAGGCCGGCCTGCTCACCGTTACCGGCGGCAAGCTGACGACCTTCCGGTTGATCGCGCTCGACGCACTCAAGGCCGTGCGTCATATGCTGCCCGATATGCCTGAACTCAAGAGCAACGTGCCCGTGCTCGACAAGGTCAACGTCCCCTTGCCCGGTGCGGCGAGTCTCAACCTCGCGCAGCGCCGCCGGTTGCTCGGCAGATACGGCATACAGGCCCCGGCATTGGTGCGCGCCGCGCAGCCCGGCGAATTGGCGGTCATCCCCGGCACGCAAACGTTGTGGGCCGAGCTGCGCTGGGCCGCTCGCGCCGAAGGCGTCGTGCATCTGGATGATTTATTGTTGCGCCGGACACGCTTGGGCCTGCTGCTGCCCGAAGGCGCTGCGCACTGCCTGGGCGACATCCGCCGCATCTGCCAGCCGGAGCTCGGCTGGGATGATGCCCGCTGGGAGGCTGAACGCACTGCCTATCTTGATCTGTGGAAACACGCTTACAGCCTGCCCGACAAGGCCACGATCCCTGATTGGAAAACGGTTGTTGCCCAGGCGAAAGCCGCGCGCGCCATCGCCATCCCGCGCCGCCAGAAGCGTATCGCGGCGGGAACGGGAGTGGTTGCCGGGCTGTTGTGTTTGGCAGCGGCGTTAATCCTGGTATACTTCAGACGATGCAAAATCAAGCCTACATCCTCGCCATCGACAGCGGAACTCAAAGCGTCCGCGCACTGATCTTTGACCTGCGCGGCAATCTGGTCGCCGGAGTCCGCGTGCCGATCGAAGCGTACACCTCGCCGCGTCCCGGGTGGGCGGAGCAAGACCCGGAGTATTTCTGGCAGGCGCTCTGCGAAGCGTGCCACAAGCTGTGGCAAAAGACGGCGGTCCCCAAGGATGCTATCGCCGGCCTCGCGCTGACGAGCCAGCGTTCCACGATGATCAATGTAGACCGGGAAGGCCATCCGCTGCGTCCGGCCATCGTCTGGCTGGACCAGCGCCGCAGCGAGGGATTGAAACCGGTCGGTGGGCTGTGGGGATTGGCGTTTAAAGCTTCCGGGATGACGGAAACCGTCGCCTACTTGCAGGCTGAAGCCGAAGCAAATTGGATCCGCACACACCAGCCTGAGATTTGGGAAAAGACGTACAAATACTTGCTTCTCTCTGGCTACCTCACCTACCGGCTGACCGGGCGTTTTGTGGACTCGGTCGGCTGTCAGGTGGCCTACATTCCGTTCGATTACAAATCGCTTGCGTGGGCCAAGCCGTCGGATTGGAAGTGGCAGGCCGTCCCTATGGACCCAGCCATCCTGCCCGATCTCGTCTCCCCCACTGAGCGCCTGGGAACGATAACCGCTGCCGCAGCAGAGGCCACTGGTCTACCCGAGGGTTTGCCCCTCATTGCCGCTGCCGCCGACAAGGCATGCGAGGTCATCGGTTCGGGCAGCCTGGAACCGCACATCGGCTGCCTCAGCTTCGGTACCACCGCGACAATCAATACCACCAACACCAAATACGTTGAGGTGATTCCCCTGATCCCGCCCTATCCCGCCGCTGTCCCAGGCCGCTACAGTCTGGAAATCCAGATTTATCGGGGGTATTGGATGGTGAGCTGGTTCAAGCAAGAATTCGGTCACCCAGAGCAACGTCTCGCCGACCGGCAAGGCGTCACGACGGAAGCGCTTTTCGATGAACTGGTAGCGCAGGTACCGCCCGGTTCGATGGGACTGATGCTGCAACCGTACTGGTCGCCGGGTCTCAAGGTGCCGGGACCGGAGGCGAAAGGAGCGATCATCGGGTTTGGGGACGTTCACACGCGGGCACATCTTTACCGCGCGCTGTTGGAGGGGCTGACCTACGCATTGCGCGAGGGGAAAGAGCGCATCGAGCGCCGCAGCCGCGTCCCGATCACCGAGCTGCGCGTTTCCGGCGGCGGATCGCAGAGCAACGCGGCGATGCAGCTTACCGCTGACATCTTCAACCTGCCGGCAGCGCGTCCGCACCTCTACGAAACCTCCGGGCTGGGCGCGGCCATCGACGCTGCCGTGGGGCTGGGGCTACACCCCGACTTCGACACGGCTGTGCGCGAGATGACGCGCGTCGGCGACGTTTTCACGCCCAATCCCAAGACGCGCGATATCTACGACGGGTTATACCACCGGGTCTACAAACAGATGTACGGGCGGCTCAAGGCGCTCTACGAGGAGATACGAGAGATTACGGGGTATCCTGAGAAAGTGGGGTAATCTGCGGAGTAGAAACCGGGTTTTTGATCAAAAACCCGGTTTCTTTTATTATCGCTTATGGCAAGCTGAAGCCCAAAATCTGGCTGGAATAGGTATCCGCTACGTAGAGCACGCCATCCGCGACGGCAAGACCGCCGGGAAAGGTGAGGGTAAGGCCGGAGTCGGTGCTGTTGAGCGCCCACTGGAATGCGCCATCGGGCGCAAAGGCGAGCACGCGGCGGTTGACCGGGTCACTGGCGAAAACCACTCCCGCGCTCAGGGCGAGGAACGGCTTTTCGTCAGGGTTGTCACTCCCCCAGACAGGCACGCCCCACAGGTGCTGGAAGAGGCCGTCGCTGTTGAGCGCCTGAATGCGATGGTTCCATGTGTCGGCGATGTAGACCAGGCCGGTCTCATCCAGGACGATGCCTACGGGTTCGTCCATTTGCCCGGCCCACGTTCCACCACCGCCGAACTCGCGCAGGAAAACACCGTCGGCGTCGAAGACCTGCACGCGCTTGTTGCCCGTGTCGGTCACGTAGACTGTGCCGTCCGCGCCAATCGCCAGGCCGCGCGGCCCGTAGAAGAGGCCGTAACCCGCCGGGTCGCCCACCGGCATCTGCGCAAGCGTTCCCCACCCGGTTAGATAGCGACCTTGCGCATCGAACTTCTGGATGCGGTGGTTCCATGTGTCGGCGACGTAGATCGATCCATCAGGAGCCACAGCAACGCCCCACGGTTCGTTAAACTGTCCCGGCTCCACGCCATACTCGCCCCACGTCTCCAAGACCGTCCCTTGTGCTGTGACATGCCAAATGCGGTGATTGACTGTATCTGTTGCATAGAGTGTCCCGTCGGCGGCCAGAGCGAGGCCGCGCACGGCGGCTCCTGGTAGTGTTGCGCTGCTCACCAGCGAAAGCGAACGCACACCGGCAACGTAGGGGTCAGGGACTTGTGTGGCTTGTGGGCGCACGGTCTGCATCAATTGCGCCCCCATCTCGTCGAGGCGGTAGCTCCACACCTCCTGGGCCAAGTCGCGCCGCACGTAGAGGCGGAATTCATCGCGGTAGGGCCACTTCTGCAACGTGAAGGGGTCAGCCGGATTCTTGAGTTGCGCGTAACGGGTGTAATCGCGCTGCCAGATGATGTCCCACAACGCCGCCCGCCTGGCCGGGTCAGCCAATACGTCACGGACGCGCTGCACGTTCAAACCGAAATAGTCCTGAACCGGCCACCAGAGATAGAGATAGTTAAAATAGAGATAGTCGTCGCCCAGAATGTCTTCGACTGCGGCGTATTGCGGGGTTCCGGCGATAACGACCGGGCAATCGAGCAGCCGGGTCGCGTCGGGTGAAGTCCCGTAAAAGTAGTTGTTGGGGTAGTCGACCATGTACCACGTCAGTGGCCACGAGCCTTTTTCGCCATACGCCACTTTGACGTCGTACTGCGATCCCGTCACCCACCAGGAGATGTCTTGCACCTGCCGCAACGCCACTTTAATGTCGGGCGTGCCGTGGGCGTAGACCATCATTTCCGTTGCCAGATCGTAAGTGACGAAGTTCAACCGCATCATATCGCGGGCGGTGAGCAGGGCGAGGCAGGTTGCCAAGAGCAGCCCCAGCACCCGCACGATCCGGCCGAAGCTGAAACGGGCAGAAAACCAGATGAACAATCCACCAAAGGCCAATACCCCGAGCAGTCCGCCGATGAGTGTGCCGAAAGGCTCCAACTGCACCAACGACGGTCCGGCAGTTGTCAGCCCTGTCTGCAACGCCGCGCGCAAGTCCACCGTCGCCCGGCTGAAGACGGCCAGCGCTGCAACCGCCAGCGACGCTGAAAGCGGTATCAGCCAGCCACGTTCCCGCACGAACTCGCGCCAATCCACGCCATCGATGAGTTTCCCCAAGGCCCATCCCGCGAGGAACACGCTCGGCAGTACGATATGCACCACCAGCCAGGGCATCTTTTCACCTGCGTAACTGTAAGCCGCCCACGAGAGTAGCGTCCAGCCGAGCAAAAACAGAGGAAAGAGATAGTCGAAATCCAGTGCGGGGACATCTTTATCGGAAGGCGACTTATCGCGGGAGCCGAAGGCCTTTCGAGCAAAGTGGACCACCGCCCCTATCCCGCCAACGGCAGAGAAGAGCAGCGCCAGGTACTCGTACAGCGGCGCGAGCAGGAAGTAATAGTACAACGGCTGCCCGCCGCGTTTAACACCTTGCTGCGCCAGCCAATAGGACAGCCCCCCCACCAGACCGGTCAGCGCACCGTATCCCCAAGTGAAAATGGTCGTGTACAGCACGAAGAAAATGGTGTAGTGGATTAGGGCAATAACAGGCCAGCGTTTGATGTTCCACCAGAGGCCCAACGCGAGAGAACCGAGCAGGGTTAGAGCAACGATGCTCACAATTCCCCCCATCACCGGCGGAGGTACCTGCGAAAGATTGCCGCTCATCACGGCGTTGTAAACCTCACTCATATCCAGCCCGGCGACGAATTTGATGAGAAAGGCCGAGCCTAGGGGCAGCGTCAACGTGCCGATCACCATCAGCACATCGAAGAGGCGAATATGATGCATCTTTTCTTCGCCAACGCCGTAGTAACAGATCACGATCACACCCAACACCATCAGAAACGCCAGCCCGGCGGCCAATCTGCCCCACACTGGCACGGCGATGTTCGCCATGCGGGTGTTGCCGGCCTCATCGAGAGATTGCTCGCTCACCTGCGCTTGCGTGAAGGAGAATATAAACACGCCGCCCATCACCAGTGCGATGACAAGAACGATCACAAAAACCTTGAACAGTTCCGGGCGCTGCCAGCGGGTGGTGAAGACCTGCCACGCGAACGGCAGAAACAACAACGCGCCGAAGATGGCGATGTAGATGTATGACGCCTCTTTAGTCGCGTGCATCAGGGAGAACCAGGCCGCCATCCAGTAGAGCCAACGTGGTTGGCCATCATCGAGGTATTTGAGGATCACCCACAGGAGCATGACCGCCGTCAGCATAAGCGAGGCATCGTGGCGGATGTAGCGCGAGTAGTAGGAGATCGAAGGTGAAAGGAGCAGCAGCAAAGACGCGGCAAGCGCGCCGTGGCGGCTTAGCCATTTGCGGAACAGCAGCGGTGCCATCACCAGTGCGATGCCGGTCAAGGCCGGATAGATGCGCGAGGTGAAGTCGTTGGCGCCGAAGATGAAATAGAAAAAGGCGGTGACTTCAAACAGCAATGGCCCGTGCATCATCGGGTTGTGCTGGAACCCCTGCCCCTTGTAGAGGTTCCACGAGAATTTCGTGTGGATGCTCTCGTCGTGGCTGATGGCGCGGTCGCCGAGTATGTAGAAGCGGCTGAAAATCGCCGCGATCAGAATCAGAATGTAGAGTACGGTTTCCCAACGTTTCAGGCGTTCACCGAACATACAAGCCCCCTGGTCAGTCATCCTTGCGGAGGCGGACTCATTTTGGATTCGTCGAAGCCTGCGCAAGGGTCTATCATCAGTTCAACGGCTGCATTGTAGCACGCTTGCGTCGGATAACAATACGGGATGTCTCCACAGCGATTAGTTCCGCCGCACACTTACACCCAGATTGTCGGCGTGATCGCTGATGCGCTCCAGGTTGCGCAGCCACTCGACGAAGAGCACGTCTGCTTCCGGCGTGCAGACGCCCTCTTGCAGGCGTTGGATATGTCCCTGACGCGCATCCTGATAGAGATGGTCGAACTCCTCCTCCAAATCGCAGGCCTGTTGCGCCATGTCCCGATCACGGTCACGCAGCGCATCCAGAGCACACATATACGTGTGATGAGCGTGCTTGCACAGACGATCAATATCCACCAATGCCTGTGGGCTGAAGACTACCTGGTGTTCGATACGCCTCTGCGCCGCTTCTGCCATGTCTTCCGTCAAGTCGCCAACACGCTCGATATCGGTGATTAGATTCTTGATCTGAAAACAACGCCGTTGTTGTTTCAGACTGAGATTGGCCTGCAACAACCCATTGATAAACCCATCCAGAGCTTTACAGACTGGATCGACGAACCCGTCTTCGTGATCTAGTATCCACTGGATCGCCTCCACGTCCTGATCAAGCATACCACGACGGCTGCACTCCAACATTTGCGCCGAGACCTCGCCTAGACGATGTAGCTCACGAAATGCTTCTTGAAGCGCCACCTGTGGGATGCGAAACTGGCGCTCATCGATGTAAGCCGTCAATTTGGGCTTTGCCACTGTGTGCCCTTCCGGCACCAGGCGCTCGGACAGCCATGCAATCTGTTTGACAAAGGGAAAAAGCGCCACGCTGACAATGACGTTGAAAATCGTATGCGCGTTGGCGATCTGGCGTGGTAACAAAGGGGATGTGCTGCTGATCAGGGCGGTGAAGGACTTGATGAAGGGAAGGAAAAGCAAGACGCCAAACACGTTGATCAGAATCTGCGCAATCGAGGCACGGCGAGAAGCCCGCGACAGGCGCAACGATGCAATTAAGCCGGTGACACACGTTCCGATGTTCGCGCCGAGCAAAATCGCTATCGCCGCCGGGAGCGTGATGGCGTTGCTGATGCCCATCGCCACGACCAGGCCGGTGACCGCGGAACTGCTCTGCACGATCGCTGTCGTCACCAATCCGGCAAGGATACCCGCGAAGGCATTTTTTCCCATAAACGCTAACCATGTTGCCACCATCGGCGCTTGGGCCAGCACCTTAAGCGCATCAGACATCAAGTTCATTCCCAAAAAGAGGACGCCAAATCCAGAATGATCTCGCCATACTCGCGCCAGCCACTTCCCCGCACGAATTCGACCAACACAAAGCCCAAAGCGATAAACAGAAAACACAGGTCTCCTACATTGAATGCTACGATCTGCGCCGTCAACGTCGTGCCGATCTCCTGCCCCATCATCACGCCAATGGCCTGCGGCAAGGTCATCAGGTTGGCGTTGATCAAGCCAATCATCGTCACCATCAGCAGGCTGCTGCTCTGAATCAGAGCCGTCGCGACGGCGCCGAAGACTGCGCCTTTAATGGGCTTGTTGGTCATTCGATCCAGCCAGACCTGAATCTGATTGCCCGCCAGTTTTTCCATCCCCTCGCTGAGTTTATCCACCCCAAACAGAAATAGAGCCATACCGCCCAGGACTTGCAGAAAGTAAAACACAGCTTATCCTCCAATGATTAGGTTAATAATTCAAGAAACGCCCGATTAGCGCACCACATCATTTTACTATAAGTTCGCAATAAGCCACGTCGAAGTCGGCCTTTATCGCTCCGAGAATTTGACACACCGGCGAATTATGGTATTGTAGATGTGTTAAGCGTTATGGATTCTGTCATTCTCACAACAAAGGAGGCGTACACATGTCCAATATGAGCATTGTCATCACCCATGCGATTTGTGTTCGCCGGTGCTTGTGGGAAGGGCGCGCGTAGCTTAACGCCATCTGTACAGACACCAAGCCACGGGCTGGCGGCACATCGCCGAGGCCCGTGGCTTTTTTGTTGCCACATCATAGCACACGTGCTTAATCGCGCGTGGCCTCCGGCGATACCGGCCTCTCCTCACAACACTGGCGATCCCCTTATCGGCGCGCGTCTTCACGCTCCGGCGTTGACGTGCACCATCACATCTGATTAAGAAATGCTTGCGCCGGATCACAATCCGGCGTAGCAGGGACGGTGGATTGTGATCCGCCTTAAGCGTTGAAGTACGACTATTTTGAGGAGACTATCGAAGTGTCAAGAGGAAGGTATTCTGAAGTCAGTATCCAAGCGCGGCGCGACGACGAGCTGCATGGCGCCCATCGTCACGTGAGGCCCAACCGCAAGTCGAAGTCTGCGCGTCAAAAGGATTGGGAAGCCAGTTGGGATGAGGATTATGTTCCCCGCGCCGAGCGCGTGATGCGCCGCGGGGAACAAGAACGCCGCGCGATGGTCAAGGCGCAGGCGTTAGCAACGCTGGAAACCGTAGACGAGGACAGCGTGGAAGCGACGTGGGAGCAGGCAACCGCATCCGGCGAAACCGGCATGGTCGTCGAAGTAAGCAGCGGACTGTGCCGGGTTGCGGTGAACGGACACACGCTGATGTGCAGCCTACGCGGCTCGCTCAGCGCTGAGGATAGCGGCTACACTAACCTGGTCGCCGTGGGAGACCGGGTGACGCTCACGCCGTTCGGCGGCAATCGCGGTGTGGTCGAAACCGTGCTGCCCCGGTTGAGCGCGCTGGCCCGGCCCGACCCATTCCACAGCCACCTGAAACAGATCATCGTCGCCAACGCCGATCAGTTGCTCATCGTCGTTTCGTGGCTGGAGCCGCCGCTGTGGACCGAGCTGATCGACCGGTATCTGATCGGCGCGGAGCGCAACCGGTTGGCGCCAGTGCTGTGCGTGAACAAAATCGACCTGGCGGAAAACCGCGACGAAGTCCAACGGTCGGTCAGACCTTACATCGCGTTGGGGTATCGCGCCTTGTTCGCCAGCGCGCTCACCGGGGAAGGCATCACGGAACTGCGCACAGTGATGCAGGGTAAAACGTCCGTCCTGGCGGGATTGTCCGGCGTGGGCAAATCCAGCTTGCTCGCGGCCGTTCATCCCGGCCTGGACTTACGCACCGGCGCCGTCAGCACACACTGGGGCGGGCAGGGACAGCACACGACGACGCAGGTGAATCTGTTCGCGCTGGGCGATGGCGGCTACGTGGTGGACACACCTGGCATCCGCGAGTTCGCCGTTGCCGGGTTGTTACCGGCAGAACTGTTGCGCTTCTACCCGGAGATTGCCGAGGTCGCCGCGCAATGTCGTTTCGACAACTGCACGCACACTCACGAACCCGGCTGTGCTGTCAAAGCTGCGTTGCGACAGGGACGCCTCTCAATGACGCGCTATCACAACTACCGGCGGATTCTGAAAACGTTGGAATAAACAACCGAGTAGGGCGAACTGTCAGTTCGCCCTACTTCCGGCGGATGATGCCTTCCGCCACTTCCAGCAGCAGCGTCTTTTCGCGGAAGCTCTCCGGGAACATCTCTGCGTCGGTGGTGCAGAGGATGGTCTGCTCGACGTTGCCGAGCAGGTTGAGCAGATACGTGCGGCGCGCGCGGTCGAGTTCGGCCAGCACCTCGTCCAGCAACAGGACGGGGGACTCGCGCGTCTCCTGTTCCAGCCAGCGCAGCTCGGCCAGCCGCAACGCCAGAACGACCGTGCGCTGCTGCCCGCGCGAACCGAACGTGCCCATATCCACGCCATCGGAGATGAAACGCAATTCGTCGCGGTGGGGACCGGAAAGCGTCATCCCCCGGTCGATCTCGGCGCGGCGCTGCTCGTGCAAGGTTTTGCGATACGCCTCGTGCAGCGCGTCCAGGTCTACCGGCGACTCGCCCGCCGTCTCCGGGAGCAACCCGATCTGATAATCCACCGCGGGCGGGCGCAACGGGTCGAAGTTCGGCTGATACTGGATTTGCAGCCACGCCGCGCCGCCGGTCAGATCGTGATGCAATTGATCGGCGTAGAACGTGAGCGCCTTCACCACGCGGCGGCGGTAAAGCGAAAGCGTCACGCCGGTCTGTACCAGCGTCTCCTCCAACGGCGCGAGCTGCGCGGCATCGCCGCCGAAGTCGCGCAGGTGACGCAGCAATGCGTTGCGCCGCGAGAGCGCGGTCTGGTATTCGCCCAAAGCCTCCACGTAGGCCGGGTAGACTTGCGAGAGCAGGTCATCGAGGAAGCGCCGCCGCCCGGCGGGCGCGCCGCTCACCAGGTCTACATCCTCCGGCAGAAAGACGACGACATTCAGATGCCCGGCCAAATCCATTTGACGGATCGTGTGCTGGTTGAGCTTGATCTGCTTTTCCAGCCGCGCGCTGCCGTTGGAAAGCGTCTTTTGCTCCAACGCGATCTCAATCAGGTCGGCGCGGTTGCGGTGGACGACCTCGGTTTTGAGGTGGGCGAAGGGCATGGCGGCTTCGACGGCGCGCCAGTGGATCAGGTGTTGGTCGGTGTTGGTCAACGGCGAGTGTCCCACCGCGAGGTAAGCGATGGCTTCCAGCAGGCTGGTCTTCCCCTGCGCGTTCGCGCCCAGGAGCAAAATGGGCGAGGCGGGGAGATCGAGTTCCAACCGGTTATAGGTGCGGAATTGACGCAAACTGAGACTTCGGATGTGCATAGGCGTATTTTACCACGAATCTTCACGAATGACTGCATTCGCCGAATCTTCACCAGTGCAAATCTGCGGATAGGGGTGTGGGTCGGGCTAATGCCCGCCTCACACCCCACCCCTTCTTTTGCGACAGTTTTGCGACAAATATTTGTAAGGGCTGTGGTACAATGGGAACAGGTATTGAGAAATGAGGCAAAGGTGAGATGACGACGATTTTGCTGGTTGAGGATGCGCGCGATTTGGCCGAGGTAATCGTGCGGGAACTGCGCGCGATGGACTACACCGTGCTGCACGCCCTCGATGGCCTTGCGGCGCTGCAACTCCACGCCAAGCACGAGCCGGACCTCATCATCCTCGATTGGATGCTGCCCAAGCTGGACGGGCTGGAAGTGCTACGACAGATCCGCCACGATTCGGCGGTCCCCATTCTGATGCTCACGGCGCGGGGCGAGGAAGCCGACCGCGTTATCGGGCTGGAAGTGGGCGCGGACGACTATCTCGCCAAGCCATTCGGGATGCGCGAACTGATCGCGCGCGTGCGGGCGCTGCTGCGCCGCGTTGAGAACGTCCAGCAGATCCTCGAAGCTGACCGCGCCAAAGCGGAGCAAACGCTGACCTACGACGCGCTGTCGCTGGAACCCGACGCCTATCGCGCAACGCTCGACGACGATCCTTTGAGCCTGACGCGCACGGAATTCGATCTGCTGCACCTGCTGCTGCGGAATCCGGGCCGCGCTTTCAGCCGCACGTACCTGCTGGACACAGTCTGGGGCGGGAATTACGTCGCTGGCGACCGCTCCGTCGATAACACCGTGCTGCGCCTGCGCAAAAAACTCGGTGACCTCGGCGACGCCATCGAGACGGTGTGGGGCGTGGGCTACCGGCTGCGGACGGAGTAAAACACTGTGAACCGCCAGAAGTACCAGGAAATTATCGTTACCAAACCCTCAGGCTCCCTCTACAAATTCCTCTGGTTGGTCCACCCGTTCCGGGCGCTGGGTGAAGCCTGGATACTGGGAGCCTTTGTCTTATTCGTTCTCTCGCGCATTGCCAATGTAGCATCCTCCGCATTGCTGGCTGATGGCCTTCTGTTTTTATGTACCGCGTGTGGCACGTGGGTTGCACTGCGCGCCCGGCTGGCGACCGGTCGGCTCATACGGCAGGGGATCGAGGAGATAGCGTTGGGGATCCTGGTCAGTGTCATGATGGTCGTCGGGCTTTTTTTGCCGGCGCATTATCTCCTGCGTTGGGATGCCATTTGGCTTAACTCCACCTTCAGTAGCGCCCTCTTTGTTCTGTCCCTGGGGGGGATGACCGGCCCCGGCTACGTATTCTTGCGCATCAGCGCGAGAGTATGGCTGTTCTGGGAAAGTCTACGGCGGCGGCGGATGCTGTGGGCGTTGACCCACGCGCACCTTACCGTTGTGGTCGCCGCCGTCATTTTGGGAACAGGGTTACTGTTCGTATTCTCGCTCTTTAGCGGCTACATATTTCCAGACACCGAGTCTACCCCAATCACTGCATTCTTTCTTGAACAGCTTTTACACGCCTTATTCCCGGTCCTAGCAATGGGCGCAGTTTTTCTCGTTATCCTGCTGATCGGCGTGCTGCCGCCCTCCCTGATGGTTTCTTTCCTCGTCGCTCGCAAAACGACCAAAAGGCTCGAAAGATTGGCCGCGGCCACCGGGGAGTTGCGCGATGGCGACTACACAACGCGCAGCATCATCGACGGCGAGGACGAAGTGGCGCAATTGCAAACCACCTTCAACGCAATGGCGGATAAACTGGAACTTACATTGCACGATCTGCAAATCGAGCGCGACCGCGTGGCCGCACTGCTCCACGCGCGCCGCGAGTTGATCGCCAACGTTTCCCACGAGCTGCGCACCCCCCTGGCGACGATCCGTGGATATCTCGACACATTCCAGGACGCGGACTGGCCGGAGTCACGCCAACGCGATCTTGCGGTGATGGAACGCGAGCTGCTGCACCTGCAAACGCTCATCGACGACCTCTTCACGCTCTCACGGGCCGAGGTGGGCGGCCTGACGCTCGATGTGCGCCCGGTGGACGTCACCCCGGTGATCTGGCAGCGCGTCGAGGCTATGACCCCGCTGGCGCGGCAGCGCGAACACGTCGAGATCATCGCCGACGTCCCCACGGATTTGCCACCGGCCCTTGCCGACGCTGAACGGCTCGACCAGGTGCTCGTCAATCTGCTGCGCAACGCGCTGCGTCACACGCCGCCGGGCGGCATTGTCGCCGTCGTCGCCTCTGCGGAGGGAAATCGTGTGCGCATCGAAGTCTGCGATACCGGTGCGGGCATCCCGCCGGATGAACTCCCCCACGTTTGGGAGCGCTTCTATCGTGGCGACGACGCCTGCGAACTCGACACACAGGGCGCGGGCCTGGGCTTGGCGCTCGTCAAAGACCTCGTCGAAACGATGGGCGGCGCAGTCGATGTGCGCAGCACGCCCGGCGAAGGCAGTTGCTTCGGCGTAACGCTCCCCCGCGAATAAACGGGTGACCTCACCTTCTCCACGTGTTGATAAGGCCGTTCCAGGATTTAAACCAGGCCACATTAGAGGAAAGTTCCTGTGTTGGCGCGGAAGTCTGGCTGATTTGTTTTCCTGGAGCGACCTTGTACAGGACGGTGCCACACATAAATATTGTACAGAAAAGGGAAAAGGTTGCAAATTGATTGGTTCTATCCTTTTTCCAGAGGCGCATTCGGTGGTATACTTGTGCTGACAAACCACCATAAGGAGACCCTCTATGGCGAATACTGGGCCACTGGATATCGGCATTATCGGCGCGGGTGTGACTGGCCTGAGCGCCGCCTACGACTTGCTCAGGGCTGGCCATCGTGTCACCGTCTACGAGGCGCGACCTTACGCCGGCGGGCTGGCGGCGGGCTTCAAAGACGCGGCCTGGGAGTGGCCGCTGGAACGCTTCTACCATCACATCTTTGCCAGCGACCGGGACATCATCGGCCTTGTCAACGAAATCGGCATCGGCGACCGGCTTTTCTTCCCCAGTCCGGTGACGTCCATCTACAAGGACGGGCGGCTATATCCCATCAACAAGCCGATGTTTGGCCCGTGGCTGGAGAAGCTGCCGCTCGGTAAGCAACTCGCCAACCTGGGCGATCTGGCGGCGACGGCGCTGCGCGTTCTGGCCTTCAAACCGATTCCCTTACCGGCGCGGTTTCGTGTGGGATTGATCACGGCTTACATCCGCTACAACCCGCGTTGGCAGCCGTTGGAGCAGGCGACGGCGCACGCCTGGCTGACGCGCGCGGTCGGTCATCGTGCCTACGAAGCCTTCTGGCAGCCGCTCCTTGAGGGTAAGTTTGGCGAGTATTACCAGCAGGTGAACATGGCATGGTTCTGGGCGCGGATCGTAGCCCGCAGCCCCAAACTCGGTTACTTTGTCGGTGGGTTTCAAGGTTTTGTGGATGCGCTGGCCGACAAGGTGGGCGTGCTGGGCGGTGATGTGCGGCTGGGATCGTACGTGCGTGGCGTCTACCCAGAGACTGACGGGCGCATCCGGCTGGAACTGCGCGTCGGCGACCAGACCCACGACCGTGTGCTGGCGACGTGCTCGCCGCAGATGCTCAGAGAACGTACGCCGATGCTGCCCGCGTCATACACCGCCGGGTTGGACAAACTGAAGTCGATGGGGGCGGTGGTGATGGTGCTGGCGCTCACGCAGCCCGTCACCCGCGAGCACTACTGGATCAACATCCCCAAGCGCGAGGGTTTTCCCTTCCTGGCTTTCGTCGAGCACACCAACTACATCGACAAGCAGCATTACGGCGGCGATCATCTCATCTACTGTGGCGACTACCTCGCGCCGGACCATCCCTACTTCGAGATAGAGCCGGAGGCGTTGCTGGAGACGTTCATCCCCGCCCTTCAACGCCTCAACCCGGCCTTCGACCGTTCGTGGATTCGCGCATATTGGAAGTTCAGCGAAATCTACGCGCAGCCTGTGCCTTTCCTCAACCACTCGCAGAACATCCCGCCCATCCAAACACCCATCCTCAACCTTTACATGGCGAACATGAGCCAGGTATATCCGTGGGACCGGGGTACCAACTACGCTGTGGAAATTGGGCGGCGCGCAGCAGGGATTATGGGGAGTAAGGAGTAGGGAGTATGGAAGAGCCGCAAGTTGCGATTTTCATCGATTTCGAGAACGTTGCCATCTCGGCTGAGGATTTGTACGGCAAATGCGATCTGGGACTGATCATGGCCGTGGCGGAACGATGGGGACGCATCGTTATCCGCCGCGCGTACTGCGATTGGACCGGTTTCGAGCAGTACCAGCAAGACCTGATCGAGCACGCCATCGAACTGACACAGTTGTTCCGCTACAGCGCGCGCCATCGCAAGAATGCCGCAGATATCCAAATGGTGGTCGACGCGCTGGAAACCGCCTTCACCCACCCCGAAATCGAGAACTTCATCCTCGTCACCGGCGACAGCGACTTCAGCGCCGTCGCACGAAAACTGCGCGCCTACGGCAAGACGGTGATAGGGGTGGGACTCCGCCAATCCACCAGCGAGGTGTTGGTCAAAGCGTGCGATCATTTTGTGCTTTACGACACACTTATCGAGGACACGCGCACTTCGGTCTACCGGTTGGAGAAAGCGCGCCAACTGCTGCTCGATGTGATGCGCCTGTTGCTCCCCCAGGTCGAAGGCAAAACCGTTAACGGCAGCCAACTCAAGGTGATGATGCTCAAGATGGATCCCACCTTCAGTGAGGGCGACCTGGGTTACCCGCAGTTTCGCAGCTTCCTGGAAGCGCAATCCGACCTGGTCAGGGTGGACGTGCGCGAGCAAATTCTCTGGGTGTCGCTCAAGCCTGCCGCGGCCCTCTCTGCCACCGAGGACGAATTGATGCAGTATCGCGTTGCCCTCAGCACCACCGGGTTATCCCTGCTGGATCCGCACACGCGCGCCGACATCTTGCTTGATCTGTACGCGCTGCTCTTCGAAGCGCCCGGCGTCTACACCTTCGATCAGGCCATCATCCACCTGAAAGCGAAATACGATACGGAGAACATTCTGCGTTCGCGTGAGGAGGTGCAGGAAGTGGTCAAACTGCTCAAATATGCCGACGTGCTCGCGGTACGACCGCAGTCCTGGCAGCTCGATGCGCTTACCGTCAAGGCGGGTCTGCAGGCGCAGGATTTCATCGACCGCAGCGAAAGCGCTTATCTGACGGTGATGCTTCAGAACAATCTGGAACTGAAAGCTGATCTGTTGGCGCAATTGCTATTTGGTACGCTGGATCAGCGCGCGCGTGTGAAACGCCTGATTACCCTGGCCCGTCAGGCCTGGGTGGCGGCGGTTGAATCGGCCCGCAAGGCCCGGGTGCCGATCAACGAGGGCGCGTATTACCTGAACGACATCGAGCAACTGCTGCCCATCCTGCACGCGTTGGAGAAGGTGGAACTGACCGGCCCGTTATCCCTCGAACGGGCGGCGCAGTTGAACCAGGAAGGCCTGCAGATCCGCATGACAGATTTCGAGCAGGCCCGCGAGTATTTCATCCAGGCTGCGCGGATGATGTGCGATCTGATGCGCGGTGGTGTGCAGGGGGCTGGGCGGATGGAACTGGAATGGTATCTTGCCAGTTATTGCGCCGCAAGCGGGGGACTGCACTACTTCCGTTCCGAATATACCCAGGCAAAAACCTACTACCTGGCATTTTTCGCCTTGGCGAAAGAAACCGAGCCGGTGTGGGAAAAAGTGCAGCGCTTGGTAGAGCCGCTGCTGTCGTTTTACTTTATTATTGCGGCGGGGTCTTATGGCGAACTGCTCGAATTCCGCCCCGGACGCACACATCCCGCGCGCATGGCGATCGCGCTCTACACCTATCCCAACGAGACCGTGCGCGAACAATGGCTCGCGCTCGTGCAAGAACTCTACGTCATCAATCCGGCAGTGCTGCGCAGCGTCGTCCACCGCCTGGAAATCCTCGAACAGACGACGCAAGTGCCCGGCGCGCGCGAAACCCGGCTGGTCTTGGAGAGCAGAGTTCTGAAAGACTAACGAGAACAGCAAAATATGTTCACGTGAAATTATACGCAATTCTAACCAAAAATACTTGACAAACGCGTGAATATGCTCTATACTATAATTACCTGAAGCCCCAAGGCACGAAGTTACAACAGGGGAAGATAACCGAAAAATAAGCTAAAGTTGGTAAGCGGCAGAAGTCTTCGTCCAGTTGGAGAAGAAAGAAACCGTAAGTCAATGAAAAGGTAGAAACATTACCAGGAAATTGACAAGCAGTGACCGTGTTAAGCACGGACGTTGAACGAAAAATCAACACACTGGGAACCAACGTAGGCCACCTTCCAGGGTCATGGAAGTAAGTAAGTTATCCAAAACTGAAAAGTAACCAAGTCACTTGGGGCTTCACCCTGCAAGTGTAAGTGATTCCTCCCCCAAATCTGTTTCTCCAACTGGCGTTTTTCTATAATATTGCCGGGATGGCGCTACGTAACAGTTTGAGTTGTGGATTCCCACTCGAAGAAACCCCGCGTGGCGATAGTGTGGTCGGCGATCTGTTCTGCCGTTGTCAGTGCCTCCGCAGGCGTTGCTGCGCCGTAGAAGCGGCGGGCCAGGCCGGCCAGGGGTGCGTCCCAGGTCTCCAAAACGGTCAGCAGATCTTTGTCGCGTGGTATAAAGCGATGCGCAGCCAGAAAATGATAACTGATCATTTGATGCACGGCCAATCCCAAAATCATCCGCGCTGTCTCAGGATTTGCGGCGGCTATATCCGTTGCGTCCTCGTAGCGCGCCGCCGCCATATAGCGCGCAATGGTCAATGCTTCGGGGCTGGGATCGGGCGGTGTTTGGAGGATTTGCCGGGCGCGGATCTGCAAACCGGCGATGACGCCGTCACAATCCAGGATGGTGAAACCGGTGCTCAGCATGTGGGCCGTGATGGGGCGTCCGGCGCGTGTTTCATCGGCAAAGTAATCCGGCACTTTTTTCTCGGGGTTGATGAAGATTTCCGCCGGGACGCCGTTGAAGAATTTCTGCACGCGCTGCCGCTGCGGCTCGCGACGGATCACGTAAATGTCGAGATCGCTTGACGGCGCGGGATTGCCGCGCAAAATTGTGCCGCTGACGATGATGCCTCGCGTATCCGGACAGCGTTCGAGAATAAAAGACACCGCCTGGCGCAGTGCCTCCGCATACGGCGCAGGCATATCAGGCCAGCGACACTGCGCCAATAGTCCTTCAGCGGGGATAGTCATGCTACGCCGCCTGGGGCTGACCACGTCCCGGCGCCAAACCCAACTTCACGAAAACCCACGGCGCGCCGGCCCCACCCCAGAAGCCCATCAACGCATAACGGATGAAGCGAAACAGCAGCGCCGGCTCCAATCCAGAAAACGCCGCGCGCAGCCCCGCCCACAACCCAACGATCACTGCCGCACCCAAGGCGTATCGTAGCACTCGCTTCCACAGCACGCCATCCACCTCAAAGCCGATCCAGCGCGCCTGGATCACAAGCCCGACGCCCATCCCCAGCAATGTCGCGCCGCTGGTCACGCCGTCCTCGGTGGGGAAGATGAGCATCAACGGAATGGAGAGCGCCGCCACGAGCGCCAATTGCGCGCCCAACGACTGCCGTGCCAGCCACCGTTCGCCGCGCTCGCCCCATCGCAAATAGACGAAGAGCAAGAGCGCGCCAATGACGTAGCCGCCAAACAAATCGTGTGGGAAATGGACGCCCAAATATAGCCGCGACAACGGCACACACACCACCAACACCCCCGCCACGATCCACATCCAGGTACGGCGCACCTTGGCCGCCAGATACCCCCACACCGCGAGCGTGTTCTGTGTATGCCCGCTGGGAAATCCGCCGGAGCCGCCCACGTCGGAGTAGGCCCAGACCCGCGGGTCATAGAGTGCCGGGCGCGGTTGAGCGGCGAATACTTTCGCCACCGCGTTCACATAAGCCGAGACGAGGAACAACAGCGTCACCCGCGCACCCGTGCGACGATCCAGACACCAATAGACCAGCGGCAAGAACAACAGAAAGGAAAGCTCATCGCTGATGAACGTGAGCGCCCTGAAGGGCAAATCCAACGCCGGGCGGAATTGTTGCAGCCACAGAATAAGTTCAATACCCCAATCGAGCAATGGTTGCATAGTAAAGCCCTCCTTGAAATTGTGGTTAACTCTATGCTAACACCCGCTCCGGCGGCTTACTAAACAGGCTATCGGGTGCTTGCGGAGGAACGAGCAGCAATAGTCTACCTGGTTCAATGCCGATAGTAGCCGGTGTGTCGCCGTAGGGATCGCCATCCAGGTGCACTGCGACCGTAGGTGTGGTATGGACGGTCATTGTGCGCGCCAGGGCGTGCATTACTTTCGGATCGCGCTGGTGACGTCCACTGAAGAAGTGCATCAGATGGCGTAGGACGTAGGAAAACCCCAGACCTTTGAAGACGAAGATGTCCAGCAGCCCGTCATCCATCCGCGCGCGCGGCGCGATGTTGAAGAAGGCCGCGTAGAGTTGGATATTGCTGGCCAGGACCATCAACGCGCGGGTGCGGAAGGTGCGGCCTTCGATGACGATGCGCGAGCGTACCCCGCGAAACTCCGATGCGACTGAGAACGCCGCGATGATGTAAGGCAACGTGCGCAGTCGTTTAGCATAACGCGGGCGCGGTTCCAGGCTGGCGGCGATTTCGGCATCCAATCCCAGCCCGGCCCAACAGACGAAGTAGCGCTCGTTGATGACACCTGTATCCACACGCTGGATGTGGCCTTTGCACAGCGCCTCCCCAACGTCGCGTACATACAATGGCGCTGCCAGAGACAGAATGGGCATACGCAACTGGTGGGCCAGGATGTTGCCTGTTCCTACAGGGATGATTGCAAGGGCTGCCGCTGATCCCACCAGGCCGTTGGCAGCTTCGTTGATGGTCCCGTCGCCACCAGCCACCAACACGATGTCCGCGCCATCTTCGACGGCGCGCCGCGCGTACTGGGTGGCGTCGCCGGGCTGCTCGGTTTGCACCAGGTCCATGTCCCAGTCACACTTGTGCATGTACTCCGCCAGGCGTTTCAACGTGCGGGTCATATCCCACGGACCGGCAGTGGGATTGTAAATCAGGAGCGATTTGTACCTCATAGGTGCTTTGGGTTCCTTCCCCTACGCTAAATGACGTGTGGCATACGGGAAGTATAGCACAAGCCTTGATGGAAGCAATTGTGTTAGCGATCAGCAGCTAGCTATCAGCCTTCAGCCGCTGAAAACTGATCGCCAAAAGCTGATCGCCAAAAACGCCAGAGTGATGCCGATAAATGTGATCCAATCGCTGCGGCGCATATGCAAATCGTGCCAGACGGTGCGCGGTGCGGTGGCGCATGTGGGCGTCGCCAAACCGCGCGCCGCCAGCGCCAATGTCAGCCGATCACTCATCCGCAGCGTGCCGATGATGACGGCGACTAGTACGGGCAAATACTCGCGGAAACGGCGGAAGAGATTGCCTTCCGCCACCCACCCGCGCGCGGCCTGCGCTTCACGCACCGTCACAAAAAGCTGCTGGATTGCCGGGAGGAAACGCAGCGTCAAGCTGAAGGTCAACCCCCACGTGTACGGCAACCCTAGGCGGACGAAGGCCTGGACGAGTGCGCGTTGATCGGTGGTAAACAGCAGCGCGCCGACGATGAAGGCGATGACCATTGCGCGCGTGGCCAACAGCACCGCCCCGGTGAGGCCGTCCACCGTCAGTCGCAGCGGGCCCACGGTTACAATCTCGGTGCCGGAAGGAGCGAAAAACGGCTGCAACACCAAAATTAGCACGATTAGCAGTGCCATCTGTCGCCACAAACGGCGCAGCGCATTCCAGGGGATGCGATTGGCGAGCAGGAGTAGATGCAAGCCCAGCAGAAGCGCGCCTTGCGCTGCCACATAGGGTAACAAGAACGCCGTGATGAAACCCAGCACCATCCCCCACAGCTTGACGCGCGGATCGAGTCGATGCAACCAGGATTCCCGGTGGACGTAGAACTCGAGCGCGACGCTCATCCGAGCACCTCATCCGGGCTGCCATCGGCGACGACGCAGCCGTTTGCCAGAGCAACCACGTGGTCGGCGTGGGCCGCCAGCTCCATCTCGTGGGTGACGATGACGAGCGTTACGCCGGCAGCCCGGCGCTCGGCCAGCCACATCAGCAGGCGCGCCTTCTCGCGGCCATCGAGGCCCACCGCCGGTTCATCCAGCACCAGAATAGGGGTGTCGAGCGTGGCCAGCGCAGCCAGCGTAATAGCGCGCTGTATTCCATAACTCAGAATGGATGGCGGCGTTTGCGCGAACGCGGTCAGTCCGAAACGCGCGAGTGCCTGTTGCACACGTGTGTCAGCGTTGGCGAGATGTAGGGCGCGGACGCCAAACGCCACTTCCTCGTGAACCGTCGCGGCGAAAAGCTGCTGCTCCGGGCGCTGAAACAGAAAGCCCACGTCGCGGGCCAGATTGCCGGTTGTGCGCCCGGCGACGTCCTTCCCGTGGACGCGCACCGTGCCGTGCATAGGACGCAACAGGCCGTTGAAGTGCCGCAGCAGTGTGCTCTTCCCGGCCCCGTTCGGCCCGACGATGGCGACGAACTGCCCCTGCAGAATCTCCAAGCTGACGCCATGCAGCGCGGCGTGCCCGTCGGTGTAGGCGAAGTGAACATCTTGTACTGCGATTGCCGGTACCGCCGCTGGTGTGGCGTGCGCTTCCAAAGAGGGCCACAGGTGAGGCGGGTAGAGAATCCCGGCTTCGACCAACCGCGTTTCATCCTGTAATACTCCGGCAGTGGGTATAGGGGATGTGGCGGCGCCATCGCTGAGCACAAGCGTCGCCGGCGCCAATGCGGCGGCCTGTGGATGGAAGGTCGTCAGCAGGAGTGTTACGCCGCTGTGGTGCAGAGTTTCGAGCGCGGCAAGGACTTCGGTGCGGCCCTGCGGATCGAGTCCGCCGAGTGGCTCATCCAGCAAGAGAACGCGCGGACGCATTGCCCACACTGCCGCCAACGCCAGCCGCTTCTGCTGCCCGCCGGAAAGTGCCCACGGCGAGCGCGTCCGCATGCTCAGCAGGCCAAAACGCGCCAGCGCCTCCTCCACCAGTGCACCGATACGCGGCGGCGGCGTTCCCAGCGCTTCCAGCCCCCAGGCGACTTCGTCTTCGACGGTGGGATTGAAAAGCTGTGTGGCGGCGTCTTGAAGGAGCAAGCCGACCACGCCGGCTGGCGGCATCGCCTCTAGGACGTCGTATCCCGCTGCATGCGCCGCGCCGGAGACGTAACCACCGGTATAGCGGGGAGCCAACCCCGCCAGTACATGGCACAGCGTGCTCTTTCCACTGCCGCTGGCACCCATCACCGCTAACACTTCCCCAATTTCGAGGCGGAAGTTTACATCCCTCAGCGCTTCGGTTTGCGGGAGACCCGGTCCAGATGGTGGGTAGGCGAACTTCAGATGTTCTGCAACGAGCACATTCTTTTTCCTTATCTAAAAATAGTAGCGCGAGTTAGCAACTCGCGCTACAAGGGACAAGTGATCAACCTGCCCTACAGACCTATTCGGGTTTCGGCTACGCAGCCCGCTGCGAGCGGGATTCCAGAGGCGGGTAAGCGCGACGCACGGCCAGGTACAGCGGAACGCCGATCAACCCGCCACTGATCCCCTGCAAGGTGTTGGGGATCAACTCCAGAGCAGCGGCACCAACGCCGACCAGAAACGCCCCGGCAGCAAAATAGCCTGCGACGACGATGGCCGCACCGGTGACGACGGACAGCAGTACCGTTATCGTGTTGATGCGCTTCCGCACGATCCAGCCCATCGCCAGCCCTTGCGCGCCGTGGACGAGCAAAGAGAACACCGCCCATTGCGGGTAACCGAGCACGTCCGCCATGGCCGTGCCCATTCCACCGGCAAACATTGCCACCCACGGGCCAAACGCATAGGCCGTGAAGGTGATGGCGGCATCGCCCAGGTGCACGTAACCGCCCGTCGCCGGGACCGGGATCCGCGCGAGCGCCGTCAGCACAAAAATCAACGCCCCCATTAGGGCGATCAAGGTCATACGACCAATATCTACATCGCGCGACATATACGCCTCCAAATCAGTCGTGTAGTCGTCAGTCTGGTAGTCCGGCCAGCTACCGTTGTTGTGTACAGGTTGATCATAACATACTCGGCGGCGCTGACAAGGGTGAATCTATGCCTCGTCGTCTTTCTGTGTCCACGGCACCCGTGAGAGGATGGCGTCTTTCGCGCCCCGTGCATAGCCGGAGAGTTTCCCCAACTGCTGTGAAATCCCGGAGAGCTGCCGCTCGATGCAATACGCTACACCCAAAGACCCCGGCCCGGTATGAACGCCCAATTCTATCGGCACGCGCAGCAGGTGTGTTTCCACACAGCGCAGCAGCTTCTTCAGCTCTTCCAGCACGTACTTGCCTTCGGTCTCGTCTTCGGCATAGTGAACGGCCAGGTGAACGGGGTTATCCTCGACTTCGTCGACGACCTTCTCCATCACCGCCGCGATGCCTTTGCTGCGCCGGCGCGCTTGTCCGATCAGACTGACCCGATTGTTTTGCACCCGAATCAATGGTGAAATCTTGAGCAGGCTCCCCACGGTACTGGCCGCGTTGGACAAACGGCCGCCCCTGAAGGCGTAATCGACCGTTTCCAAGAGCGCGACCACACCCGCATTGGGAACGGCAGCACGCGCATGTGAAGCGGCTTCCTCCAATGTGGCTCCCTCAGCAGCCGCCCGCGCAGCCGCCAACGCCACAAATCCTTGCGCCATTGCTGTTGTCTGACTATCAACCACGGCCACCGGCACAGGACTCTCCCGACCTGCGATTTCCGCCAGGTTACACGTCCCGCTCTGTTTGCCTGCCACATGAACAGCGACAATGCCCGATGCCCACTGGGCTTGTTTTTGGTACACTTCGAGAAATACGGGCAGAGCCGGCACACTCGTAGAAACCTCTATATCGGGATTGGCGCGGAGTTGCGTGTAGAAGGCTTCTGGGCTTACATCGACACCTGAACGATACGAGACCTTGTCCATATTGACCCAGATTGGCACTACTTCGATGTGGTATTGCCGGCGCAGGGCTTCGGGGATGTTAGCGGCGGAATCGGTAACAACGGCGATATTGGATTGTGTATTCAACGCGACCTCCTGAGTATTGGCGTTTCTCCTAAACTTTAGTAAGATAGTGTATATGGATGATCAACAAAGGCAAATGAATTGAGGAGGGCGCGATGGCGCGCATAGCAGTTTTTGCAGGGTTAGTTGTCGATGAGGCGGATAATCCGGTAGATGTGACCTACGTCGGCGGCGTGCCGCATTACGTGATCAACGACGCCGGTTTTTTGCGGCATATTCCATCGGAAAAAGTGGATCGGCACGTGCTCAACGTGATGCAGGAAGGCGTGCTCGATAACCGGGAAGTGGTCGTGCAGGGGATGCTCCAATTTCTGGGGAAGGACGATCTTTTCACAAAAGCTGCCGTCGATGCGTCGATTGGGCAGATGCCGGAGAGCATCAACACCTTGCTCGATACCGGGCTGCCCGAGGACGCACGACAATGGCTTGGTCTGATGGGACTGCGCATCGTGATCGATCTCCACGGCGATGTTGTCGAGGTCGTAATGCCCAGCAGCATCGATCTGGACGAATAGCACTATGCTTCAGCAGAAAGAGTTTCGCGCCACACCTTCGGCGCAGGTGCGCGAACTTCTTGGACAACTTGAGGCGCACATCGGCAGGTTGGGGCTTGACAGTCGCGAAGAGGTGCAGAAAATTCCGGCGCTCTTCGACGCGGTTCAGGCACGCATCGTCGAGTTGGAGTACGCGGGCGCTTCCCTGCCGGCGGAGAAGCTTCGCTTCGAGACCGTCTCGGCCGCATTTCGCCACAAGGCGAAGACATTTCTGCGCATAGTGGGTGGGGCAGGGGGACTTGCGGCACTCCGTTTGGAACAGACTCCGGTGCCGGAGCAGTGGTGGTGGTTCATTGATCAGTGGTGGGCAGAGCAAAAGAAGGCGCAGCGCCGCCGCCAGGTGAAATCGCTGTTGATTGGTGGAGCAGTCCTGGCCATCGTGGCCGTGGTGTATACGCTCTTCCTCGCGCCCGACAGTGCCACGTTTGAAGCGATCAAGTTGCAACAAGTGGCGGAACAGCTCGCGAAGGCCGAAGACTACGCCACCGCTCTGAACACAGTGAACGAGGCTCTGGCTTTATCTCCCGACAACGCGAGCTTGCTGGCATTCAAGGGTATTTTGCAGACCCGGCTTGGCTCTGAAACAGAAGCCGCGACGACGTTTGCTGCTGCTGAGGTCGCCGCCGGCAGCCGTGAACAGTTCTTCCTCAACCGCGCTCAGGTTTACCTGGTGCTGGGACAACTTGAGGCGGTTTTGACTGATGGCGAGGCTGCCATCGCCGCCAACCCACAATCAGCGCGCGGATATCTGTATCTGGCGCAGGCCAATACCGATCTGGGCAACTATGTGGAAGCGGAGAAGCAGTACGATGAGGCCGGGCGGTTAGCCGATGAAGCTGGAGATGTCGAGATCGCGGCTATCGCGCGCGTGCAGAAAGCCTACCTCTACCAACAATTGTTCGTTCCAACCCCAACAACCCCATAGAAAAGGGAAATCCCCCTCGATGAGGGGGATTGCCGGATGGCCCCAAGGGAATTCGAATCCCTGTTTCCGGCTTGAGAGGCCAGCGTCCTAGGCCACTAGACGATGGGGCCAAGCGTCGAAGATTGTAGCAGAAACGAGGCTTTTGTCAACCGGCGGTTGCACGTAGCCTGCTTTCGGTTACAATCCCACGAGTCGGGAAAGTGGCTGTTTGGATGTAAATGTAACGTTTTCGCACGCCGCACCATACGATCCCCCTCTTAATGTGGTAAATGGAGGTAACGATGTACAGGTCAGTTCGATATATTCTTGCGGTTGTCAGTGTTATGGTGTTGACGGCTCCCACAGTTGCCGCGCCGCCAACTCCGCAAATTGGGTCAGCAGTGGTGGTGGAAGGCGGTGAGGTCACGCCGTGTTATACAGGCTGCGGGGGAGTCTTTGACGTCCCTTCCAGCAATCCCGACTACGAACAAACTATCGTAGAGATGGTCAACGCCGCGAGGGCCGAACACGCTTTGCCGCCGCTCAAGCGTGTGGCTACCCTGACTGATGCAGCGCGCTACCATGCGACGGATATGGCAGTGGACAATTATTTGCTACACCCGTCGTATGACCGTGATGGTGGCGTTTTGAAGAAGGCATGTGAGTTTGTGCAGCGCGCGTTGACATACTACAATTATCCTAACTGGAGCATTCTCAGTGAGAACATTGCTGCCGGCCACACAACACCGGTCTCAGTGATGGACACGTGGATGGATAGCCCGTTACACCGCGAGAATATCTTACGGGCAGCATCTTGCGAAATTGGGGTGGGATACTACGAGGGGGACGGTGACTATTGGCGTTACTGGGTACAGGATTTCGCATGTCGTACCGACGTCTATCCGATCATCATCAACCGGGAGGCCGCCACGACAGACGATTACCACGTCAATCTCTACATCTACGGCAGCGGAACCTGGACCGAAATGCGACTGCGCAACAACAACGATACCTGGGGCGCCTGGCGTCCATTCCAGTCACAACTGCCCTGGGAGTTACCCAAGTCGCCCGGTGAGCATACCGTGTGGGTGGAGATGCGCAACAGTACCCAGACGGCGACCAACAGCGACAGCATTTATTCGACGTGGACGCCGCCGCCGGTTACGCTCAATGTCACGCCGACCAATGTCGCCTTCGTGTATGACGCAGTGACCGGCAGCCTGACCCCGCCATCGCAGGTCGTCAATCTGACCAACAGCACTACTGCGGATGTGATCACCTGGAGTCTGACGACTCAGGACGATTGGTTTACCATCACCCCGGCAGGCGGGACGACACCAGGCACGTTCACGATCGCGCCCACGACGTTTATGACGCAATCCAGCGCGCTGTATACCGGCGCGGTCACGGTGACAGCGACGGCTCCGCCGGAAACAGTCAACGCCGTGCAGCGCATTGACGTGACGTTGGATGTCCAAGTGCCGGCGTTGGGCGGACTACCGGATGCAATCACCTTTACGTACAGCATCCCTTCGGAACAATTGCTCCCGTCTACCTGGATGTTGGCGCCGCGCAACGTGGGTAGCTTTCATCTTCTGGACTGGAGTGTGACGAGTAATGCGCCCTGGGTGCAGTTTGCCCCGCAGAGCGGAACAACACCACAGAGTTTCACCGTCACACCCGTCGATTTTTCGACGTCAAGCATCTTTTTGTACACCGGAATGTTGACCGTCACGGTGGATAGTCCCGCCGGTGTCCCCGGTTCACTGCATCCGGTTCGCCTGGCACTGGAAGTGATAGATGAAGCATTCAGCCACGTCTATCTGCCGCTGGTCTGTCGTAGTTATTGAAACGAGATTTCTACCACTAATCCTCACGAATTCGCACTGATTTCTTCCATATCGTGCGAATTCGTGGAAATTCGCAGTTGACTTTCGAGGAGGGTTATGGATCCCATTGCATTGATTGCTGCCGTCGCCGCCGACCTGGCGCTCGAATTTCCGCGCGTCGAATCCGCCGTCCGCCTGTTGGATGACGGCAATACCGTCCCTTTCATCGCTCGCTATCGCAAGGAGATGACCGGCTCACTCGATGAGGAGCAATTGCGGCAGGTCGCCGAGCGCTTGGGCTATCGCCGCACGATGGAAGCGCGCCGGGAGACGATCCTGCGCAGCCTGGAAGAGCAGGGCGTGCTCACGCCGGAATTACAAGCGGACGTGACCACCGCCGATACGCTGCAACGCCTGGAAGACCTCTACCGCCCGTACAAGCCCAAGCGCCGCACGCGCGCGACGATGGCCCGCGAAAAAGGACTGCAGCCCTTGGCCGATCTCGTCCTGGCGCAGACACTCGAAGGCGAGCGCGACGCACTGGCGCAGCCCTTCCTCACGGACGACGTACCCACCGTGGAGGACGCCTACGCGGGCGCGCGGGACATCGTCGCCGAGACCATCGCCGATGCTCCCGAAGTGCGCTCCGACATGCGCCGTCTTGTACAGCGGCACGGCACGTTGAGCGTCGCCGTCGCCGACGAGAGCAAGGACGCCAAGGGCGTCTATCAGATGTACTACAGCTTCTTCGTGGACTTTCGCGCGCTGCGCCCGCACCAAACCCTCGCCATCAACCGGGGCGAGCGCGAAGGCGTGCTCAAGGTCACGCTGGAAGTGCCGGAGGCGGAAGCAATGGGTATCCTCGCGCAGCGGTATCCGAGCGACGCCGGCAGCCCGCTGATGGACGACCTCGTCGAGGCGCGCAAGGATAGCTACAGCCGCCTGCTCTTCCCCGCCGTCGAGCGCGAGATGCGCCGCGAGTTGAGCGACATGGCCGACGAGCACGCGATCGGTGTGTTTGCCGCCAATCTCAAATCGCTGCTGTTGCAGCCGCCATTGCGCGGGCAGACAGTGCTGGGCATCGATCCCGGCTACCGCACCGGCTGCAAGGTCGCGGTGGTGAGTCCGACCGGCAAGGTGCTGGACACGCGCACGATCTATCCCGACCGCGACAAGGAGCAGGCCAAGGCGACGCTGCGCCGTCTGGTGCAGCAGCATGGCGTGACGGTAATCGACATCGGCAACGGGACCGCCAGCCGCGAGACGGAGACGCTGGTGGCGGAACTGCTCACGGAAGAGAAGCTGAAGGTGAAGTACACGATTGTCAACGAGGCCGGGGCGTCGGTCTACTCGGCGTCGAAGCTGGCGCGCCAGGAAATGCCCGACCTGGACGTGTCGCTGCGCGGCGCGGTCTCGATTGCGCGGCGCTTGCAGGATCCGCTGGCCGAACTGGTGAAGATCGACCCGCAGGCCATCGGCGTAGGGCTGTACCAGCACGACGTCAACCAGAAGGCGCTGGCGGAGTCGCTGGACACGGTCGTCGAATCGGTGGTGAACACGGTGGGCGCGGACCTCAACACGGCATCGCCGGCGCTGTTGCGCTACATTTCGGGCATCGGCCCCAAGCTGGCGGAGACGATTGTGGCACATCGCGACGCGCAGGGCGCGTTCGACGCCCGCGAAGCGCTGCGCCGAGTCCCCGGCCTCGGCCCCAAGACGTTCGAGCAGGCCGCCGGCTTTTTGCGCGTGCCGGAAGGGGCCGATCCGCTGGACAAGACGCCCATCCACCCGGAAAGCTATCCGGTGGCCCGCGCGGTACTGGACCTGCTCGGCTGCCCGCTCGGCGATCCCCGGCTGGCGGGCGAGATCGCCAATCTGCGACGGCAGATAAATCTCGACGAACTAGCCGCCGACTTGGGAACAGGCCGTCCGACGTTGGAAGACATCCTAGAAGCGCTGGCCCGCCCCGGCCGCGATCCCCGCGACGGGCTGGAAGGCCCGATCCTGCGCAGCGACGTGCTGAGCCTCGAAGACCTGCGCGAGGGGATGCAGCTCAAGGGCACGGTACGCAACGTTGTGGACTTCGGCGCGTTCGTCGATATCGGCGTCAAGCGCGACGGGCTGGTGCACATCAGCCGCATGGGGACGGGCTACGTCCGCAATCCACACGAGAAAGTGTCGGTGGGCGACGTGATCGACGTGGAAGTGGTCGAGGTCGATCAACAGCGTGGGCGCATCAGCCTGGCGTTGGTAGAGTGAGAGATTCCTCAACGGATCGAACGGATTTTAGCGGATATCTTTCCGTTGAATCCGTTGAGAGTGTTTTGAGGGGGAAAATAAGGTATGCCAATTGGGAGTCTCGTTAACGCGCTGACGGTGATTGTGGGCAGCACGATTGGGTTAGTGCTGCGGAAAAAGTTCCCAGAGAACATCAAGGGCATCATCTTCGAGGGGGTGGGCCTGGGCACGCTGGTGTTGGGGATGAAGATGGCATTCGCGGTGGAAGACTTCCTCATCTTCATCTTCAGCCTGATCTTTGGCGGCATTATCGGCGAGCTGATCCACCTGGAAACGTGGATGGAGGGGATGGGCGACCGGCTCAAGGCGCGGCTGAAAAACCAGGATGGACGCTTCACCGAGGGGCTGATCACGGCGTTCCTCATCTTCTGCGTCGGTTCGATGACGTTCGTGGGGGCGATCAACGAGGGCCTCAACGGCGACCGCACGCTGATCCTCACCAAAGCGATTTTGGACGGCTTTACTTCGATTGCGCTGGCGTCGGTCTACGGGCTAGGCGTGTTACTTTCGGTGCTGCCGCTGTTCATCATCCAGGCGAGCATCACCTTGCTAGCGGGGCAGTTCCAGAGTTTCTTCTCCGACCTCATCCTCAACCAGATGACGGCGGTCGGCGGCGCACTCATCCTGGGGATCGGGCTGAACCTGCTCGGCATCAGACGAATCAAGACGAGCAATCTGCTGCCGGGGTTGGTGGTGGTGGTGGTGCTGACGTTGATTTTTGGGTAGTCGGTGAGCGCTTATGGTATAATAGCCAATGGTGTTAGCCCGCGCATGACAAGCGCGGCGTGAAACTACAAACAGGAGTCGAAAATTATGGGTTTAGGCGACATCTTAAATGCGATCAACGAATGGGCGCTGGGCCTTATCAGCACGCTAGGCTATCCGGGTCTGGGGTTGGTGATGTTACTTGAAAATGTCTTCCCTCCCATTCCTTCCGAGCTTATTCTGCCACTGGCCGGGTGGCTCACGTTGGGCGAGAACGCGACGTTCACGCTGTTGGGCGTGACTCTCGTCGGGGCGATTGGCTCTGTGGCGGGCGCGTTCTTCTTTTACGGGATCGGGCGCTGGTTCGATGAGAGCCGCGTGCGCTATTTGCTACAGCGATTCGGCAAATGGTTCATGCTGTCGGAGAGTGATCTGGACACCGCGCTGGCCTGGTTCAAGAAATATGGCGAATACGTGATCTTCTTCGGCCGGATGGTGCCCATTGTGCGCAGTCTGATTTCCGTCCCGGCGGGTCTGGCGAAGATGAACATCCCGCGCTTTGCCTTCTACACCGCGCTCGGCACGGCGTTGTGGAGCTTCCTGCTGGCGTTTGCCGGGCGGCTGTTGGGCGAAAGCTGGCCGATTGTGTCGGACATTATCAACCAGTACGAGAACGTCGTGTACGTGCTTTGTGCAATCGCGGTCGTCGGTTTCTTCGGCTACCGGTTTTGGCAGAGACGGAAGAAAGCGGTCAGCGGTCAGCTATCAGCCGTCAGCGAATCGGCGAATGAGTGAATCAGCGAATAAAGAATTTTAGCAAATCACGCATCACGTATCGCGCGTTTCTAGTTTTCAACAGAGGAGAAAGTCCCATGCCATCCGTTATTCGTATAGAGCAAATCGGCGATTATGAAGGTCAGGAAGTCACAATCCGTGGGTGGGTGTACAACCGCACGCACAAGGGCAAGCTGGTGTTTCTGCTGGTGCGGGATGGTTACGGTTTCGCGCAGTGTGTGGGCTTCAAAAACGATGTCCCCGCCGAACTCTTCGACGCGATGACGCGCATCCCGCAGGAGTCGTCGGTCGTCATCACCGGCGTGGTACGCGCCGACCCGCGCGCGCCCGGCATCCCCGGCGGCTACGAAGTCGGCATCACGGGCTTCGAGGTGGTGCAGGCGGTGGAGGGCGAATACCCCATTGCGCTGAAAGAGCACGGCGTCGAATTCCTGCTCGACAACCGCCACCTGTGGATTCGCACGCCGAGCCAATGGGCGGTGCTGCGCGTGCGCGCCGTCGTCATTGCCGCAATTCACGAGTGGCTGACCGATAACGGCTTCATCCACATGGACGCGCCGATCCTCACCCCGGCGGCCTGCGAGGGGACGACGACGCTCTTCGGCACGGAGTACTTCGACGAGGGCGTGGCCTATCTCGCGCAGAGCGGGCAGCTCTACAACGAGGCCAACATCTTCGCCTTCAGCCGTGTCTACTGCTTTGGGCCGACGTTCCGCGCGGAGAAATCGAAGACGCGCCGCCACCTGACCGAGTTCTGGATGGTCGAACCGGAAGTCGCCTTCTGCGATCTCGACGGTGTGATGGAAATCGAGGAGCAGTTCACTTCGCACATCGTGCAGACCGCGCTGAAGAAGTGCGCGCCGGAATTGAAGACGCTGGGCCGCGACGTGTCCGCGTTGGAGCGCGTCAGGCCGCCCTTCCCGCGCATCTCCTACGACACCGCGCTGGCGATGCTCGCCGAAATTCGCGAGCAGACGGAGGACCCGGAGGCGAAGGCGCTGCTGAACATCGAATGGGGCGACGACTTCGGCTCGCCGCACGAGACGGCGCTGACCAAGAAATTCGACAAGCCGGTGTTCGTCTACGGCTACCCCACTGCCGTGAAAGCCTTTTACATGGAACCGTGGCCCGGCCGCCCGGAGGTCTGCAAGAGCGTGGACCTGCTCGCGCCGGAGGGCTACGGCGAGATCATCGGCGGCAGCGAGCGCATCTCCGATCCCGACCTGCTGCTCCAGCACATTCACGAGCACAACCTGCCGGAAGATGCGTTCAAATGGTACATCGATCTGCGCCACTACGGCAGCGTCCCCCACAGCGGCTTCGGCCTGGGCGTCGAGCGCACCGTCACGTGGATTTGCGGCATCGATCACCTGCGCGAGGCGATTGCGTATCCGCGGATGATCAACCGCGTGTATCCGTAAAAGCATAGGCCGACCACGAATTAAAACGAATAAACGAATCCAGGTCTCGGCAAGACGAAACCTCGCGTCAGCCGGGCGACCATTCGTTTATTCGTTAACGCATTCGTGGTCGGCAAACCTCACCGACGCATGACCAACGGCATGTAGACCCGTTGCAGCGACCACAGTCCCACCATACTCAGCGATTCGTTAATGACCTCTTCACTCAACGGCCAGTTGAACGTCAAGATGCGGATGTAATCGGTCGTTGTGGTAGCAGCCGTCATTTTTAGGCGGTAGGTCTCCCCTGGCCAAACCGTCGTGGTGAACTCCCACGTGTCGGCGATGACGGAACTGACGACATCGTCCCCCGCGCTATCGAGAAAACGAAGTGATACTCCAGTGAGCACAATCTCACCGATCTGCGTGCCCGGCACGTCCCAGATATCATTGCGGTTCTCGTCGGTGAAGAGCGGCCCGACGGTGAGGTGAAGCGTGCTCGACAGTTTGACCGTAGTCCAGGCCTGCGGCGCTGCGGGCCAGGCTTCGCGGTTACCCACGCGATCGGTGGCGCGGACGCGGAAGTAGTAAGTATTGTTGTCAGTAGCGGTAAAAACGGCAGAGGTGGCAGTGGACGAGGACTTCCACAGCGCCCATGCGCCGTCTTCCCCGGTGCGCACCTGCACATCGTAAAGCCAGACGCCCGATTCGCTATCGTGTCCTTCCCAGGTGACGGTGAAGGCCGGCGTGTAGGTAATCGCCGGAAGTTGCCGGACGGTCGAGGTGGGTGGCTGATTTGGCGTCTCCGACTCGATGACGAGCAGTGGGTCGCCGCCGATGATGTAGTCGTCCGGGTTGGAGACCAGATTCGCCGTCGCCCCCGGCAGTGTGAAGGTGTAGACGCCGGACGTAGCGGTGAGGGTTTGTGTAGCCCCCCAGCGATTCACCAGCGTAGCATTCGGAATCGTCGCAGGGAGTGTGAAGACAGAGGTCACAGGGTTGGTATTCCACAGCACGCTGACCTTGCCGCGCGGCGTGCCCCAAAGGCTGACGCGCACGTTGGTTCCGGTGGGAACGCGGGTGGTGAAGGTTGGCGAGATCAGATACATCGCGGCGACCTGAAACGCGCTGTAGGCGGGACGCACGGAGCGGTCGTTGTGGAGCAGGCCGAAGTACTCGCCCATGTCGGCGTCGCTGGTGCGGAAAAAGATGTAGCGCTCGACGCCGGAAGCCAGGGCGTTGGCGTAGGACTGGATCAGATAGGCAGCGGCCTCCTCCTGGGTGGCGGCGTATTCGTACTTTTCATTGTATGTCTGGGGATCGCCCCATACTGGGACGCCGGTTTCGGTAAGCCAGATCGGATGGTCGGAGACGTACACTTTCATCCGTTCGCGGATGTGGTTTACCAAATCGTAGGCATGGGCGGAACGGCTGTAAGAGTGCAGCGACATCACGTCGAAGAAGTCGTTGTTGGCGGGCGCGGCGGGGTCGTCGTTGAGAATGTCGAGCACGCGCTCGAAGTACGTCTTGTCGGCCCAATAGTGGATGCCGGCATAGAGCACGATGCACTCAGGACAGGCAGCTTTGGTCGCCCGGTAGCCCACCTTGAGCAGTTGGGCGTAGTCTTGCTCGTTTCCGCACCACAGCAGGTTCCATTCGACTTCGTTCCACATCTCCCAGTGTTTGACCTGATTTTTGTACCGGGACACGACCGTGTACACAAATTCGGCCCACTGGTTGCCGTTGAAATTTGCCACCGTCCAGGGACGGTACAGGCCTGCGGGCGGCGTCCGCGCCCACTCGTTATCCCAGGAAGCTTGCGATGACAACGTGTGCGGGAGCGCATCGCCCAACGGCGCGAGGAACGGGCGCGGCGCCGGTGGATACCAGTCGCCGGATTGTTGAAGTGTTGTCGTGATTGGCTCCGTCACGCACGCGGTCGCGGCCCATTCCGGCGTCATTTCAAGGATGCCGACGATGTTCCCGATGCCCGCATTGTGCAAATCGTTCACCAGGGTGTCGTAGGCGCCAAAGTTCCAGGCGTTGTCGGTGGGTTCCAGGCGCGGCCAGTTGAAGTCGAAGCGCTCCCACCGTGACCCGGCCTGAATGGCGAGCGGCAGGTAGTAACGATCCTGCCCCTGTGGACCGTGATAGAACGAGTAGCTTGCGCCCGCGCGCCCGTCTGTATTTGTCACCGGGGGCAGTATTGTGTCGGCCGCCGGCTGCGCAGCGACAGATGTGGTCATCGTCAACAAAAGCCACAGCCCTGATGCCAAAACCAGCGCCGATAAGATAGCCGAAGTTCGTTTCATGAACCCACCTCCGGCGCTACAGTGTAACAGAGATGTAGAAAGGGGCAAGGAAAACGAGGTCGCAAAAATCGTCAAGGATTGCGTGTCTGGGTCATCATACGGCGTGCAGAAGCGCAAGCAGCATCAAGAAGAATGACCCGCCTCAGGGTATACTCATAAGCGTTCAACCGTTAGTTAAAAGCTGATTACCAAAATCAAAATCAAAAGGAGGCTACTTATGGATATAGCAACGTTCACCGTCAACGCCATTGGGCACATTCGAGCAGGGGAAGGGGGGTTTTATCTGGAGATCGCGCCGGAGTACCGGCCGGCGCTCAACGGCCTGGACGGGTTTGGGCACATCAACGTGTTGTGGTGGTTTCATCTCTACGACACGTACCGCGAGATCATCGAGTGCGACCAACCCTACAAGCACGCGCCCGCCAAGATGGGCATCTTCGCCACGCGCGCCCCGGTGCGGCCCAACCCGATCGCGCTGACGACGGTCGCCGTGACGCGCATCGACCACGCGCAGGGCCGCATCTACATCCCCTACATCGACGCGGAGGACGGCTCGCCCATTTTGGACATCAAGCCGTACCACCCGTGCGAGGATCGCGTGCGGGACGTGGCACTGCCATCGTGGTGCGCGCACTGGCCGCAGTGGGTCGAGGACGCCGAGGATTTCGATTGGGCAGCGGAGTTCGTCAACGCGCGCTGAAGGCGGCGATTCATACTCAGAGGCGCAGGGTTTCGACCTTGCGCCGTTTTCGTTTTGGAGTAGTGTAAGGCTGATGTGTGAAAAGCCCCCCCTTAATCCCCCCCGATGGGGGGAGGAGCAGGATATCTTCCCCCCTCTGGGGGGAATCAAAGGGGGAAAATTCTCCGCAGGGAGGCAATAACGATGAAAGCAGAGATTGTCGAAAAACCCGCGCTGCTGCTGGTCGGCTTCGATTTCTTCGGCGACCCATTCCGCAGTTACAGCGGTTGGAGCGAAGAGAACGAGATCGGGCGGCTGTGGGCGCGCTGGATAGCCTATTTGCAAAACGCTCAGCCGCCCTTGTCGCACGTCTTGCCGCAATCCGTGATGTACGAAGTCCACGTTTATCATCCCGAAACCCTGCAAACTGGCGAATTTGAGGTCTTCGTCGGCAATGAAGTCTCAGCGTTTGACGAGTTCCCGCCGGAAGTCGTCGTCAAAACGCTGCCCGCGAGCCGCTACGCGGTGTTCACCCTCAGCGGGCAGGAGATCACGGCGGATTGGCCCTGGGTTATGGACACCGAGTGGCTGCCGGCATTGGGCGTGCGCCGCCGGACCACGTACACCTTCCAACGCTACGACGCGCGTTTCAAGGGAATGGACGCCCTCGATGCATCCGAGCTGGACGTCTACGTGCCGCTTGAGGACTAAGAATTCTGTCAGCAGATTAAGTGGATTGAGCAGATTTGCCTCTTGTCGATCCTGCCAATTCTATTACTTCTGCCGACTTTTAGGGGACAGTCATGGATGACATCACGGGGATGGCGCGCGCGCTGGACTTCATCGAAGATCACCTGCGCGAACCGGTGGGCGTGGCGGATATGGCGGCGGCGGTCGCCTACTCGCTTTACCACTTCTGCCGCACGTTCAAAGCAGCCACGCACTTCACCCCCTACGATTATCTGATGCGCCGCCGGATCGCCGAAGCGGCACGCGAGGCGCTGGCGAGCGAGCACAAACTCATCGACATCGCGTTCGATTACCAGTTCAACAACCCGGAAACATTCTCGCGCGCCTTCAAGCGTGTGCTCGGCGTGCAGCCCACGCAATGGCGCAAACAGGGCGCCGGCTATCGGCAACTTATGCCCCGCCTCACCGCAAAACATCTGGCGCACCTGCGCCACGGCGCGCCGTGGCGGCCGGTGATCGAAGAATGTCCGGCCCTCGGTTTGATCGGCGTGATGACGTTAGGCGCTGACGCCGCCGCCGCGTGGGATCGGCTGCGCCACGAGTTGGCGATGTGCAACCTGGCGGGCGCAGGCGGAGAGTTCTACACCTGGACGTGGTGCGCCGTCGACGGGGCCGCCGAGGGCGGTGTCACCGCGACGCTGGCGGCGCTGGCGAAGTCCGGCGCCGATGTCGAAGCGGGGGCGCTCGTCGCCAAGACGCTGCCCGCCCGCACGTACCTGCGCGTCCCCCACCGGGGAACCGCCCGCGACCTCACGCTCACCCTCGACTGCGCCTATCACATCTGGTTGCCGCAGAGCGAGTACCGCGCCGCGCTGCCGTGGTACGTCGAAGGCTACGGCGCGACGCCGGGCCGTCCTGACGATGGCGCGTGGGACGTCTACCTGCCGGTCGAGCGCGTCGAATGAGGCGCGCAGGCCGACCGCGAATCTGCAACGAATAAACGAATTTTACTTCATCACCAGCGGCAAGAACACGCGATAGCTCTCCACGACCTCGAAAACAGGCGGTTCTGGATTGGTGGCTTCCCCACCGCCGCCGCCTTCGACTGCCGGGGTGAAGGCGCTGATACTCACCATCCCTTCTGCGGTGATCAGTTCCGGCGGGACGTAGGCCGACAACCGGGTGCTGCTGATGTACGTCGTCACCAACGGGATGACGGCGGCGCTGCCGAAGGTATTCGCCGCAGGCGTGATCCACTCCACGTAGGTGCGTGAGGAGAAGTTCTCGCCGTTGACCGTGAGCCAGAAGCCCGCGCCGCCGATCGGGATGCGGGTAGGCGAGATGCTGGTGATCGTTGGGGCGGGGGCCGCCTGGAGCGGGGGCAGGTCGTAAGCGGCGATGTTGGTGGAGAGCTTGTCGCCCGCGGTCTTGAAGTAGCCACCCGCGATCACGCGGTTGTAGGTCGCGCCGTTGGCCATCGCCAGCGCGCGGATGTTGCCGTCCGTGCCATTGCCCAACGCCGACCACTGAAAGCCGTCCCAGCGGGCGATGTGATTGGCGGCACCGCCGCCCGCGTTCTCGAAATCGCCCGCCGCGTAGAGTTGACCGTAGGGATCGACCGCCAGCGCGCCCACGCCGTCATCCATGCCGCCGCCCAGCGCCGACCACTGCAACCCGTTCCACATCGCCACGCCGTTGACCAGAAGACCGCCGGCTCTCGCAAAGTACCCACCCGCATATAGCCGCCCGTCGCCGTCAACTGTGAGCGCCATAACGTAGTCGCTGGACAACCCGCCGCCGAGTGCGCGCCACTGGCTGCCGTCCCACATGGCAATGTGATTGACGTACAGATCGCCTGCCCAGGTGAAATCCCCGGCGACGTAGACGTTCCCCTGCGCATCGACGATCATGCTGCGTACCTCGCCGTCCAACTCCTGACCGGCCGGCACGGTTTTCCAGTCCGGATTGTGCCAGGCGAAGTAGAAGGCCGGGACGCCCCCGCCGACCTCGGTGAACACCCCGGCGGCATACAGATTGCCGCTGACCGGATCGTAGGCCACAGCGTTGACGTAGCCGTTGGTCCCGCCGGCAAACGTCTGCCACGCGTCGCCGTTCCAATAGGCCAGATAATCCAGCTCGTCGAATGCCCCACCCGCGTAAAAATCGGACCCGTATTTCGCCAACCCGCGGATGTAGAAGGGCGCCGGGCTGCCCGTCCCTGCGTTCCAGGTCAGGTCGGTGAGTGTTGCCAGGCTGTCCGTCACCAGAGAACCGAAATGGGTCAGGGAGCCGTGGACGTACACCGCGCCGCCATCCGCCAGCATGGTATCCACCGTGTTGTTGACCCCCAGCCCACCGCCGAACGCCGCCCACTGGCTGCCGTCCCACGCCGCCAGGTTGTTGACGACGCGGTCGCCGCTGAATTCAAACCCGCCGCCGGCGACGAGGTGGCCGCTTGCATCGAGCAGGAGCGCGTCGACCTCCGAGGACCATCCTGTTCCCAGCCCATTGCCCAGCGCCGACCAGTCTGCGCCGTTCCAACGGGCGATATGATTGGCCGTGATGGCGGGAACGCCGACCGTGATGAAATTACCCGCCGCAATCAGACTGCTGCCGTCCCACAGGAGTGTTTTGACGCCTTCCCCACCCTGGGTGCCGTAATCCAGGGCGTACCACTGTGTCCCGTCCCAACGAGCGATGCCGTGCGCCTCGATGGCGGTGGGAGGGTCAGACGTCGGGTCGCCGACGCTGCCAAATTCTCCGCCCACGTATAGGGAGAAGTTGCCGCTGCCTTCATCGCGCCACAGCAAATCATAGACTTCTCCGCCCAGGCTCAACCCGTAGTCCAACGCTTCCCATTGGTAAGTCGCGCCGCTCCATTCAAGGTAGGCGACGCACAGGGCATGCACACCGCCGGCTGTGTCGAAGGCGCCGCCGACGTACAAATGGCTGCAATCCCCGGTGACGCACTCGATAGCATTGACGATCGCGTAGTTGCTGTCCCAGGTAACGCCGCCGCCCAGGGCATCCCACCGGCTGTCGGCGAAGTCGTAACGCGCGATGTTGTTGACGGCCGTTGAGCCGGTCTGGGTGAATGTCCCGCCCACGAAGAGCGCGCTGTCGGTGAGGTGGATGACTGTGACGCCGCCTTGCGCGCCGCCGCCCACATCGCTCCAGGCGCTGCCGTCCCAGACGGCAAGGTTGCTTACCGCTATCGCATTCTCGCCTGTACCGGCCTGGTTGAACCAGCCGCCGGCGTATACGTCGCCGTCGGCGTCCACGGCCAGCGCATAGACCCACGCCGTGGATGAGACATGGGACACGCCGCCGCCCATATCGTGCCAGCGGCTGCCGTCCCACATGGCGACGTTACTCACCGGCAGGCCGCCCGCGCTGATCAATTCGCCGCCCACGTAGACCTTTTCGCCATCCCGGGCCAGCGCGTAGACGTCGCCGACGAGGCCCGGCACGTGAAAGCCACTCACCCAGCAATCGTCGCCGCCGCTGCACACCGCCAGCGGTTGGGCCGGATTGACGGCATCTGGCGCGGGTTGAGGAACTTTCGCAGTCAGAGGGGTGGCGACTGCAAAAGCCAGAAGAAGTCCCAATACGATACATCCAACAATAATATAGCGTCGCATGTTCAACTCCTTTATATTTTGATCTGCAATGCCCTCAGTGGATATACCTGATATTATAATCCAAGTTGCTATTCCATAAACTCAAGCGCGTAGGTCAAGACAAATAGAAAGACTTTGAATCCAAAGCCCGCGGTCGTCACGGCATGGCGGAATCCATGGTTTTCCATTCGTACCACAAGGCGCCAACCTAGACTATAATGGTATTGTAAGCCTCTAGACATTCCAGAATCATGAAGCACAGAAAGGAGATGAGACATGACGCGGTTTATTGATCCTTACCGAAAAGTCTTCGTCGTGGTTATACTGGCTATCGTTCTGGTGGGAGGATTTCTGGTGGGCTGTAATAGCCTGGCGCCGATGATGAGCTACCAGGGACGGTTGACCAATGCGACGGGACAACCGCTGAATGGCACGTATTCATTCAGATTTCGTTTGTTCCAAGCTTCGACCGGGGGTACTGCGGTCTACACCGAAACGAAGGACATCGTCGTCGCCGATGGCTTGTTCGATACATCCATAGGTCCATCCACCATCATGGCGGACATGCGTCCGGAATGGCTGGCCCATCCGCTGTGGCTGGATGTGACCATCAACGGCGAAGTGCTGGAACCGCGCCAGCAACTTTTAGGCGCGCCTTATGCCTTCACGTTGATGCCGGGAGCGGTGATTTCATCCACCCTCTCCACAACTCTCGCCGGAGATACTACGGACGCTATCCTGACCGTCATCAACAAAGAAGAAAGCGATCCCCTATCCGTGTTGCGCGTCGAGGGATTAGGAGGTCTCGAAATCGTCGGCCGGGGCATTAGTGATGGCACAAGTAATGCAGGCGTGATTTATAGCCACCGCTCTTCAACCCACAGCGATATTCGTTTTGCAAGCAATGACGAGTTATACCTCGACCTGGATGACGATGACAATTCGACGAGCTCGCTGAGAGTTCGCGATGGTGCAAATCGAGAGGTGTGCACCATAAACGAAGCTGGCGATCTAACTTGCATTGGCGTCAAAAGTGCGGTCGTTTCTGTTGAGGACCAACCGCGTAAACTATATGCGTTGGAAAGCCCCGAAGTGTGGTTCGAGGATTTCGGCAGCGGATCCCTGGTCAATGGCGCCGGTCAGGTCACGATCGAGCCTCTCTTCGCCGCTACCGTCAACCTCAGTGACTACCATGTCTTTGTCACTCCCTTGGGCGATTGCCAGGGACTGTACGTGACCCACAAAACCCCCACCGGCTTTGAGGTACGCGAGCTTGGCGGCGGCACGACGAATATCGCCTTCGATTACCGCCTCGTAGCCAAGCGCCTGGGCTATGAATCTGAGCGCCTGGAACCCTTCGAGGTCGAAGCAGAGGAGGAAAAATGAACCGGCAATGCCTTCTCTCCTGGAGCAAGGGACTGGTTTGGGCTATTCCGATCGTGCTGGCGGTTGCCCTAGCGGTCGCGGTTCAGCCGGGTAGATTACCTACCCTGGCAGAAACCTCCCCACACGTTGAACCGGCGATGCGTTCGGCAAGCTACACAGTCCCCTGGGATGTGATCGCCAATGGCGGCGGTGTCAGCACTTCTACGAGTTTTCAGCTTCATCATACGATCGGACAGCCTGCCATCGGCACGATGACCAGTGCGAGCTACACGCTGCACGCCGGCTTCTGGCAGTGGGTTCTCTACTATATCTTCATGCCGCTCGTTTTGCGGTGAACGAAGAGCATCAGCAGGTCGAGGACTGCTTTTCAAACTCCTGAACCCGCCGAGATTAAAAGAACGACTGCCACATGTGCCCGGCGAGGATGCGCACTTCGGGGTGCGCCGCCGCAAACGCGCGCAGACGCGGGACGTGCGGACCGATTGCCAGCTTGTTGAGCCACTGCGGGGTGATATCGAATTCCGCGTTGGTGGGCAGGGCGTCGGCGCACTGGAACAACCAGCCGTCGCCATCGCGGATCGCCACGCCGCAGTGCCCGCGCGTGTGGCCGAAGAGCGGAATCAGGACCATCTCCGGCGCAAACGGCAGGCGGATGGCGTCGAGGCCGAACCACGTGGCGGTGGGCTGCTCGTAGAGCGCCCAACGCGGGCTGTGGGCGAAGTCCCGGGGATCGTAAGCCCACGCCATCCACCAACGGGGCCGCTGCAGGGCGGTGTACTCGCGCCGGTGGACGTGGACGTGCGCGTGCGGGAAGTCCGGCAGGCCACCGGCGTGATCGAAGTGCAGGTGTGTCAGGACAATGTGGTGAACGTCCTCCGGCGAATACCCCAACCGGGCAAGCTGGCGCACCGCCGTTTGCTCAGGATCGCGGATGACATTCAGCACAGCGGAAAAGGCACGCACCATCGGCCCAGGCGACAGATAGTCGTGCAGGCCCATTCCCGTGTCCACCAGGACGAGGCCGTGGTCGGTTTCGACGAGCAGGCAGGGCGCGCCGATGTGCCAACGTGGAAACCGGGGCGACATCGGCGCGCAGTTGAGAATGCAAATGGACATCATGACCTCACGGAATATCGATAAATTCCTGGTCGAGTGCAACGAATGAAGCGCACGGCCCGACCATGCTTCAAAAGAAGCTCAGCCACAAAACGTCATGGTTATCGAGCGTCAATTCTATCCCCGGTGATTCATCCGTCTGTTCTTGCGCGGACTTGACCTCCCACCGCTCGTCCCTGTAGACGAGGTCGGCGTAAACAGTCCGCAACTGCATCGTGTTCGCTGGCACCGCAAAACTTTGATAAACGATCAATGCCTGGACGGAGATATTCTCCGGCGCAGAGGATTGCGTGGACTGTTTTTCCTCCACGGTGATGATGCCACAGATGTCCAACATCTCAGCATTGACCCAATACGCCAGACGGTCTTGATAGGAGTCCATATCCTGGCTGAAGTCACTGCGCACGTGGCTTTCGGCGTATTCGCGCGCCTGGTAGGCGATGTTGTCCAATTCCTGGCGGGCGAGTTGCCCTTCCTGGACCGTGCGAACCAGGTCAAGTTGATAGGTGATCGTCTTTGGCGCGCAGCTTGCCAGGGACAGCAGACCGAGCAGCGCCAGCAGCACGTAGCTAACACGTGCGAAGGCTGTTACGTGTTTCATCGGTGGCGATCCTTTTTGTATAGGTTTCGTTATTCCCGGCGGCGAGTTTACTGCCTGGCCACGAGAAAAGCATCCCACGCTACGAATGCATCGGGCCAGTGGTAGCCATCGGTCGTCACGCCGAGCACGCCGACGCGCGTGATTGCCTGCGTGTTGATCGGGCCGTAGATGTGTGGAAAGAGCGCGGCGTCCACGAGATGAGAGGTCCCTGCTCCTGGGGTTGGCGCGGCAGCTTCGTAGTGGACTTCCGAGGTCAGACGCGCCGGGTCGATCTCCAGCAGGAGCACCGGCCCGGCGGCTCCAGCGAAGTAGTCGTTGGCGACCGCGATGACCGACGCTTGCAGGGCGCAGTGGACAAAGCCGAAGTCGTTGAGACTCGCGGGGGTATACACATCGCCGCTCACGTGCGCGCGCAGGTCCGACTCCGTCACGATGTGGTAAATCATAGGTTATCCTCCAGATGTTGGTAATCCGTTTATCGATTCAGACTGGCTTTCCAAGAAATACCTCGCCCGCAATTTCGGTAAAACCATTTTTAAGGTAGAACCCATACGCCGGGAACGCTCTCTGCGTTGTCAATACGATCGCGTTCATGGCTTTGCCTTTGATATCGGCTGCAATCTGCTTGAGCAAAAGCGTCCCCACCCCTTTCCCCTGGACGGCGGTATCGACAAAAAACTCGTTGATGTAGTATTCGAGTCCGCGCTGCCACGGTTTGATAAACCCAAAGGCCGCGCCCACGATCCTGCCCTCATAGACCGCCACATACCCCAGGAAACTGTTGAACGCATAATGCGATTCCAGGTACTGCTTGGCCTCCTGCCGGGATGCCCATTGATCGTTCCAGGGTTCTCCCGCGAAAACGCTCAAGTACAGATCTGTACATTCATCGATCATGGCCGTCGAAAATTCCGTGATACGAATCGCTTCAGTTGTGATGTCGTCGTTCATCGTCAATCTATCTCCCCTTTATGGAATAACGGCTGTTGCTCTCCGGTCTGCTTTTCCTGCTTCGCCTTCTTGAAGCTCAACCCACCCTGCGACAGATCGACGTATTTCGGCGCTTCCGCGCCGGAGAGTAGACCTTCGACCGTCAAAATCTGGATTTTGGGGAAGTTGCCGTGGTGCGGCGATTCGTAGAAGCCGGCGCTGGCGGCCTCGGTCTGCATCGGTTTGGTCGGTGGGACGAGGGTGACGAACAGGCCAATGGACGCCTTTTCACGCTCGACGGTGTTTTTCAAGTCCGCGATCATCGTGCGGGTGACGTGCTCGCCGCCTTTGACGGAGACGATGATCTTCTTGGCCGCGCCCTTCAGGTCATCTTTGAAATAGATCACGCCATCGATGCCGGTGTCCGCGCCCTTTTTCTTGCCCTGGTACGGCTGCGCGCCGACCAGCGCGCACGCCCACCACTGGAACTGGTATTTGTCGCGCGCGGCCAGATCGCGCGCGCCGCCGACATCTTTGGGCGTGCCGAGCACGTCGAACTCCAGATCGGGGAAGGCGTCTTTCATCCGCTTTTCGATTAGGCCGATGGCGAGGTGGGTGATGTCGATGCCGATCCATTCGCGGCCCAACTTCTGCGCGGCGTGGACGGCGGTACCGCACCCGCAGAACGGATCGAGCACCACGTCGCCGGGATTGCTGCTGGCCTGGATAATGCGCTCCAGCAGGGCGAGGGGCTTTTGGGTGGGGTAGCCGAGGCGTTCGGCGGCTTGGGCGCCAATAGGGGAAATATCGTCCCATAGGTTTTGCAGCTTAATACCTTGCCATTCATCCGCATATAACTTAAGTCTCAATCGCCCACCTTCCTTGTTCGGGAAGTGCAAGCGCCCCTCCTTATCAAGTTGTTCCATTCGTTCGAGGCTAACTGTCCAACCGTTTGGATGTGGTTGGTACGTTATTCCGTTTGAAGCAGTGTATGGATACGTTAAATTGGGGCGGACACCGGGGTTACGCATATTTTCAGAGCGCCACCGCCTTCCATCAGGATCGATATTCGGGAATCGACTTTCAAGATCACTAGAGGGTATTTCTCGATACACTTGATTCCAAGTGGCATTCTCAGACTTTCGATAGAACAATATCGTATCAGTAATATCGCCGTAGCAATTATAGACATTTGAATGAGCAGTAGTTCGCTTCCAGATTATTTCATTGGTAAAATTTATCGGCCCAAACACAGAATCCATTACAATCTTGAGATAATGACTGGCCGTTGGGTCACAGTGCAAATACAGACTCCCCGTTGGCTTGAGCACGCGCCGCAGTTCCAGCAGCCGGTTCGCCATCATCGTAAGATAGGCCATCACGTCGCTCTCTTTCAAGAAGCGGCGCATGGATTGGATCATCTCGGCGACGTCGGTGTTGGGCTGGTGGATCAACTCGTTGAACTCGCGCTCGGCCTGCTCGCCCCAGTGCCAGGTGTCCTCGAACGCCGTCACCTGCGCGTCGGATTCGTGACCCTTGGGCGTCCTGAACAGCAGATTGTACCCGCGCTTGCTGTTGAAGGGCGGGTCGAGGTAGATCAGATCGACGCTTTCGGCGGGGATGTGCTCCCGCAAAATGTCCAGGTTATCGCCAAAATAGAGTCGGCCCATAGGTACACCTCAGTTCATCGCAGTAAGTGAGTGCTCAAATTCTGCACTTCAATGGCTAAGTCGCTCTTCCCTGCTGTAAAGAGTTCGAGTGCAAGATCGAGAAGGTCACACTCGCCGAAGTAAAACTCTTCATCCCGCCCCTTGATCTCGGCATAGCGCGCGTGAGCTGCCGCGATGCCGCCTTCCGCCAACGCCCGGCTGATCGGCACCATCCACGAAACCGTATTCGCCTGCGGCTTTTGGCCGATGAGCGTATCAGCAACTGCATAAGCGGCTTGGAGGTGGGCGCTCGACTCTTCGTTGCACAAAACAACGGCGGCGCAATTTTTCTCAGGCAGGATCAGAAAAAAGGCCGTCCCCCCAAACCCCGAGCCGCCGTGACAGACCGTTTTCACGTCCTTGAAATGCCCAATCGACCAGCCAAGCCCCATGGTCTCGAACACACCAGGGGGATTGCCTCGTTTCGCCACCGGCGTCCACATCAGTTCGTAGCTTGCCGGCGAGAGGAGGCGCTGCCCAAGATAGGATCCACGGTTCAGACACGCGATGCCCCAATGGCACATATCCACAACTGTTGTGTGCAGGAAACTGGCCGGTGCATCCGCCCGGTGATACGGATAGCTGGGATTGGGCTTCATTTCGGGGGAGCGCAGATGCGGCCAGGCCAGCCTATGCGTTGGGATATCGGCCAGCATATAGGTGCTGTTCGGCATGCCAGACGGGACTAGAACTTGTTCCCGCATCGTGTTTTCAAAGGATTTGGCCGAAATTTTGGCAAGCACATCGCCCAGCACGTTGTATGCGATATTGCTGTAGCTGAAGCGCTCGCCGGGATCGCCGATCAGTTTTCTATCGCTCAGGCTGCGCACGAAACGTTCGGCAGCCCCGTCATCATATTCGGGATGCGTCACCCATTCGACATAGTCTCGCTCGTCGATGTCTGGCATTCCCGAAGTATGGCTGAGCATCTGCCGAATCGTGACCTGCCGGTAGCGATCATCGTCCATCTGAAAATAGGGCAGGTACTGCGTGAGCGGCGCATCCAACTCCAGTTTTCCCCGCTCCACCCATTGCATGACGGCCGTAGCCACGAAACACTTGGATACGGACTGCACGCAGAAAACCGAATCGAGCGTCACAGGCACTTGCGTTGCCAAACTCTGAACGCCGAACCCTTTGGCGTAGACGATGTCATCGCCTTGCACAATGCCAACGGCCAGGCCGGGAACGTCCCAACGGGTCATAATTTCTTGAAGAACAACGTCAAGGTCCAGGTTATCGCCAAAATAGAGTCGGCCCATCGGCGCCTCCCATGCGTAATTCGCAACTCGCAATTCGTGAAGATTCCACGTCAATTATATGGAGAAAGGGCAAAGGGAGCAAATTGGGCCGGCAGGTACACGGAGAGAATTTCCCGCCTCTTGACAGTTTTTCGAGACTCCTTATAATGTGACTAGCCAGTCACGTGACCGAGCAGTCACATCATCCGCAGGAGGTGGAAAATGGATTTCCTTAACGACTTTCTCGCGTGGGCATGGGCGCGCCATCACAACGTGTTGAGTTGGTACATCCGGCCGTTGTTTATCATTCCCTACATCTA